>WBZU01003615.1_pt1 | contig 10023 bp, 9 predicted proteins | sample 5204311 | NCBI WGS metagenome assembly WBZU01 (sample SAMN12344359, study PRJNA552823) | activated sludge metagenome | biome: Activated sludge suspended growth; feature: Nitrification reactor; material: Wastewater; isolation source: activated sludge from nitrification reactor of wastewater treatment... | reverse complement strand
AAGTCGTCGACGAATGCCTGCAATTTTTCGGCGGTTACGGCTACATGCTCGAATACCCCGTCACGCGCGCCTACATGGATGCTCGCGTGCAACGCGTATTCGCCGGGACAAACGAAATCATGAAAGTCATCATCTCCAAACAGATGGGGCTGTAACCACAAGGCAAACTCGATTTCCACCTTGGCGATTGCGTCGCGCCGCATGAACGCGTACGCTCGACACATGCGCCTATCTCCAGCAGCTTTACCGCTCGTTTTCACCGTCGTGCTCGCGACGGCTCATTGCGGATCCGAAGTCATCATCGATTCGAACGATTCGACGCCGCATGCCGACGCCGGCGTGGATGTCCAAGTCGAACCGGTCGCGGAGGCCGGAGTCGACGCGGCCGAAGAAGCCGGGCCGCCGCCTTCACCTTATTGCCATTGTCCGAACGGCCCGACGTGCACCAAACCGCTGGAATGTTGTTCCGTCGTTGGGAAATGCGAAAATCCAGCGAACTTCAATTGCACCGGTTCGGCCATCGTTTGTCCGTGATCGCGTCGAATTCACCAGGTCTGCCAAACGTCGACGAGCGTCGGTGTCTTGGTGATTCCCAGCGATTCGAGGACGGGACGACAATACCGCTCGAAATTGGCTTTGATGCTGGGATCCGATTCGAACGACCGGAGATCGTCGCAATACGCGTAGCCGTCGGACGCGATGTAAATGCCGTAGGTGCTTTCGCGATCAGGCATCAAGCGTAACGAGTCGCCGCGAGAATCCGCATCGTGGCCGAACAGATCCGCGTAATAACGCAATCGATAATACTGAATGCCCCGTCGTTCGTCGTACGAGCTGGGAATGGTTTGTCGATCGCCCGCCGCGACGTGATATTTGGGAAAACCAAAATAATCAAAGAATTCGCCGAGCGTGTGGATTTGATGGTAAGGATAACTCGGCGCCAGATCCATCTTCAAGTCGTCGTAATAGATTTGCATGTCGAAAGGATCCACGGGGCCGAAATCACCGTGCAGCGCCTTGAAACCGTTCTCGGATTCGGCAATGAAACCCGCTTCGCCCGTAATATCCAGCACCTGCTTCGCTTCTTCGTACGCCAGCGTGACGCCATAAATTCGAATTTGAGTCAGCATGTAGCTCATGGGCGGCAGTTCCTTCGAACAAACAGCAAACAAAACTCATCCACACCAATACCCCCATACCGAGCCGGCCGGAAGGGTTTGACGAAAGCACCTACGCGCCGCCGTGGTCCGCTGGGCCCGAGCAATACGACGACCGATCCTTACGCCAAACCCATCACGGGCGCCCGTGAACCCGCCGCTCCCGTCAAAGCGCGGTGTAATCAAAGTGCCCGACGACGACATCAAAACCATCTCGCGATCGATCGGTGCGCAGCAAAGAACCTTTATCGAACTTGCCCGGTATCGAGAGATCCAGATCGTCGTGCCATTCTCCCAAGACCGTGACACCTGTTTTTCCGGGATGAACGAGCCATCGGTGAGCCGTGGATGATTCTTCGTAACCATTGAAATCATGAAGCTTCACCGGGGCCATGGCATTCGTGAGACCGTCGGGGATAACGATGAAAAAAGGACGCGTGCCGATGGTCGACGGTGACGAATCGAGCGCTGCCGTCTTCAAGCCACCGGAAAATGTGCCCGCAAGATAGAATCGGTCGTCGCCGCCGGTCACGGCTATACGCGAAATTCCCGTCATCGTCACCGGCTCCGTGGAGCCCCCCGCGGCACTGAACAATTTCGCCGCCTTGAAATCACCCGTATCCCCGAATTTACTCGCAAACCCGACCTCGCGAGTTTGCGCGGCGTCCGGGTTCAGGCTCGTGGGTCCGAAAACGCTGCCGACGACGATGACGTCATGCCCCATGTCTTCGTCATCGACCGTCTCGATTGCCGTCGGCTTGATCCACGCGGTGGATTCGAGGGAGCTATGTTGATGTTTCGTATTTTGAGGGCGAATTGCGCCATCTGCGGGGTCGAGGTTAAAAAGAAACATATCGGACATGCCTACCGCGGTGAACGCAGCCATCCCGTCACCTTCGAGCAGTCCCGAGAAATATCCAGTCAACCAGATGCCGTTCTTCGATGCGTTATGGGCGGTGATTGCCGTCGGAGTCGCATCGTCGGCGGCCAATCGTTTCGCCCATTGGCACTTGAGGTCGGCGGTGAACTTGGCCAAAAACATGCCCGGATTGGCTTCGGTCGCAACCAGACACGGCAGAGCCCCGAATTTATTGATTCGGCCCACGGCATAAATGATGTCGGTCTGCTCCGGATCCATGGCGATCGCCGTGATTTCGGTATCCATGTCCACGGATCCTTGCGGGTCGCGAAGCAGGACGTCGTTCACGCGCGAAACCGTTGGCACGCCGTCCGTGTACGACACGTCGTATCGAACAATCGCGCCGGTTTTGGTCTCCGCACTTTGATCGCGGATGAATCCCGCCGCAAAAATAGTATCGCTGTAACCCACGACAACGGATTGCACCGCGCTCCCGTGAGCGCCGATATCGCTGAAATCAGCCGCCCAAATTGGATTGCCGCTCTCGTTGAGCAAGGCGACAAACCCGGCTTCGTTGGGGTCTACAGACTCGTGCAGCACGGTTTTACCAAGGGTCATCGTTTGCGAAAATGAGCCGGCGATGAGGGTGTGTCCCGCAGACGTTTCAGCCAAAGCAAGCGCACGCATCGGCGCGCCATCACCATATCGCTTCGCCCACGATTTCGGGACGCATTTCTTATCGGCGCAAGCGTCGTATTTATCCAACGGATAAGCAACGATACATCCGCCGGCACCGACGACCAAACAAAGCAAAATGAGTTTGTTCCTGAAATACATCAAAACCTCCCGGACACGCTCATTCCATAACCGCCATTCACGGTGAACGGCACCAGCACGGCGTTCGCAGGCGATTTACGAGGAGCCGTCAGAATGAGGCTCATCCCCGCCGCAATCCCCGCAATGCCCACGCCGAACAAAACGGTATTCGCAGTGAGGAGCGCCTTGTACTTATCCACCATTTCCGGCCGAGCCGACCAGTTGCAAAGTCCCTCCGCACAGCTCTTGTCGAACGCCGCCAAATCCGTATCGACGCCGTAAACGAATGCGCTGGTGATGCCCGCTCCGACAAGTCCCAAGACCCCGACACCTGCCACGATGGCCCCGACCGTTCGCCGAGGAGAAGTCGGAGATGGCGGCGGAGAAACAGCGGTACCGGACGGTGAAGGTTTGACCACGGTGTCCTTTGAACTCGACCCTGCCTCGACGGGCGGCCCCAACGTCGCGACAAACTCCGTCCGCTCCTTTTCGGCGAGTTTGAGTTCACGCGTTGCGTCCTGCCTGCCTGACGCGCGGACAATGAAAACGTGTTTGCCCGGTTCGACGCGCACGAACGTCGCGAGCATCGCCGGTACCAATTCGGCACCGTCGAGCAGCACGGTCACGGAAGCCGACGTTGGAGGAATGACGACGCGAATTCGCGGAACTTGCACATCCAGCGCCTCGATCCGCTCTTTCGCGATCTTCGCTCGAGGATCCTTGGCATCGATGAGCGCCAAACCTCGCTCCCAATGCTCGAACGCCGCCGCAATTTTCCCCTCTTGCTCGTCACACTGCGCCACCGTGAACAGCGAATTCGCGACCGTGAACAATGTGAGACTTTCGCGAACCTTGGGACACCCAGCGACGAAATCACCCTTGTCGATTTCTTTACGACCTTCGACGAACAACGTTTGAGCACGAAGTTTCTGCTCGTCCTCGTCCGCTTGGGCGCCGCCGCCGATTTGTGCGAGCAATCCCAGCATCATTCCGACAGCAGCTACACCGAAACCTGGGGAACGAGCGATTTTGTTCATCCGCGGAACCTGTCGAATGTGTTGAGCGCAAAGCTATATCATCGCCCGCAGCGGATGTGCAGAAAAAATCAGCGCTCGTTTGCCGAGAAACCCAACATCAAGGCGCAAAAATGCCGACACGTGCTCGGCCACTTCCTCTCCGGCTCGAATCGTGTTACAGTCGCCGATCAATGAACTTCACAGGGAGAAACCGTATGCGAATGTTGGTCAACGGGCTCATGGTTGCCATGCTTGGAATCCTGGTGGTCGGATGCGGCGGCGGCGGTGGTCGTCGAGCTCGAGTTTCCCATGAGCGAGCCATTGAACGTCAGGACGATCGGGCCGATGCCAAATTCGAACAGCGCACAGGCTGGGAAAAACTCGGCGAGCGGATCGTCAATGGCGGTGCCGATCGCGATGTCATTCCGGTCGGGCGTGCGGAAGGAAAGTTTACGAAAATCAATCTCGTGGTCGAACACAGCGCGCTCGAAATGTTCGACGTCGTCGTTCGATTCGGCGATGGAACGGATTTCTCGCCGAACGTTCGTCATGTATTCGGTGAAAATACGCGTAGCCGCGTCATCGATTTGCCCGGAGGCAATCGCGTGATTCGCGCCGTCGAATTCAAATACGGCAACTTGGCCGGCGGCGGTCGCGCGCAAATCGAGCTCTGGGCGCAATAATCCTCCCTTCCCCGGGCCTTCGTCAAACAGTCCGAACACTCGCGCACGTTCGGATCATTTTTTCATATCCCCAAAACGTCGTCCCGTTGTAGACTCGGCGGCGATGACGTTCCTCGGTACACGTTCCAACCCAAAGATCGCTCGGATGCTGCAAAGCCTTCACGTGCCGCGCTTGTTGCTGCTCGCGGGGGTGTGGACTCACCTCGGTTGCGAATCCGAGGACGCCAAGGCGTGTCGTGAAAGCTACATGAAGGCGCACGCGTCGATCGCCGGGTTGGAGGCAAAAGAGACCAAAGAGCTGGGCGACGTGCAGCCGGTGCTCGAAGCCGTGGAGACGACGATTCCGCTATGCAAAAAAGTGAATTTGCATAAAGAAGTGGCCGAGCTCGAAAAAGCGCAGCGCACGTTGCAATCGAATGCGAATCAATTGCGCAATTACATGCCGCGTAAAGAATTGAGCCCCGAAGAGCTGGACAAACTCGTCAAGGACGGCGATTCGAATTGCCCCAAAGGCCAAGCGTACTTTTATCGGAAAACGGGCAAACAGGTGAAATGCACCGGACCGCAGGTCGTTTCGTTCACCCGAGGGCAAGCCGAGGAGTATTACAAGAATCGAGGGTTCAAGCTGAAAGTCGAAGGCTCGCAGCTCGATGCCGAGTTTGGACCGGAATCATATCATTACGAATTTTCCGGTTCGGATGCCAATGCCAAGTCGCTGTGCCTGAGAGTCATGGCCATGCCGGGCATGTCGTGGGAAGAATCCGTCTCGCGCGTGACGGGCGCGAATCCGGCGTTCTTGAAGAAGGGCACCACAGTCCGCGCCGAAGATGGATCGAAATGGCCGCTCACGCATGTCGACAATGACAAGCAGCCCGCGTATACCCTGGGAAAATGCGGGCCGTGATGGCTCTTCGACAGGACGATAAAGAAACGTCTTCAGCGGCGAAGTCATCGTGAGGACGCGATTCGATCATCGACCGTCAGCAGCCTGCCGCATCTCCAATCCAAAGCGATATTAACACCGGCAAAATCGTATTTGTCGAGGGGCAAAGATCATAAAAATCGATTTCACAATGCCGGCAATCAGGTATCTTCTTTGCGGCTGAGTTCGATCAGCCGATGAAGGAGATCTTGAACATGAAAAATTCTCGTTTTACGCTTCGTTTGGCAGCCATGACGATGCTCGTGGGCGGCGGTTTGTTGACGGGCGTGGGCTGTATTGCCGAGACGGGTGATCCGGAAGCGGATGAAATCACCGTGGATGAACCGGGGCAAGAAGAAGCGGCAGCTTCGACCGGACCGGTGCAATACCACCGCTGCAACACGCGCGACGTGTCGGAAACCGAAATCCTCGCGATCGATTTCGAGGTCGCGCAGTTCATGGCCAAGACCAAGCAAAGTACGCAGCAGAAGCCCGGCGCCGGTTCAACGCCGCAAGCCGTGACGGGTGGAACGATCCCGGTGTATTTCCACGTCATCAACAACGGTACGGGAATCTCGAACGGCGACATCACGACCCAGATGATCAATGATCAAATCAACGTGCTCAATGCCGCATACGCACCGACGGGTTGGTCGTTCAGCCTCGTCTCGGTCGACCGGACGACCAATGCGTCATGGTACACGGCTCAGCCGGGAACGACCGCCGAGACACAAATGAAGAATGCGTTGCGCCAAGGCTCGGCGGACGACCTCAACCTTTACACGAACAACATGGGCGGCGGGCTTCTCGGTTGGGCCACGTTCCCGTCGGATTACACCAAAGCACCCTCGATGGATGGCGTGGTGATTCTCTTTTCATCGCTGCCGGGCGGAACCGCTGCGCCGTACAACTTGGGTGACACGGCCACGCACGAAGTCGGTCACTGGATGGGCTTGTATCACACGTTCCAAGGTGGTTGCGTAAAGTCGGCAACCGGCGGCGACGCGGTCTCCGATACGCCCGCAGAAAAGTCGGCGGCATTCGGATGTCCCGTGGGACGCGATAGTTGCACGAGCATCGCCGGCGCCGATCCGATCACCAACTTCATGGATTACACCGACGACGCCTGCATGAACACGTTCAGCGGCGGCCAAGATACACGCATGGATTCGCAATTCACCACGTATCGTTTCGGCAAGTGAAACACCGTCGGCGTAACGCTTCGACGAACCCGCCTTGATGACCTATCGTTATTGACCGACAAACGACACGGGAACGACGATGGTCGCTCCGCCTCCTTCAGGCGGACTGAATCGAGCACTCTTGAACCGGGCGACCACGCAATCGATCACTTCTTTGGACAAACCATTTCCGCCTGACGGGTTGGCCACGACGACTTCACCGTTCGGTCCGATTCGAGCGGTGATGCGGAGCGAGCCTTTCATATTGGGGTTTGTCTGAAGGCCATTGTTGTAACAACGCCGAAAACTCGGTCCCATACCGGCAATCACGCTTTGCGCACTGGACACGTCGCCCGCGACGACGGCTTTTCCTTCCTCCACAGCATCCGCGGCCGCTGCTTTTCCGGTACTCGCGGCGGATCCCGTCGCCGAATTGCCAGAGTCGTCGGGCTCGCGCGGCGACGGTGGTGGTGGTTGAAGCGGAGGGGGTTCGATGAGCGGGGTTGGCTCGGCGACGCCGGCATTTTGCCGAGGTTCCGGCGGCGCGTGTTGCTCGGTCGTTTCAACGTCGGCGCCTTCGTGTTGTTTGGCGTTCTTGAACATGACGAGCGCCCCGGCCGCCGCAATGAAAACGCAGCCGACACCAACAATGAGCACTCAGCTACGATCCATTTCGACACCTCGCGGTCATGACGTACGTCGACACGTCTTGATAGGACACTTCGCTTCCTGTTGCAAACAAAAGGAGCGCGTCGATGGGCGACGCCATGGTTGCGGCGATCTTCCGCCCACGTCGTGCGTCACGCTCCCACGATCCGAATGGTTTTCCCTTCGTATTCGATGTCGCGCCGGCAGAGTTTTTCTTCCCAGGTCAATTCTTTGCGCAGCTCGAAAAGCACGAGCCATCCATGCGATGAATTCAGTTTGTCCAGGAGGCCCGGGACATTACAGCCGAAGGTCAAAAAACAACGCCGGACCGAGGGCTCGAGGTGGACCGGGTTCTTGAATGTTTCATGCGCACTTCATACAGAAAACGCATCGGCCACGCAAAGAGCGCCGAAAGGACGAGGACGAGGCACGAGACTCGGGAAGCGTCGATGATGGGAAACGCCGAGCATTCAATGAGCAAAAAAGGCATCATCGTGACCGCGGCGAGCGCGATGCTCGCAAAGGAACCCCGACGATATAGCGCGGTGACGATTCCCAGGGTAAGTCCGAAAAATACGGCGGTGGCGACGAGGCCGCCGATACCCCCGAACAGCAATCCTTCCGCAATGGGTGTACAAGGCAAATCAATATAGATGCCCAGTGAATCGAAGACGTCTTCGCAGACGATTTCTTTCGTCAAGTACTTTTCGGGCATCAGCAAGCCCGGCGTCGCTTTGATGACGTTGGAGCTGAAGGCATCCCAAAGATCGAAGCGACCTTCGAGCGTGCCCAGGTGGTCAATCGTCACCGAATCGATCCACAAATAGGTCAACCGTTGGGAAAAACTATGCGCCGCAGCCTCGAGGTCGACGGAACGTTCGGAGATCGTCAGGATATGGTCGACCGCGTTGCCCGTGGGACCTTGTTGCCGCCACAAATAACTGCCCACGAGGAGAATTCCTTCGAGCAAGGTCAAGCCCGCGATGACCGATGCCGCTCGAAACATGGAAATGGTTTTGGATTCAAAAAAGGCCGCGGCGATCGATAAGATCAATGCTCCCAGCATCATGCGTCGCGATTGAGTGGTAAATAACAGAACAATCGTCCCGGCCCATAAGAAGCTCAGCACCGCCGCTCGGGAGGCCTGGATTTTTTCTCCGATCACTTCCTTGAGGGCCGCTCGACCAATGGCCGCGGAGAAACCGAAGATCAAAGGATAATAAAGCAGTTCGACTCTGATTCCCCCATATTGAACCGTCACGATTTCCGCATAATTGCTCCATTGCCCCGTACGAAAAGCCGCAATCATCGCGACGGCAAGTGCCGCGCCAAACCCGAGCGCTCCCAATTCCGGACGCCCCGCCGTGACGAGATACTCGACCGCTTTCGCCGGACGCTCGAAGATATCCGCAAAGACTTGCCCCGTACCGACGGCGATGACCAGAAAAATCACGAGCGCAAGCAATGCAAGAGATACCGCTTCGCTCGACGCCCGGAGCGGAACGGCAAATCCCTGTTCAATCGATTTCAATGCACTTGGACAATAGGCGGCGATAAAAACAAGCACGGTCGTAAACGACGGAACATGTTCGCGACGGCTCGTATGGCGAAACAATAGGGCCAGCGCTGCGGCGAGAAACATGACGTGCACAAGACTCGTCACCGAGGTGATGTCGGCACCCCACGTCATCATTGCAAGAAAGCTTGCAAATATGCATAGAAGAACCATGCGTTCCCCCAGGCCCGACGCAGGATGTTGGCAACATCGATTGCGCGACCGGTCAACAGCAGAAGTGTCGTGATCTCGTGTGTTGCCGAAGGCGTCGAAAAATTCATTCCAAATTTGATGAACGTTCATTTTGGGCTCGTGGCGCCCGAGCTACGACTCGATACGGGCCAATCGCGGAATTCGAGGGGTTGGCGATTCGGTCGTGCATTGGGCGCGGGCGCGGTCCAACGCCTCGCGTCACCGATGCGGCGCGCTCGCGGGCGACCATTTTCCCGCTTGCGTTCGCGATTCGACTTGGTGTAGGGTGACGGTTCTTTCGCAAAAGCAGGGAATTATGCGATTACGTTCGATTTGGCGTTTGGCGACGGCTTTGACGGTTGCGGCGGGGATTGGACTGGCGGGAGGGGATGCTCACGCAGGCGTGCCGGGATCGATTACGAATCAGGGGCGGCTGTTCGACGCGAACAACGCGCCGATCAACGAGACGCTGTCCGTGGTGTTTTCGCTCTATGATTCCGAGGATCCCGCGGCGACGCCGATATGGACCGAGACGCACCAGGTGACGTTCGAGAACGGGTATTTTTCCGTCAGTTTGGGGGAACAGGTTCCATTCGGTCCCACGATATTCGACGGGTCCGTTCGGTATCTCGGGATTCGCGTCGGCGACGATAGTGAAATGACGCCGCGGGCGGCGACGCGCAGTGTTCCTTATGCGCTCGTTGCACAAGATGCGATCGGCGATATTCATCCGACGAGCGTTTCGATCCCGGGAATCGGGATGGTCATCGATGAAAAAGGTGTCTGGGTGGGTGATCCGACGGGGCTCGTGGGTCCGACGGGTGCACAAGGCGCGACGGGCGCAACGGGCGATACCGGGGCGCAAGGTCCGACGGGACCGACCGGGGCAATGGGTCCACAGGGACAAACCGGCGCGACGGGTGCGCAAGGTCCACAGGGTATTCAAGGGCCGACAGGCGCGACGGGCGCGCAAGGTCCGCAGGGTATTCAAGGG
>WBZU01002677.1_pt2 | contig 10027 bp, 9 predicted proteins | sample 5204311 | NCBI WGS metagenome assembly WBZU01 (sample SAMN12344359, study PRJNA552823) | activated sludge metagenome | biome: Activated sludge suspended growth; feature: Nitrification reactor; material: Wastewater; isolation source: activated sludge from nitrification reactor of wastewater treatment... | reverse complement strand
TGGGGTGGCCGCCGCGCCCATCGCGCGTGGCATTTGGGATATGCGAGATGGGGTAGGCGGCGCGCGTGTTCTCGGTCAGCGAGCCATCGTCCAGGTCGACGCGCCGGGTGTTGGTATCCATCCCCACATTTTCCAGGATGGTGCCAAAGCGTCGCGTCGTGTCGTAGATCTCCGGCTCCGCTTCCGGCGAGAGGCGAATGGTCTTGGCATAGCAGCCGCCCTCGAAGTTGAAGACGCCGGAGTCACTCCAGCCGTGCTCGTCGTCGCCGATGAGCGTGCGATTGGGGTCGGCCGAGAGCGTCGTCTTGCCGGTGCCGCTCAGCCCGAAGAAGATGGCCGTGTCACCGTTCGGCCCGATGTTGGCCGAGCAGTGCATGGGCATCACTTCGTGGAAGGGCAGCAGGTAATTCATGGCTGTGAAGATCGACTTCTTCATCTCACCGGCATACTCGGTGCCGCCGATCAACACCAACTTCTCGGCAAAGTTGACCAGGATGAAGACGTCTGAGGCGGTCTCGTCATACTCGGGCGAGGCGTGGAAGCCGGGACAGTCGATGACGACAAACTCGGGCCGGTGCGTTTCCAACTCTTCCGGCGTCGCCTGGATGAACATGTTGCGCACGAAGAGGCTGTGCCACGCATATTGCGTGATGATGCGCACCGGCATGCGGTACTTGGGGTCGGCGCCCGCCCAGCAATCCTGGATGAAGACGTCCTTGCCCTGGAGATAAGAGCCCAGCCGGCGATGGAGTTCGTCGAAGTGCTCCAGCTTGAACGGCTGGTTGACCTTGCCCCACCAGATAAACTCGTCACTCGTTGGCTCCTTGACGACAAATTTATCGTTGGGCGAGCGCCCGGTGAACTGCCCCGTGCGTACCACGAGCGGGCCGAGGTGAGAGATGATACCCTCGTTGCGCTTGATCGCCTCCTCATAGAGGGCCGGCGTTGAAAGGTTCCAGTATGCAGTCTTGACGTTCGTGATTCCGTGCGTTTCCAAGCCAACTGGGCTATGTGGTCGTGAACTGTACTCTTGCATAGTTACCCCCTTAACAAGATTCCTGCAGAAGTCGATTGTGACCGCCTCGCGTCCTGCTTGCGCAGATCCGCAATCCGCCCTCCCTTCCATTGTTCCAGATGAAGGGCACCATGTCTATCGTACACCCTCCCAGACTTTTCGGGAACATTGTCCCGAAAGTGTGTTTGCCGATCGCGTCAGTGTGATCCATAATCATCGCCCCGGTCTTGGGCCATCTTTCCTGTACTGCATGACATGGGTCCGGAGCGCCACGTTGTACAGCGATAGCCTGGCAGCCGTTTGCGTGCTGCCGGGCGAGGGCTGCGTTGCGCAACCTCGTCGGGTTCCACCCTCGCTCCACGACAGTAGTGTTGCACAGGAGGAAGAAATGAAGAAGGTAGAGATTCTTTTGGCAGGGTTGATCGCCGGGGCAGTCCTGGCGTTTGGCGCCCTCTGGTTCGTTTTCTATCAAGGTGCGCCGGCGAATGGTGCGCCGGCGATCGGCTCGCTGAGCGCCATGCCGGTCATCACTGGCCCTGGTCAAGACGAGTCCGGCACGCCAACGCCGCCGACCACGCCCTTTGGCGACGAAGTACCCCCCGCCGTCCTTGTCAATGCCGCCGCCTCCATCGACACATTACCCACACCAGTTCCGGGCAATACCCAACTCTATTTCGTGCCGACCGACAATGACGCCACCGCCACGGTGCTATACCTGTACAATACCGACGTCGTGACGCGCACGGTACCCTTACGCGGATTCTCTTACAACGGCGTTCTGGTCTATTCGCTCAACATCACGATTGAGCCAACCAGCTTCTTGCGCCTGGCAAGCGACTCTATCGCCTCGGCGCCCCCGCCAAGCTGGGCAACTCCGGCACCCGTGATCACCAATTTCACTGACTTTACCTACTATGCTATGCTCTCGCTCCCGAAAGGCGTGAAGGCTGAAGGCTACACGTTGTTCAATCCAGGAACCGGCGTCGTGGATCCGCGCAAGGACCAGGGAGCGATCCCCCTGCGCTTCAGCACCGATCCGGCCAGCCTGTTCTTGCCAGACGTGCAGACCAGTCCATGATTTTACGCTCGCTCGCGTTTGAAGTGACGCCGACTCTGCTGTGCTACGATTCTCAAGCTTATGCACAGAGTTGAGTTACCAGCACCGAACACGCCACTGCCCGGCACCGCGTTGCACCAGGCCCTGCTGGCTACGCTCGTCGACCAATACTGCGACGATGCGCGGATCGGCGCGCTCGTGATCTTCGGCTCGCTCGCCCGCGATGACTGGGACACCTTTTCCGATCTCGATCTGGCAGCCATCCGGCAACCAGAGGCCAAGATTGACGTCGCTATGGAAGTCGCGGCCATCTACCGATCACTACACGAACGCGGTCATCCGGTGCTCTTCACGCAGGTCGCCGGCAGTGATGGCTATCTCTTGCTGCAGGAGCTCACGGGCATCGCCATTTCCTTCCATCGGCTGGACGAGGCTGATCCCGGCATAGCGGACGGCATGCGCGTGCTCTGTGGCGTACTGTCGCCCACTGCGATCGTGGCAGCGGCGCAGGCCAATCAGCGCGAGCCGCTGGCGGCCATTGGCGAATTACACCGGTTCCTATGGCTGGCGCTGGATGCCGATATCAAGCTGCAGCGACGCCAATTCTGGAATGCGCTGCCGACGCTGAACCGCATGCGCGACGCGCTCGTCGCCATCTTTGCGGTCACCCGCGGTGCGCAGCGCACCTACCGGTTTTTTGAAGCAGAAGCAAGTGCCAGCCTCAAGGCGGCCTTCGGTCCGACGCTGCCGCACTACGATGCCGCCGATCCCAACGCCGCGCTCCGAGCGCAGAGCGATGCGTTAGACCATTCGCTGCGCCTGCTCGAGTACAATCTCAACGAGTTGAGCAACGGGCAGCTCGTGCTGGGCGCGGGGGAAACGGAGACGATCCAGCGCCTGCGCGAGCGCCAACACACGTTGTTTCCAACAACAGCAGCGTTGCAGCCCTGGCGCTGCCCTACTTGCTCAGCACCGCCGGCGGCGGGACGGGCAGCGGCTCGGTGAGCCTTGACCCGGCGGGCGATATCTATCCGTTCGGCACGGTGGTCACGCTGACGGCGGTGGCGGAAAGCGGCTCCGCCTTCGCAGGCTGGAGCGGCGCCGTGGTGGGAGCCAGCAGCCCGGTCACGCTGACCATGGAAGCATCACCGCGACCTTCTCGCTGGAGCTTTCAAAGCCGGCGGGCGAACTCTATCTGCCGCTCGTCAGGCGCTGACACCGGACATGACCAATTCGCGCCGGCAGTGCGGACCATGCTATCTTGACAGTGGCAATGAGTTTTCCAATTGTCTACGCTACCATGGGGGTTCACTATGTCTTTTACACGCAAACTGGGGCGTTCCGGCATCGAAGTCAGCGCGCTGGGCATGGGCTGCTGGGCCATCGGCGGGCCGTTCTGGTCCGGCACGACGCCGCACGGCTGGGGCGAGGTCGACGACGCCGAGTCTACCCGCGCCATCCAGCGCGCCCTCGACCTGGGCGCCACCTTTTTCGACACGGCCAATGTCTACGGCGCCGGGCACAGCGAGCGCGTGCTGGGCAAGGCCCTGGCCGGCCGCCGATCACAGGTGGTAATCGCCACCAAGTTCAACGCCCTCTTCGATGAGGAGACACGCCAGGTCACCGGCACCGACGCCACGCCCGCCGGCATCCGCCGCGCCTGCGAGGATTCCCTGCGCCGCCTCGCCACCGACTACATCGACCTCTACCAGTTTCACGACAACGGCTTCCCGGTCGACCAGGCTGGCCCGGTGCGCGATACGCTGGAGGAGCTGGTGCAGGCCGGCAAGATCCGCGCCTACGGGTGGAGCACCGACTTCGCCGACCGCGCCGAATTCTTTGCCGGCGGCCCACACTGCACGTCGATCCAGCTTCAGCTCAACGTGCTGGACGACAACGCCGCTGTGCTGGCCGTCTGCGAAGCGCACAACCTGGCGGCGATCAACCGCGGCCCGCTGGCCATGGGCTTGCTCACCGGCAAGTACACGCCGAATACGCAGCCAGCCAGCAGTGATGTACGTGGCGTCAACAGCCCGCAGTGGATGAAATACTTCCAGGGCGGCAAACCCAGTCCGGAGTGGCTGGCGAAGATGGAAGCCGTGCGCGAGATCCTGGCCAGCAACGGCCGCACACTGGCGCAAGGCGCGCTCGCCTGGCTGTGGGCGCGCAGCGCACAGACGATCCCTATCCCTGGCTTCCGCACCGTGGCGCAGGTGGAAGAGAACTGCGGCGCCCTGGCTTTCGGCCCGCTGACCGCCGCACAGATGGCGGAAATCGAGGGGATTTTGGGCCGGTAGGTGCATCTGATGGATGTGAAGCGCGATCGCCGCAAGGTGTGACGGTCACACGGCGCGCAGCGCCACGTCGCAAACGTGTTACGCCCTCGTCGGGCAAAATTTCGATCGATCTGCCATGAGAATCACGATCTTCGCTGCCGGTTCGCGCGGCGACATCCAACCGTGCATCGTGCTGGCGATGGGATTACAGGCCGCCGGCGATGACGTCTGCCTGGCGGCGCCGGCCGACTTTGCGCCATTTGCGGCCGAACATGGCGTCCCCTTTCGCCCATTGCGCGGCGATGTCCAGCATATCATGGCCGGCGACACCGGGCGGGAGTTCATGGAATCGGGCGGCGGCAACCCGCTCAAGTCGATCCGTGCCATGCGCGCTATGCTCGGGCCGATTGCCTTGCAGATGGCGGAGGATGGTTTCGCCGCCTGCCAGGATGCCGACGCCATCATCTGCCTCGGCGTGCAGGGCGCCTTCGGGGCCACCATGGCCGAGGCGCTGCACCGGCCGCTCGTCCACCTCGAACCGTCGCCGCTGCTGCCAACGCGTGTCTTCCCGCCGCCGGCCTGGCCGATCCAGCACAACCTGGGCGGGACGCACAACCGGCTTGCAGGCGCGGCCATGCTGCGCGTGATCTGGCTCTGGTACGGACCCTTTGTCAACCAATTCCGGGCGCGGCTCGGCCTGCCGGCGATGTCGGCGGCGGACTTTGCGCGCCACATGCGGGCGACGCCCATGGTAAGCGCCTACAGCCCGGCCATCCTGCCTCACCCGCCAGACTGGCCGGCCAGCGTACACGTCACCGGTTACCTCTTCCTGGACGATCAGGCCGGCTGGCAGCCACCGGCCGCGCTGCAAAGCTTTCTGAACGCCGCCGATCCGCCCATCTACATTGGCTTTGGCAGCATGGCTGGCCGTGACCCCGCAGCCCTCGCGGCGCTGGCCATCGAAGCGCTGGATGCCTCCGGCCAGCGCGGTTTGCTCGTGACGGGCTGGGGCGGCCTGCGCGCCGGGTCCGTGCCCGCCAATGTCTTTGTGCTCGACGGCGCGCCGCACAGTTGGCTCTTCCCGCGCATGGCGGCGGTGGTGCACCACGGCGGCGCCGGCACGACGGCGGAGGGATTGCGCGCCGGCGTGCCCACCATCATCGTGCCCTTTGCCTTTGACCAGACCTTCTGGGGCGCGCGCGTCGCCGCCCTGGGGTTGGGACCGGCGCCTATCGCGCGCAAACATCTGACTGCCGAGCGCCTGGCCGCCGCCATCACCCGCGCTGTGACCGACCGCGCGATGCGCGAGCGTGCGCGGGCGGGCGGGCAGCGCATTCGCGCCGAAGCGGGCGGTGCCAACGCGGTGGCCGTCGTTCACCAATATCTCAGTGTCTCTCGGCCACCGGAAAGCGAGCAGAGCCAATGAAACGCCAGGGCGATCCGCACACCAGCATGCCCTACCCGCGAGCGCGGCTGCTCATGGTCGACGGCGGACAAATGGGGCTGCGCAAGCACACGGTGCACGGGCTGGTGGAGTTCGACGTCACCCGCGCCCGCGCCACACTGCGCGCGCAGAAGGAACGCACGGGTGAGGCCATCTCATTTACAGCCTTCTTCCTGGCCTGCCTGGGCAAGGCGATCGACGCCAACCGTCACATGCACGCCTATCGGAGCTGGCGCAACCAGCTGGTCATCTACGACGAGGTTGACGTGAACACGCTCTTCGAAGTTGAGGTCGACGGCAAACGCACGATCCGGCCGCACATTTTGCGCGCGGTGAACCGCAAAGCGCTGCTCGACCTCCATGTCGAGATCCGCGCCTTCCAGCGCGGCCACCAGGCAAGCCAGGAGTCGCGCTTCATCGACTGGTTCGTGCTGCTGCCAGGGGTTGCACGCCGGCTCTTTCTGCGCGTGCTCTTCCTGCGCCCCGACCTCATCAAGCAGCTTTACGGCACGGTGCTGGTCAGTTCGCTCGGCATGTTTGGCGAGGGTGGCGGCTGGGGCATTCCTGTGCCCAACCACACGCTGCAACTCACCCTGGGCGGCATCGCCACCAAGCCGGCGCTGGTCGACGGCGCCATCCACGCGCGCGAGTTCATGAGCGTCACCGTCAGCTTCGACCACGACATCGTCGACGGCGCGCCGGCAGCGCGCTTTACGCAGCGGCTGAAAGAGTTGGTCGAATCAGGCGACGGGTTGGATGCGCTTCAGGCGGCTGGCATCGGCTAACCGGCAACGCGCGCGGCACTCGCCTCGCGGCGCAAGCGTTCGACCTCCAAGAGGACGCCGAGATGCTGCGCCAGCGCCGTTACCAGCGCAATCTCGTCGATGGTGTAGTCGTCCTCGGGCAGCCGGAAGCAACTGAGCAGCCCCTCGGCCCGCATCCCCACCTTGATCGGCGCGCCCGCATAGGTGCGAAAGATTGGCATGCGGAAGACGTCGGGGATCCCTGGCGCGTGGGCGAGATCGGTCGTCACCCACAAAATGTGGCGCCGCCCCAGTTTCTTGCGCAACTCTGTATCGAGCGGCACTTCTTGGAGCGCGTCCAGGCTGTCGACCGGCAGATAGAGCTGGGCGACCAGACTCAACGCTGAGCGATTGGCATCGACCAGGTGTACGCAGAGCGAACGGCTGCGCGTGAGCCGCAAAATGCGCGGCAGGGCGAGATCCAGCATTTCCTGTTGGGTTTGCGCCTGGCTGGCCAGCACGGTCAGATCGAAAAGAGTCGCCAGGTCGTCGGTGCGCGAGGCCATGCGGCGCTCCAGCGCGGCAACGGTCTGCTGAGCCTCGGCATCGGCGGCCGCCCGTTCTTCGTTCTCCGGCCGCAACTGTTCGATCGTCTGCGTCAACGTGGCGGTACGCAACTCGATCTCCTGCTCCAGCCGCTCGCGCAGGGCGCTGAGATCGAGTGCCGCCTGTTCGTCCACCGCGGGCTGCGCCGGACGGGCTGATTCGGCCGCGTCGTCATCCGCCGGCGCGGCGCCCGCCAGGTCAGGCGCCATGCGCAACACCAGCATCTGCCGGTTGGCATGCTCTGTCGCAACCAGTTCCTTGTGGGCGTGAAATTGCCGAAAGTGGGTGAGCGCATCGGTTGGAGCGCCGGCCGCCTCGTAAAAAGTTGCCAGCGCTTCGTGAACGCGGTAGATCGCTTCATGGTCGCCGGCAACTTGCGCCGTCTCCAGCGCCTGGAGCAGGGTCGCCTCGGCGCGTTTGAACTGACTCATGCGGTGGAGCGTTGTGCCGAGCGTGAGCAGGATATGCGCCTCGGCAACCTTGAGGGCCAGCGCACGCGCCAGATCCACCGCCTGCTCCAGGAAGTAAACGGCCTGCGGTGCGCTCTCCAGCCGGAGGTAGCAACCGCCCAGCAGGTGGAGCGCATCGACCTCGCAGCGCTGAAGATCATGGGTCCGGCTCACGCGCAGCGCGGCGAGCGCCTCATCGAGTGCCGCCACATCGTCGCCGGCCGCGACATGCAACGCTCCGAGGCCCAGGTATGCGCGGCACGCCAGCCGTGCGTGGTCCAGATCGCGCGCCATGTCCAGCATCCGCTGCCACGTCTTCTGCGCCAGGGCGTGTTCATGACGCGCCTGGTAGACCTCGGCAAGGCCGCCCAGGGCGGTGGCGACGCGTTCTCTGTCGCCGGCGCGCCGCGCGGCGGCCCACTGCTGCTCTGCGGCCTCGAGCGCGGCCGCGGTATCGCCCACGTGGCGGTGAAGCGTGGCAAGCGCGCCGTACACGTCGGCCAATCCATCGTCGAGTTGTAGGGTCACACAGCGGTCGCGTGCTTCCACCAACTGGGCAATGCCCGCGCCGATATTGCCAAGCTGGAGATTGAGGACGCCCAGCGTGCGCAGGCTGTAGGCCAGGCCGGCTTCGTCGGGCGGCGCGCCGGCGAGGGTGTGGGCGCGTTCAGCCAGCGTATAGGCGCGGATCATTTCGCTATCGGCAAGCTGCCAGGCAAGCTCGTTGAGGCGGGCGATGGATGTCCCAGTGTCGGCCTGCTCCACGGCTGGTGCGTTGTCGGGCTGGGGTTCTGTCATGGTTCACTCATCACCGTTGCTGGGAAGCGACTCTTGGTGCAGTGCCTTGACCTCCGCCAACCGAACTACCGGGCCAGGCTGCGCCATCGAGCCGGCAAGACACTGCATTTCCGTAAGGATACGACACCCCATGGCCGATCCGCAAAAGACCCAGCGCGAATTGTCACGAATTGCGTGGGGGTGCTTCCTGTTGCAGGAGGGGGAAGTGGTCCGCCATCGCCTCCCCTGCTGCGTCGCTCAGACCACCAGCCGCTGCTTGATGGCGACACTCACAGCCTCCGTGCGATTGCTGACCTCGAGCTTGGAGAGAATGTTACCCACATGAAAGCGGACGGTTGCTTCGCTGATCGAAATCTGTTGTGCAATCTGGGCATTGGTGAGACCCTTGACCATCAACTGCAGCACTTCGCGTTCGCGCTCAGTCAGGTCGCTGCCCAGTGGCGTCGGGTCGGACGCAATATCCATCAGGGCGCGGAGGGCTTCATCTGCCATGGTCGGCTGACCCTTGGCGGCCGCAGTCACGGCTTCCGTCAAGACTGATCCAGTGACGTTTTTGAGCAGATAGCTAATCGCACCGGCGCGCACGGCATCCTGAACAAGCGATGTGTCACCAAAGCTCGTCAGCACGATCACGCGCGTTTCAGGGCACTCGCGGCGGATGGCCTGGGTTGCGGCCACGCCACCCATCCCCGGCATGACCAGGTCCATCAAGACAACCTGTGGCCGCAGCGTTCTGCACATCGCGATTGCATCTTCGCCCGAAGATGCCTCGCCGACAACGTTGACGCCGCGCGCCGTCGCGAGAATTGCCTGAATCCCGTTGCGCATCATCGGGTGGTCGTCGACGATGACGACACGAATCGGTTCTTCATTTCCTGCCATGACGGTCATTCCTTGGTTCTTGCCGGTGGCGCAGCGCAGCGCCGATGTCCCTCAGTCACTGCGTTCGTTCCAAATCAGAAAGATCTGTGTTCCCATGCCTGGCGCGCTGTCGATGGTCAACTTCGCACCAATTTCCGCTGCGCGATCAACCATAATTGAGATTCCCAGGCGTTCCTGGGCGCGTGTGTGCATATCGAAGCCGCGCCCGTCATCGAGGATGCCCAGGTGAATAAAGCCTGTTCGCATTACCAGGCTCATCGTGACGTTCTGGGCATAGGCATGGCGGGCGACGTTGTTCAGCGCCTCCTGCGCAATGCGATAAACGACGATCTGCACGGGAGCGGGTGGCTTGTAGTGCGGTTCGCAGGTGGCGGAGACGGTTACGGGCGTGCCCATGCGCCCGGTGAATGCCTGCGCAAGCTGATTGAGTAGTTGATCCAGTGGCGTAGCCGTGAGGTGCTCGGGGCGCAACTCCAACAGCAGGGCGCGCAATTCAGCCAGGGCGCCTCTCGTCAGCTTCGCCAGCGACTCCAGGTTGGTCTGCACGGCCGGGTCGGCGTCCGGCAGTTGCACAGGCAGCGCCTCGGCGATCAGGCTGGCCGAAAAGATCGACTGGGTCACAGCGTCATGAAGGTCGCGTGCAATGCGCTCGCGCTCGCTTGCGGCCGCGGCGGCCTGCGCCTGGCGATAGAGCCTGGCATTGGCAACGGCAATCGCTGCCTGATTGGCAAAGGTCAAGAGCAGGTCAGCTTCTTGC
>WBZU01003612.1_pt1 | contig 10031 bp, 7 predicted proteins | sample 5204311 | NCBI WGS metagenome assembly WBZU01 (sample SAMN12344359, study PRJNA552823) | activated sludge metagenome | biome: Activated sludge suspended growth; feature: Nitrification reactor; material: Wastewater; isolation source: activated sludge from nitrification reactor of wastewater treatment... | reverse complement strand
TGTCGACCTGGCGCGGCTCGTGGCTTTTCACGAAAACGGGCTGGCGCGCGTTGATGCCGATGCCGGCTTGACTATGTCATTGTACCGCGTGCCCAACCCGACTGAATGCGGGTTGGTGGACCTCGACCCTGCAGGGCAGGTCCTCCGCTTTGTGGAAAAGCCGCCGCCCGCCGAAGTTTTCACCGACCTGGCCAATAGCGGCATCCTTGTCTGTGATCCTGCGTTGTTGCAGGAAGTGCCGGCTGCAACGGTCTATGATTTCGGTCGAGACCTGTTGCCCCGTTTGTTGGACAGTGGGTGCCCCGTCTTTGGTTTGCCGCTGACGAGCGATGAGTATGTCATCGACATCGGCACGCCGATGGGGTACAGCCGAGCACAGAAGTTGGTGGCGACGCAGCCCACACTTTGAGCGCCGTCAGTGTGTTCACGCCAGCGCTTGCGGCGAGCCTTTGGGCGCCGTGTCAAGTTTCAAGTATGAAGGGGTGAGAAGCAGATGATAATCTCGCAGACGCCGTTACGCATCAGCTTCTTTGGTGGCGGCACCGACTTTCGGGAGTTTTATCAGGAAGAGCCCGGCTGGGTGCTTAGCTCGGCAATCGACAAGTATATTTTCGTCACGATCAAAGAGCGATTCGACGACAAGATTCGCGTCGGCTACACGCGCACGGAACTGGTCGATAGCATCGATGAGGTTGAGCACGAACTGGTGCGCGAATGCCTGCGCAAGACCGGTATCACCAAACGTGTCGAAATCAACACGATGGCTGATATCCCGTCGGAGGGTTCTGGCCTCGGCTCGTCCAGCACGCTGACGGTTGGCTTGCTGCATGCCATGTACATGTACTTGGGCACGCCGAAGGACCATGCGGCGTTGGCCCGCGAGGCCTGTGAAGTCGAGATCGATGCGCTCAAGAAGCCGATCGGTGTGCAGGATCAGTACATTGCGTCCTACGGCGGCCAGCGCTTCTTTGAATTCTGTGCCGACGGGCAGATGGATGTCCAGTCCATTGCGATGGACCCGAATGTGGCACGGCGCTTGAACCAGAACTTGATGCTCTTCTACACCAACGTTGCGCGCAAGGCGGAGAGTGTGCTGGCAGAGCAGCGGGAGAATATCCCCGACCGCCGGGCTACCTTGCGTGAAATGAAAAAGATGGCGGTAACCGGGCGCACGTTATTGGAGCAAGGGCGCATCGACGATTTCGGTTCGCTGATGCATGAGGCCTGGCTGCTGAAGAAACAACTAGCGAGCAAGGTCAGCAACCCGGCTATCGACGAATTGTATGACGCAGCCATCGGTGCCGGCGCGTTCGGTGGGAAGATTACCGGCGCTGGTGGCGGTGGCTTCCTGATGCTTTACTGCCCCCGAGAGCGGCAGGACGCGGTACGCAGCGCGCTCCATCACCTGCCCGAGCTGCCGTTCCATCTGGAACGTGATGGCACGAAGGTGATATTCAACTATCGGCGCTAGCGCTTGGCGAGGCGGACGAAGAAGTTTGGAATCTGGGGGGGAGGAATCATGTACGGTGGGGTTCAGTTTCTGCGACAGTATGCAAGTGAATTGCAGGAGACGCTGAGTAATCTTCCGTTGAGTGCAATCAATATGGCGGCAAACCGGCTGTTTGCGGCGTGGACGGATCGGAATCAGGTCTTTATCATGGGTAACGGCGGCAGCGCGGCAACGGCGCTCCACATGGCAGCCGACCTGAGCAAGAATACGGCAGTGCCGGGGTTTCCGCGGTTGCGTGCCGTCTCGTTCAACGATAACATGGCGCTCTTCTCGGCGCTCGGCAACGATACGGACTACGATCAGGTATTCCGCGAACAGGTTCTCACCTATGTAGATGCAGGCGATGTTGTCGTGGCAATCTCGGCAAGCGGCAACTCGCCGAACGTGATCAACGCCGTGGCGGCTGCGCGGGAGCTTGGGGCGACGACAATCGGCATGAGCGGATATTACGGGGGGAAACTTGCCGGACTGGTCGACATCCCGATTGTGGTGCCCAATCACTCAATCGAGCAGATTGAGGATTTGCACATGATGCTGGAGCATATGTTAACGGCTAGCGTCCGCTCGTCGATTCATCACGCGGTCAAGCGAGCGGCGTAATTCTAGGTTGTCTGGTTTAAATGATGTTTGAAGCTGTCTTTATCGATCGTGATGGTACTGTCAACGTCGAACGCTCCGACTAATTTGAACTGCTGCCTGGGGCAGTCGAGGCGTTGGCCCGGCTAAGTGCGCTGGCCATACCCGTGATCATCATCACCAACCAGTCAGCCATCGGGCGTGGCATTACGTCGGCCGCACGGATCGACGCAATCCACGCCGGTCTTGCCCAACGCGTGGCCGACGCGGGCGGCAGGATTGATGCTGTATATGTTTGCCCGCATCATCCGGAAGCGCGCTGCTCCTGCCGCAAACCCAAACCGGGCTTGCTGTTGAGGGCTGCCGCCGACTTTGGAATCAACTTGTGCAATAGCGTGTTCATTGGTGACAGTGTCACCGATCTTGGCGCTGCCAAGGCAGCCGGGTGTGCTCCGATCCTGGTGCGAACGGGGCTACAAGCGCAACAAGTGGCGGAACTTGCCAAAGTTGATGCGTCCATGATATTGATGGATGACTTAACGGAGGCGGTAAGCTGGTTGTTGGCGAATGCATCGGTCAGCCGCTGTGCCTCAATATCGGCGAAGGCTGCCTAGGTCGCTCGTCACTGGAGCAAAATGGATGTGTGCATGCCCGTTTTTGGGGCTCTACGACGACGCAACGATCATGCTGAGCGAGGCTACACCCGCTCACCGTTGCTACGCAACGAAACCCCCGTCAAGTCCTAGCGAAAGCCATCAAGCCAGTTACTGCCTGACCGATGGTTGCACAACCTGCCCCTACTATCTGGCCGCGAAGCCTGGCGTGGGCGTAGCGCGTTCCGCGCCGGCGTCGGCAAGAGAGCGGCGCAGTTCGCGTGGAGCGCTGATCGTTGCGGCAACGGTCACGCTGGCCGCGCTGATTGCAGTCGCCGTGTTTGCTGCCAACGACTCGTTCGGCATCCTGCCGCGCCCGACCCCCACGTTGGCAGAGGTCGTCCTCTTGCCAACGTCGACTGCGACGGAGACGCCACTGCCCACCGTAGCCAATGAGCCGCCTACCCTGACACCGACCGAACTGCCTGAATTGATCCTGCCGTCGCCGACACCGTCACCGACCCGCTCCGCTCTCCTGGCCGCGGCCTCGACGCCGGCCAATCAGGCGGCGGACGCGGCAATGCCTGTGGAAACCCAGGAATACCGCCTCGTGCCGTCCGGTGGCGGCGCCGGCTGGTGGGACAGCTCGGCCAACGTACAGATAGGGCTCAATGACTCGTTCCTGTATGCCGGCGTCTACGGCAATGAGTCGCTCATCAGCGCTGCCAAGTTTGACATTGGTCGCATCGCACGTGGCGCTCCAATCCTGTCCGGTGAACTCCAATTGAGCGGCATCAGTCGCGATCGGTTGAATCAGGACGCCGACGGCATCTGGCGCGTACAACTGATTCCCCAGAATGAATTGGCAAACCTGGCCGGCAGCGATTTCATGATGCTCTACAGTGCAGCGGCGCCTATCACATTGCGCGAGTTACGCACATCAGATCTCATGAACAATGAGACAAACACCTGGACGCTCGAGCCGGAAACGCTGCGTTGGTTGGAAGCTCAGCGCGTGAATGGCGCGGAGTCGGTGATCGTTCGTATCACGGCGTCGACCAATGGCACGGGCGACACGCTTTACGCCTGGGACAGCGGACTCGGGCCGAAGACCGACGGCAATCCGCCAACGCTGCTGCTCAACGTGGGGGCGCCGCCACCCACGCCGCCGGCGCTGCCGACCTATGAGTATCTGGTCGCAACGTTTACGCCTGTCCCGGAAAATGTCTTGACGGTGGTCGCACTGCAGAGCACGGCGACAGCAATGGCCGAGACGGTTGGCACCTTCACCCCGGTGCCGCCGTTTGTGACACCGACGACGCTGCCGGCAAACCTGGCGACGGCACAAGTCAATGCTCAACTGGCCGGTCTGCCGGCGATTGTCGTCGAGACGCCTGTGCCTGCCAATGAGGCGACGGTGACTGCGCTGGCCGAATACGCAACGGCGGTTGCCGTGACGACAGGCACCTTCACGCCGGTTCCCACGGGGTATGTGACGCCGTTTGTCATTCCACCGTCGCCGCCGGCTGTGAACAGCTTGACCGCAGTGGCGCGCCTTGCCGAGGCCACAGTTATTGCACAGGGCGGCGGACCAACCGGCACGCCACTCCCCTTCAACGCAGTCGTCGGCGAATGGGTCATTGCCACGCCGACGCCGCAGAACGTCGCCACGGCGGCCGCACTGGCGGTGGAAGCGACCGCCAACGCCCAGATTCTTGGTCCGGCGACGGCGACACCGTTTCACTGGCTGTTGATCACGCCGACGCCGGTGCCGCTGCCGACCTCGACGCCGACGACGCCGCCCTTGATCTTGTCGAGCGATTTCACGCCGACACCGATCCCCACGGCGACCGAGTTCATTCCGGCGACATTGCCCGAGGAGTACAAGAATCTCATTTTCTTTCAGCGTGGCACCGGGCCCGGTTCGCAAACCTGGATCTATAACCCTGCCACCCAGGAGACGGGCCTGATCACGCGTGACTGGATTTATCCAATGGCGCGCAAGAGCTTGACGTTGTCGCCGGATGGCCAACAAGAGGTCTTCGTCAAGCGCGATTCAAATGGCATCGCGCAGGTCCACGTGCGCGCAGTGGGCTCACCACGCGACACACAATTGACCGCGTTCACCCGCGATAGCTACGACCCTGCCTGGTCGCCGACCGGTGAATGGATTGCATTCGTCAGCGCGAATTCGGGCAACGATGAAATCTATCGGATGACACCTGACGGGAGCATCGTCCAGCAACTGACCAATAATCAGTGGGAGTGGGACAAGCATCCGTCATGGTCGCCGGATGGCAGCCAGATCGTCTTTTTCTCCAATCGTGGGGTCGGCCGTCCACAGATATGGATCATGAATGCAGATGGTTCCGGCCAGAAGAATCTTGTGGCGAGTGAATTCGAAGATCTCTATCCAGTCTGGACGCGTTGACCGCATGACAAGGCTGGGTTTCAGATCGCGGCGCAGGCGTGCTGACAAGGACGTGCCATCGTTGCCAGGCACTTTGCTCACAGAGCGGGTTGGGTTAAGGTATGTTGCATGAATAGCCGGGAACTTGAAGTTTATCTGCGCCCCATATTCCGATGGTGGTGGCTGATTGTACTGGCAGCCATTCTGGCGGCCGGTTCGGCCTTCGTCTTTACGCGGTTGCGCCCGCCGGTCTACATCGCCAGCGGCACGGTGATGATTGGCACGGCGATTCAGGAGCGCAATCCAGACAGCCAGCAATTGTCATTGACACAAGGTCTGGCGCTTTCCTACGCGCGCATTGCTCAGCGTCCTTCTATCAAGGAAGCGACGAAGACCGCGTTGGGTATGGACTGGTTGCCTGAATACGCCGTGCGCGTCCTCCCAGATTCACAATTGATCGAGATCAGCGTGACGGATGTTGATCCACAACGCGCGTTTGCCGTGGCGAGTGAATTGATCAACCAATTGATCCTGCTGAGCCCTGGCGGGCAAGAGCGCCAACAGCGTGGGGCCTTTATTCAAGAGCAGCTCCGGAAACTGGAGCAGGGCCTGCGCGAGACCGAAGATGAGATCAATCGCCGGCAAGAGGACTTGTCGGCAGCGTTGAGCGCGCGCCAGATCCGGCAAATCGAGGACGAAATCTCGGCATTGCAGGCCAAGCAGGCGACCCTTCAATCGACCTACGTCGGGCTGCTGGCCAATACGGATCAGGGATCCACGAATACGGTCAACGTGCTCGATCCGCCATTCTTGCCGGTGGAGCCGGTCAATACACGCTGGTATCTGCTCGTGCTGATGGCAGGCGCCATTGGCGCGGCACTCGCCACGGCAGGCGCTTATCTGCTGGAATTCCTGGACGATCGCATCTTGAATGTCGAGCAGGTCCAGGAGGTGACTGGGCTCATGACGTTGGGCACGTTACCGCAGCTTGAGTCCAGTGAGCTGAGCGAATCGATCGTGATGTTGAGCAATCCGCATAGCACGGATGCGGAAGCGTTCCGGGTGCTGCGTACCAACCTCCTCTTTGCGTCAGTCGATCATGAATTGCACAGCCTGCTGGTTTCAAGCCCGAATCCAGGCGAGGGCAAGTCGTTTGTCAGTTCGAACCTGGCTGTAGCTTTTGCGCAGACTGGCAAGCGGGTCATCCTGATCGACGCTGACCTGCGCAAGCCGACGCTGCATCGGGTTTTCTCACTCGTCAACAACGTGGGTGTAACAAGCGCACTGGTTGCTCCGACCGCTGCGCTCGAGAGCATGCTACAGGAGACGAGTGTGCCGGATCTGCGCGTGATGACATCGGGTCCACTGCCGCCGAATCCGTCGGAGCTGCTCAGCTCGCACAAAATGGAAGAGTTGATGCACTACCTTGCAACGCAGTGCGATCTGGTCGTGATCGATAGCCCGCCGGTCACCGTCGTTTCGGATACGGCAGTGCTGGCAAGTCGCGCCGACGGCGTGCTAGTAGTTTTTGCGGCCGACCGAGTCCGGCGTGACCTGGCGCGTAATGCTATGGCTGCATTGCGCCAGGTCAATGCACGCGTGTTGGGCGTCGTGTTGAACCGCACGACGGGCAATCAACATGGCTATTATTACTCGTACCATAAGAGCTATGGGAACCAGTACTACAGCACCCACTATTCACCGGAGAAGGGCAAAAGGCAGGTCTCACCGAAGGCGGCGACTCCTGGCTCGGGCGCCACACTCGTAGCGGGGGCACCAACGCCAGCGGCGTCAAATGGCGCAAACAAGGCGCTGCCCGAGCCAGCTAAGACGGAGTGAGCCACGAATATTTGCAGATTGACATAGCATAGGGAGCGTGAACGTTTGTACTTCTCGGAGGGAGGAAGCCAGCGAGATAGGCGGCAACTGTTGGTTGTTTGCACTGCCAACGTCTGCCGATCGCCTATGGTGGCTGCACTTATCAAGCGGCGCCTTGCCGAGCTTGGCCTTGACGAGTTGATTCATGTCGAATCTGCCGGAGTGCATGCCCGAGCAGGTGCTGCGATTGACCCTGTCGTGCTAGAGATTTTGCGGGCGATGAGTATTCAGCCGGCCGAACATCGAGCAACCCCGGTCGTCGAAGCGGCGTTGGTCAGCGCTGACCTGGTGCTTGTCATGGAGGAGGCGCATCGGCAGGCACTCTTCTATCGGCTGCCAGCCGCGTTGCCGAAGATATTCATGCTGAGTGAGATGGCTGGCCTCTACGAGGACGTTCGCGACCCGTTTGGCCAAGATATGCAAACCTACCAGGCCACGCTCGACCATGTGACTGAGTTGCTGGAGATTGGATGGCCTGTGATCATCCAGAAATTGAAGAGCACCAAAAAAGCCGGCTCATGAGCCGGCTTTTTTATGCGAGATAGAGGTTTTGCCATCCGTTAACGCGCGTTCATCCGCGTTGTCAGGGTAGAGTTGCTCGTGGCGAGCCCCCAATTTTCAATAGGCTGTTCTTCGAGCGAGGGGTCCCGGTCCACCGTCCGGTGCGTCATCGCCGTTGCTGCGAACAAAATGACAAATGCCCCGGATCCGATTGCGATTAGAACGGCAGCTGTGATAGCAATTAACATTCTGCTTCTCTCCTCTTCCTGAATCGTGGCCAAGGCAACTGTGTCGTCTCTAGGGTGACACAAAAGCTAGCTGGCTGCCAGTGACAAAAGTCTCGGTTTTCACAGTAAGGTTTACCTGCTCGCTGGCGGCCGTGGTGGATTGGCGGTGGCAGAAGCGGCATCATCAATGGAGTGTGCAGGACGACCACGAGTGTACGCGGAAACTCGCCGGCTGTCCTGGCGGGCCGCCTACGGCGGTGATACCGGCGCGCAACGTTGCGCGCCCGTCGCCAACGCGTACCCTTCCCGCGCAGTAGACATCTGCCACACGACGAGGTGCCGGCCGAAGTATACGGTCTTTGTTCGGGCAATTGATCGTTGCGGCATCTGTCAGTGAAGTGTAAGCTGGAGCAGGGACTATTCCTGTTACTATTACGCCGAAAGGATGGCGGCGAGTGAAGCGGTTTTCCCGCTTTGGCCCACTTGAACATGCTGAATGTGGTCGACGGTGATGTTGTGGCGCGCATGAATGTTTCCGGTAATGCCGGTCAGGGATTAGGGTTGTATGTTCGACGGCAGGCGAGCAGTCCATTCCGCTACGTCGTCGAGCAGCTTGCTTTTCTTCTGATCGGATGGATACCCACCGTCCTTGGCATCGGTATCCGGGCATTGGCTTATCGCTTTCTAATGCGGATGGACGGCATCGCCGCCATCGAGAATGGGGTCAGAATCCGCTATGCCGACCAGATTCGGCTCGGGCGGAATGCGTACCTCGATCAAGGCGTCTATTTGCATGCCTGCCCGAGTGGCATCGAGATCGGCGACAACTCATTTGTGATGCATGGCTCCGTGCTGCATGTCTACAACTTTCGTGATTTGCCGCACGCATTCATTCGCATCGGCAAGAACAGCCTGATCGGCGAGATGAACGTGCTGCGCGGGCAAGGCGGCATCACGATCGGGGATCGCGTCTACACGGCGCCGCTGGTACAGATGCTTGCGGTCAACCATGTCTTCGATGATCCGTCGGTGCCAATGGTGGAGCAAGGCATTACCGCCGATGGCATTGTGATTGAAGATGACGTTTGGGTTGGAGCTGGAGCAATCATAACAGATGGCGTGCGTGTTTGTAAAGGGGCAGTTATTGCTGCCGGGTCGGTCGTAACGGCTGATGTGCCTCCCTACACGGTTGTCGGCGGCGTACCGGCAAAAGCGCTTCGCAAAATTGATGGATCTGCCCCGAATGGTGCAAGGCGACAGGTTCATTTCTAGACATGTGGATAATTCTGGATTGGTGCATTCCCGCTGGCGAGTGCATGGTGTGATGGGAGAAATGCGATGACGACTTTGTCCGTGGTAATTCCAGCCTATAACGAAGAGGGCGGTATTCGCTCGATCATGGAGCGCGTGTTGGCTGTGAAAGACGCGCTGCGCCAGGTGGGCGTTGATGACCTGGAATTGATTGTGGTGGATGACGGTTCGGCCGACCGTACAGCCGAACTGGTACGCGCACAGGATGGCGCCACACTGGTACAGCATGCCAAGAACGGTGGCTACGGCGCTGCCCTGAAGACCGGTTTTGCGGCAGCTAAGGGAGAATGGATTGGCTTTCTAGATGCAGACGGCACCTATCCGCCCGAGTATTTCCCGGCACTGGTCGAAGCGGCAAAAACGCAGAATGCTGACTTGGTGATTGGGTCGCGCATGGCCGGCGCCGAGAGCCAGATGCCGAAGATGCGCAGACTCGGCAACCTGATCTTTGCGCGGCTGGTCAATATCATCAGCGCCGCCAATATCACCGATTCAGCCAGCGGCATGCGCATCTTCAAGAAGTCGATCTTGCCGAGCCTCTACCCGCTGCCCGATGGGCTCAACTTGACGCCCGTCATGAGCACGCGTGCGCTGCATGAATCGCTCACCATGGTCGAGGTCCCGATTCCCTACAGCGAGCGCATTGGGCGGTCGAAGTTAAGTGTTGTGCACGACGGGATGCGCTTTGGCCAGTCGATCGTATGGACGGCGCTCAATTACAACCCGGCGCGCACCTTTGGGTTGATTGGCATGGCGAGTTTCGGCATCGCTGCCGTCATTGGTCTCATGCTTGTCTGGGCTCGCCTCCAGGGCGTGCAGAGCGTCAGCCCGATCGGTGCCTTTGCCCTGTTTTCCGGCCTCGTCCTCGCCGTCGCCGGTGTCATGCTGGTGGCGCTGGGCTTCAGTTTCAACTATTTTGTAGCCCTGTTTCACAAGACGCCCGTCCGGCAAGGGTTGTGGGGCCGGCCGCTCTTCAATATTCGCTGGGAACAGCACTTTGGCTGGATTGGCCTGACAATTCTCCT
>WBZU01002729.1_pt1 | contig 10032 bp, 8 predicted proteins | sample 5204311 | NCBI WGS metagenome assembly WBZU01 (sample SAMN12344359, study PRJNA552823) | activated sludge metagenome | biome: Activated sludge suspended growth; feature: Nitrification reactor; material: Wastewater; isolation source: activated sludge from nitrification reactor of wastewater treatment... | reverse complement strand
AGAAACAGAAGCTACGTTTCTCAAGTCCGGATGCGGCGCCATTAGCCATGGCAGGGTTGTGGGAATCTTGGACACGCCCGGAGACTGGCGAAACGGTCGAGTCCTATACCATCATCACGACGTCGGCCAACGAATTCATGGCGCCTATCCATGATCGAATGCCGGCCATTCTGGGTAAGGCTGACTGGGAAGCTTGGCTCGATCCCGAAGCAGGTAATCCGTTGTTACTGGAATCGATGTTGCAGCCTTGTCCGGATGACTGGCTGGAGTGTGAGGCGGCTTGATTGACCACGGTCACTGACCGCAGTGGCTTGGAGTTGATTGGTCGATATTGTCAGATTGAACTTCCGGATTCGGCCACAACCGGCCGACCACTCTCCCTCTGGAGCAGACATCCGAGGGGCGACTTCACTCCGGAAGCAGGCGGATGGCATACGGTAGCGACTCGGCCAAAGCGACCAATGAATTGGCCCAAAGCGAGGTCGACTAATCATCTGCATGCAGACTAATAGCCCGTAGATAGTATGAGGGCACTTCAACCGGCATCGTGTAGCCGAGTTTCGATAGCCTGGCCACTTAGAGAGGATTGATCACTGCGGTGGTCCCCGCCTGCGCTTCATCGTGAAAGCCTGTGGAAGCTTTGCCTCTCCCGTCCCATCGCTTTGAGCAAGTAGCCTATTGACCGTTTGCGTGTCAATGCACCTGGAGCTTTCCATTGAAGAGGACATCAGCGACTGGCCTTTCTCAATGTGGCTAAGACCAATCCAGTGGCCCATTTCGTGCGCAATGACGTGCTGCAAGTCGACCCCAAGGGAGCCGGTTCCAATGATCACCGGGCTTGTCCCCGGCGCAACGAAGCGAAAGTCTCGGGCGTTGTACTCCGTAAGCTCAAGGTCCGAACGACACGCAATTACGTTCTGGTCGTCGCCGCACGCAGTTGGGCCGGCTCTAAACCGAACCCGAATCCTTGAGAGCTCTCCTCGAGCCATATGCTCCCCGCATGCTGCGCGCCTCAACGCGTCCACAGTTCGCTGATTGGCAGGCGATGTCTTGAGACTGCAGAGGAATCTCTTGCTTGCCTCCGGCAAGAGCTCGTACTTCTCCAACTCTTTGCCGGTGGACGCGCTGTTCATACGGTCCCCTGCTATGAGCATTTGCACTGGCTGTAGTACCTGCTTAAGCGCCTTCTCTTGTTGAGGATCTAGGGCAACGGTACCTCCGCTTGTAGGGTTCTTCATGGCGCTCTCAAGCCACGCGTTTGCAGACGCTCTGGTGTAGACGCGACCGTCAATCAGCACGACAATGAGGTGCTCCACTCGGCAACCGATGCATGCGCGAACCCAGAGTGCAACCGAGTTCAGTACCGAATTGGAGAGCGCGGCTTGCTGTTCGGGCGTAAGGCGGACCGTGCTCTGCTCGGCGTTAACCTCCAGTCTTATCCGACCACTGAACTGATGAGAGGCCGGCCGCTCAATGTCCATCTCCGGGATGCCATCTAGGCAGAGCATGCCGTGCAGGGGCACTCCACGTTTCCATGCGCTCTCCTCACGCACGCTCGATACGTCCAATATCGTCAGCGTGAAAGGACGTTGCCCCTTGTAACCACGCGTACCGCCGGCCCGAGCTTCGACTCTCCATAACACATCGGTTGACCCGATAGGCGCGTTGGCAAGCAGCGTTCCTGCGTTGGAGAGCTCGCCCACTCGACGGTGCTTGCACACGTCGCTGAACGTGTCGCTCGTTTCGGCAATCTTGGCGGTCACGTCAACATACACTTGCGCGCCTGCCCCTGTGCCGGTACCTGATATGGCAATCCGATTCCCTGCCCGTACCAACCAAATTTGAACAGGCTCGCGCGCATCGACGGCGAACTCTTGTTTGCCCACGAAGGCGGCCCTGGCGCCCAGCGCATCTCGAGTCCAGTCGCACTTCGCTGGAGGAGGTTGACGCAAGATGCCCGGCAAAGTGAGTTGTGCCCAAGCAGGTACAAGCCACAACAGGCTTGCGACTAGGCAGAGACCTCGTGCTGGCCGCATCAAGCTCGCCGGCTATGGCGCCTTCTTGGCGAGTGCGTCGAGGAAGGGCTTCAGAATCTTGTCGCGGTTCTCCTTTTCGCGGAGCGAGTCGGTCACTCCACGAATCCAGTCTCGGCCCTCCCCGTGCTCCACAAGAGACGCTGTGATTTTCATTGTCACTAACGCATCACTCTCCGGTACTTTCGGCAGCCCGTACGGACCGCTGTCCTGCCCGACGAATGCCTTCGCATTGAGAGTTTTCGGGCCGGCTTTCCGCACACTCAGGTCGAACGTTCCCTGGAAGAACGTCACAAGAGTTCCGTCCGCGCCTGGCGTTGCGAACTGGATGTCTGCGACGATCGACTTCTCTCCTCCCGGCGCTTCTTTGGCCTCGGAACTTGAGAATTTGAGTGAGTAAGGTGTCATATGCCAATATCCGCCCGACTCTGTCGGCTCTATGGAGAACATCGCCTCCATAGATTCTTCTCGTGTCAGCACCAAGCACCGCTTAGGGCTCTTGCCGACAAGGAAGTTAGTTGTCGCCACACCCGTGGAAGATGCGGACATGTTTGCCTTCTTCTCATCCAACCAGTTGACGAATCTGTCATAGGTCTGATTGATGACCGCACTGCCGAGCACTCCCACCAATGGGGTCAGCAGTGCCTTAGGTTGGCCCTCAGTGCCGCAGGATGACGTCTTCAGGTCAATCTGAAGAGCGTGCTTGGCTGGCGGTGGAACGTACTGCCCGTTCTCATACTTTGGAGGGGAGAGACTTCCACATCCAGCCAGAAATCCTATCAAAGTCGCTAGACCAATAGACCCAAGTGCACGTCGTTTCATGTTCATCCTCCTATGGAAAATCGTAGTTGCGTAGTCATTTCAATGTTGATTTTCTGTGCAGAGTGAGCGCTTGAGGCCCAACTAACTTGTCCGGCCCGTTGCTGTCCAAGGTCTGCTCAGCCACGGCCTTCACCGTTTCAAAGTCGATACACCGGGCTTGCTCCATGGAGGGCGCCATGATGGATTCCCCCTTGGTCATATGGTTGACGCCAATCCAGTGACCCATCTCGTGAAGTACGGCTTGTAACAGGTCCACCTCAACAGGCCCGTTTCCAATGCTGATGCCGCTCGGCTGAGCTGTGAATCGGTAATCGCGGACGTTGTACTGCGTGAGTTCGTGATCTGCCCTGCATCCGACGATGTCGGCATCACCTCCGCAAGCGGTTTCGCCGTTCTTGAAGTTCACGCGAATGTTGGCGGATGTACCGGGCAATACAGTGTTTGTGCACAACGCGTTCTGTACACGCTTCAGCGTCGGCGTATACCGCTCATTTGCGCTGATAGAACAAAGCCGTTCGAAATCCTTCCGTGGGTTCTCCGTTCGTCGATACGGAAGGAAGGGCGCGCCCGTCCCGATGCGGGCGCTACCCAAGAATCTTGTCAGCATCTGTTCTGCCGCGGCGGGCTCAGGCGGCGGAGGAGAAACAAGGCCTCTGGAAGGACCGGCCAGCATGTAGAGCGTCTCGGACACGTACACGTTGCCATTGACCGAAACAACAGCCAGGTTGTCCGGCTTGCAGGCAACACAGGAGTACACCCACAAGGACGCAGCCTGCAGCACAACCGTCTCCGCGGCAGCGCGCTCAACGGTCCCAATCGGAACCGAACCGGCTGCAGGCAGCGCGATGTTTAGCCTAGTGCGTCCCGCGAACGCATTCGTTGACTGAGGGACTCCTTGAAAATGAGTCACCCTGTCGAAGCAGGCAAGGCCACGTGCGTTGTTCCAACCGGGCTCCGCACGAAATGGGTCTGGAGTAACTAGCACCCGTTCGCGTGTGAACTCAAGGCTTGCCTTCTCTTTGATAGCCAGTGGCTTGGAGAGCGAGAGTTCTACCCGCCATATCGAATAGGCGTCCTGAGTTGGGAGCTCTGCCTCGATGGACTGAGGCGTGCCGCCCTCAAGTACCGTCGGTGGACAAACTTCCACGTAAGGCCCGTCGCCGGAATACTTCACCAGCAGCCGAACCGTCAGTCTGCTACCTGCGGCCAGGCCAGTTGGTGGTGAGATGAGGAGGTAACCTCCGGCCGAGAGGAGTCTCTGCACTGGCACGTCGAAAGGGAGCCCGGACAGGTCGACCTTGGCGAATTTTTCGATGTAGTCCGGACGCTTCGAAGGCGCTCCGACCATCTTGCAGGTCGGTTGGCGTGCGGCCAAGGGTGGTTCGATGCGCTTCTGGAGACCACCGCGCACCAGGAGCTCCACGACGGAGCTCGCGCTTAGCGGCCACGCTTCGAGCGTCAGCGTGTACGGAGGCTGCCCTGTTGGCCCACCCTCAGCTCTGTCGACCGCACTGACCTGTATTGAAGCTGCTCCTTCTGGAAGGTCCACCCGACGGATGAAGCCGTGTGGCGTCACTGGATTGAGGTCAGTCACCCAGCGGGCAAGTTCTGCCCCGCTTCCGCCCTTGACCACCACCGTCACGCTAGCGCCGTCGGCGAGTTGTGTAGCACCACGGTGTAGATGCAACAGCACTGCCCCTTTGGCTCTGAGTTCCACGGACTCACCTGATGGTGGTTTTGACGCGCCAAAGAAGTGCGTGACCATCCGACTGTCAAATGGCATCGTCAGGTCTCGGAATTTGTCCGCAGCGACTGGCATGGCAGTCTGCGCGAACGTCAAGTCCGAGAGAGCAAACGCTGCTACTAGAGCAGCGCCAGCAAGGAGGCGTGCGCGGGAGCGCATCTGCGCCTAGATTTCAAGTAACTGGTACAGGAGGTCCGCCCAAGTCTCCTTTTGAACGAAGTCCACTGGCCTATCCGTGTTCTTCTTCAGGTAGCCTTCATGAAAGTAGTCCTTGTAGAACAATTCTGATGACTCTGGATAGTAGATTGCCAAGCCTTCAGACCCATAGGGCGTCTCGCCATCTGGATACTGGCTCCGGGAGCTCGCGTAGTTGCTGATGACTGCCTTGGCCAAGTCGGCTCGAACCTTCGCTGACTTGGTTTTCAGTGCAGCATTCTTGCTGTTGGTCTCATATGCCTTCAGAAGCGCGGAGAGGTCCACAGATGTGCGTAGAGGGGGGACGACAGAAGCACCATAGGCTAGGACACTGGCTCTGGCCTTCCGTAGCGCCTGCAACTCTGCATCGCCCACCTGCCGAACACCGTTGGAGAAGTCGCTGAGGCTCTTGGCGAGCTCGGCGATTGCGGAAAGCCGAACGGCCGAAAGAGTGGTGAGGTACTCGTCTAGGTATTGCTGTCGATAGGACTCGACAACGGCCTTCGACAGGTCCTCCACACCCATGCCCGGCTTGGCAACAAGCTTGTCAAGCCACGTTGAATAGCGCCAACCGCTGCCAGGCTCAAGCTCCTGACTCCCAACCATTACGTTCACCGAAGGGGCCACGCCGTACGCGGTCTCTAGCATGGCCATAAGGCAAGCGTCGTAGCCGAGGAGGTCCAGCTTTGACTGGGCGAACTCCGCCGCGATGACTTCCTGCACCTCACGGTTGTACAAAATCTTGCCGGTATCGTCGTCACTCGAGACAGCTCGGTAACCGCCCACCGCCGGGGTAGTGGGTGGAACCGTGTCCATCTCTTGCTTCGTTAGCGCAGCGCGCACCGCTTGCCGCTTCAAGGCGTTATTGGCCGCGAGTTGGAAGCGCCAACCTTGTCCGTGATTCCAGATGACAAGCATGTAGTGCTTAGCCGGATGCGTCTTCTTTGACCACTGGATGAACTGCTTCAAGGCAAGTGGCGACCCCATGTCGGTGGAATCGCCCGACTTTGCCACGTCGACCAAGGCCTGCTCCGGCCGAGGTTTGCTGTTCTTGTTGACAAGAAAGCGGTAAACCCCGGACCAGTTTCCGTCCTCGTCGGTGTACCGGAAAGTCGAGGGCCTTCCCAGCTGCGCAACTACGCTCACCTTTGGCGTGCTTCCAACCGCGGCCATGCTGTGGAAGTTGGACAGAGCGAATGGTTCGAGGTTGTTCTTCGCATTCATGTAGACCATGACGGTCCATTCTCTCTCCGCGCTGCCTTGCGCCCAGACAGCGCCTGCAGCAAGTCCGAGTGCCACACCAAAGAGAGCACGAAGCCACCCTCGAACTGAAAGAAGTCCCATGTTTTTCCTCCTCTTATCGGAGTGAGAACCTTCGACTCTCACCGACAATAGCCTGAGCATCGTTGCGGACACAGCCGGTTAACCATACCGACAAACGCTACGCACTCATGCTATCAGCAAATATACCAATCAGGTATGATTCTTACATTGACGGCGGCGAGTCGGCAGTCGGCAGTTGAGGCGCTTCCGAGAGTTTCCGACGAGGGTTACCGGCTGGATGCCACCAGGCCAGCCACTCTACCGTTACTAGGCGCTGCAGCTATTGACGGGGCAGCGTTTCTCGAGCTCACTCGGCAGGCCATTCCTGAGTGGTGTCACGGAACAACAACGAAATAGGGAGAGAGGCGAGTGGAGAAGAGCACAGACCACCCGGGCACAAGACGAGTTGCGCTCAAGGCCCTCGTAACCACGGCGCTGGCCCCTCTCTCGGGGTGCTGCTTGTTTCTTCGGCCGAAGGACCTGCAGCCCGTCTGTTCGAATGCGCCAGTCGTGAGCTACCCGGGCGGTCCACTAACCATTGACGCTCACTGCCACGTCTTCAACGGCACCGACCTACAGGTACAGGAGTTCCTGTCCCGCGTTGCCGTGAAGCAAGGGGGCGTTCTGGGCTTTGCTGCTCGTGCGATTGGCGAACTCTTGGAGAATCTTGCCTGGGAGTACGCGCCGTCCGGCGATGAGGAATTAAAGGACCTTGAACAGGTGTCCCTCGCTCTCCAGACATGCACCCCCGACGGGTACGCAAACCGCGTAGGCGCGTTGAAGCAGGAGGGCTATACGCGCGGGCGAACACAGCTGCAAGAGGCGCTGGGGAAGTCACAGCGGCTCCAGGGGCTGAGGACGCAGCGTTCGGCTGGCACGTTGTCGGTCGCTTCTGACTCCGCGGATGCGGCTCGAGTCGAGGCCGTGACCATAGTCGAGTCCCTTCCCAACCGCGTAGCCGACTACGAGGCCCTTAACACCACGAAGACACAAAGGTTTGAGACCTACAGCGGCTTGCCTCGGTCCCTAGCGACGATGTCTGTCCAGGGGCTCATCAACTTCGTCCTTCAAAACTTCCAATATCGGTACGTCAGCGTCCACGACTATCTTGCGACGTACAACCGCCCCGGTGCTCGAGTCGTCGATTTGATGCTTCCTAGCATGGTCGATTACGACTTCTGGCTCAAGAAGGGAAAGCCGACTTTCACATCCCTTGAGACCCAAGTTCGGGTCATGCGTCAGATTTCTATTCTCACGAATGGTCGAGTCCACGCGTTCATGCCGTTCGACCCGCTTCGACAGGTCGCGTTTGACCTTGGCCACTCAACTGGTGACTCCTTGAAGCTCGTCCAACGGGCGATCGGGGAAGATGGCTTCGTCGGTGTGAAGCTGTACCCACCTATGGGGTTCGCGGTTCTTGGCAACGCCGAGCATGACGGCAAGGGCTTCTGGAAGCAGCCTTGGCTTCCAGACTGGACTGAGCGCGGGGACCTCGGAAGTCTTCTGGATGGGGCCATGCGGCGCTTGCTTGACTGGTGTCAAACAGAGCAGGTGCCGGTGATGGCACACACAAGCGAATCCAATGGACCGTCGCCTGAGTTCGAAGCACTGACCGACTCCAGATTCTGGGCACAGGCGCTAAACGAATTTCCAAAGCTTCGCGTCAGTTTCGGCCACTTTGGTGGCTCCACGCCAGTGGCCGCAGGGATGGCACGTGCTCGAGCATTCGCTGGCTTGATGGATGGCGATCCTACTCACCCCGGTTCGCGGGCGTACGCCGACGCCGCCTACTTCGTCGAGGTCGTCTCAAAAGAGCCTGACCTTCAATCGCTGCTGCGGAAGTTGTACGAAGAGACCAGTGCAAAGGGCGATGCCGCTTTGGTGAACCGCTTCATGTATGGAACGGACTGGGAGATGACCCTGATTGAGGGGCCCATGAAGAACTACCTTCGCGACTTCGAAACGCTGCTCAGCGAACTGGAAGTCCGGCCAGCCATGAGGTCTCAAGGCCACACCGATCTGGCGGCAAGGTTCTTTGGACTGAACGCCGCTCGGTGGGCCGGGCTCGTAGCTGGCGATGCGACGCGACTCAGACTTGACCGGTTCTACAGCGCACACAGAATCAAGCCAGATTGGACGGCCAAGCTCGATAGGCGTAGCTGAGCACAACCTCGAGGTTCGACTCGGTGTCACGCCATACCGAAAAGAGACGATTGGTCTAACTATGTTCAACTCTGAATCGTCCCGACCTTAATCGACTACTTGAAGGACAACTTTGGTTTCACTGAGCGGTCTGTGTCTTGAGCAGAGCTGAGCGCCAGCAAAGGTCGACGTGCTGTAGGTGGGTAGTTGCACGGAACGACTGTTCGACTCAGGAACAAGCCATTGGCACATTGAGGTGACGAACGGCTGGAGTGGGTCGATAGCTTCGATTCGGGAATAGCAAAACTGGTGGTTCGTTTTTACACAGCGTTTCGAGTGAACTGCCGAAGGTCTATTTCATAGCCGGGGACCTGGTACGAATCGGGCTGTGAGGTTCGAATGCTCAAGAAAACAGGGCGTCGGCCTGTCGGCACGCCGCCCTGCGGGGAGATGGGGGTCGCCTTGCGGCGGAAACACTCAGCCGGCCATCAGCACTTCTGGCGGCCGGTCGGCATGGTGTCGAACCACGCGGTTGCCAGCGTTGAGGCACTGATCCAGGTGCACCGCTTCGATCAGGCTTTCCGGCACCGCAATGCCTAGCGTGACGAGTTTGTCGGTCAGCGTGCTGATAACGCCCCAGTCGAGGGCCGGCTCATGCAGGCTGTCGTAGAGAATATCGTCCTCGGACGTGGGCCTGCCGTCCTCGTCGCGCAGCACCTGCAGGAACAGCTGGCGCAACGGCCGGTCGTATCCGGCCACGACCACGATTGCGCCGCCGCAGTGTGAGAGCCGGATGTGATGCCGACTCATACTTCGGGCCCCGACATGTTGAAGACCGGAAGGCCGTCGATCACGGCCGCCTCGCTGTCGAATTTCAGCCAGACGATGCCGGCTCGCTCCGCGACTTCGAAGATCGTGGCCAGATCGGCTTCCGTCGGCATCCGGTAACGGGGTGCGCCGACATAGATGATGCCGCCGCAGTCGGTCGGGTAGGCGTTGACCGACAGATCGTCACCGGCCAGTTTCATACGGGTGCTTGGACTCAGGTGCGAGATCGATAACGAGGCCAGGGGTTCGGCCTGCGCTCGCAGGTTTGCCGCTGAGGTTGTTTCCATGCAGGTCTCCTTCCTTTTGATGAGACGTCGACTTGGTCTTGGGACGCGTGCTCGTCTGACGACTGAAGTTCATGCCGCAGTCGCGACAACGGAACCAGCGCAGGCGGCCCAGCGTACCCAACAGCACGCCGTCACCTGCGCAGAGGGGGCAAAGTGAAAGGGATTTCGCCGACATGATGGCTCCTTCACGTGACAGAGGAAGCTGCCCGCCCCTGCGAGGCGGGCATGCCACTCGGGGTCGGACACGGCGCGGTATGCGGGCCGCGCATGGCGCTAAATAAGTCCACGTTCGGCGAACGAGATTACTTGGTCGCGGGCGACGACGAAATGGTCGATCACCCGCACATCCACCAGGCTCAGCGCGTGCTTCAGATTCTGTGTCAGCAACTCATCGGCCCGCGAGGGCTCGGCCACCCCGGACGGGTGGTTATGGGCGACGGCCAGTGCCGCGGCGTTACGGGCAAGAGCTCCCTTGACCACTTCCCTGGGATAAACGCTGGTCTGGGTCAGGGTTCCCCGGAACAACTCCTCGGCTTCGATCAGGCGATGCTGGGCGTCCAGGTAGAGCGCCAGGAACACCTCATGCTCGAGGCCAGCACAATACAGCCGTAGCCAGTCGCGCAGGACTTGCGGTGAGTTCATCAACGGGCCGCTGCTC
>WBZU01003096.1_pt2 | contig 10033 bp, 10 predicted proteins | sample 5204311 | NCBI WGS metagenome assembly WBZU01 (sample SAMN12344359, study PRJNA552823) | activated sludge metagenome | biome: Activated sludge suspended growth; feature: Nitrification reactor; material: Wastewater; isolation source: activated sludge from nitrification reactor of wastewater... | reverse complement strand
GATCATCCTGTCCACCAGGCGCCTGACCGATACCGGTCCCGTCGACGTAGCCGCCAGCCAGGTGACGCTCGGCGCCGGCGTGACGATCGCCACGTGGCGAGACGTGGCTCACGGAGCCGGCCTCGATGCGCCGCTTGATTTCGGCGCGCGCGATTCGGCGACGATCGGTGGCGCAATCGCCACCAACGCCGGCGGATCGCGGGTGGTGCGATTCGGAACGATGCGCAGCCAGGTCGCGGGAATCGAGGCGGTCCTGACCGATGGCACGATCGTCGGATCCCTCGCTGGGCTTCCAAAAGAGAGCGCGGGTCTTCACTGGCCGTCGCTGCTGTGTGGCAGTGAAGGCACGCTGGCCGTCGTCACCGCCGCACGGCTGCGACTCGTGCCGTGGTATGCCCACACGGCGACGGCGTTCATCGCGGTCGCGTCGATCGATGATGCGCTGGCGCTGCTCGCCCGTGCCCGCCAGGCCCCCAACCTGGACAGCATTGAGGTCATGTTTCCGCAAGCCGTCTCGCTCGTGGCAGATCACCTGGGACGGCGCGCTCCGGTGGACATGACCGAATCCGGCTGCGCCGTCATCATCGAATGCGCCGCCCACAGCGACCCCACGGGGGAACTTGCCGACATCGTGGAGGGCGCTGCCGGCATCGGCCAGGTCGCGGTGGCCACCGACCCGGCGGGGCGGGCATCGCTGACCGTGTTGCGCGACACCATCACCGAAGCCATCGCCGCGGCGTCGACACAGGTCGGTGTCCCCGTGGTGAAGTTGGATGTCGCCGTCCCGGTGTCAGCGCTTCCCGAGCTGCTCGTCGCCGCCCGTCGCGCAGCCGAAGCCGATGGCTGCCGGCTTGCCCCGTTCGGCCACCTGGCTGAGGGCAACATTCACCTCAACTACATCGGTGCTCGCGACGCGGCGCAAATCAGCGACAGCGTGCTCGGTCGGGTCGCGCAGCTCGGCGGCACGATCTCGGCTGAACACGGCATCGGACACGCCAAGGCGAAGAGCCTTTGTCTGATCCGATCCCCCGGCGAGTTGGCCGCGCAATGGGCGATCGCCCGCGCGCTCGATCCTCGCCGCGTGATGAACCCGGGTGTGTTGGACGGCTGAGCGCGTGCACGCCCGGTCCTAGTACCAAGGTCCACTGGTGGTCTTGGACCACGGCCGGTCACGATCCAACGGTCGCTGACCGGGCGACGCAATCAGACCAGGAGATCACCTCATGTCCCACCGCCGTCCATTCGCACTCGCCGCAATTGCGGCCTCCATGCTGCTCGCAGCATCCTCGGTGGCATCCGCAGCAGGCGGCAGCGGCGGCGGCGGGGGCGGCGGCGGTACGAGCACATCAGGCGGCACCATCAAGGTCGGTGCGTCAGCGGCGGCCGCCTGTGACAACGGATCCAACCTTTCGGTGTCGATCAGCAAGGGCCGCAGCACCTCGACGCAGGAGCAGCTCGTGCTGTCGGGAAACACCGCCGGCTACTGGATGTACACCACGGTCGCTGACGCAACCGGACAGAAGGTCATGAGCTTCGGCGGCAACCAGAACACGCTGGGCCCGGTCTCGGCCCTCATCACCGTTCAGACGACCTGGACGCTTCCGAAGGGCACATGGGCCCTGACCTTCACCGGCACCCGTGCAGACGGCTTCTTCGACGGCCCGCTGCTTGAGACGTGCACCGCGCACATGACCGTCGTGGTCGGCTGACCACGACGCACGTGAAGCTGCCGCCGGGCGCCTGCGCATTCCCGCCGCGCGGCGCCCGACGTGCACATTCCGGCGCGGTTGAAACCACCCGACGGCCGCCGCCTTTCCATTAAGGTGCCCGGCACCGGGAGGGAAATGGCTGTGTGGCCGCTTCGAACTCGGCGCCGGGGAAATGGGCGGAAATCGTTCGCCGCACTGTGTCCCGTCAGATCTCCGCACTGCCAGGCGCCAGTCCGCGAGGCGGGTGCGCTACGGTCAGCCCATGACCGAGCAAAGCCTGAACTACAAAGCCGGATTCGACGACACGGGAGCCTTCGTGCGAAGCGACAGCGCGTTTCGCCGATGGGTCAGGTCCGATGGATCATCCGAGTTCGCGGCCGAGGCCGGCCGCTACCACCTGTACGTGTCCTTGGCGTGCCCGTGGGCGCACCGCACGGTCATCATGCGGCGGCTCAAAGGGCTGGAGGACGTCATCTCGATGAGCGTGGTCGACCCGATCCGCGACGCCCGCGGCTGGGCGTTCCGCGACGTCCCAGGCGCCGAGATCGATCCGATCAACGGCTTCGACTACCTGTCGCAGGCATACGTGGTCACTCAGCCGGGCTACGACGGGAACGTCACGGTCCCGGTGCTGTGGGACACCAGTACGGGGCAGATCGTCAACAACGAGTCCAGCGAGATCCTCCGGATGCTGAACGCAGCGTTCGAAGCCGTCACCCTCGTCACGGACGACTACTACCCACCCGACCTGCGCGACGAGATCGACCAGGTGAATGCCCGCGTCTACGCCACCGTCAACAACGGTGTGTACCGCTGCGGCTTCGCCGGGTCGCAGGCTGCCTACGACCACGCGTTCGGCGAGCTGTTCGACAGCCTGGACTGGTTGGAGGAGCGCCTGTCGACGCGCAGGTACCTGTGCGGGGAGCGCGTGACCGAGGCCGACTGGCGGCTGTTCACGACGCTGCTGCGCTTCGACGCGGTCTATATGGGACATTTCAAAGCGAACCGCAACAGGATCGTGGATATGCCGAACCTGTGGGCGTACGCTCGGGAGCTCTACCAGTGGCCGGGCGTTGCCGAGACGGTCAACTGGGATCACATCAAGCGCCACTACTACGTGACGCATACGTCGATCAACCCCAGTGGAATCGTCCCGCTGGGACCACGTACCGACTGGAACGAGCCGCACGACCGAGGCTGACGAAGCCTGCCGTCGCAGTTAACCATTCTGGTGCCTGGCACCAGAATGGTTAACTAGAACGCCTGCAAATCCCGCGAAACGGCACCTCAGGCGTGCCCGCCCCCACCTTGCCTGCGCCGATGGACCCACATCACGACCGCGGCGACTACAGCCCCCACGGCGAGCCCCAAAACGGCCGAGGCCGCCGTGTTGGCCAGCCAACCGAGCAGGCCGCCGATGACGGGCACCGCATGGGCCACGTGATGCTCCAGATCGTGCACAAGGCCGTATGGCCAGTGCCAGCCCACGTCGTCCAAACCGGCGAGAAGGATGTGCCCGCCCACCCAGATCATGGCGGCGATGCCGACGATGGTCAGCACCGTCAGAACCTTCGGCATGGCGCCCACCAGCATCCGCCCGATGCGCTGACGCGACGGCGAATCGGTGAGTGTGAGCGTCAAGCCGAAGTCGTCCATCTTCACGATCAGCCCGACGATGCCGTACACGAGCGCGGTGATGGCGAACGCCACCACCACCAGGATCGCCGCACGCGCCACGAACGCCTGATCGGCCACCTCATTGAGCGCGATGACCATGATCTCCGACGAGAGGATGAAGTCGGTGCGGATCGCGCTCGCCACCATGTGCTCCTCGGCGTCATGGCCCTCCATCGCGGCCGGAGGATGCGCCTCCTCGTGGCCGGAGATCTTCTCCCACACCTTCTCCGTGCCCTCGAAGCACAGGTACAGCCCGCCGACCATCAGCAGGGGCGTCAACAGCCACGGCAGGAACTGGCTGAGCAGGAGCGCCCCCGGCAGGATGAACATCAGCTTGTTGCGAAGCGAACCGCGCGCGATGCGCTTGACCACCGGGATCTCCCGCTCCGCGGCGAATCCATGCAGATACCTGGGCGACACCGCCGTATCGTCGATCACCACGCCGGCGGCCTTGGCGCTCGCTCGCCCGGCGGCCGCGCCCACGTCGTCCAACGACGACGCCGCCATCCGCGCCAGCGCGGCGATGTCATCCAGCAGTGCGGCCAGTCCGCCGCTCATGCGCTCATCCTCATGGGCATCATCAACCGGGAAGGTAGCGCGGGATCGCTACGACGAGTCTGATCCCAGGCATACCAACGAATCATGATTCCGGAATCCCAAGTGATCTGTTATGGTCGCGTCGAATGCCACGTCAGGAGGCGCTGATGGCCACACGAACCATCGGGACAATTCAGGCGCACGTCGAACGCCAGCGTCCACCCGTTCGACACGCGACCTTTGCCAACACCGGCGAAACCGCCGCCTACGGCGTCCCGGGATTCCAGGCCCAGTTCTACGGGATGCCCGCCGACGGCCCCCATCAAGAGCACGCGAGCACCTTCGACCACGTGCTTGGCGCGCTGTCCGCCTGCCTGACCGGCACACTTGGCAAAGCGCTCGCGGTCCGCGGGATCGACCCCGAGGGAGACCGGCTCACCGCAACCGCCGAGGGCGACATCGAGATCGACGAAGACGGTGTGATGATCATGCACCGCGTCCGCGTGCACTACCGCCTCGTCGCCCCGGCAGACAAACGGGAGGCCGCCGAGCGCGCCCACCGCCACCATGTTCGCGCATGCGGCGTTGCCCGCTCGCTCCAGGCGGCGCTCGACATCACAACCGATCTGGACGTCGTCACCGCCGACAGCGCACTTCAAACCGCAGCCTGAGCGCGGCGGCGGGCCCCTTGCCGTCGCGCTCAGGCCTGTGGAGCACCATCCGGTCGCCCGACACTGTCGTGTCCCGGAACGTCCAGATGCCCCGATGGTCCGGGACATCCGTGCACTGCCCGGCCGATAGGATCACCGGGTGGAGCTCCTCCTTCAAGGCAAGGTCCGCGACGTCCACGATCTCGGCGACGAGCGCCTCCTGATCGTCACCAGCGACCGCATCAGCGCGTACGACGTCGTCATGCCGACACTCATCCCCGACAAGGGGCGCGTCCTGACCGGCATCAGCGCGCACTGGTTCGCCCGCACCACCGACATCGTGGCCAACCACGTGATCTCGACGCGACTTGCCGATGTGCCCGCCGACGCCCGCACACCCGAGCTGGCCGGCCGCACCATGATCGTGCGCAAGCTGCGCATGCTCCCCATCGAATGCGTGGTGCGCGGCTACCTGGTGGGCAGCGGCTGGAAGGACTACCAGACCACCGGCGCCGTCTGCGGCCACACGTTGCCGCCCGGCCTCGCCCAGGCGCAGCGGCTTCCGGAGCCCATCTTCACCCCGGCGCGCAAGGCCCACACCGGCCACGATGAGAACATCAGCATGCAGCAGGCCGCGGGCATGATCGGCGCCGACCTGTTCGCCCGCGTGCAGGCGGTGAGCCTGGCGCTGTACGCCCGCGTCGCCCAGGCATGCGACCAGGCGGGGATCATTCTCGCCGACACCAAGTTCGAGATCGGCATCGACCCCGACGGCCAGCTGGTGCTGGGCGACGAGGTATGTACACCCGACTCGTCGCGATTTTGGCCGAAGGACAGGTACCAGACGGGCACCAACCCGCCATCGTTCGACAAGCAGTATCTGCGTGACTGGCTGGACAGCAGCGGATGGAGCCACGTGCCACCGGCGCCACCGCTGCCCGACGACGTCGTGGCGGGCACCAGTGCCCGCTACCACGAAGCGTATGAACGACTGACCGGCGCCACGGTCAGCGACTGGATCAAGGAGTGCGAGCAGTGAGCAAGGTCACCATCACCGTCATGCCCAGGGCCGAGACCCTCGACCCGCAGGGACAGGCGGTCGCAGGCGCCCTGTCGCACCTGGGATTCGACACCGTCGACGACGTGCGGATCGGCAAGCACATCGTGCTGCAGATCGACGGTCCGGACCCGAAGGCGCAGGCCCACGCCATGTGCGACAAGCTGCTCGTCAACAAGCTCATCGAGGACTACACGGTTCAGGTCGATGACTGATCTCATCGCGGTCATCCGCTTTCCGGGCTCGCTGGACCACGAGGCCGCCGCGCGCGTGCTGCAGGAGGCGGGCGCCGAAGCCACCATCGTGAGCCACCACGACCACGCGCTGCCCGACGGCACGACGGGGGTCGTGCTCCCCGGCGGGTTCAGCTACGGCGACCACCTGCGCTGCGGCGCCATCGCCAGTCGCACGCCCATCATGGACGCGGTGCGCGCCTTCGCCGACGCCGGCGGACCGGTGCTCGGAATCTGCAACGGCTTCCAGATCCTGTGCGAAGCGGGGCTGCTTCCGGGCGCGCTGCTTTCCAACGACACGCAGTCGTTCATCTGCAAGCAGGTGGCGCTGGAGGTCGTGGACGACGGCACGCGATGGACCGGTGAGCGGCACAGCGGCAGTGAGCTGAGCGTGCCGATCAAACACCACGACGGCGCGTGGCAGGGCGACCCCGCCCAGGGCCGCGTCATCTTCCGCTACGTCGGCGAGAACCCCAACGGCGCTCACGACTCCATCGCCGGAATCGCCAACGCCGCCGGCAACGTGATGGGCCTGATGCCTCACCCCGAGATGGCCTGCGAGGCGATCCTGGGTTCGGCCGACGGCGCCATCATCATGGCCGGCGTCCTGGCCGGGAAGGTGGCGGCATGAGCGAGATCCCGCTTCACCGTCAGCTCGGCCTGACCGACTGGGAGAACGACCAGATCCCGACGCTGCTTGGCCGTGAGGCCACCGGTCCGGAGCTCGTCATGTTCAGCCTGATGTGGAGCGAGCACTGCTCCTACAAGCACTCCCGCCCGCTGCTTCGCAACTTCCCCACCGAGGGACCGCACGTGCTGCAGGGCCCGGGTGAGAACGCCGGCGCCATCGACGTGGGCGGCGGTCTGGCCGTCACGTTCAAGATCGAAAGCCACAACCACCCGTCGGCGGTGGAGCCGTTCGAGGGTGCGGCCACCGGCGTGGGCGGCATCATCCGCGACATCCTGGCCATGGGCGCCAAGCCCATCGCGCTGCTCGACTCGCTGCGCTTCGGATCGCTGCAGAGCGCCCGCAGCCGCCACCTGTTTCGCCGCGCGGTCAACGGCATCGGCCACTACGGCAACTGCATCGGCATCCCCACGGTGGGCGGCGAGGTCGGCTTCGACGACCGCTACGAGGACTCGTGCCTGGTCAACGCCATGTGCGTCGGTATCGTCAAGCACGACCGCATCCTGCGTGCGGCGGCCAAGGGCATCGGCAACCGCCTGATCCTGTTCGGCAACAGGACCGGCAAGGACGGCATCGGCGGGGCCAGCGTGCTGGCGAGCGCCGAGTTCAGCCACGACGAGGACAAGCGCCCATCGGTGCAGGTCAGCGACCCGTTCACCGAGCGCAAGTTGATGGACTGCTGCCAGGACCTGGCCGACCGCGACCTGCTCGTGGCGCTGCAGGACCTGGGCGCCGCGGGGCTCACCTCGAGTTCGAGTGAGATGGCGAGCAAGGGTGGCGTTGGCCTGCACATCAATCTGGACAAGGTGCCGCTTCGCGAGCAGGCGATGACACCGGCCGAGATTCTGGTGAGCGAGAGTCAGGAGCGCATGCTGGCCGTCGTGACGCCCGAGAACGTGCAGGCCGTCATCGACCTGTGCGAGTTCCACGAACTGGATGCCACGGACATCGGCGAGGTGGTGGAGGGCGACGCGCTGATCGCGACGTTCAACGACGAGGAGGTCGTGAACATCCCTGCGCACTTCCTGGCCGACGATGCGCCCGTGTACGAGGTTCCGCAGACGCCGGCGCCCGCGCCGACGCCCCTTGACCTTGCCACCGTTCCCGTCCCCACCGACCTGGTGGGAGCGTGGCGCGAGCTGCTTCGCGTGCCGAACATCGCGAGCAAGCGCTGGGTCTACCAGCAGTACGACCACCTTGTGGGCGCCAACACCATCATCCGCCCCGGCGGCGACGCGGCCGTTGTACGCATCCCCGGCACGGAGATGGGCCTTGCGCTCACCACCGATTGCGCCGAGCGCCACTGCGAGCTTGATCCTCGGGGCGGTGGGGCCGCCGGCGTGTTCGAGGCGGCGCGCAACATCGCCTGCACCGGCGCCGTGCCGTCGGCCATCACCAACTGCCTGAACTTCCCCAACCCAGAGAAGGGCCACACCGGCTGGCGGCTGGCGCAGGCGATCGAGGGCATGGCGGACGCCTGCCGCGCGCTCGGCACGCCGGTGGTGTCTGGCAACGTGTCGCTCTACAACGAGAGCTCGGCGCGGATGATCTACCCAACCCCGGTGGTCGGCATGGTGGGTCTGATGGACGATGCCTCGCTGGCCGTGGGCGCCGCGTTCGTCAATGAGGGCGACGTGGTGCTGCTCGCCGGTTCGGGCACACCGCAGCTCGATGCGAGCGACTACCTGGGACATGCGGAGGGTGCGCCCGCCGCGCCGGACGCAGACGCCGAAGTTGCGCTGTGCCGATTCCTGGCAACGGCTGCCAAGGAGCGGCTGCTGGCCGGCGCCCATGACGTGTCCGCAGGAGGGCTTGCCGTCGCCCTTGCGGAGTCGGCCATGCTCGGACATGTCGGCGCAACCGTCAGCGCGCCCGCCGCTGACCGCCCGGATACCGCCCTGTTTGGCGAAAGCGGCGCCCGCGTGATCGTCACGTGCTCGCCGACCAACCTGGACGCTCTGGCTGCGCTGGCCGGCGACGTCCCGCTTGCGCAAATCGGCTTCGTGGGAGGCGATCGGGTGGAGATCACCGTTGCCGGAGAGCCGGTCAGCCTGACGATCGCCGACGCGCGCTACGCCTACGAGATGGCGATCCCGGACGCGCTTTCGTAGCGGACTCGCGCAGAGACCGCTGTTAACCGTTCTGGCGTCTGACACCAGAACGGTTGAATCTCTGGACCGAGGACGGGTCACCCTGAGCCAACTCTCTGCTAACACCTCCGTCCGCATCGCCCGACCCAGCCGCGATCTGGTGGCCGCCCGGACGTTCTACGTCGATGGGCTCGGGCTGAGCGTGCTGTATGAGGACATGGAGCTCGACGCGTTCGCCGAACTGCTGATGCTTGGGTTGCCCGGCGCCCGGTGGCACCTGGAGCTCACCACCGCTCGTTCCCACCGCGTCGCCCCGACGCCCACCGGGGAGGACATGCTGGTGCTCTACCTCGGCGCCCCAGTTGAGCCGAGCCTGATCCAGCGGCTCCAGGAGAGCGGCGGCACAGTGGTCCCGGCGCTCAACCCGTACTGGGAACGGTGGGGAGTGACGGTGACGGACCCCGACGGGTACCGCCTGGTGTTGTGCGAACGCCTCTGGAACACGTAGTCACAGGGTGGGACGCGTGCGAACCGACCGCACCGGGCCGCTCCAATCACCCCTGGCGCCCAAGGCGCCGCTGAACGGTCAGCACCTCAAACGGTCCGCCAGGTCGGTGATGGAGTCCACCGCCAGGTCAACCGGCACCGACGGGGCGCGTTCGCCCAGACCGGGACCCGCCTCATCCGGACGAGCGACGTGGGCGGTGAGAAGCCCAAGTGCCGCCGCGGCTTCAAGGTCCTGCGAGTGCGACGCCACCATCATCACCTCGTGTGGAGCACAGTCGAAGGCAGCGACCGCGCTCAGGTAGAGCGTCGGCGTCGGCTTGTAGTCGTGTACGAGCTCCGCGCCCAGCACGGTATCCCACCGGAACCTGTTCGTGCGGGCCAGGTCGACCATCAGGGCGATGTGTCCGTTGCTGCACGGAGCGATGCGGTAGCGCTTGCGCAGGCGCCGCAACCCGTCGGCGACGTCCTGCCAGGCGGACAGGCGATGCCACGCCATGGTGAGGTGGGCTCGCTGGCAATCGTCCCACCCCTGCAGGTCGAACCGGTCCACGATCCCGTCCAGGATCTCGCGATGCAACACGTCCAGATTCACCCACGGCCGCCCGCCTGAGCGCACCTCGTCCATCGCCGGCCGGTAGCCGGCGCGCCACGCATCGGCAACGGCCTCCGCGTCGACGGTGGGCGCAAGCGTGCGAACCTCGCGGGCGATGGAGGTTCGCCAGTCCACCAACGTCCCGAAAACGTCGAAGGTCAGCGCACGAATCTGGAGGACGTCAGCCATGCGGCCATTATCCGCTCAGACACTGCCGGCCGCGACGTTGTGCAATGACATCCGGCACCTGAGCCGCGAAGCCAATCCCGGTAGACTCTCACCTCTCGACGGCC
>WBZU01003260.1_pt1 | contig 10034 bp, 8 predicted proteins | sample 5204311 | NCBI WGS metagenome assembly WBZU01 (sample SAMN12344359, study PRJNA552823) | activated sludge metagenome | biome: Activated sludge suspended growth; feature: Nitrification reactor; material: Wastewater; isolation source: activated sludge from nitrification reactor of wastewater treatment... | reverse complement strand
GAAGGACGCGCTGCCCTTCGTGCCGGAGAAGGCCGCGCAGCCGCGCTACTACACGGGCCGCGCGAGCGGCGGGCTCACAGTGGCGTTCGCGCAATTGCAAAACGTGCAGACCAGCGCCGCGATCATCACGCTGACGGACATCACCACGCTGCTACGCGCGGACGGCGAACGCTGGGACGTGGTGGTGTATTCGCTGCAGAATCAATCGCTGCAGTTCCTACCGGTGATCCTGCCGGAGGGCGCGGAACTCATGGCCGTGAGCGTGAGCGGTGAAGCCGTGCGCGCCGACGAACGCGTGCAGGCAAAGAGCCGCGTGCGTTTGATTCCTTTGATCCAAACCAAGCCGGGCCAGACCAGCATGGATGTGCGGCTGGTGTATCGACTGCGCGCGAAAGTGCCCGCGATGCCATCGAGCCTGGACCTCGACGATCCCGAAACGCCCGGCCTCAGCGCCGAGCGCACGATCTGGACGGTGAACGTCCCCAAAGGCTGGCGCATCCGCGATACGATGTCCGGCCAGCATGGCAACATGCAGCTCGTGACGCGCGCGAGCCTGGAGGTGGAGAAGCTCAACAAGATGCTCAGCGACCTGGGCCGCATGAATCAATGGATGGCCAGCACCGAAGGCCAGACCAGCACGGACAATGCACGCGTGGAGCAGCAGGCAAAAGCGCTGTGGGGCCAGATCAATCTGACGTGCTCGAACTTGATGACGGAGAATGGCCGCGCGGATTACTCACGCGTCGTCGGGCAAACAGGTGCCAAGGCCGAGGATGTGCGCCAGCAAGTGCAGCGCGATCTCGGCCAAGTATCGCAGGAGGTCACGCGGCAAGGATCATTAATCGATGCGAACGCGACGAGGAAATCGGAGGCGCAAGCGGACAAAAAGAAGGAGCAACTGGCGCTGAACGAAGGTGATCTGCTGAACGGGTGGGCGACGATTGGCGTGACCGCTGCTCCCAGCACCCCCACCACTCCCACAGCGTTTGAAAACAAGCTTGTAGGCTTCAACGACAACGTGGGCGTGAACGAGAGGTTCTTCATCACCAAGTCCGGCGCGGGCACGCTTCAGTTGAGCGGCGCGAACACCTACACGGGCGGCATCACGATCAATGCGGGCGTGCCGATCACGTTCACTGGTGATGTGCCCGTGCTTGGCGCAGTGTTCCAAAACCAGGGCGGCGTGGCCAACAACTCCCGCGCCTTCAACGCCGACGGAAACGTGCAGCTCAATGGCGCACCCACGCAGCAGGCCGTGGGTGACCTGCAAGGATTGACGAACCTCGGCACTCTGACCCCCGCGCAGGTCGCGACATCCACAGCGCAGTTGAATACGAATTCAGTGGGCGGCCGTGAGTCAGAGGCGCTGCGCACCACCGCGAATGCTGGCATCGTCAATGTGACCGCCCCCACACCGCAGGCCGGTGCTGCGGAAGCGGTGCGGCTTGGTGGCACCAACACCCACAGCGGCTATACCGCCAGCAGCGGCGGCGTGCTGGTCGCCGGCAGTGACAATTCTTGGACGCAATCCAGCGGCCTGAGATTCGGCAATGCGACGATCACACCTGACAGCATTGATGGCTTGCTGAGCGTGCCACGCGTCAGTGACAGCAGTGCAGGTGCCGCTGGCAACGTCACGGATCAGCAGAAACAGGCGCTTGAGGAATTGAACCGACAAGCGGACGACGACCGCAGGAAGATGGGCATTCCCGCGGCTGCGGCGGGAGGCGGCGTCGCCGACGTGGAATTGGGCATAAGGCCAGACGCCATGGATACCGTCGGCGCACTAACCGACAGGTCCGCGAGCAGCAATCCGATCACTATTAGTGGAACCATCGTCGGCTCCGGAGGCGTGGTCACGGTCAATGAAGGCAAGGTGACGAACTCTGGTGGCAGTCTGGCCGTAAGCGCCAGCACCACGGGAGCCGCAGGTGGCAATCTCACCCCCGGTGCGCCTCCACCCGCCGCAGCCCCAGCTCCGGTGCCTGCTGAGCCGAAGCCAGCCGGACCAGCAGACGCGCTCAAACGCAAGGTGGCCGACGACGCGATAGACCTTGTCGTCGGCCAAATCCAGGATGGCAAAGAGGCGACATCGGAACGGTGGGCGTCGCAGCCTGGTGCGGTGCGCAGTTACGGTGAGACTGACTATGTGACCACGACAGCCGTCAGCCAGCTTCGCCCCACGGGACGACGTTCGCTGGAACTCTCTTTGCCTGAGGGCGGCACGAACTTTCACTTCCGGAAATTGAAGGACCATGCGGCGATCAGTTTGGAGTTGCAGCGCGACTGGCAGCCGGGCGTGCGACACGATGCGGCCATCTTTGGCTCGGGGCTCGGCCTGTGGCTGATGCTGGCGTTCGTTGCGAAGCGTCGGCGCAGCGCGGTTAGGCAGTGATTGTGAACTACCGTGATTTGACAGGGACGCCCGCGCCTGCTCATGCTGGGCACGAATCTTCCCGACCGCACCATGATCTCCCTGCAAAAGCTCTTTGGAAAAACAGACGTGTTCTATGACCTGCTGGAAAAAAGCGCTGAGGAAGCGCGGCACGGTGTTCTGGCGCTCAAGACGTTGTTCTCCCAGCCGCCGGGGCCGCAGAGCCTGGACGAGCTGAAACTGGTGCGCCGGAAGGACAAGAAGATCACCGAGGAGATCAATGAGGCGCTGTGCAAGACCTTTGTCACCGAGCTGGAGCGCGAGGACATCGAGGCACTGAGCAACGCGCTCTACAAGATCCCAAAGACCGTGGAGAAGATCGCCGAGCGCTACACCATCTGCGCGGGCAAGCTCGCCGGCAGTGATTTCTCCCGCCAGCTCGGCATGATGGAGAGCGCGGCGAACACCGTGGTCGAGATGGTCGGCGAGCTGCGCAAGAAGCTGCACCTGGAGCGCATGAAGGATCAGAACGCGAGGCTGCAGCAGATCGAAGGCGACGCGGACAAGCTGATGCTGGAGCTGCTGAAAGACCTCTACAACGGCAACCACGATCCGCTGCGCGTGATCATGCTGCGCGATCTTTACGACCTGATGGAGAAGGTGGTCGATCGCTGCCGCGACGCCGGCAACGTGCTCTCGCTCATCGTGCTGAAGTATTCCTGACCCGCCACCACACATGTCCGCCGCATTGATCCTTCTCTTTGTGGTGCTGCTCGTGGTGCTGGCCTTTGAATACATCAACGGCTTCCACGACACCGCCAACGCTATCGCCACGGTCGTCTCCACCAAGGTGCTCACGCCGCGAGCGGCGCTGCTGCTCGCATCCATCACCAACCTGATCGGCGCGTTTGCCGGGCAGGCGGTGGCCAAGACCATTCACAGCGGCATCGTGGATGACAAGGTCGTGGCGGTCACCACGGTCACGGTGCTCTGCGCCATGCTCGGCGCGATCATTTGGAATCTGATCACGTGGTGGTTCGGCATGCCCTCCAGCTCCAGCCACGCACTGGTCGGCGGGTTGATCGGTTCGGCGATGGCATCCGCTCCCGGCCACTGGAACTGGCACGTGCTGATCTGGTCGCGTCACAAGATCGACTCGAAGACTGGTCTGCCCACAGCGGACATGGAAGGCATCTTCCACAAGGTGGTCGTGCCGATGATATCCTCGCCGGTGCTGGGGTTTACGATCGGATTCCTGCTGATGGGCCTGCTGTTTCTGATCATCCGCAACTGGCGGCCGCACACGATCAACCGCTCGTTCGGCTTCCTCCAGATGGGCAGCGCCGGTTACATGGGCTTCGGGCACGGGCTGGCCGATGCGCAGAAGACGATGGGGATCGTGATGCTCACGCTTTATGGCGCCACAAAGGCGGGCGATTTGGACCACCTGCCCGGATGGCTGAGCTTTCTGCGCATCCCGGACAAGAGCGCCAGCATCCCGCTGTGGATCATGATCACCTGTGCGGTCACCATGGCGGCGGGCACTTATGCCGGCGGCTGGCGGATCATCAAAACGCTCGGGCACAAGATGGTGAAGATGAAACCCGTGCATGGCTTCGCGGCGGAGACCACGGCAGCAACGATTCTGGCGGTGACCGGCGCCATGGGCATGCCCGTCAGCACCACGCACACCATCACGACTTCGATCATGGGCGTGGGCGCGGCGAAACGTTGGAATGCCATCCAGTGGAGCTTGGTGGAACGCATCGTGTGGGCCTGGGTCATGACGATTCCAGTTACGGCTCTGCTCGCTTACGGCATTTTTAGAGTGGCTGCCTTGTTCGGCTGAGACATCCCTTGCCGCCCGCCGAGGCTTTGCTGTCGTAACTTGGTGACTCCATGACCGACGACCTGCCGATCCCGCACAACGCCGCCGACCCCGCGGCGCGCACCAACTTCCTCGCGTATCCATCGTCCCGGCTCGGCGCGAAGATCGTGCCGCAGGACCTCACCAGCTTCAAATCACGCGGCATCACCAAAGTGGAGCGCGAGTTGCAGCAGGAGCTAGTCGAGCTGCGCGAGCGCTACCTCGCCGTTATCGACAGCTTCAACTGGAACAAGCTGATCTACGAGGCGAGCTACCGCTTCGAACCGATCATCGGCGAAACGTATTACCTCTACGACGTCGAGGGCGAGCACGTGCTGAGCATGATCGCGCCGGAAGAATGGCACCAGCGCTGGCTCGGCTCTTTCCGCCTGAACTCCGACGCGCGCTGGGAGCCGGTGAAGACCGCGCCGGACTTCGATCTCCGCGCCTATGTCGGCGACTAGCTTTCGCGAGTTCATGCGGCGTGCGCTGTATGATCCGCAGCGCGGCTATTACACGGCGCGCATCAACAGCGTTGGCGCGCGCGGTGATTTCAGCACCAGCGCCACGCTTTCATCGTCGTTGGGGAAAGCCGTCGCGGCGTGGGTAAAAGAGCAGTGCGCGACCTGCGAGGTGCGCACCGTGATCGAAATCGGCGCCGGCAGCGGCCAGCTCATGCACACTGTGCTGCGATCTCTCGGCTGGTGGCAAAGAAGGCGGATGCGCGTGCTGATCGTCGAAACCTCACCGCGCCTGCTTGAGCAGCAGCGCGCCCTGCTCGGCTCGCGCGCAATGTGGTTCCCCTCGATGGAAGCCGCGCTGGAAACCTGCGGTGGCGAGGCGATCATCGTTCACAACGAAGTGCTCGATGCCTTCCCTGTCGATCTAGTGGAATGGCAGGACAACGAGTGGCGCGAGGTGTGGATCGAGGGCACCACCGAGGTCCTGCGGCCGCTGACGCTTGATCCAGCGCCTCACACGGCTTTGCGAAGCACCCCCGCGCAGCCGCAACGCGTCGAACTGCACACTGCCGCCCGCGAGTGGCTGCTCGGCTGGATGCCGCACTGGAAACGCGGCGCGATGCTGGCCATTGACTACGGTGGCGACTTCCCCGCGCTATATCACCGGCGGCCCCGCGGCACGCTGCGCGCGTATTTGCTGCACCAGCGGCTGGAAGGTGCGGACGTGTATGCGAATCCAGGCCGTCAGGACATCACGTGCGATGTGAACTTTACCGACCTCCGCGCGTGGCTGATCGAGCAGGGAGCCGTGGAGCTGAGCTATGAGTCGCAGGCAGAGTTTCTGGCGCGACACGGGATGCGGCAGCAGGCCGCGCAGGGAGCCGGGGAGGCTTTCCGCTGCCTCGCGGTGCGACGGTGACGCATCCATGCCCTGGCGTTGAAATCCCTTTGCGTGCCAGATGCCGCAGTGATAGCACACGCGCCCACCCGTCTCATGAAAGCATACCAATTGTTCCAGGCCATCAGCAATGAATTGCAGCAGGAGATCATCAATCACCTGCACGCCAATCACTACCAGGCTTTCCGCATGGTTCTGACGCAGCTGGGTGCGCAGAGAAAGCTGCGGCCCGTGTTCCTGGAGCGCAAACCGGCCAGCGAGCAAATGGCCTTCGTGCAGCAGCTGCTGAAGGTCCGCATCAATGACGATCCGGCCGGCCAGGTGATCCAGCTCTGGCTGCTCAAAGGACAGCAGGGCATGCTCACGACGTTCCTGGACGCGGTCGGCATCGAGCACAAGGATGGCGAGGTGGAGAAGCTGCCGGATGAGATCACTCAGGCAAAGGCGAAGAAGGGCGTGGATGCGCTCCTTGCCGCCTATCCCGCGGAGCCTGCGGCGCTTTACCTGCACATGTTCCAGATGCAGAAGCCCGGAGGCTGGGAGGGCGTGGCCAAGGCCATCGCGGCTGAGCCGAAACTACAGCTGGGTAGCGCCCCAGCCGCGTAGCAGCGACCAATCACTTGCCGCGCAGCACGAACACGCGCGAGGTCTCGCCCGGAAAGAGCACCTGCGGACGGCGTTCCGGATTGCCCGCATAGCTGTTCAGCAAAATGAGGCTGGTATTTGCCTCCCGGCCCAGGGCGATCTGGCTGTCTGGCGCATCCGTTTTGTCGTGCGCCTCCGCCAGCAGATGCACCTCCTTCGTGTCCGCAGTGAAGGCGCTGTTCGTGGCTCCATCCATCGGCGTAAACGTGAGCACGGGAAGCTCAGTGGCTTTCCCGGCGAAGAGCAGCGTGATGGCCCGCTTCACGTAATCCGCAGCCTTTCTCTCCGTGGCCTTTCTCTGCTCCGCCGTCTGATCGCGCCACCAGGAGGCCTCCACGGGCGGCAGCTTCGCCGGGTCGGTGCTGAGGAAAAGTCGCGGGTCGAGATTGATGCGCAGCACGTAAGTATGGTCGGCGGCGAACTCCGCCTCGATCGTCATGCTGGGCACGGTGTGGGCACGTGCACCCGCCGCCGCCAGCATGACCAGCCCTCCCGCCAGAAGGGCGGCAAGGCGGACAAAAAAGCAGCGTGGAACAGTCAAAGACACGGCGTCAACCAACGATCCCAAGAATCAAAGTCAATCCGGCTCAGCGGGGTTGGCTTGACTTTTGCGGTGCAGGTTGCTTCAAAAGGATCACAACAAATCATGGCAACGCATCTTCGGACGGTGGACAACAGCGCAAGCTACGAGCTGGAGGACTTCAACCTCATCGGTCGAAGCCACGATTCCACCGTGCGCCTCACCGATGCCGGCATCTCCCGCCAGCACGCCATGATTCGCCGGGAGGGCGATCATTGGTGGATCACCGATCTGGGCAGCGCCAACGGCAGCTATGTAAACGACGTGGCGATCACCGCCGCACGCGCCCTGCGCAATGGCGACCGCATCCAGCTCGGCACCCTCGTGCTCGTCTTTTCCCAGGATGACGATACCGGTGACGAATTCACCGGCGGAATGGCCACGCAGATGCTGCGCACCGCCATTTCCATGCCGATGAAGACGCTCAAAGCCACACTGCTCGTGGGCGACCTGCGTGATTTCACCCGCATCTCCGCCCAGCTTACCGCGGAGGAGGTGGCCAAGATGCTGCGCGAATGGTATGCCGACTGCGAGGCCATCCTCAAACCGCGCGGCGCCACCATCGACAAATTCATCGGCGACGGTGTCTTTGCCTACTGGCCCCGCGTTGATGCCCGCACGCGCGCACTTGCAGCAGAGGCTGCACACTTGCTCACCCGCCCGGAGGCCAGCCACTCACTCACACGCCGCTGGGTCAAAGAAAACCTGGGCATCGAAGTGAAGTGCCACGTGGGACTCCACATCGGCGAAGTGGCACTGGGAGCCATGGGCCGCGGCGTCAACACTGCCGTCGGCGAGGCCGTAAACGTGACCTTCCGCATCGAAAGCCTGACCCGTAAACTCGACTCCCCCGTGCTGGTAAGCTCCGACTTTGCCAATGGCTGGGACGGTGCCAGCGAGTTGTTTGAACCCGCCGGGACACATGAGTTGAAGGGTCAGCCCGATCCCGTGGACGTCTGGCGCCTGAAGGTCCAGGAGTAGTGCGCCGCTTGGTATTCGCCCTCCGCGCAATCAAGCCGCGCGGAGGATGCCTGCGCGAACACGTGTGCACCCTGGTTTGCCCTTTGCCCTCGGCCCTTTGCCTGCTTATGTGCGCGCCCGTTTTTCAAGTCCATGCCCGAACTCGACAAGACCTACACACCTGCGGAAGTCGAAGCCCGCTGGTATCAGCAATGGCTCGATGACAACGCCTTCACCGCCGACCCCGCGCGCGTGAGCGACAAGCGCCCCGCGTATTCCATCGTCATCCCGCCGCCGAACGTCACGGGCATCCTCACGCTCGGCCATGTGCTGAACAACACCATCCAGGACATCCTTTGCCGCCGCGCGCGAATGCTTGGCAAAGAAGTGCTCTGGCTGCCCGGCACCGACCACGCAGGCATCGCCACGCAGAACGCGGTGGAGAAGGCCCTGCGCAAAGAAGGCGCGATCAAGCATCGCGACGACCTCGGCCGCGAGAAGCTGGTGGAGAAGATCTGGGAGTGGAAGGACAAGTATGGCGGCATCATCCTCCAGCAGCTCAAGAAGCTGGGCGCGAGCTGCGACTGGAGCCGCACGCGCTTCACCATGGACCCCGACTACTCGCGTTGCGTGCAGCGTGTGTTCGTGGACCTCTACAAGAAAGGCCTCATCTACCGCGGCAAGCGCATGGTGAACTGGTGCCCCGTGGCCCTCAGCGCGATCAGCGATGAAGAAGTCATTCCGAAGGCGCAGAACTCGACCATGTATTATTTCAAAGTGCAGGTCATCGAGGAACCCGACACCTGGCTCACCATCGGCACCACACGTCCCGAAGTGATCCCGGGCGATCAGGCTATCGCGGTCAATCCGAAGGACCCGCGCTACGCCCATCTCATCGGCAAGCACGTGCGGCGTCCGCTGCCGGTGGAGAACCAGGCCCCGCTGCCCATCGTGGGCGATGAGCATGTCGATCTCGAGTTCGGCACCGGCGTGCTCAAGGTCACGCCCGCGCATGACAAGGCGGACTTCGAGATCGCCCAGCGCCACGGCCTTCCCGCCGTGGACGTGATGCACCCGAACGGCGTGCTCAATGAACTCGCCGGGAAGGATCTTGCCGGCATGGAGCGCTTCGCCGCGCGCAAGCGTGCCGCCGAGTTGCTCGCGGAGATCGGTTCGCTCGTGAAGGAGGAACCGTATCAGAACAATGTCGGCTACTCCGAGCGCGCCGACGTTCCGATCGAGTCGCGCCTGAGCGAGCAGTGGTTCCTCAAGTATCCGAGCACGCAGGCTTCCAAGGACGTCGTGGACAAGGGCGAGATGCGCTTCTTCCCCGAACGCTGGGCCAAGGTCTATGACCACTGGATGGGCGGCCTCCAAGACTGGTGCATCTCGCGCCAGTTGTGGTGGGGTCATCGCGTGCCGGTGTGGTATCGCGGCGAGGAGGTCTATTGCGGTATCGAAACTCCCGAGGGCGAAGGCTGGGAGCAAGACCCCGACGTGCTCGACACCTGGTTCAGCTCCTGGCTCTGGCCGTTTGCCACCATGGGATGGCCGGACAAATCAGACGACTTGCGCGCCTTCTACCCCACGACCGATCTCGTCACCGGCCCGGACATCATTTTCTTCTGGGTCGCGCGCATGATCATGGCGGGCTACGAATACATGGGCGAGATGCCGTTCAAGAACGTGTATTTCACCGGCATCATCCGCGACAAGCAGGGCCGCAAGATGAGCAAGTCGCTCGGCAACTCGCCAGACCCGCTGGAGATCATCGCCAAGTATTCCGCCGACGCCCTGCGCTTCGGCATCATGCGCAGCGCACCGCTGGGTCAGGACATCCTCTTCGACGAGAAGAACGTGGAGCTGGGCCGCAACTTCTGCACCAAGCTCTGGAACGCCGCGCGCTTCCGCCAGATGCAATCCAGCATGGAGCAGGGAGCAGCGGGCACGGAGCAAGAGATCAATCCGGCTCTCCTCTCCTCGGACGACAAGTGGATCCTCCTGCGCCTTAACAACGCCATCACCGAAGTCAGCACCGCGCTCGACGAGTATCGCTTCAGCGATGCCACGCAGACGCTCTACCGCTTCTTCTGGACCGAGTATTGCGACTGGTATGTCGAGGCCAGCAAGGCCACGCTCCAGGGCACCGATGATAAGCGCAAGGCCAACACGCTCGCCGTCATCGACTTCGTGCTCGGCCACACGCTGCGCATCTTCCATCCGTTCCTGCCCTTCATTACCGAAGAGCT
>WBZU01003609.1_pt1 | contig 10035 bp, 8 predicted proteins | sample 5204311 | NCBI WGS metagenome assembly WBZU01 (sample SAMN12344359, study PRJNA552823) | activated sludge metagenome | biome: Activated sludge suspended growth; feature: Nitrification reactor; material: Wastewater; isolation source: activated sludge from nitrification reactor of wastewater treatment... | reverse complement strand
AGGATGCCCAGGAGCCCGAGCGTGAGCAGGGCGGCGGGATAGAACTCCGACAGGAAGCGACCCTGGAACGTGTAGGGGCCGTCGAGCCCCACGAGGCCGCCCAGCACCGTCTCCAGGACGCCGTCCGGGGTCAGGTCGGGGGTGATCTTGTCCTGCTGGAGCACGAGCGACAGCACGCCGAAGACGAGGACGCCGAGCAGGTAGAGCGGCACGAAGCGCACGATGGCCAGGAACGAGCCGGGGTCGCTCCGGGCCGGGAAGGCGTCGCGGCAGGCGACGAGGGCGACGAGCATGGCCACCGCCATCAGGCCCGCGATGGGATGGGGGCCCTTGAGGATCGCGGCGGCCGCGGCGATGGAGAACAGGCCGACCGCCACCGCCCACGCGCGCTGCTTGCGGTGCGACAGGGCCGGGGCGACGACGATCATCGCCAGCCCCACCACCACGGAGATGACGTGCACGGCCACGCGGCCGTCGACCGGCAGGAGGTAGTCGTCGGCGACGCCCAGGCGCCCGTGGACGCGCGGCACGGCCGGCAGCAGGTAGATCACGCCGACGATCGCGGTCAGCCAGGCCAGCACCTTCGCGGCGGGCCCGGTCGGCATCTCCCGCGCGGCGGGCGCGGCCATCGCGGTGGCCTGCGCGCCGGGCGGCGCCTCGGGCGGGGCGACCTCCACGGCCGCGGCGGCGTCGGCCAGCCCCTGCGCGGTGGGGACGGCGGCGGTCGCGCCGCGCCGGGCCGTGCTCGGGCCCGCGCCGCCCTCGGGCCGCATGGTCGGGAAGAGGATGACCTCGCGGATGGTCGGCGCGCCGGCGATGAGCATCACGAGCCGGTCGATGCCGATGCCCAGGCCGCCGGTCGGGGGCAGCCCGTACTCCAGCGCGCGGATGTAGTCCTCGTCCACGTCCTCGGCCTCGTCGTCGCCGGCCGCCTTGTTGGCCGCCTCGGTCTCGAACCGGCTGCGCTGGTCGACGGGATCGTTGAGCTCCGAGTAGGCGTTGGCCAGCTCGCGGCCGGCGACGACCGCCTCGAACCGCTCGACGAGGGCGGGGTCGTCGCGGTGCGAGCGGGCCAGGGGCGACACGTCGCGGGGGTAGTCGTAGACGAAGGTCGGCGCGATCAGCGTGGCCTCGCCCGTCTCGTCGTAGACCTCCGACATGAGGCGCCCGGCCGTCCAGCCCGACTCGTAGGGGATGTGGTGGCGGTCGCAGATCGCGCGGGCCTCGCCGATGGGCATCGACGGGTGCATCTTCGCGCCGGTGCGCTCCTCGATCAGCTCGGCCATCGTGACCCGGCGCCACGGCGGCGCGAGGTCGACCTCCTGCCCCTGCACCTGGATCTTCGTCGTGCCGGTGGCGGCCAGCGCGGCCTGCGAGCAGACCGTCTCCACCAGATCCATCATGTCGTGGTAGTCGCCGAGCGCCTGGTAGGCCTCCAGCAGCGTGAACTCGGGGTTGTGGCGGGTGTCCAGCCCCTCGTTGCGGAACACGCGGCCGATCTCGAAGACCCGCTCGAAGCCGCCGACCACGAGCCGCTTGAGTGGCAGCTCCAGGGCGATCCGCAGGTACATGTCGATGTCCAGCGCGTTGTGGTGGGTGACGAACGGCCGGGCCGCCGCGCCGCCCGCGGCGGTGTCCAGGACGGGCGTCTCGACCTCCACGAACCCCCGCTCCACGAACGTGCGCCGGATCGCCGCGATCGCCGCCGAGCGGATGTCGAAGATGCGCCGCGTGTCGGGGTTGACGATGAGGTCCAGGTAGCGCTCGCGGTAGCGCGTGTCGACGTCGGTCAGGCCACTGCGGGGATCGGGCAGCGCGCGCAGCGCCTTGGAGAGCAGCCTGCAGGCGGACACCTGCACCGACAGCTCGCCGGTGCGGGTGGTCATCAGCGTGCCGTCGACGCCGACCCAGTCGCCCCGGTTCAGCGCCAGCGCGTCCCGGTAGGAGACGTCGCCGAGCAGGTCGCGGCGCAGCAGGAGCTGGATCGTCCCGGTCTGGTCGCGCAGGTCGGCGAACAGCAGCCCGCCGTGGCGACGCAGCGCCATGACCCGGCCGGCCAGGCACACGGCCTGCCGCGTCTCGGTGTCGGCGGCCAGGCCCTCGCCCTCCTGCCGGGCCTGGGCGACGGTGTGGTCGCGGGCGAACCCGACCGGATAGGGGTCGATGCCCCGCGCCCGCAGGCCGTCGAGCACGGCCAGGCGGCGAGCGCGCTCGGCCGCGACGAAGCCGCCGTCGGACTGCTGTGCGCCGTCTCGCGGCGCTGGCTGCTGCTCACCCATGGATGTCGTGTCCCTCCGCCGGCTCATCTATCGTCGCCGGATGCCGGATGGGCACTCGGGCGGACGGCTGGAAGCCATCGTCGCGCAGGCGGCGGTCGACCGCAAGCGGCTGGACGCGGCGGCGATCGGCCCGTTCTCGCTGACGATGATCGGGGTGGCGTCGGTGGTGGGCGCCGGCGTCTTCGTGACGACCGGGGAGGCGGCCGCCCAGTTCGCCGGCCCGGCGGTGGTGCTGTCGTTCATCCTGGCCGGCATCGCCGCCGCCCTCACGGCGCTCTGTTACGCGGAGATGGCGGCGATGATCCCCATCGCGGGATCGACGTACTCCTACGCCTACGCGGCGTTCGGCGCCTTCATGGCCTGGTTCATCGGGTGGGACCTGCTGCTGGAGTACCTGTTCGCCGCCTCGACCGTGGCCGTCGGCTGGTCGGGCTACTTCGTCTCGATGCTCAACCAGGTGGGGATCGAGGTCCCGGACGCGCTGGCCAATCCGCCCTTCGGCGCCGGCGCCGGCGTGATCAACGTCCCCGCCGTCGCCGTCGTCCTGGCCACCACGACGCTCCTGGTGGTGGGCATGCGCCAGTCGGCCGGGGCCAACAACGGGATGGTCGTCCTGAAGCTGACCATCCTCGTGCTGTTCGTCGCGGTCGGCGCCTTCCACGTGGTCGAGAGCAACTGGTCCCCGTTCGTGCCGACCAACGAGGGGGGCTTCGGGGAGTTCGGCGCCAGCGGCGTCCTGCGCGGCGCCGGCGTCGTGTTCTTCGCCTACGTCGGGTTCGACGCCGTCTCCACCGCGGCGGGCGAGACCCGCAACCCCCAGCGCACCGTGCCGCTGGCGCTGCTGGCCACGGTGGCGATCTCCACGGCGCTGTACGTCGCGATCGGCCTCGTCCTCACCGGCCTGGTGCCCTACCGGACCCTGAACGTGTCGGACCCGATCTCCGAGGCCCTGCGCGCCTCGGGGGCGAGCGTGGAGTGGCTCAACGACGCCGTGGACGTGGCGGCGGTGGTGGGGCTGGCCTCCACGGTGCTCGTGACGTTCTACGGCCAGACCCGCATCCTCATGCGCATGTCCTCCGACGGGATGCTGCCGGCGGCGCTGGGCCGGGTCAGCGCCCGCTTCAAGACCCCGCAGTTCACGACGATCCTGTGCGGGCTGGTGGGGGCGGTGGTGGCCGGGCTCGTCCCGATCAGCGTACTCAGCGACCTCGTCTCGATCGGCACGCTGCTGGCCTTCCTGATCGTGTGCAGCGGGGTCCTGGTGCTGCGGCGCACCCATCCCGACGTGGCCCGGCCGTTCCGCGTCCCCCACGTGCGGATCGTGGCGCCGCTCGGCATCCTCAGCGCCCTGGCCCTGATGCTCATGCTCCCGCCCGAGACCTGGCTGCGGCTCGTGGTGTGGCTGGCGATCGGGCTGGTGATCTTCTTCGGCTACTCGCGCCGACGCACGCGCGCTCAGATGGCCGCGCTGCTCGATGGTGCCCCCTCCGCCGCGCCGTCGGCGGGCGCCTGAGCGTCCGCCGCGTCACCGCCCTCCCCCAGCGCCAGCACGACGATCCCGCCCATCATCAGGGCCAGCGCGGCGAACGACACAGCCGCGCCGAGCGTCGATCCGTGGACGGACTCCTGGAAGGCGAAGATGCCCATGAGCACGCTGACGATCGGGTCGATGGTCATCTGGGTGGCCAGCGCGGGCGCCAGCTCGCCCGTCTGCAGCGCGGCCTCGCTGAGCGTCATGCTGAGGTAGCCGACGACGATCAGCGCGTACAGGTGCCAGTGCTCCAGGATGGCCAGGACGCCGTCGTCGAGCTGCTCGACGGTCGCCTTCGTCAGGCCGGCGCTGATGCCGAAGAGGACGCCGGCGGCGGCGCCCAGCAGCGCCGCGCGCGGGGCCGGCCGGCGGCCGCGGGCCAGGCCGACGAGCGCGCCGGTGAGGACCAGGGCCACGACGCCGGAGATGATCCAGGCACGGTTGGAGGCGTCCTCGACGCCGCCGGAGGGATCGCCCACGAGCAGGAACACGGCGAGGCCGAGCGTGACCACGCCCGCGGCCGCCCACCGCCGCCGGCCCACCGGCTCGCCGGTCAGGCGGGCGCCGAACGGCAGGGCGAAGAGGATGCTGCTGGCCAGGATCGGCTGGACCACCACCAGCCGCCCGAGGGTGAGCGCCGCGGCCTGGCAGAGGAAGCCGAGGAAGTCCGCGGCGATGCCCAGCAGCCAGCGGGGCCGCTTGGCGAGCTGCACGAGGAACCCGGCGCTCAGCGCCTGCTGCTCGTCGGCCCGCTTGGCCTCCTGCTGCTGGAGCACGGTGCCCACGGCGAAGAGGATCGCCCCGGCCAGGGCGAGGAGCAGTTCCATGGCGCGAGGTTACCCGGCCGCCGGGGCGGCCCTGCGCGGCCCGTCCGCGCGGCGGCCGGCGACCGCGATGACCAGCGCCCCGATGGCGAAGCTGAGGCCGTGCTCGACGCCGTACCAGGTGAGGGCCAGGGGAGCGGTGCCGACGGCGAGCACGAGCAGGGCGATCGCCAGGGCGCCCTCGCGACGGCCCGCGCCCGCCCGCCAGCGCCGCAGGGCGTCGGCGCACAGCGCGCCGAGCGTCCCGGCCAGCAGGCAGGAGATGCCGTAGTCGTGGCCGCCCGCCGCGACGTAGGTGCCCGGCACGTCCTTCCAGATCTCCACCTGCAGGACCCAGTAGACGACGACGGCGCTGAGGACGTGGCCGGACAGGGCGGCGGCCGCCCACCGCACGGCGCCCTGGCGGCGGATGACCACGACGCTGGCGCCGGCCAGCACGGCGAGCTGCAGGAAGGGCAGCGAGCCGCGGACGATGAGCCCGCTGCTGAACAGGCGCCACGCCTGGCCGTGGTCGACCACGATGCGCTGCCCGCCGCTGAGCGGGGCGACGAGGTCCACGCCCGACAGGCGCAGGACGATCCCCGCCGCGATCACCACGGCGACGGCCGCCGCGGCCACGACCACGATCCGGTCGGCGCGGCTCGGGGTGGCGGCGGACGACTGCATCGCCGCGAACCCTAGAGGCCCGCCGGCCGGTCAGTCCCGGTTGGGGGCGTCGCCCAGCATCGCGCCCTGGAAGGCCTGCAGCCGCAGGTCCTCCAGCCGGGTGAGCTGGCCCTCGGCGCGGGCGATCAGGCCCTCCACGCCGATGGGGGCGATCCGCGGCTCGGTCTCCTGGAGGGTGCGCAGCGCCGCCCACAGCGCGAGCTTGCCGCGGACTCCGACGAGCAGGCCCTCCAGCTCGTCGACCCGGCTGAGCGGGGAGAAGGTGAAGACGTGCCCGTTGGACTTGCCCCGGGCGACGAGCTCGGCGAGCCAGCCGGTCGCCACCTTCACGCGGTTGGGGCGCACCTCGATCCGGCGCATGAGCTCCAGCAGCGCCGCGCGGTCGCGCTCGATGTCGACCACGAGGTCGGCGAGGTACAGGCCGTAGGCGCTGGCCTGGTTGTGGCGGGCCGCGCGACGGGCGAGGTTGCGTCCGGCGGTGGCCCCGGCCAGATGGTCGTTGAGGTAGATCGACAGGTAGTCGCTGGGCATGTCATCTCGCCTTACCCGCTTGTCACGTGCGCAATCGCCGGTGATCGGGTAGAAGCAGCAGCACGCCGCTCTCCAACCGCATCGAATCCGACGACGCCGTCGCCGCTGCGGTGGAGGACGACGCGCGCCCCGGAACGGAAACGACGGAGCAGGAGGCGGCCGATCGCGGCCGGCAGCTGCGCCGCAGCCTCATCAGCCTGGCCATCCTCGGCGTCCTCATCGTCGCGCTGTTGTTCGCCGTCCCCGGGCTCAACGGCGTGGAGAAGCTCATGCGCCAGGCCGACCCGTGGTGGCTGGCGGCCGCCGTCCTGCTGGAGGTGGCCAGCTGCCTCGGCTACGTGCTCGTGGTCCAGCTCGTCTTCGCCCGCGCGCCGCTGCGGTTCGCGGCCCGCCTGGCCCTGGCCGAGCTGGCCTTCGGGGCGGCGGTCTCGCTCGGCGGGGCCGGCAGCATCGCCCTGGGCGCCTGGGTCCTGCACGCCGTCGGGGTGCCGACCAAGCGGATCGTCGAGCGCTCCGCCGTCCTCTTCCTCCTCACCAGCGCGGCGAACGCGATCGTCCTGGTCGTGTTCGGCGTCGGGCTGTGGCTCGGGCTGGAGGGCACCGGCGACCCGCTCCTGAGCATCCTGCCCGCGGCGGCCGGGGTGGCGATCCTGCTCGGGTGCCTGGCCCTGCCGCGCTGGGTGGACCGCCACCACGACGAGGCGCAGTCGGGGCGGCTGGCGACCACGGTGGCCGGGCTGGCCGACGGCATCCGCACCACGCGCACGATGCTCGTCACGCCGAACTGGCGGCTGCTCGGGGCCTACGCCTACCTGCTCTGCGACATCGCGGTGCTGTGGGCCTGCTTCAAGGCGCTGGGCTACGACATCCCCATCGCCCCGCTCGTGCTGGCCTACCAGATCGGCTACCTGGCGAACATCATTCCCATCCCCGGCGGCATCGGCGTGCTGGACACCGGGCTGGTGGCGATGCTCGTCCTGTACGGCGCCCCGGCCACGACCGCCGCGGCGGCCGTCCTGCTCTACCACGCGATCGTCCTGTGGATCCCGTCGCTGTGGGGCACCGTGGCCTACGCGCTGCTGCGCCGCCAGATGCGCCACCCGATCCTGCCGCGCACCCCCTAGGGGAGGCGGCCGGCGCCGGCCACGGCGGCGAGGCCCGCCCCGGCGAGCAGGAGCAGCGCCCCGCCCGCGAACCACTCGCCGACCTGGCGCTCGCGCTCGGTGCTGCCGAGCTGGGAGCCGAGGCGCTGGTAGATCGAGCTGAGCTCCGACCCGCTCTCGGCGGTGAAGGCGCGGGCGCCCGAGGCCTTGGCGATGGCCTGCAGCGTCTCGGGGTCCGGGGCCACCACGAGCGGCTGGCCCATCGGGTCGTTCGGGTTGGGGATGGTGGCGTCCTCGGTGCCGAGCGCCACGGTGTACACCGGGACCTTGGCCTTGCCCGCCTCGGTGGCCACCGGCACGGGGTCGCGCCCCACGGTGGTGGCGCCGTCCGACAGCAGCACGATCGCCGTCGGCTGGTTGCGCGCGTTGGCCTTGACCATGTCCAGCGCGCTCTGCAGCGCCTCGCCGGTGGCGGTGCCGCCCTCGGCCTGCAGGCTGTTGATGACGTCCTTGGTCGCGCCGTGCTTGGTCGTCGGCGCCTGCACCGTGTCGGCCGTCGTCGAGTAGGCCACGATGCCGAGCTGGGTGGAGTCCGGCAGCTTGTCCACGAAGGTGTCGGCCGCCTTCTGGGCCGCGCCCAGGCGGGTCGGGGACACGTCGGTGGCCTGCATCGAGCCGGAGTGGTCGACCACCAGCACGACGGTGGCGCGCTTGGTCGGGACGGCCTCGGTGACGTGCGGGTCGGCGATCGCGAAGACCATCGCGGCCATCGCCCCGGCGAGCAGCGCGACCGGGAGGATCGAGCGCCACGCGGGCGTGGCGGCGGCCGCCTCGCGCAGGGCGGAGACGGCGGTGAAGCGGATGGCGTAGCGGCGGGCGCGCGAGCGCTGCCAGCGCATGGCCAGGAACACCGCCGGGATGAGCAGCAGGGCCAGGAACCAGAGGGGTGAGGAGAAGCTCATCGCAGCTTCCTGCCCATCTCCAGCAGCCAGTCGTCCTGCGTGGACAGTGCGACGTGGTCCACGCGCAGGCGGCGCAGCTCACGGGCGACCTGCTCCCGCCGCTGGCGCTCGACCTCGGCGAACCGCTCGCGGACCTGGCGGCGCGACGTGTCCACGCGCAGCAGGTCGCCGGTCTCGGGGTCCACCACGGTGAGGCGCCCGGCGTCGGGCAGCTCCTGCTCGCGCGGGTCGCTGATCTCGATGGCCATCACCGAGTGCCGGGCCCGCAGGGCGCCGAGCGGCCGCGACCAGGCCTCGTGGTCGCGCCAGTCGGAGATGACGGCCACCAGGCCCGGCTGGCGCGCGGCGCGCTCCACGAACCCCAGGGCGTCGGCCAGGTCGTGCGGGTCGTGGGCGCCGTCGGGGGCCACGCCCTCGTCCAGCGCGCGGCGCAGCGCGACGAGGCCGGGCTTGGAGCCGCGCGGGGGCAGCGTGCGCAGCGCGCCGGCGCCGAAGGCGGCCAGGCCGACACTGCCGGCGCTGCGCAGGGCCAGCCGGCCGAGCACGAGCGCCACGCCCTCGGCCACGTCGGCCTTGAGCCGCCTGGCGGTGCCGAAGGCCATCGAGGAGGAGACGTCCAGGACGATCCAGGTGGTGAGCGTGCGCTCGGGGACGTGCACGCGCACGTGCGGCTCCCCGGTGCGGGCCGTGGCGGCGGCGTCGAGCTGGCGCACGTCGTCGCCGACCCGGTAGGGCCGCAGCTGCGCCAGCTCGGTGCCGGCGCCGACCCCCGCCGCCCGCTGGTCCCCGGGCAGGGAGCGGGCCACCCGCCGCGTGAGCAGCACGTTGAGCGAGTCCACCATGGGTCCGGGCATGGGCCCGGGCCCCTGGCGGGCCGCCGGCGGGACGAGGGTGAGGGACGGCCGGCTCATGCAGCCTGCGCGCGCCGGATCAGGTGATCGGACTCGGGGATGGCCACGGCGGCGAGCACCTGGTTCAGCAGCTCGTCGGCGGTGACCCCCTCGCTGAGGGCGTCGTAGGACAGGACGAGCCGGTGGCGCAGCACGTCGCCGGCGAGGTCGTGCACGTCGTCGGCGACCACGTGGCCGCGGCCGCGCAGCAGGGCCAGCACACGGGCGGCCTGCACGAGGCCGATCGGCCCGCGGGGGCTGGCGCCGTACTCGATGAGCGACTCCAGCTCGGGCAGCCCGTACTTGGCCGGGTTGCGGGTGGCGTCGCCGAGGGCGACGGCGTAGCCGATGATCTCGCGGTCCACGAGGATGTCGTCGGCCGCCTCGGCGAACCGCGCGAGGTCCTCGACCGACACGCGCTCGCGCACGGCGGCGGGCTTGCCGAGGCTGCGGCCCACCACGCCGGCCTCCTCGCCCGGGGTCGGGTAGCCGACGATGATCTTCATGAGGAAGCGGTCGACCTGCGCCTCCGGGAGCGGGTAGGTGCCCTCGGACTCGATCGGGTTCTGCGTCGCCATGACGAGGAACGGCCGCGGCACCTGGTGGCTCGTGCCGCCGATGGTGACCTGGCGCTCCTGCATGACCTCCAGCAGCGCGGACTGGACCTTGGCGGGGGCGCGGTTGATCTCGTCGGCGAGCAGGAAGTTGCCGAACACGGGGCCGAGCTCGACGTCGAAGGTGCCGGTGTCGGGGCGGTAGACGCGCGTGCCGACGAGGTCGGCCGGGACGAGGTCGGGGGTGAACTGGATGCGGCTGAAGGAGCCGCCCAGCACCTGGGCCATCGTCTTGACGGTGAGCGTCTTGGCCAGGCCGGGCACGCCCTCCAGCAGCACGTGGCCGCCGGCGAGGAGGCTGACGACGAGCCGCTCGAGCATCGCGTCCTGCCCGACGATCACGCGCTTGACCTCGTACAGCGCCTCCTGGAGCGCGGCGCGGGCCTGCTCCTGGTCGCCGGTGCGGTCCTCCTGCGGGGTGGATTCCTGGGTGTCGAAGATGTCGCTCATGGGTGTCGTTGCTCCTTGGGTGCTCGGGTGGGGGAAGGGGGGTCGCGGGGGCTGCTCGCCGGGCATCAGATCGGCCGGCCGAACCAGCGAAGGGACATGGCGCAGCCGGCCAGCAGCAGGACGAGGGCGCCACCGGCGAACCCGGCGGTCAGCTCACGCTGCTGCTTCTCGCTGCCCAGCTGCGA
>WBZU01003608.1_pt1 | contig 10035 bp, 6 predicted proteins | sample 5204311 | NCBI WGS metagenome assembly WBZU01 (sample SAMN12344359, study PRJNA552823) | activated sludge metagenome | biome: Activated sludge suspended growth; feature: Nitrification reactor; material: Wastewater; isolation source: activated sludge from nitrification reactor of wastewater treatment... | reverse complement strand
CCAATTAACTACTAAACTTATTGGAAAAACCAAATTTCACTGAAGCACACCTGAAAGACATGGATTCATTTTTTTACGGAGGTAACGGCTGGCAGGCGGGATTATTTCAGTTAGTGGAAGATCTGAATATGGAACAGGCAGTATGGAAACCGGCTGAAGGTAGAAACTCAATATGGAAAATAATCAAGCATACAATATTCTGGAAATTCGCAATTCTTTCTGATGCTCAGGGAAAACCTCTGACTCCGGATCAAAGAAGAGAAGGTGACTGGAGAAATATTCCCGAAGATCCGACAGAAGAAAAATGGCAGGATGAAATCAGAAATCTCAAAAAGACACATGAAGAATTTAAGGAATTTGTAAAAAATTACGGGACTGAATTATTTAACATAAATAACGAAGACGCAAATTACATTCGTGAAAATTTACTTCACGATCCTTATCATTCAGGGCAGATAGGACTGATGCGGGTTCTGCAGGGAATCCCTCCTATAAAATATTAAATTAAAATAATTAAACAGAACATATAATCAATTAATGGCAAACGAAAAAATAATACCGGTTAATATAGAAGATGAAATGAAGTCTTCATACATTGATTATTCAATGTCAGTGATAGTTGCAAGAGCATTGCCGGATGTAAGGGACGGTCTTAAGCCTGTTCACAGAAGAGTGCTGTTCGGCATGAGTGAACTGGGACTGGCAGCCAACAAGCCTCCGAAAAAATCTGCGCGTATTGTCGGGGAAGTGCTGGGTAAGTATCATCCTCACGGAGATAAATCTGTTTATGATGCAATGGTAAGAATGGTTCAGGAATTTTCACTGAGATATCCTCTTGTTGACGGACAGGGTAACTTTGGTTCGGTGGACGGAGATGCGCCTGCGGCTATGAGATATACTGAAGCGAGACTCTCTCGTGTAGCTGAATCTATTCTTGAAGATCTCGAAAAGAACACTGTTGATTTTATACCTAATTTTGATGATACATTAAAAGAACCTTCCGTACTTCCGTCTGTAATTCCAAACCTGCTTGTAAACGGTTCTAATGGAATTGCTGTAGGTATGGCTACTAACATTCCCCCGCATAATCTTACGGAGATCTGTGACGGAATAATTCACCTTATAAAGAATCCTGATGCAGATATTAAAAAGCTGATGAAGTATGTCACGGCGCCGGATTTTCCGACCGGAGGGATAATATACGGATATGAACCGGTGAAGGAAGCATTTGAAACCGGAAGAGGGAAGATCATACTCAGGGCGAAGGTGTCAATAGAAACTGAAAAGAACGGGAAGCAGAATATTATCATTACAGAGATTCCGTATCAGGTTAATAAAGTTACGCTTATTGAGAACATTGCAAATCTTGTCAGAGAGAAAAGAGTGGAAGATATTTCAGATATTAATGACGAGAGTGACAGGGACGGAATGAGGATCGTTATCGGACTCAGAAGAGATGCCAATGCGCACGTGATAATGAACAAGCTTTATAAGTTCACGCAGATGCAGACTACATTCGGAGTTATAATGCTAGCTCTTGTTGACGGAGTTCCAAAAGTACTGACTCTGAAGGAAATGATGGAGCATTTCATAAAGCACAGATTGAATGTGATTGTCAGAAGATCCAAATTCGAGCTTGATGCAGCCGAAAAAAGAGCGCACATTCTTGAAGGATATATTATTGCACTGGATAATATTGATGAAGTTATAAAGCTTATAAAGAAATCAAAGGATACACCTTCTGCAAGAGAAGGATTGATGAAGAGATTTAAATTATCCGAGATCCAGGCGACTGAAATTCTTAATATGCGCCTGCAGAGACTGACAGGACTTGAAAGAAAGAAGATAGAGGATGAATATAAAGACCTTCTTAAGGCTATAGAAAGATTAAAGAATATATTAAAGAGCGAACAGTTAAGAAGAGAAATGGTTTGCGATGACCTCAAGCAGATCAAAGAAAAATACGGTGATGAAAGAAGAACTGAAATAATATATGATGTAAGAAAAATGTCTGACGATGATATGATGAAGGAGCTCATAAAAGAGGAAGATGTGGTCATTACAATTTCAAATAAAGGATTCATAAAACGCATTCCTGTCAATTCTTATAAGTCACAGGGAAGAGGCGGAAAGGGTATTACAGCTGCATCTACAGGAGCAGCTGACAATGATGACTTTATTGAGCATATGTTCATAGGTTCGACTCATCAGTATATAATGTTCTTTACTGATAAAGGTAAATGTTACTGGCTGAAGGTTTACGATATACCTGAAGGAAGCAGGACATCGCGCGGTAAATCAATTCTGAATCTAATAGAAAAAGACAAGGATGAAGATATCTCTTCTTTCGTAATGGTGAAAGATTTCACTGAAGAATTGTTTGTTACTATGGTCACTAAAATGGGTGTCATAAAAAAAACCAGACTTGACAGTTATTCCAATATCAGAAGAAACGGTATCAATGCAATTAATCTTAACAGTAATGATAAGCTTGTGGAAGTGAAGCTGACCAACGGATCACAGGAAATTGTTATCGGTTCTCACGACGGACAGGCAATAAGATTCAATGAATCTCTTGTAAGAGATATGGGAAGAACAGCTACAGGAGTAAGAGGGATCAAGCTTGCAAAGGGTGATTTTGTTGTAGGACTGGTTGCAGTGCAAAGACCGAGCGCAACAATACTTGTCATTACAGATAAAGGATACGGAAAGAGAAGCGATCTTGCGGATTACAGAGTGACGAACAGGGGAGGAAAAGGTGTGATCACAGTCAAGACAACTGACAAAGTCGGAAAACTGATTTCCATAAAGGAAGTAACAGATTCCGATGATCTGATGATCATTACTTCAAAAGGAATTCTCATAAGACAGAAGATGAAAGACATAAGGGTAATGGGAAGAAATGCACAGGGAGTGAGAGTAATAAAATTAGGTGATCATGATACTATATCCGCAGTAGCAAGAATTGCAGAAGATGATAAAGATGATCAGGAGAAGTTGTTTTAATTAAGAACTGTGAACTGAGTATTAGTAATTATGAATTAAAGATCAGGCATTAAGTAAAAGTAATAATTGATAATTAATATGTTTAAATATTTGAAATTTGAAATTTGAAATTTGTAATTTCTTATGATAGATCTTCGCAGCGATACAGTAACACGCCCGACTAAGCCAATGCTTGAAGCAATGATGAATGCTAAAGTAGGTGATGACATATATGGTGAAGATGAAACAGTGAATGCGCTTCAGGAGAAATGCGCAGCGCTGACAGGAAAAGAAGCTGCATTGTTTGTACCGACCGGTGTAATGGGAAATCAGCTTTCTGTAAAGTGTCATACCATACCCGGTGATGAAGCCCTGGTAGAAAGTAATTCTCATATTCTGAACAATGAGACCGGCGCTGCAGCCGTGATCTCAAACGTACAGCTTATTCCAGTACCCGGGAATAAAGGAATTGTAACAGTGGAGGATATTAAAAATTATGTCAGATCTTCTGAATATTATTATCCTGTCACAAGACTAATATGCCTGGAAAATACACATAACTGGGCAGGAGGAGTGATTCAGCCGATAAACGTAATAAAAGAAATTTCCGGATATGCACGGGAGAATAATTTGAAATTGCATCTTGACGGAGCAAGGATATTCAATGCCTGCGTGGAAACCGGAATTTCAATTAAAGAATATGCCGGATACTTTGATTCTGTTTCATTTTGCTTTTCCAAAGGGCTCGGTTGTCCCGTCGGGTCAATTGTCTGCGGCAGCAAAGTCTTCATAGAAATGGCTAGGAAATGGAGAAAGATACTCGGCGGCGGTATGAGACAAACAGGTATTCTTGCAGCTGCAGGAATTTATGCTCTGGATAATAATATAGAACGTCTAAAAGATGATAATGCAAACGCTAAATATTTTGCCCGGGAGATTAGCAGTATAAAATGTATAAATATAGATCCCGAATCTGTACAGACCAATATAGTAGTTTTCAGTTCGTCCGGAATATCCAAGTCTGATCTGATGTCACGGCTCAAAGAAAAAGGCTTGATCATCTCTTCCGGAAGCAATGACATTATGCGCTGTGTTTTTCATATGGATGTGCCAAAAGAAGAAATGAAAAGGGCTGTTGAAATATTTAAAGAAGTTACTGCTTGATGACACCGGGTATATGTCTATTCTTTTATAACAGTTTTCTAAAACCAAATCCTCAACTATAAACTAATCATCATTAACTTTAACTGAAGTCACTTTTCTGGATTCCAGCTTCCTCCTGCCTGGGACTTTTCGCAATTCATCCTTTTAAACCACTAAGTAGTTAGATTTGGGATTTGGAATTTCGAATTTGGAATTTAATGCATCACATTTTTTTAAACTTAGAATTCCCGAAATGTCATTCCCAAATGTTTTGAAAAAAGAAGTCATTTTCTTCAAGATTATAGCCTTTGATGAAAGACTTATATAGAAGACACAAAGACACTAAAAAAATGTTTTCAAAACAGAATATTTTGTGCCTTTGTGTCTTTGAGGTTTAAATATTTTTTATGTTTTGAAGCGGACTCGTGTAAAGGAGGTGGTTAATGGGTAGATATCAAAGAGCGTATCAATTTTAAAACAATATTTATGGACTGGATCCCTGCTGAAAAGCACGCAGGTATGACAGCTTCGAAGGTAAAGTGTTTTCAGGCTATAGCTGGAGAAGCATAGGAAATTATTCGAAAATTAAATCCTCTGTTTCTTTTCTCCTATGCTTCGCTGCGTTGAAAAAATACAAAAACGGTGTTGAGATAATTATCTTATGAAAAATTCCGGGTTTCATATTTTTGTATTATGGAAATAAAATAAATTTATTATATTGGACTGCGTTGATTTGATATTTAACTGACTTTTATAAACTTAAACTTATGAACCATGGAAAATCCAAATGATCTCCCCGATTTATCCCCCAAAGAAAAGATCGAAGCCGAAAACGAACTTCTTAAAATGAAGCTGACAGCGGAATTCGGAATGCAGGGACACGACTCATCACTTGATCCGGAAATGGAAAACGAATGGCTTAAATATATTTACCATTTCGAACAGGAATATAATGAAGTAAAGAAAATAAAGATCCATGACTTCATTGGAAAGCCGGAATTTAAGAAATTTGAAGAACTGAAGACAGACGAGGTCGAAAAGGAACTTGACCGGCTGTTTGAAGTAATGAATCAGAAAAACATATCGCTTGATTTCCTCGCCGAATATGAAGCAGAAGTGATATACAGATTTATAACTGAAGAATTTTTTGAAATTGAAACCGATGACTTCAGGATTAATGGAATGTTCCACTGCTATATTTATGAGGAGTTCCATCCAAATCACGAATATGACATTAGAAAATTAGCTGAAGATTTCTTTAAAGGATTCTTTGAAATGGAATGGAGAGCTGAATTCGCAAAATATCAGTTTAGTGAAACCGTTAACTTCAGAAACAAAAAAATTCCGTTGGATGAATTTTCACAGATTCTTCAGGACTACAGGGAATCTGTACTTCCGGTCAGAATGATCTCAAACAAGATCACGAAGTTAAGTCATTTTGAGAAGTCGGGTTCCGGAAGAGTCCGGGGTGCTATAGACTATACTGCAAAAGAGGGAAAACCGGATGAAGAACATTTCTCAGGTTCTTTTAAAATCAAATGCAGATATAATGATTATTACTGGGAAATTTTTGAGATAAGTTTTCCCGGATTGAAATAATTCTGTGTGCACGAAATAGACGGAACGAGGATGACGCTGATTGAACGGAAAAATAACGGATATATTTGTTTTTTAAGTATTTCCGAAATCATTCCGATATATATTATTATGATATGTATGATGAATTGGATGATTAAAGAAAGCAATAATTTAAACTGACTTGTGTTACTTTATATGGCTAAATTATATTTTATATTCCTTATTCAAATCAGCGTATTTCCTGAGTTTCAGCGTTATCAGCATTCCGGAAAAATTATAGTGTAAAGAAGGAATAATTAAATAATGAAATTCACTTATGCGTTAAACGTTGTCTTAATTTATATTTTAATAATATGAAAAAATTCTTTTTTTATTCTGTTCTTCTTATTATCATTTTTCCTGTTTCCGGAAAATATTTTTTTAATGCTTCATCAAAGGAAACAAAGCAGGTCAATTCAGCAGAATCATTTTCAGGATCAGATTTCATTATTTATCCTACTCCTTTTCTGCAGGTTGAAACTTCAGCATACACGCATCCGATGAATCCCGATATAAAGGTTGCTTCTGCTATTACTAATTTCTATGAAGGAGGTTATACCACAGGATTTTTTGTTTCCACAGACAACGGCTCAAGCTGGAACGGAACTGGAAACATAAAAAATTCTGCAGGCAATACTATTACTACTGTCGGAGATCCGATTGTCCTTATAAGCAACAATGGAAATTTTATTATGACATATATCGCACCGTCTTCAACAAGCGGTGCTGATCTCAAAGTCGGAGCAAGCTATTCAACCAATAACGGCAACTTCTGGTCACCTACAATTTATATTCCGGGTGTTGATACTGCAGATAAACCGATCTCTGAAACAGATAATGTTACAGGAAGTCCTTATTTAGGAAGAACATATATTGCCTACGATGAACTTAAGAACGGAGGAGAGGAGATCAAAGGGGTTTATTTTACATATTCTTCAAACGGGGGTGTCAGCTGGGATTCTGCAAAAAGGGTTACAGATATAGATCCTTCATTTAAATACAGATTAATTTCAGATGTATCAATCGGAAATAACGGTGAAGTTTATGTTTTGTGGTATTCAAACAGAAATTATCTTGGTCTTGCAAAATCCACTAGCGGGGGAGTTAACTGGGTAATAAAAAAAGATACTGCCATTAAGACAGATTCCACTGTGATCTCTTATGAATACAATGATATTTATCTGACGGGTGTTCCTTCAATGGGAACAGACATAAGCGGCGGTGCCCGCGACGGCTGGTTATATACTGTAAGCGTTGAGAGAAATAATGACGAACTTGATCTGATGCTTCACCGCTCGACTGACGGAGGTTCAGTCTGGAATTATAAAAAGAGGATTAATCAGGACAGCCTGGCAGGATTTAAAATACAGTCAATGCCTGCTATGAATGTTGATAAATACGGAGGAATAAATGTAATGTACTTTGATGCGAGAAATTCAGCTGCCAACGATTCATTTGAGGTTTATCTTTCAAGGTCAACAGACGGAGGTGAAACCTTCAGAGATACAAAAATATCTGATCACAAATTCAGATTGAATCAGCCTTTTGAAACACTCTACGGGTTCGAAGGTTATATCGGGTCATATACCGGATTGACTTCGGGAAATGACAGGCTTACTCCGGTCTGGTTTGATAATTCAACAGGTATATATCAGTCCTATACCGTAAACATTGAGATTCTTCCGAAGCTTGAATTAAAAGTTTTTCCGGAAGGGTTTTATGATCCGGCAGATCTGAATTTAAGAATGATAGATACTGTAAAAGTTTATCTGCGCGGATCTGTTTCCCCATATATGATCATTGATTCGGCAAAAGGAATAATTGATTCTGTCACATTTAAAGCTGAAATGAAATTCAATTTTAACTTATCCCCGGATAACTATTACCTTGATATCAGACACAGGAATTCAATTGAAACGTGGAGTGCTGATCCTGTCCTGTATTCATTTGGTACTACTATGAATTATGATTTTACTTTAAGTCCGGCTTCGGCATACGGTAACAATGAAAAATCAGCCGGAAGCAAATGGGGGATCTTCAGCGGTGATGTCGATCAGAATGGTTTTATAGATCTGTCAGATGTGATAAGCGTTTATAATGAAAGCAATAATTTTGCAGCAGGATACATCCGTCAGGATTGCAACGGAGATTCAATAGTTGATCTTTCTGATATTATAGTTGCTTATAATAATGCGCTCTTGTTTGTTACAAAGATGGTTCCCTGAAAAATCAGCTTAAGATCTCAATGATCTTTTTTACATCTTCTTTCTTATGCATTGGAAAATTTGCGATCCTTATGTGAGTATCCTTAAGTTTGCCATATCCTGAACCGACTATTATTCCGGCATCAGCAAGCTTTTTCTTTATCTCTGTCTGTCTGGAACCTGCATTAATTTCTATAATTGTTTTTGAACGGTCAGACCAGTTGCTGACAAAAGGTTTTAAGAAAGGATGCCCGTCAAAAAATTCATACAGCATCTCAGATTTTTTCAGTGTATCATTCCGCATCTTGTCTACTCCGTATTTATTAAGGCTTTCACAGACTTTTCCGAGAAGATAAATTCCAAGTACATTAGGAGTTTCAGTGGTCTGAAACTTTTCCGCATTCTCAAAAAGGGAAATGAAATTGTGATAACTTCCGGTTGAAACGTTTTTACTTTTCAGATACCTTGCTTTTTCCATGCATCTGTTGTTTACAATTAATACTCCCAGCCCGGCAGGGAGTCCGAATCCTTTCTGCACGGAGAAAAACGCACAGTCGATCTGATCGTAATCAAGATCAACAAACGGCGAAGATGTTACTATATCAACAGCCATTATTGATTCAGGATGTTTTTTTTTGATCTTATAAATTTCAGCCGTATCTATAGCCACTCCGGTGCTTGTTTCATTTTGTGTAATGCATATAAGCTCGGGATCATTCTCAATTCTTATATTATCAAAATCAAAACTTTTACCGTATTCTGCTTCAGCCTTTTCGGCTTCTTTATTTAATTCAACAGAAGTCTTATAAAATCTTTCTGCAAAGGCTCCGTTCACAAAATGAAAGCTTCTCTTTTCTACTGTATTCTGAATTATCCTGTCCATGCATTCCGTTGCAGAACTGAGAAAAAATATATTATAGTTATCAGGAATATTCATCAGCTGTTTTAAATTACCAGCAGTAAATTTATATATATCCATAAACTCCCGGCTTCTGTGATTGATTGAACAGACATTGTCATCCAAAGCCTGCTCAATATATTCTCTGACCTCCGGATAAAGCTCCGTAGGTCCGGGTGTGAAAAAAACTTTTTTCATTTTTGGTTAATTGTGTTAATTGTGTTAATTGTGTTGATTGTGTTGATTGTGTTGATTGTGTTGATTGTGTTGATTGTGTTGATTGTGTTGATTGCTTTGTGAATAAGTAAATTGAGTTAACTAATAACTACTAACTACTAACTACTAACTAATACAATATTCTGAATTTTATCGTATGCGGAATTTTCTTCAGATCATAAATCACCTCGGGATTATATTTTTTACTGATATCCGTAATCACATATCCCACAAGTTCATTTGTTTTCAGATACTGTCCTATGATATTAATATTATGACCGGCGAGAACATTATTTATCCGGGCAAGTATTCCGGGAACATTCTCGTGAATATGAATAAGCCGGTGAGCGTTCTGAAATGCAGGAAGCTGTATTTCAGGAAAATTAACGCTGTAAAAAGTATTACCGCTGTTGATGAAATCTATGATTTTCGCAGGAACAAAATTACCAATATTCTTCTGAGCTTCTTCCGTGCTGCCGCCTATATGAGGAGTTAGAATCACATTAGGAAGACCCTGTAATTCCGAATGAAAGATGTCATCGTTACCTGAGGGTTCTTCCGGAAAAACATCAATTGAAGCGCCGCGTATCCTGCCGTTGGAAATATATTTCGCCATTGATCTGATATCAACAACGTGTCCTCTGCTGAGATTCAGAAAAATAACACCTTTCTTCATCTGCCTGAATTCTTTTTCCGCAATAAAATTTGTATTTCCGGGATTGCCGTCAATGTGAAGCGTTACTATGTCTGATCTTTTTAAAAGTTCTGCAAGAGTTTTGCATCTCTTTGCATTTCCGAGCGCAAGCTTGTCCAGCACGTCGTAATAATAGACATCCATTCCAAGGTCTTCCGCAAGAACGGATAGCTGTGAGCCGATCTTACCATAACCTATGATCCCGATCTTCTTACCGCGGATCTCAAAACTTCCGGCTGCAGATTTATCCCACCTGCCCTTATGCAGTGAATTACTTT
>WBZU01003599.1_pt1 | contig 10052 bp, 7 predicted proteins | sample 5204311 | NCBI WGS metagenome assembly WBZU01 (sample SAMN12344359, study PRJNA552823) | activated sludge metagenome | biome: Activated sludge suspended growth; feature: Nitrification reactor; material: Wastewater; isolation source: activated sludge from nitrification reactor of wastewater treatment... | reverse complement strand
AAAGAAGGAAGAGATTGATGTTCTTCTAGAGATCGTCAAAGGCTGGGAGAACTGCGACATTCCCTATTCTCCGGAAGCCTTCGCCACGCTACTTAAAAAGTATCACGGTTCCGGTACGGCCATCTTTGCTGCTTACGTCAATGAACTGACCGGCGCCCGCCTGGGAAACTGAGGAAAGTCGCCAGGTTCTTCTATCAGTCAAAACCATCGCAGCAAGAGCTAGACGCGATGGGATTCACGCTAGAAGACTACGGCGACGAATTCACGCAGGTCGAAGTTTTCCCCGAGAACTACCAAGCATCAATCGTCTTTCAATCCCTGCTTACCCAATGGCGACTCGGCTTCAATGGTCCGGTAGGACTTGATTACGGCGTTGTGCCGACTGTCCTCAAGTTGCACGGCATCAAGCGCAAGCGGTGGGAAGAAATATTCCACTGTCTCCGTGTCATGGAAGACGAAGCGTTAGTCACGATACATAACAACAAGTAACTGCCTACGGGCGGTTTTTATTTTGAGGCTCCGCATGGCTGAAGAGATTGTCACACTCGGTATTGAGGTTAAGACCGATGGTGTAAAGCAGGGTGCGGAATCCCTCGATAAACTGGCACAGGCAGGCGCACGGGCTGAAAAATCAACCTCTGCCATGTCAGATTCCGCTGCGAAGGCAAATGCCCAAATCGCAGCGATGGCGCAGAAAGCAGGTAGTGCTTCTGGCGCATTCAAGCCGCTCGATCCGGCGGCTGTTTCCCTATCCAAGATCGCTACGGAAGCGCAGAAAGCCAACGCGCAACTATCAGGTATTGGCAATCAAACCAGCAAATTCGAGCAGATTGCAAAGTCTGCTGATTCTGCATCGGTCGGGATCAACAAGGCCGCGCAAAGCCTCGATAAATTCCAGAAAGAAGCATCCAGCATTCAAGGCATCGCTGGTTCTTTGTCGGCTGGATTTTCATCGCTGGCTAAATTAGCGGGCGGCCTGTTTGCTGGCGTTTCGATTGCTGCCTTTGCCGGAAAACTGGTATCCGTTCAGCGCGAGTTCGACGTTCTCAATTCATCGCTGATTACGATCACCGGAAGCTCTGCGAATGCCGAAAAGGAACTCGCATGGATCAAGGAATTTGCCGCTGAAACGCCGTTCTCGCTGGCCGAAGTGACGCAGGCATTCATAAAGATGAAATCCCTTGGTCTTGATGCATCCAAGGAATCACTGACCAGTTACGGCAACACCGCATCAGCGATGGGCAAGTCGCTGAATCAGATGATTGAAGCGGTTGCTGATGCTTCTACGGGCGAATTTGAACGCCTGAAAGAGTTCGGCATCAAGGCAAAGCAGAACGGCGATACCGTTGCGCTTACGTTCCAAGGCGTTACGACGACCATTCAGAACAATGCCGAAGCGATCACCAAATACCTGACGGACATCGGTAATAAAAACTTCTTCGGCGCGATGGAAGAACGCGCCAAGACGCTTGACGGTGCCATCTCTAATCTCGGTGATACGTGGGATGAACTGTTCCGCACCATCAATCAGAACAATACAGGCGGGATCATCTATGACAGCGTAAAACTTGCTACGGGTGCGATTGAAGACTTGATAAGCATCATTCGCGCAATGAACTCGGCCTATGCTGAAGGAACGAAGGAATCTGGCGCATTTGCCAGCATTCAAGGCGGGATTTCGTCTGCACTAGATGCTGTAGCAATCGTGGCAACTCGCGTCAAGTTCGGCATTGTCGCAATTGGAAAAGAGCTAGGCGCATTGGCTGCGCAGGCCGTTGCAATAAGTCAATTGCAATTCTCTCAAGCTGCAACCATTGGAAATCTGCGACGGGAAGACGCCAAGCAGGAAGCAGCCAACCAGGATAGAGCACTTCGCGCCATTGCAAACCGCGCACAAGCAGACAGCGACCGCAAAGGATTGATCGCACTATCTGACGGAATTCCTACGCAAAAGCCAAAGTCGTCTGGAAATAACGGAACAGGAAAGAAGGGCGGCAAAGACGAGCAGGCATCTGACGAAGCAAAAGCCTACGCCAACACGTTGCAAGGCTTGGCAGACATTGCCCGCGATGCTGATGCTTCGACACTTGACCTGACGGCCAGCCAGAAGAAGATCTATGACCTGATGACCTCCGCGAACTGGCAGAAGATGCCGGATACGTGGAAGCAAACGGCGATTGCTCAGTTTGAATCAGCCCGCGCTGCAGAACTTAATGCCAAGTTTCAAAAGGGAGTAGAAGCGCAAAGCATTAAGAACATTGCCGCGAATCAGGAGATGTTTGACCAGACGCAGACGTTGCAGAAGCAGGCCGAACTCTACGGCATGACGGCTTCGCAAATCAGCGTGATGGAAGAAGCGAGGCTGGAAGATGCCATCGCACTCGCTACGCAAAACGGTGCCTATCCGGAACACATCGCTTTTCTTGAGCAGGAGCTCGAAGCCCGCAAAAAGCTGAACGCAGCTTATGAAGAAAACGACCTTAAGCGCCTTTTGTCCGGCACCAAGTCACAGGAAAACAAGCGCAAGGAAGCAGACCGCGCCACGCTTGATCGCGGATTGGCGAGCGGAAAAATCACTAAGGACGAATACGACGAAGCGATCGCCAAGTTCAAGGAATCGACCGATGAAATGAGCGAATTTACCAAGCAGGCTGCGCGCAACATGCAGGATGCAATGGCTGAATTCTTTATCAATCCGACGAAGGACGGGATTGAAGGCTTGGCCGATTCGTTCGGTAAGACAGTGCAAAAGATGATTGCACAGGCTGGTTCTGCGCAACTAATGAATCTGCTGTTTGGCGACATGGGTAAGACAGGAAAAGTTACCGGGCTAGTTGGTCAAGGACTGGACTGGCTGAAAGGAACAGACTTCATCAAGTCGTTCGGTTTCCATGAAGGCGGCATCGTCGGCTCAGACGATCACTCATTCACCCGCACCGTTCCCGCTTCCCTATTCAACAACGCTCCTCGATACCACTCTGGCGGGATCGTTGGTGACGAGGTGCCGGCCATCCTCAAGAAAGGCGAGCGCGTATTGACCAAGGAACAGCAGCAAGGAATGGGCGGTAGCGTCGTCATCAATATCAATTCGTCCAATGGCGATCCTGCCGAGATTCGCCGGGCAGCAGCAGCCGGTGCGAGAACAGCGCTAGGCGTAATGAACGGGGCGCGTCGTTATGGCTGATTTCCTCGAAGAACGTATCTCTGCCGACATCCTAACTGGCGCTGGCTATCAAGATGATTACTCAGTCAATGTCGTGACTGATTCCGGCGGAAATGAATACCGATCTCTGTATCACCCGTTCCCTGTGCGCAAGTTCGAAATTTCATACCTGCTTGAAAAGAACGGAATGTGGGCGCAACTGCTCAATCTCTACCATCGGGCGCACGGAAAGTATGGCGGGTTCCGTATTCGGGCGATTGATGATTACAAGTCCTGCGCAACCAACCAGACGCCTACCGCATTCGATCAGCCAATGGGCCTTATCTCAACTGGCGTTTATGAGCTGAGAAAGTATTACGGACTCGATAAATCAGCCGGGGCTACAGGCTACCCCTATCGAAAAATCAAAAAGCCGGTATCTGGAACCGTCAAGGTCGGCATTCAGTCTTCAGAAATCCATTCTTCAATGTGGTCAGTAGATACGACGACCGGGATTGTCTCTTTCGCTGCTGACAAGACTTTCGCCGTAACTGCAATCACCAAAGCAGCAAGCGCCGTCCTGACAATTGGATCGCACACGATCATATCTGGAACGCACGTCCATATATCTGGCGTTTCAGGTATGACGCAGATCAACGGACAGCGGGCAATGGTGACTGGTGTTGGCGCTACCACAATAACCGTAGCAATCGACTCAACCGCTTATTCTAACTACACCAGCGGTGGGGTGATTCATACCAATCCGCAATCTGGAGAGCAGGTTACTTGCGGATTTGAATTTGATACGCCGGTCAGATTCAACACGACGTTGCCGGTAGGGCAAGACCATTTCAATTACCGCTCGCTTGACGGTATCGAACTCATTGAATTGCTAAATCCATGAAAACCACCGTCGCGCCCTACCAGACTACCGCCTGGTGCCTGCGCATCGAGTGCGTCAACGGGACCGTGCTGCGCTTCACGACTTACCCGTATGACCTGACCATGAGCAACGCCACCGTCTACGCGACGGATAGTGGTTACGAGCAGACGGCGTACACGGCAGATACGGGCATGGCATCGAGCGCCATTGACGTGGAGGGGTTCGTCGGCGTCGGCGGATTGACGCGCGACCAGATCGCCAGCGGCGTCCTCGACAATGCCCGCATCTACGTTTTCAAGTGCGATTACCTGGTGCCGGTGGAAGATTATGAGCCGGTCAGTTCCGGATTTTTCGGGAAATCGTCGCTTGACGACGGGCGGTACAAGATCGAGGCGATGAGCCTGATCGACGCGCTGTCGCAGTCAGTCGGAAAGTCCTACACATCTGCCTGTTCGCGCACCTTCGGTGATGCCGGGTGCACCATTGACCTGGCGGCCATCACTGTAACCGGTGCGGTTACCAGTGTCACCAGCAATGCGATCATCCGCGACAGCAGCAGGGCGGAAGCGGCGGATTATTTCGTCGCCGGTACGATCCACTTCACGTCAGGCGCAAACCTCGGGCTGAAGCCGCTGGAAATCAAGAGTTACGCGGCCAACGGCACCATCGAGACCTTCGACACGTTTTTCTATACGCCCCAGATCGGCGATGCCTACAGCATGACTCCCGGCTGCCGAAAAAGGAAAGTCGACTGCCAGGGATGGGATAACGTCATCAATGCGTTCGCCTTCTGGGACGCTCCTTTGTCGTCGACATACCAGCAGGTAGGGGGCAACCGTGACTGAAGACTCCATCGTTGCCGCCGCCCGCGCCGCACTCGACACCCCGTTCAAGCACGAAGGGCGGCAGGCCGGCATCGGGCTGGATTGCGCCGGCCTGTTGGTGCATGTCGCCCGCGAAGTCGGCGTCGAGCCGATGGACCGATCCGGCTATGCCCGCATGCCTGGAAACGGGCAGATCGAAGAGGCATTGCAGGAACACGTCGACGCCGGCATCCTGGTCCGCGTGCCGGTGACCGACATGCGCCCCGGCGACCTGTTCCTGATGCGCTTCGCGGGTGAAAAGGCATCGCGCCACCTCGGTATTTGTGCCGGCGACACGATGATCCACGCTTGGGCCATTGTCCGCAAGGTGTGCGAACACCGCATTGATGAAACGTGGCGGCGCAGCATTGTCCGCGTCTATCGATTCAGCGAGGTCGAGCATGGCTAAGTCGACCGGGCAGTGGATCGGGACCGCCGTTGGTGCAATCATCGGGTTTTTCGTACCCGGAAGCTATGTGATGCTTGGCGCCGCCATCGGTGGCGCCATCGGTGGCGCCATCGACCCGCCGAAAGGGCCAAAAATCGAGGGGCCGCGTCTCAATGACCTGAACGTACAGACGGCAACGCTGGGCGTGCAGATACCGACGATCAAGGGGACGGTGGCTACTTTCGGAAACATCTTCTGGGTAGAAAACAACCAACTCAAAGAGACCAGGAAGACCGAAGAGCAAGGCGGCAAGGGCGGCGGTGGTGGTGCTGAAACTACGACCTACAGTTACAGCGCAACTTTTGCCTTGGGCCTCTGCCTTGGCCCGGTCGACAGCATCGGCAAAATCTGGTGCTCCGGAAAACTGATCGCGGACTTTACCGATAGCAGCCTACCGGGCATCCAGGCAACGAATGTTACCGATTGGGTGACCACGGCGCTTGGTTCGATGATCACCACGCTCAAGGTATTCAACCCGGAAGGAACCGGTAACGGAGCGATCCACTTCTACAATGGTGGCCCGGAACAGCAACCTAACGCCCGCATGCAGGCGGCGCTCGGCGTCGCCAATACGCCAGCCTTCAGGGGCCTCGCATACCTCGTCTTCGAGGACTTCCAACTTGCCGACTTTGGCAACAGCCTCATGGGCGCGCAGTTCAAAGTCGAGATCATCGAAGCGTCCGGGACTGACCAGTTTTCAATCAAGACAAGGATTCAGAGCGGCCTTTTCCCTGATCTGGACACTGGAGGAGGCGCGACAATTTGCGGGCCATACAATCCTCGCATCGAAAACGGAATCATGCGGTTTGACAAGGAGAGGGATAGCTACAGCGTCACACTGGAAGGAACGCTGCTTTCAATCGGTACAGCGCCGGGCATCGCTCCAGGCAGCGTTGGCGATGTCGGCGAGGCTTTCTATATCGGGACGACATCAGGTGGGCATGCGGTTTACTACAATACCACCGGCCCAGGTACATCCGGATACCTGGTGGTTGGCGGCAACCAGCATTTTGTGGGCTATTTTTCTCCCGATTGGGAATACCAGGGCGCGTGCGTCGGCGCTGACGGGAACCTCTATGTGCACAGGTATTCCGGCGGAACGGTCTATTTTGAAAAGTACGACGGGCAGGACTTGTCAGTTGTGTGGATCACTCCCACAACGGTGCTCGATCACGCCGGGTCGAGTATTGGTTACTCCTATCTTCCCGGAATAACCCATGCGATTGCAGTCAACGAGGGGAGTTTATTGTGGCGGCTAAGTGTTGCCGGTCTTCTAATCTCCTTTTCCGTTTATGTAATTTTTCCTGATGGAACTTTGGCGCTATTGCACCAGTTCACATCAGAGGGCGGAAGCGGATGGTACGGACATACGATATGCCCGGCTGCGACAGGAGGCTTATGCGCCGTCGCGCATAACCGCGGCGGTTTTTATGTATTCGATGCGACGCCCATCGCAACCGTGCAGACGGTATTGCTTTCGGAAATCGTCTCGTCGCTTTGCCTAAGTTCCAACTTGCTTGCTGCCGGCGATATAGATGTCACGGCGCTGACGCAGGTTGTTCGCGGCTACCGCATTACTGCGACGGCGGCGATACGCGCCGCAATCGAGCCACTGCAAGCGTGCTGGCCATTCGATGTAATCCAAAGCGGATACCAGATCAAGTTCATTCCACGTGGTGGATCATCGGTCGCCACCGTTGCCGCCGACGATCTTGGCGCACGGGGTGCTAGTGACAAGGAAGCAGTCCGACTATCCGTTTCGCGTGAAATGGACAGCCAGCTTGCCCGCCGCGTCGAAAGCACGTTTATCGACGCGGCCCGCGAGTACGACACCGGCACCGGGCCTGGCACCGAGCGCCTGAACACCGACGCGGTCAACATCCTCCAGATCGAGCTGCCTGTGGTTCTGACAGCCGATGAAGCTGCCGGCATCGAGCAGACCCTGCTTTACCTATACTGGCTGGAGCGGAACGACTTGTCGTTCGTGCTGCCGCCAACCTACCTCAACGTAGAGCCGGCTGATGTCATCACCGTCAACACGGAAGACGCAACGCACGTGGTCCGTGTTACCCGCATCCAGTACCTTCCCGACGGGCGTCTTGAATGCTCGGCCAAGTACAACCACTCCCCGATCTACACCCCGGTCGCGGTAGGAGAGGCCGGGGCGGCACCGACACAGGTATTGTCGCTCAACGGGCCGACACAGTTAGCACTGCTCGATGTGCCGTGCATGGACAGCACGATCATGGACAAGCCCGGCCTGTTGGCGGCAACGACCGGCGTCTATTCCGGCTGGCCAGGAGCCACGCTGCTGCGCTCTGATGACAGCGGGCAGACCTGGGGCAGCGTGCAGGGTTTTGCCACGCCAGGGGCGGTCATGGGGTACGCAACCGGCGCCATTGCTGCCGGCGCGACACATATTATCGACGCGGCGAACCGGCTCAATGTCCGCTTGTTCAGCGGTTCTCTGGCATCGGTCACTGAACTGCAAATGCTGAACGGGGCAAACCACTTCGCCTATGGCGTACACGGGCGGTGGGAGATTCTGGCAGCCAAGACCGTGACAGCCGAGGCCGATGGCACCTACACCCTGCAAAACCTGATGCGCGGTCGCTTCGGCACCGAACAATACACGGGTACGCACGGAGCGACTGATTTCCTGGTGCTGCTGGATTCGGCGCGGGTACGTTTCGTGGCGATGAACATTTCCAGCATCAACCTGTCCCGCTTGTGGCGTGCGGTCACGCGCGGCGCGCTTCTAGACTCCGCCAGCGACACCGCCATGGTGTATTCGGCGGTCAACCTGGAATGCCTGTCGCCAGTCTATGCGCGTGGCTCTGCCGACGCGATTACGCTGGATTGGTCGATTGACTGGATGCGCCGAACCAGGACACCCGTCGAGCCATTCTCAGGTGCGGTTGCACCCCTTGGGGAAACCTCAGAGTCATACGAAGTCGAGGTCTGGAGTTCGGGTTATTCGGCCCTGAAGCGAACAATCACCGGCCTGGCATCCGCGAGCGCAACGTATACCGCAGCACAACAGATCGCGGATTTCACCGCCGTGCAGCAAACGCTTTACCTGAAGATTTACCAGGTTTCGTCGGTGATGGGGCGCGGCTATCCGTTGATCGCTTCACTCGTCAGCGCGCCGGGTGCCGACCCGTGGATCGCCTTACGTTTCTTCGCCACGCGCATGCAAGGCGCAAATGGTTCGACGACATTTACTGACCTGTCGACCAACGCTCACGCAATGACGGCAAGCGGAAACGCGGCGATTACAACATCGACCTTCATGGTCGGCGATTCGTCATGCGCCTTTGACGGCACGCAGGACCATATCACGGTCGGCGCCAACAACGTCTTCGACTGGATGCACAAAGGAACGGAAGCCTGGACGATGGTCTTCCGGTGCCGTGCCACGGTCATCGACGGGACAAACTATCGCACCGTATGGGCCAACTTTGCCGGCAGTGCACAGAACGGGGTAATTATATTACATTCCCCCAATGGTCAGATTGGGGTAACGATAGGCAACGGCAATGCGTCCTATGCACTTGCTCACTACAGTCCCACCAATACTCTCGTGCTAAACCAGTGGCATTACGTCGAAATCAACTATGACCCGACTGCGGCGCACGGTTCACGCACGATGGTTTTTGTCGACGGCCAGGCAAAGGGATCACAAGGCGGCGGCACCAACACCTATTCATCCGGCGCGGCGGAGGCGGCACAACCACGCATCGGCAGGTATCCATCGCCGTATGATTTCTCATGGATAGGCCAGCTTCAGGAAATGATCATTTATCGCGGGGTTGCTTGCCATCGTGCCAACTATTCCCCGCCTGCGGTGCAGTTCAACCTTTGAGAGTACGAAATGGCAGATTCGACAACAAACCTGGATTCAATCGTGCAGGGCAGCGGTTCGCAAGACATCCAGGCCAACGCGCTTTACGACGCGGCTAGCCAGGCCATGCTGTATGGCCGCCGCGCGTCGACCACAACCGGCACGACCTGGGGATACTACGGCGGCAACGTCACGAAATCTGACGGCACGCAAACCACGATTGCCAACGGGACACTTTCGCTGACCCCGAGCACGACCAACTATGTCGTCGCGCAGAAATCAGACGGGGTGGTTTCGGTATCCACCGCGACGACCAACTGGAACGACACGGCGAACTATTGGCGGATTTATTCGATTGTCGTTGGGACTGCGACGATTACATCGTTCACCGACGAGCGAGAGATGGGGAGAATGACCGGGTTGTGCACCGGGCTTGTCGCGCCAGTCACCAAGACAACATCGTTCAGCCTCGGGGCGAACGAGAACGAGGTCATTTGCAACGGCGGCGCCTCGATCACCGTCACGCTGCCGGCCGCATCATCTTGGGTGGGGCGTCGTGTGAGGATCAAGACGCGGGCCGCGTTCACGGTGATTTCTGCATCGTCCAACGTCAAGCCGCTCGACACGGATACCGCCGGCACGGCGATCCTGGCGGCGACGGCAGGAAAATGGGCCGAACTGGTTAGCGATGGAACGAACTGGGTCATCATGGCTGGTAACTGATTAAGGCATGGTTAGACGATATGCGACACCTCGGCATGATCGCTACCAGTGGAAGTTATAGGCGTCACTGGCTGGCGTGGCGATGGTGGAAATATCCGTTTTATCCGTCTAATCCGCGCACAATTTCAGCATTCGCTTCGCAAGTTACT
>WBZU01003598.1_pt1 | contig 10053 bp, 6 predicted proteins | sample 5204311 | NCBI WGS metagenome assembly WBZU01 (sample SAMN12344359, study PRJNA552823) | activated sludge metagenome | biome: Activated sludge suspended growth; feature: Nitrification reactor; material: Wastewater; isolation source: activated sludge from nitrification reactor of wastewater treatment... | reverse complement strand
GCCACGATGGTCGTGCTGATGCGCGAAGGCACGCGCACGGTCCTTTCGATGCAGAACAATTATCAGGGGCCGCCGGAAGACTTCGCGATGATCGTGCCCGTGCCCGTCGTGTTGCAAAAAGAGAACGTCAAGACGCTTCCAGCGTCCATCTTCGATAAAGTGGACAAACTGTCGTCGCCGCGATTGGTCGAATATTGGGAGCAGGATCCGTGCGAGCAAGCCAGGATTGCCAAAGCGTATGGGGGCCATGGCCGCCTTTCGAGCTCTCCCCAGACCCCTTCCGGGCCCAGCGCGTCCCCTCCTTCCGGCGTGCATATCGAGGCTCAATTCAGCGTGGGCGAATATGACATCGTGATCTTGAGCGCGCGAGATTCCTTGGGATTGGACAGATGGTTGAGGCAAGAAAAGTACAAGATTCCGACCGGCGTCGAGCCTTTGCTTCGTCCCTATGTCCAAAGTGGAGCCAAGTTTTTTGTGGCGAAAGTCGATTCGTCGAAGGTCAAATTCGAGAATGGACAAGCGCAGCTTTCGCCTCTGCGTTTTCATTACGACAGTGAAACATTTGCCTTGCCCGTACGGTTGGGTCTGGTCAATTCGGCGGGCACGCAGGATTTGATCGTGCATATCCTGGCACGCGCGAAGCGCTATGAAGCGGCCAACTATCCCAACGTCGCCATTCCGACGAATTTGGACGTGAAGGACAAAGTCCGTAATGACTTTGGGGCGTTTTACGCGGCGCTTTTCGATCGAACGGTGGCGCGACATCCGAAAGCGGTGATCACCGAATATGCGTGGGATGCGGGAAAGTGCGATCCTTGTACCAGTCCGACGCTTGTTTTGGACGACCTGGCGACATTGGGCTGGGACGTTTTGAGCGCACCACCACCCCAAGCTGCGGGTTCGGCAAAGCCCGCTGCGCGACCTCCGCGCGTGGGCCCGTTTGTCTTGACGCGGCTGCATCTGCGTTACGGCAAAGATGTTCTGGGTGAAGACTTGGTGGTTCGTGAAGCATCGGGCATCGAAGGAGGACGCGAGTTGAAGGGGGAAGATGGCAAACTCGAAAGCGGTGCGGCGCAAAGCTTCAGGAATAACTTCCAAGCTCGTTATGCGATTCGTCACGCCTGGACCGGCCCGATGGCTTGCGCCAAGCCGCTGCGGGGCGTTTGGGGAGGTCCCCCCGCCGGCGTCGTGGCGAAAGAGACGGAAGCGGCACAAAAACTCGCTTTTGCGAAACGCGGTGGATTGAATCTCGCAGCCCTGGTTGCGCGAGATAACAAGGAAACGAAAATCGACAGCGGCCCGCTCGTGGCCGCGCCGGTGATCTTTCAAGTCGCCGCCGTTCCGGAAGGAACTGGTTCGTCAAGCGAAACCAATTCGTCATCGTCGTCGTCGTCATCGTCGTCATCGTCGTCATCGTCGTCATCGTCGTCATCGTCGTCATCGTCGTCGGGGGCCGCGCAGGCGAGTCCGCCGGCGACACCTCCCAGCAGTGGTGGATGCGCTGGGTGCCGCGTTGGTGACGCAGGCGAGACCTCGGTTCCATTCGGAGCAACCATTGCGGCGGGAGTCGGATGGATCCTTTCGCGGCTGTTGCGCCGGAAAAACCACCCTCGCGGATAACGCCGAGAGGGCCATTGCAATACTCGGTGCGGTTCATGCCGGGAGGTCTGCGAGCGAATTGGTAAATGGCCGTCCCACATACCCCTGTTCCCCGACCCCGAAGTATCCTGCAATTCGCCGGGATGAACCTGGCAAATGCGCGAAACATGGATCAAAATCATGATTCGCACGTCGAAGATGAACTGCGCCGACCTCGTCAAAACGAAATGCGCGCAAGCGGCGGAGCTCGGGATGCGAGGTGATGCGTGGACCCATGCGATGCGCGCGTGTATGCAGCGGTTTGTTCAGGCAAACGGCAAAGGAAAACATCAATGCCAACTGTCGCCCAAAGATGTTCCCGACGTGACGCGCTCGAGTCTGCGCACGTTCGATACGTTCACGCTTCGCGATGACGGTCATTTCTTGAAACGAAGGACGTTTGTCTCGTACGTGAAATAAAGATGCGTCGCGTCGCCTCGGAGGTCGTCGCCGGCAATGTCGGCAATGGTCGACACCGATCCTCCGGCACGGGGCACGGTTCGAAACGCGGAAGGCGGAGGCGTTCCCGGAGGTGTATTCAGTGTGTACTCGAACCAATATGCATTCTTGTCGTCAGCCGCGATTTCGACCGCTAGCCACATGGCGTCCGCGAGCTTCGTCAGCGTACCGGTCGATTCGTCGATACCCCAAATGGTTTTGCCGCTGCGGTCCGTGACGTAGATGTTTGCGGCATACGCCGTCATGAAGAGCGGCTCGAGCATCCCGCCCGTCACGAGCGACGGAGTGCCGCCAAGCTTGGGAACACGCCACAGTTCGCCTTTGCTTGTCGAGAAAAACACGTTTTCGCCGTCGAGCATCACGTTGAAGAAGCCGTCTTTCCAGTTTTCCACCAGAATCTGCGGAGTGCTGCTGCCGCTGGGTAGCCGCGACACACCATAACCTCCGAGATCGGAATCCCCGACCACGAGGTAGATATCGCCCTGATCCACCAAGATTTGGCGAAGCTGCGAAAGCCCCGGAAATGCGACCGTCGGTTCACCACCAGTCAACGCGAGTTTCATCACACGAGCCACTCCGGCTGCCGTATCCACTTCGAGCCAATAAACAAAATCCGAATCGACGACGATGCTCCATGGTCTGGTCCGATTCGCAGCGAAAACGATGGGTTCACCACCGGCCGTCGATAGGCGCATGATATCCGCCTGATCGTTTGCAACCTGCTCGGCTGATTCTCGCGTCCAGAACAAGTCGTCAGTGCCGAGTACCAGCCCGGATAACCGCGACTGATTGCAAGCAAATGTGTCAAAGCCCGGAACCACGGTCGGACACGCGGGTTGCGGTGGCTCGGCCGGCCCGCAGCCTAAACACAAGAGAAAAAGGGCGGCAACGCATCCATAAGGGACAAACCAATTGCGCAGAGTGGACCACGTGGTGCATGCGTGCGAGTTTTCGTTGTTGAGCATGGCAAAATCTCCCTTGTAAAGTGATTAAGTTTTTTTGCGGCAATAGCAAACCGTGGGCAACGACAATACCGCGTTCGTCGCCGCGATCGAAATCCCCGCGTTGGTTGAGGCGTTGCGGGACGATCCAAACATCATGCCAGATGCACCACGGTTCTCTGGGTGCCATCAAATCGAATGACTTCACGCGCTTGGGGAAAATCGCCGGGTCATGCTTCTGGATCATCCTGACGCGCACAAGATACACTGTGCTTTCATGACGACAGTGGTGTGATTCTGGTACCACAGTAACACGCGTAATCGACCTGCATTCAATGCGTTGAAGCCGGTTCGTGCGGGCATACCATTTGCACGGGTACATCGGGTTCGCACCAGCTATCGATTGTCATGGACGGTCGTTGGACGACTGATGGGAGCTTTTTGTCTGCGTTTGGCGAATACCTCGCTTTGCGCTTGGCTAGCGGCGAACATCTTCCTTTGGAGGTCAACATGCAGCGTTTTTCTTTACCAATCGGTCCCATTTCAATGGCGATGGCCATTGGCAGCGGCGTGCTTCTTGTACCTGAAATGGCCGCTGCCGAATCAAGAGATGGGTTCACCTGTGGCATCATCGTGTCGTTCTCGACCGGCGTACATCCGGCACTTGGGATTGGGCTGGATCTCAGATACTCGCATTATGATGGTTTGCGTGCCGTGGAGCACCCGCCCCCCGAGTATTTCGTCACGTACGACCATGTGGTGACCGGCGCGTTTCTTCAGGCCACGTATCTTTTTACCGGTAACTTTCGTTTCGCTTTCGGTGGCCATGGTGGGTACCTCCCGACAAATCAGCTTGTGAATCTCGACGGCGAGATTGGTTTGACCTTTCGTACCTCATTACCCACCATACCTGGCGGCGTCGGGCTCCACCTCGGTTTTGTACCGGCTTTTACGCTTTTTCTTGCCGAGCAAGGCCCCTCCTTTCGAGGCAGCATCGGGTTTAGCAAACAAATGGGCAATGAATTCATCGTCGGCGGGGATATCCGCGGTCCGAGCCCATGCATATTTACCACCTGTCCTTATTTTGCGCGACCTTTGCGCATGCACGAAAATGCATCCCCGGAACTCGCACCGCTCGTGCTCGGGCCACGGCGTCGTTTGTCTAAGCGACACGATAGCGACATTCCTGCCCACTCGCTCGCCGCGTTCTGGCTCCGAGAAACAAGTGCCGAATGCGCGTCGATTCCCGCGTTTTTGGCCTTGGCAAGAGACTTGGCCCGCGTGGGCGCTCCTTCGAGCCTCGTCGAGAATGCCCAACGGGCGGCAATCGAAGAAGCCAAGCATACGCGTCTGTGCGCCGAGCTGGCCGGCGAATACACCGGAATGGATGTCGGCGCCCGTATGCCCCGCGTGCCGCGTCGAATGGTCGCCAATCAACAGGCATTGCTCGAACGGCTCGCGATTGAATCATGCTGGGATGGTTGTATCGGCGAAGGTGCCGCGGCAGCTCGCGCGCGTCGTTTGGCCGTGCATACGCACGATGTACGGACGCGCGAAACTTTGTCGATCATTGCTCGCGACGAACAGGGACACGCGGACTTGGCCGCGGATATTCTGCGATTTTGCATTGCAGTGGGTGGTAAAAGCGTTCGAAATGCCATCGCCGAAAGCATTGAGTTACGGCGTGCGACCGAAGAAGACAAGCATTCCTCGGCAATGGTTACGGGTGGCGACGAGCTGCAATCGTTCGGTTTGCCAAACACCGGCACCGAGCGGGTTGCTTTCGAGGAGGCGTTCGAAGCGAGTCTGCGGTTGGTCGTGTAAAATAGACCAAAAGAAAGAAGCATGTAACTCGTGACGTGATAGCGACAATCGCATTACGGCCATTTCATGGCGGAAGGGCGATGATCGCGCTGCCGTGCGATGCAGAGACGAACGGAGAATCACTCGGTGGCGGCTCGAAGAGCACTTGGTCCCCATATTTCAATGTCCACAAATAGGAAACGGCCCAATAAAGCCGTCCCTCTTGCGAAAAAACCAAACCGGACGTTCGCTGTCCGCCCGGGCCGCCCGCGTTTGCGCATGCCACATAGGTTCCATTAGCGGTATACCTTGCCAATGCCGAGTCATAAAACATATTGTCACTCGGCAACGGTCCACTGCCCAAGTCAACGCTCGAAGAGAATTGCAGTGCAAATGCATGGTTTCCGGACGGATTCGCAGCGACGGTTATCGGCAGCCGCTCAAGCAATGGCCAGATCACAGAGGTTTCGGAGAATATCTCGCCGCCGTTGTCATTGCCGGCAGCGTCGAGTCGGTGCAGGAAGGGAGTGGCCTGATTTTGCGCTTGCACGGGGCCATTACCGAAGTCGACGGTACCGCGAAATGCCCCCGCAAGGATGATATCTTCGTTTTTCGCGATTGTCACGGCCATCGCGCCGACGGATCCATCGCCAGGAAAACTTCGCGCCCAAACAGGCGATAACGTTTCATCGAGCTTAACCACGGACTCGGAGCCGCCGATGTTTGCTGTGGCAATGATGTGACCGGCCGTATCGATCGCGACACCTCCGACGTATTGGGTCCCCGGGGCTGCGAATTGTTTTACCTCGACGATCGACCCGTACGCGTCAATTCGAATAAAGAAAACATCGGAATCGTTGGGAATTGTTTGGAAGGTGCCCATGGGAGTATCGAGCTGTCCGGCAAATGCCGTCACGATCATTGCATTCCCGTTGGTATCCATCGCAAGGTCGACACCGTTCGTCTCGAACCGGATGTCCTTGGCGGAATCGCCTCCGAAGGATTGCTCCCATAAGAAGGAACCATCGGCGGCAAATGCGGTAAGGAAAAGCCGCTCCCATTGTGGATTGGGCGGCGGCGCACCCCAGGAAAGCTTTGGGGTCTTGCTCAAAACGAATACTCGGTTTTCAGGCCCGACAGCAACCGCTTGAGGATGCTGCCCGCTACCGAATGAGCGTAACCACACCAGCTCGCCCTCGGGACCGAGCTTGGCGACGAAGGTTTGACCGAGAGGTACGGGAATACCGTCGATTGTCGCAGTTGGCTCGTCGCCATACCCCGTGACCACCAAATGGTTGGTCGCATCGAGAACCATATCGCTCAATTCGACATCCGGTAGAACCTTGATCCATGAAGGTTCGATGTATGGAACCGTTGATTGTCCCCCCGCACCCGCGGCGCCGCCTTGCCCTCCGGAACCGCTCACGCCCGAGATCGCAGTTACGCTTGCGCGTTCTGGCGCGGTCGTGCACCCAAGGCCGAGAACAACGATTGTCCATCCAAACCAGGCAAGAGTCTTCGTGTGCATTGCTTCCCTCCGTGTAGACATGCAGATTAGAACAACGCTTTGGTTCGACCTCGCATGATCGTACACCGGAGTTTATTACGAAGTCGATGGGAGCATGGATCGTTGGGCCGTCGAATCCATCGAAACGCAGCTCCTGAATCCGGACCTGATGGTTGTCATCGATTCTCAGGAAGGCGGGCACGACCGTGATGACGAATTTTGTTTCCCCTCGAGCGCGCCGTAAGCTACCGTCTCGGTCCTGCCATGGACGTTGCCGCCTTCATCGCCAAGTGGACTGCATCGAGTGCCTCCGAGAGAGCCAACAAAGACCTCTTTCTCACGGAGCTTTGCGATGTTTTGGGCGTTGCACGACCCGAGCCCTCGACGAAAGATCCTGAGCGCGACCTCTACGTCTTCGAGAAACCCATCCCCATGGCCAATGAGGGCGGGAAAATCACGAAAAAGAAAGCAGATCTATACAAACATGGCTGTTTTCTTCTCGAGGCAAAACAGGCGGCAACGGAAGGGACGAAAAAAGGCAGCCATGTGCGTCGCGGCACGGAGTCGTGGGACCTCGCAATGGTTGACGCGCGTGGCCAAGCTTTGGGTTACGCCATGGCGCTCGACGCTCCGCCGCCTTTCCTCATTGTTTGCGATATCGGGTACGCATTCGAGTTATATGCAGATTTTGATGGCACACGTCGCTGGCCCGCGTTTCCGAATGCGCAAAAACGACGAATTTACTTCAAGGACCTGGACAAACACCTCGACGTCCTGCGCGCGATATGGACCGACCCTCTTTCCCTGGATCCATCGCGTCGCGCGGAAAAGGTCACGCGCGAGGTCGCCGCGCAACTCGCCGAACTCGCCAAGCAGCTCGAGGCCGAGAAAAACCCGCCCGAAGCGGTGGCCAAATTCCTCATGCGCTGCCTCTTTACGATGTTTGCCGAAAACGTCGGCTTATTACCCGCACGGCTATTCATCGAAGGGCTCGAAAATCACTGGCTTCCCAATCCGGCCTCGTTTCCAGGAGCCATCGAAGGACTTTGGCGGGCCATGAACGAGGGAACGTCATTCTCGTATTGGCCGAAGCTTCTTCGATTCAATGGCGGTCTCTTCAAGGAACCAAATGCGCTCAAGTTGTCGAAAAAAGCGCTCGCATTGCTCCTCGAGGCGGCACGGCGCGATTGGTCCGAGGTCGATCCGGCGATTTTCGGAACGTTGCTCGAGCGCGCATTGGATCCCAAGGAGCGCCACAAGCTCGGTGCGCATTATACGCCACGCGCTTATGTCGAACGCCTGGTGCGGCCGACGATCGAAGAGCCATTGCGCGAAGAATGGGAAAACGTGCAGACGGCAGCACGAAAGCTGTATCAGGATGGGAAAGCCGACGCGGCAAGGGAAGCCGTGCGGGCATTTCACACGAAACTCGTCCATACGCGCGTGCTCGATCCCGCGTGTGGCTCGGGCAATTTTCTTTATGTCACGCTCGACCTTTTCAAGCGAATGGAGAGCGAGGTTATTGCCTTGCTTCATGACTTGGGCGAGCGACAAGAGCTGCTGCATGCGTCAGGAATTCGCGTATCTCCGCGGCAATTCTTGGGCATTGAAGTAAAACCCTGGGCCAAGGAAATTGCCGAGCTGGTCTTGTGGATCGGTTACTTGCAATGGCATTTCCGGACGCACGGGCGCGTGATCCCTCCACCGGAGCCGGTGCTTCAGGATTATCAAAACATCGAATGCCGAGATGCCGTACTTGCGTATGATCGCGAGGAGCTCGTTCGAGACGAGAAGGGCAAACTCGTGACGCGGTGGGACGGGGAAACGATGAAAAAGCATCCGGTGACGGGAGAAATGGTGCCGGATGAGAAGGCGACGATACCGATTTACCATTATGTGAATCCGCGGAAAGCGGAATGGCCGGAAGCAGATTTCGTCGTGGGGAATCCGCCATTCATGGGCAATAAGCGCATGCGATTGCTCTTGGGAGATGGGTATGTCGAGGCGCTTCGGATGGTGCATTCGGATGTGCCAGAGTCGGCTGATTTGGTGATGTACTGGTGGAGCAATGCCGCCTCGACTGTTTCTACTGGTTCAATGCGTCGTTTTGGCTTGATTACCACGAATAGCATTACACAACCTTTCAATCGTAAGGTCGTTGAAGATGCATTGACTAATCCGCAGAAGCCGCTTTCGATATCATTTGCAATTCCGAATCATCCATGGGTCGACGCAGCGGATGGAGCGCAAGTACGGATTGCCATGACCGTCATTGAGCCCGGACTCGCGAATGGGCGTCGTCTGGTAGTGACCAACGAAGCCGAAAGTAATCTCACGGCTGGACATTCTTTGGTCGAGAGTCGCGGGAAAATTCATGCGGATCTTACCATAGGGGCCAATGTGAACTCGGCAATTCGATTGCGAGCCAACCGCGGTCTCGCTTCCAATGGCGTGCAATTGTCCGGGCAAGGGTTCGTACTATCGGCGAATGACGTGCATCAAATGAGCGCTGCGAGTCGGAGCGCGATCGTAAAACCATATCTGATTGGTAAAGACCTCACATCGAGGCCACGCAACAACTATGTAATCGATGCATTCATGTTATCGGAGGATCGGCTTCGACGTCAGCATCCTGATGCATATCAACATCTTCTCGACCACGTGAAGCCAGAACGGTCGCAGAATCCGCGGACGCAATATCGAACGCAATGGTGGGTGCACTCCGAGCCGCGCGCGAAATTTCGGAACTCGTTGGTCGGACTAAAACGATTCATCGTTACTTGTAGAACAGCGAAACATCGGGTATTTACGTTTGCGCAAGAAAACACGATTGTCGAGACGACGATTGTTGCGGTTGCCGCATCCGATCCATTCATCTTGGGCATTCTGTCGAGCACGCCGCATGTGCGTTGGGCACTTGTCATCGGTACGCGTCTCGGTGTTGGCGATGATCCGCGCTACAATCATAGCCTGTGCTTTGATACATTCCCATTCCCGCATTGTAGTGAAAAACAATGCATGCGCATTGCGACCATCGCCGAATCCCTCGACGCGCACCGAAAGCAGCAGCTCGCCGCCCACCCGAACCTCACGATCACCGGAATGTACAACGTCCTCGAGAAACTTCGCAATGGTGGGGACCTCACGGACAAAGAGCGCGCGATACACGACCAAGGGCTCGTTTCCGTATTGAAGCAAATCCACGACGATCTCGACGCCGCCGTCTTCGAAGCTTACGGCTGGCCCTCCGATCTCACGGATGAGCAAATCCTCGAGAAACTCGTTGCCCTCAATGCCGAGCGTGCGGCCGAGGAGGCTCGTGGTTTGGTTCGATGGCTTCGACCCGAATTCCAAAACCCAAAGGGTGCACGACCTGCGACGCAAACGACCATCGCGGCAGTCGCGGAGCCGGAAGAAGAAACGCCGACCGCGATCACTGCCGAAGCGAAAACCTGGCCCAAGAAGCTTCCCGAGCAAATCGCCGCAATCCGTGACCGATTAGGCGTGATGCAGGGGCTGTTTACGGTTGATGCAGTGGCAGCGGGCTTCAAGGGGGCCAAGAAGAAGGACCTTGCTGATTTGCTTGATGGCCTTGCCGCCGTGGGTGTCGTCGTGGCCATTGATGACGAAAATGGGCGACGATGGCGAAAGGCACGTCAATCGGTTGATGCGTAATGGCGCACGGGAGCCCGCGAACGCTTACTC
>WBZU01000624.1_pt1 | contig 10054 bp, 10 predicted proteins | sample 5204311 | NCBI WGS metagenome assembly WBZU01 (sample SAMN12344359, study PRJNA552823) | activated sludge metagenome | biome: Activated sludge suspended growth; feature: Nitrification reactor; material: Wastewater; isolation source: activated sludge from nitrification reactor of wastewater... | reverse complement strand
CCATTGCCGATATTTTGCGTTCGTGGGCGCTCTTGACGCCAGAGCAACGTGCTGCATTTATTGAAGCCCGTGGACAAGATCTCCTAGATTCGAGTGAAGATGCGCACTTGGTCGTCAAAACTCGAATTGTTTATGAACAAACGTCCATCTTCGACCAATTTGCTGGATTCTTTCATGCATTCGGGTGTTTGGATCGCAAGATTCGCGAGGTCCTTGGTGATGACCAAACCGCGGACAAACGCAAGGCCACGACATTGCTGTTTGGCGCAAAGTACGATTCGTTGACTCCGCTCTTGGAACGGCTCACGAAATCGGCAGATGGTCACGATGCGGTCGACCGGTACGTCATTGCCTTGTGCGCACGTCAGCTCTGTAACGAGATTGCCAAAGATTATCCCGACTTCTGGGCTGGGTACGAGCAGGAAACGAAGAAGCTCGAGGAGCTGTTGGCAAAAGCGTCCGCTGTCCGTCAAGAAATCGTAGAACGTAATCCACAAGAAATGGCGCAGTTTCTTGATTGGTTCGACAAATGGTTTTTACGCCGGGTCAAACCTCGGGAGGAGGAAGCCGAATGAGAATCGATCTGTCGACGGCACGAGAGCTTCTCGACTTGGGCAAACGTATGGGCAGCAAGCAACGTGGCGATGAGCAGCTCGAAGGAGCGGTTGCGCTGCATGAAATGCTTGAACGGCATGGCGTGGCCTATTTGGCCGACGAAGTAGGTATGGGTAAGACGTATGTCGCGCTCGCCGTAGTGGCGCTATTTCGTCACTTCAATCCTAATTTTCGAGTTCTTTTCATTGCCCCGCGCAAAAATATTCAATACAAATGGATCAAGGAACTGGGTAACTTTACGCGTTATTGCGTGAAGGTCCGGGATTTTCGGGTCAAATCGGTGGATGGTCGTTCTGGTCGAGCTGCCGTACCATGCGACGGTCTCTTGGAACTCGTTCATGAAACGACGCTCGATCCGGATCGCGATTTTTTCATGCGTATGTCGAGTTTTAGTTTGGCGCTTGGAAAGGATTCGAGTGCATGGACCAATTTTCGCGATCGAGTGAAGAAAGAAATTCCTTGGATCAAAGATGAAGCGTTCTCATTACGCAGCAAAGAGGCATTCAAGCAAAACGTCGGAAGAGCCATCTGTTGTGCATTACCCGAATTCGACCTCGTGATCGTGGACGAAGCGCATAATCTGAAACATGGGTACTCGGAGAATGGTTCGGCGCGCAATTACGTGCTGGGCCTTTCCTTGGGTCACCCTTCAGATGAGCCGCCCAAGGATCTATTTCCGCGGTATGGCCGACGGGCGCAACGCGTATTGTTTTTGTCGGCGACGCCCGTAGAAGATACGTATCGGCACCTCTACAACCAGCTCGAGCTCTTCGGGCTTGCGGACGGGTTCGAACGATTGGAGAAAAACATCTCGGACCACGAGGATGAAGAGCAAAAGGCGTTGGCCAAGAAAATCTTGATTCGACGGGTCACGTCAATCCGGAGCGGGGCAAACGAGCGTTTGACGAAGAACATGTATCGACGCGAATGGCGCGCCGGCGGAGTCGTCAAACACGACGAACCCCTTGAAATAAAAGACGACCGTCAGCGTCTCGTTGTGGCCTTGGTGCAGAAGAAAGTGAGCGAGCTCCTGCAAAATGAACGTTTTGGTGCGTCATTCCAAATCGGCATGCTCGCATCATTCGAGAGCTTCGCGCAGACCGCGAAGGTGAAACAAGGTGATGCGGATATCACGTTCGACGACGCGGAGCAAACGGACAAGGCAGATGAACGCGACGGAATCGACGTAAACGCCATCAATGCATTGGCCAAAAGTTATCGACGTCGATTTGGCAACGAAATGCCTCATCCTAAAATGGACGCATTGGTGGAGCGTCTCGCCCGGGCATGGACGACAGGGGAGAAGGCGCTCGTATTCGTTCGTCGGGTTGCGTCGGTGAAGGAATTGAAGCGCAAGCTCGACGATCGTTATGATCTCTGGCTGATCGACCGATTACGCAAAGATCTACCCGGTGGCGTGCATGTAAAATTCAACAATGCCGTCGATCAATATTATCGGGAAAAGCAAGAAGCTCGGGAACGTAATGCCGATTTCCATGGGCCGGCCAAGGATGATGACGACGATCGGGGCGGCGTCGATACGTTCTTCGCTTGGTTTTTCCGGGGGGAAGGGCCAAAGGAAATCGTTAGTGGGGCGAATGTTGCGCAACGATTCAAGCAGCAAAGCGGTCCCCTGGCGACGTTTTTCGAGCGAAACCATGTAGCGATGCTGCTCGGAGCGCGTCCTGGTCACGTAATCACGAGCATTGCCGGGGTGCTTGGCGTGGATGACGCGGAGGTTCGTGCTGAAATTCAAAACCGCGCGGGTCATTATTTAGGTCGAACCAAGGAACAGGAACGACGTAATCGGTTTTTGGCGGCGCAAGCGGCGGCATTGGAGCTGTTGCGTGACCGTTCAAAAAGGTTTCATGACGATGCGCAGATGATTCTACACGAATGTCATGAAAACCGGCCGCACCGAAATCCGGTGAAGGTGCCGCGAGACATTGCTGATTTCTTGGAGGAGCCGACGTTTTTTACGGAGCTCCTCGAAGAACCAGCGCTTTGTGCGCAAATTTGGCCCGCCTCCACGGCGGTTGACGCTCGTGATGCATTTCGCGAGCGCGAATTACGTGCCGAGTTTCTTGCCTCCGCCGTTCGTCTTGGCCACGCATTCATTGATTTCTACGTGATGCTCATCGGGCGCCTCAAGAGTCTCGAACCTCGGGCACAAGAAAAAGATGAAGAAGATACGCGTGATCGTGCCCGCATTCGTGCGTTCCTTCAAGTATTGAAAGCGCAAATGACTACGCCCCGCGAGGCTCGACCTTTTGGTGCCTTTGATGAATTGGCAGCCATTGCTGAGCATTTTGACCTCATTCTCGACGTCAATGATGCCGAGGCTCGCGGGCGAAGGCTGGAGGAAACCACGGGCGAGCTGAAAGTGCTCTTTGGAAAGCAGCAACCCGTTGGTGGGATGAGTGGCCAAGTAACGCCTACGCTTGTCCGTCAATTCCGGATGCCTGGGTATCCGTTTGTCCTCGTCAGTACGGAACTTTTGCAGGAGGGCGAGGACCTCCATACATTTTGCTCGGCCATTTACCATTATGGAATTTCGTGGACGCCGTCGTCAATGGAGCAACGAATCGGGCGGATCGATCGCGTGCGTTCGCAGACCGACCGGCGCATTTCACGCATGGAAGGTCCACTGGACGGTCCAGAAAAACTGGAAGTATTTTATCCGCATTTGCAAAACACAGTTGAAGTCTTGCAGGTGCAGCGCGTCCTCGAACGCATGAATACATTCTTGCGCCTCATGCACGAGGGGCTTTCCAATTCGACGTCCGCTCAACGCACGATTGACGTGCCACGGGAGATGCTTGCGCCTGTGCGGCCCATCATTCCCGTGGATAGGCTGCTCGAAAGTGCTTTTCCCGTTCCGGGACATATTCGCGATTCTGGGGGACGAAAAGGTTTGGCCGTTTCAGCGGATTTTGCGAAACGCGCGATCACGCGATTCTTGAGAATCGCCAAAATGCGTTTCGGGGCTATGGTGATTACATGGGAGGATAAAGCGCCGGAGGGAGTATTGTTGGGAACCGCAACGCTCGGGACGCGTATTCAGCCGTTTGGACTATATTTGCAATCGCATGGCGATCACCTTTTGGTACGTTGTATCAGCCCTGTCGGACGTGTTTCACCGGCGGAAGCGAAAGACGAGATCGCGCATGGAATAGCGTCACTGCCGGTTCGTCTGGGCGTCATTCAGGACAAGAATGCATGTTATGACCTTACTGTCGAGGACGATGTCTTGCTGGCTGATGAAACTCACGATTCCGTGCGCGTCGCCATGCTGATTCGTCGCGTCGTCCATCAAGCGGATCAATGTGAGCAGCGGCATTTGCCTGGGCAGGATGAAGTCATGGCCGCATTTCGCAGCGGATTGGAAAAGGAGTCCAGCGATGGCGTTTGAATGGTGGAAACTCTGTCGCGGTAAGGGGGTCCGGATCGAGGCGAACGATATCGTGGTGGATTTTGGTACGGGCCGATCGCATCGCATATCCGTGAAGGACGAGGGCGACGCTTATCGACTTACGAGTTTCGTCGTGCGCAATAAGCTCGACGATTCCATCGAAGATCTCGCAATTCGATTGTGGCGACGCAACCGGTCGACGCAGCTCGTTGGGTTCCGCTTGGACGAACGCCGTCGCGTCATCGGCCAAAGCTGGATTCCCAAAGCGGGTTTGTCTAGCGATGAATTCGTGATGCAGGTGCGGCATGTTGCGGCCGAATGCGATCGTTTGGAGTTCTTGTTGACGGGGGAAGATGAAGTGCAATGAAGCCGCGTGGCATCTCGAGCTCGAATCGTTTGCTTTGAAAAACCTCATCGAGTCGCTCGTTACTGGTGATTCGGTGGCCAGGATAGGGCACTTGCTTTCCCGGAAGATCTTGGACTAATGTGACGCTCGCCAATCATGAGCACCGCTGCCCCCCAACCGACGTGGATCGAGTTCACCATTACGAACGACGGCGCCGACGTTTTTGTCAATGTGCGCGGAAGTCGTGGGGAGCAACTGGCGCGCCGAGATTTGGGCGGTCCTCCCATGGACGTTCGTTGGGGTTGCTGCCGACTACACCGGCGGTCCGTAGATGTCCAGAGGGTTCGTCAAAGCCTGGCAGGAGGCCCTCAGGAGCAAGGAACCGTCGAAGAACGAAAAGCGACAGGCGCAGAATTCGGTTCCATTCGACGATGCGCGACGATAGTCTACACACTGGAAGGCACCACGCATGGACCCCAGGATCGCAAAATTCTCACTTGATTCGGAACAGCTGGCGGCGCTCGAATCCGCCATCCAATGTTTGATCGGCCTTGACGCATTTGAATGCCTCGAGAAAAAGGATGAGCGCGGCGCTGCGCGACGGTTTGCCGTGTTGGTCGAGCGCGCCGATCGAGTAGGCAAACTGCACATTCGCGGCTTCGTACAGTCTCGTGCTGAGTTGGAAGCCGTGTTGCGTCAGGTCTGCCCCGAATTCCGCTCGCAAATCATCAATGGGTTCAACAGGGCGAGCCGTCTGCATGCAACGCTCGCCATGATCGAAGTGCTCACCGTACAGCCCTATGCAACGAACGAGGAGACGCGCAAGTTCACGGTTTCCGATGATGCACGAAATTCGGTGGCGGAATTCATTGCCACGACCGTTGATTTCGAGGGTCGAAGTCCAAGCGCGACGGTGAAGGTCGTGCGTGCGGCGCTCGAGGAGGCCAATGGTGTATTCAGCAAATTTTGGAAACGAGTGGGCATTTTTGTCGTGGCCGCCTTAGCTACTGGAGTTGCCGGGGTTTTTGCCGGACCGTTCATTGGTGGATTGATAGGGACCTACATTCTTGGTTTGTCGGGCGCCGCTGCGGTCAGTGCGGGGCTCGCGTTGTTGGGTGGCGGAGCGCTTACGGCTGGTGGGTTTGGCATGATGGGCGGGACCGTGGTCATCGCCACCGCATTTGGCGCCGCCGGTGCTGGTGCTTCGCAAGTTTTTCTCGGTAAAGACGGCGCGTTGATCGCTCAAATTGCGATTATTCGACATCTTGCAGCGTTCGGTGCGATCGACCGATTTCAAATGCTCGACCACCAACTCGCGGATGATTTTCGCGAATCTCTCGAATTACAAAAGGTGCAATACGACACGATTGCCAAAGGTAAAGACAAGGAGAACAAAGAGGCCGAGAAGGTCGTGTCTGTGCTGGAGAAAGCCATGGAATGGCTCAACGACAGCTACGCAAAGGCCGTACGGGAAAAATGTGTTCGGCATGATCCTGTCGCATGGTCACCACCAGTGTCTCCGAAAGCGGAATCCATCCCAAATCCAGATTTCGCTGCACTTGCTGAGGCGATTCAAGAACGTCGACAGATGCTCGAACATTGTGCGCTTTTTCTTCGCAATGCAGGACGCACCTATGCAGATGTCAAAGATGCGGAATTCATGGTTGGATTGCTGAAACAGCTCAATGGAGATGTGCGACAACGACTCATGGCGGGGCACGAGCTGTTGCAATGCGCGCTCGCTGAGATCATGAGTCTGGTCCATGCGTCGCGTGCTGACTTGGAGCAGCTCGTGGTTCTTGCCGACAAGATGGCCAAGACGCACGACGAGCTGCGCAAACGCGACATGATTATCCAACGTTATGAAATCACGCTTCGCGATATGCTGCGCGAACTTCGACGGGCGGTTGAGACCAGCAGCGCACTTCGCGTGGAAAATGGCGCACTTCGCGTGGAGAATGGCGCACTTCGCGTGGAACTCGAACAACAAGATAGGGCGCTCGCTCGCGCATTGCTTCTTGCAAGTATGATTCGAGCGACTCATTCCGTAAAGAGCCTTGCGGAAAAGAACGTTGTACCCGAACAAGCTGATATACCTCAACAAACGGACTCGGAAGATTACCGATATACGGCCAAGGTCGACTTGGCCATTACGATGCTCGTGGAAACCAAGGATGAGGCATTGCGAGGCTTCATGGACCGAGCACGTGAGCTTGGACTGATCATGACGCGAAACGAGTTGACGGAAATCATGGATTCACTCGAATTGCCGCTCGGAACGCCGACTGACGCCGTACATGCTCGATATCGTGAACGATTTGCGGAAGTGCACCCGGATCGGCATTTGTCTGCGAGCGGAGCAATGGAGCGAATGCTCCAATCGCAACGAGCCCGTTTGAATCTGGCGCGTGACATTCATTTTCGATACCTTGGGACGCGTGGGAACATGGAGGCGTCATGAGCATTCGTGATAATGATGGTGCAATCGGCGCCGCTGTTGCAATGGGCGCGTCTGCTGCATTTCAGCGTGGGCTTGACAATGCCGTTGAAAATGCCGGCAAAGCATTGCAGGAGGCGATGAAGCATCGAAATCGGGCCCCAGTTCAATCCGCGCAAGGTTTTTTCGCAGAGCAATGGCATGCCAATACTTTCAATATCGATGCCTACAAACAGGGCGCGCGGAATTTATGGGCGGAAGCGCTGGCGAGCAATAAGCTTGGGTCGGATGATATCGCGATCTATGATGGTCAGAAATCGGTACTGACCGCGCAATCCAAGTATTACGGAAATGCGCATGGCACAACCAATGAACTTTCTCAAAAAGCTTACGACCATGTCAATACCAAGCTTGCTCCTTCGGATCAAATCGACAAGATTCGGGAAATCAGCGCTGGGAGAGCGACCACGGCGGCAACGGAGCAAGCCCGTCAATCAGCAGGTCATACGGCGGAAACTGTTTCCGATCGGCTGCACGCGCGGGGCGTAGAATCGAAACCGTTATCACGTGCGGAATCGGAGAGTCGGACGGAGCGTACACGAGCCGGAGAAGACGTGCTTGCTGACATGCGGGGACTTTTGCCTCGAGAGATTGCCTCGAAAGCCGCAACTGGAGGCGCTGTTGCGGCGGGGATTGGTTTCGCGCTTGGAGTTGCTCCGACGGTGCTCGAAGCCATTCGGGTTTGGCGCGAAGGACAACGTTTGGGCGATCCCGAATTCGATGCGCTTCTGCGCAAAGGGTTGCTTGATGGCGGACGTAACGCATTACGTTCGGGATTGCAAGGCGCGATATCGACGGCACTTGTGCATGCCGCGGCAGCCGGGCATTTCGGACAACTGCTTGCAGACATCGGGCCGGGTCCCATTGGAGCGATTTCGGTCGTGATATTGCAAGCAATCAGCGACGGTGCGGCGCTTTATCGTGGCGAAATTGATTCTGCCGAATTTGCCTGGCGCACGGCCACTACGGCCACAGTAAGTGCGGGTTCGTTGGCAGGTGCTGCATTGGGACAATTAGTCATTCCGATTCCGTTTCTGGGGGCAATGATCGGTTCGGCGGTGGGCGGGTTGGTCGCACGTGTTGGAATTGAATGGACTCGGGAGAAGTTGCGAGCCGGGCTCGATACCGCAATGGATCGAATGGGCGAAGTGCTCTTTGGGTGGGACCTCATTGCGGAAGCGCGGGTGCAATCGGCGGCATTTGAAGCGACGCTCCTCGAACTCGATGCGGCATTCGTGGAACTTCGAAAGGTTGAAGTTCAAGTGTTTGCGGCTTTGTCCTTACCGCCGATTAACCTGGAAAAACTCGCACAAGAGTCGCACGCAATGGAGGATCAACTCCAACAATTCGAGGCCGAGTGGGCGACGTTGAAGGGTAATGCGTTGAATGTATAAGTCGTGCGAGGTTCAATGGGATCTGGGAAAAACCAAATGGAGTTTTTGCTCCGATGCCAATTGATTTGGGGCACGGGATCACGCAAAGTAAGGATTCGCGATTTTCGGCGTCGCCTTGCCGTGTGGGCCAAAGAAACCTGGGGTGCGTGGAAGCGTGCGGCCTCGGAACTGGATTGCGATGAGAAAACGCTACGCGAAGATGCTGGGATGTGGCTTGGGTGTTGATTGGCGAAGTAAAGCGCTTGAGGGAGTGTGGCGTGCGACCCGGTCGAGCGCAAGAATGGTTGGGTGAGGCCGCAAGCTTGTGGCTATTTGAACAATGCGTTGAAAGCTGACTCTTTCATTCCAAATAACTTCTCGGCCTCCTCACGAATGCATTTGCTCCGCTCCACAATCATTGCGTCGAACTGGTCGGGTTCCAGCAATTCCCATCGGAGGAGTCGTTCATGAATATCGTCGTCCGAATACGCAGGCAAATCCTTGCCCGGATTCTTGAACCAGATGTGCGGTGGCGTGTCCGACTTATTGAGGTTATCCGTGCCGCGCAAAAAGTGAAAATTGGCATAGTGGTTCACTTCCGCATCCGATCGACCTTCTTTGAGCCGCGTCGACTTGTGAAAAATGTGATCCCGTTGCAATTCATCGGGATTGTTATTGAGCTTTACGCCTCCGTGCGCAATGTTGAGCGTCAAATCAAGATGCCGACGCAAAAGGCCCTCGAGTGAAGAGATGCCGTAATATGACTTGGAAGCCTTCGCGAGGCTTGCAATCGGAAAATCGCCGACAACCATAGCCTCATTTCGGGCAAACTTGCCCATTCGTGCCTCGGCGTCTGCAAATACGCCGCTCATGATGGCGATGTACACGGCTGCACGAAGCGTTCGTTTCTGCGATGGCGTGTGTCCATCAGCTTGGCGAGTTTTTCCACGCGATCACGATCGGAAACGAGACGGTCAAATCGAGTGTCAGAACCCACTGCCAGAAGCAGACTCTTGAGCACGTCATTACGTGTGATCGAAAATGGGCGACTATGGTTGATATCCCGCACCGCCTGTTGAAGTTCCGGCTGGATGTCATTCCAGGTGCTGCTTTCACGCCTTCGCCCTTGATGGCGCACTCGCCATCAGTCCGCGCAAATGTTCCAGCACCGCCCGCCATGGCTCGAATACGTTTTCGGGTTGCCCTTCGAGCCATCCCAGAAACGCCTTTTTTCCCAGGTTCGTTAACCCATAATGAAATGCGCCGTTTTTCCGGCGCACTTTCGCATCGCAATGGTCCCCGTGTCCGGGCAAAGCCAAAAATGCCTCCATCGTCGTATTCGCAAATACGTCTTCCGCTTCGACTTCGCGCTCGGAGCTGGGAATCCATTTTTCGTACGTGAATACGTGCAACCCGTCGGTTGCCTTCCTTCTCCAAGAAAAACGGTTCGACAAAAGCTCGAAGGCTTGTTGTCCGCTTTCATCGTGATCCAGCAAGACGGCCACGCTGCGCTCCGGTGAATGCCGCGCCGCCATCGTCACCGCTTGCAATGCCGCATTGCTCGCGCTTCCGCCAATCACGATATGCAACCCGTCGAGCGAAATGCCCAGCTTCTTCGCCGCGAGCGTCAAATACGCATGGTCAAAATATCCCTCGACGATCACGATCAATTTGGCTTTCGCCGGCACTTCTTCCGCCCGGTCGAGCAAATTCGCCAGCGCACGCGAGCCCAGCAAATCTTCCTTCGCTTTGCCCTTCTTGTCCTGTTCGATGGTCGAACGCCCTTCATCGTCTTTGCGCACCACAAAAAT
>WBZU01000931.1_pt2 | contig 10055 bp, 8 predicted proteins | sample 5204311 | NCBI WGS metagenome assembly WBZU01 (sample SAMN12344359, study PRJNA552823) | activated sludge metagenome | biome: Activated sludge suspended growth; feature: Nitrification reactor; material: Wastewater; isolation source: activated sludge from nitrification reactor of wastewater treatment... | reverse complement strand
TCCTGAGGCGGCGGCGGATCGCCATACAACGGCGCAACCCCACCGTCGTCATCCACACCACCGTCCGTTTCGACGGCCCCGCCACCAGCTCCACCTCCACCACCCGATCCACCCGTGTTCGTCGTGTCCGAACACCCGGTCACGGCCAACGATGCGCCAAAGACAAACGCCGCAGCTCGACCCAAGCGACGAGGCGCCCCGGGAATGACGCGCTCCGAAAGATTGTCGGGCAACGCCGTCGAGCAAAATGGACACGTAGTTTCCGTCGCCATCACGTGGCGATCACACGCAGGACAAGGTACGAGCGGTTGGTACATGGAGCCGATGATATCGGTTTGTCCGGCGCCTGTAAACAACAAAAATCAACTCAAGAAACCTTCTCCGGTTTTTGCAATCTCCCGCGCTCGAGACAACTCAGGCTCCGGAAACGCCTCGAGCACCACCTCGAATCGCCCGTGATCAAACGGAGTTCCCGGCGCAGCCTCCACCCGCACGAGCCGCTCGCGCAACCCCTGTCGCAGAAACTCCAACGCCCGATGATGGCAAAATGGATTGTTCCCCGGCCGCCCGAAAAGCACGGATGACGTCCAGGAACATCCCGCTCGACACGTGTCGGCATAATAACACGTGCCACAAGGGCCCCACAAATCCTTCACGGTCCGGTCTCGAGTAAACCGTAATGGCGCCGCTCGCTCCCAAATATCCCGCAAGCGATGCTCGCGAATGTTCCCACCCACGTAATCCCTCGTCGGGAGCGATGGACACCCCTTGATATCCCCGTTCGCTTCAATGCCCAATGTCGATCGTCCCGCTCCACATGACGCAAGGTGACCTCTCGGCAAGGTCCCGCGAAGCAACGATTCATAAGGCCCAAAGTAGCCAATGTTATTGCCCGGCCAAACTCGGACCCCAAGCTCCAACGCCCGCCGCTTGATCCGCGCCAACATCGGCATCACTTCCAGCATCTGATACGGTTCGAGGAGCAATTCCGGCTCGTCCACGGCGCGACCCATCGCCACCGTCAATTGCACTTGCCACGAATGAATCTTTCTTGCCGCGAGAAGCTCGAAGACCTGCGGAATTTCCTTCAAGCTGCTCCGGCCGATCTGCGTATTCGCCGATGCGGGCAATCCTTCCGCCGCTGCGTTCTCCAGCGCCGCCATGGCCGACGCAAAACTCCCCTTGACCCCGCGTAATGCATCGTGCGTCGATTCGAGGCCATCCACCGATACGGAAACGCTTTCGAGGCCCGCGCGTTTTCCATCCCGAGCCACTTCGCGCGTCAATCCCCTGCCCCCGGTGGTCATCGAAGGACGCATGCCGGACGCTTTGATGGCCCGGACAATCTCGGTCCAGTCTTCACGCAAATACGCTTCGCCCCCAATGACCGTGACTTCTTCGCAGCCGAGGTCGGCCAATTGCGCGACGAGGTCCAATGCTTCGGCCGTGTTCAATTCATCGGGGCGCGTGCGTCCGGCGCGAGAACCACAATGGCGACACGCCAAATCGCAACGGAGCGTGATTTCCCAGACGGTGTAAATGGGAGCCCAACGTTTATCAATCGGGCGAGATTCATCGGCGAGCGGGAGCTTTTTCTTGCTCGAAGGTTCGGCCACGGGGGCAATGGGCAAGTTGCGAGGGCGCGGGCCGAGGGTCGACATTCGCGGGAGGATACCGGAACGAAGGCGGCCAAGGCAAGAACGTTGCGAACGTGGCCGGCACCTTTTCGCTGAACCACGTTGGCCCTGGGTGGCTCGATTCATTGGCGATGTGCGGGGGGGACCCCACTGCTCGAGCCCGAAGCGCGAGTTTGGGGTCCCGGGCACGCCGATGAACGAGACAGCCGGGGCGACAATCCAAAAGTGGCCGACACCTTTTTGGAGCTTCTCGCCGGGCAAAACTTCTGTTACCGTCCGCCGCGGCGCGGGAGGCACCACGCGTGAACGAACTACCGATCCCCGACATTCTTCAATCCAAGCCTGCGGTTCGCATCGACGTCGAGCCCACGAAACTCGCCATCACCCTCGCCTTTGCAGGCAGCACGTCGGGCGGCATGTTCGCCGAAGTCCTCGATCGCGCCCTCACGCCGCCTTCCACCTGGGACCCGACAGGCTTCGCCGCCGACCTCTTTCTCCAGCAAATCGTCACGAAATACTTCACCATCGCCATCGGCCAAGGCGACGCCGTCTTGACATCGGCCACGTTTCTCCTGCGCCTCCTCGCCAAACCTCCCGCAGATCCGGCCGAAATCACCTTTCGCAGCAACATCCTGCGCGAATTGACCGAAAAACCCGAACTGCGCAAGAGCCTCCAAGGCGTGCATCGCGACTTGTGCCGCCTGCGCACGCAGCTCGAAAACCCCGGCACCGCACGACGCCTCGATCTGAATCGATACAAGCTCGATACGCTCGCCACCATCAAGAGCGTCTTCGATCGCCTCGCGAAAGAATTCTCCTCGGCGCAATCCGGTTTGGCACGGCTGCACGAATTCGGCACGGCCGTCGTCGGCAGTGAACCTTATCGATCGCTACGCGATTTGCTCAGTTACGACCAGCAGCTCGCCACGTTGAACCTGAAAATCAGCGTCGGCGCCGACGGCGAAATCCGCGCCTTCAACGTCTTGTCCATTGAAGAAGCCGCCCAAAACCCGTTTGTCAATCCATTCTGGCGTCGTTGGTTGTCCGTCCTCGAGCTGTTCATTCGCGGCTACAAATTCAGCCGCGGCGAAGTCTTGGCCCGGCTCATCGATTCCGTCTTCACCGGCATCGACACGCAAATCGTCACGCTCATTCAGCTGCTCGGGGATGTCGAGTTTTACCTCGGCGCGCTGGGATTTCGCGACAAAGCCCAGGCCGCGGGACTTGATGTCTGCTTGCCGCAAATCGTCGATCCCGAACAACCTCGAGAACTTCACGGCTTATTCAATCCGCTCCTTTTCCTCAATGGCATGACGCCCGTGCCTTGTACCGTCATCGTCGATCCGACCACGTCGTCGACGCTGATTACCGGACCGAACTCGGGCGGGAAAACGCGCCTCTTGCAATCGCTCGGTTTGGCGCAGCTGCTGGCGCAAAATGGCCTCTTCGTTCCGGCAAAAACGGCGCGCGTCGTGCTTGCGACAGGATTGGTTACGTCGCTCATCGAAGGCACCAAAGCGGACCAAGCCGAAGGACGTTTGGGCATGGAAATGATGCGCATTCGGAGCTTGTTCGAGCGGCTTCCGCCGATGTCGATGGTTCTCCTCGACGAACTTTGTTCCGGCACCAATCCATCGGAAGGCGAACGAATCGTCGAATTGGTGTTGAACATGCTGCACAAGCTGCGCCCGCAATCATTCATCACGACGCACTTTTTGGCCTTTGCGCAGCGCCTCGAAATGGAACAACGCGTCGTTGGATTGCGCTTTTTGCAGGTAGACCTGGGATCGGATCGCCGCGCTACGTATCAATTCAAACCGGGCGTCGCGAAAAGCTCGCTGGCGGAAGAAACGGCCGAACGATTGGGTGTGACGGGCGATCAGTTATTGCATTTGGTCGAGCAAAATTTGCGGAAACATCAGGCATTGCCGCATCGAGGAGGCTGACCGGTGCCGACGTTTCTGACGACGCCCAAAATGGAGCCCGAGCTTGCGGCGCGGGTGGAAGCGAGCGTAACGGGCAAACCCGCAATGGCGAAAATGTCGCCGAAAGCCGTGGCCTTGTTGAGGTTCGCCGGTGTCGTGGGGTTTGTCGGCATGATCGTGTGGATCTTCGTCGTCCGGCGTCAAGCGGCCGCCGCGATCGAAGCGGATCGCAATTCATTGCTGGCACAGGTGCGCGTTTTTTCGGAACAACTGACCGAAGCCGATAAGAAAATCATTCCTCGCGCCGAAGCGTGGGTCGCGGAACGCGCCGGCGCGTACGAGGGCGATTTCATCGATGAATCCGTGCGCGGCGACGGCATGAAAGCCACCTTTGCGCATCCCATTCTGTATTTACGCGGGCCCATCGATAACTTCAAGACGGCGCAAGGCATTACGGAAATGGCACAAACGACGTTCCGCGATGCGTTTGTCCTGTGCTTGTTCGACCCGCCGGCGAAAGCCACCGAAAAAACCCTGCGCGAAGCAGCGCGAGCCATTTCCAACGCCGAACGAGCCAAAGTCATGGAGCACGTCGCGCGATTTCATACGGCGCGGGTGGGCGTACCGTTTCTCGTCCCGCAATGGGAAGAACGCGTGAAAACCATCGACGCGAGCCGCGAATTGAATGAAATACGCAGCTTGCTGAAGCGCGTGAACCTGGAAGAATCCGTCAAGGCGATGAAAGCGCGCTTGTTACTCGTGGCGATGGACGAACCGAAAGACGGCAACGGTCCGAGCGAAATCGACGGGGCGAATCGGCATTACGTCCGCGTGTTTTTGCATGATTTCGAGACGGACAAACCATTGCTCCGGCAGAGAGTTTTGGTGGATCCGGCGTGGATTGCGACGAGTCGGCGGAGCGATCACGCGCATGGAATCAATTCGTGCGAATTGGCGATGGAAGTTCGGGCGGCGATGTTGGGCACGGCTGCGCCGGTGCGAGAGTAACTCGATGCGCAGAATGGGCGGGATTACCGTCGCGTCGCGAATTGAACGCTCACATTGGCGGTGATCGTCAATTCACCAGGGACGGTGGGCGTCGACGACTCCGTCAAGCGCACCGTTGTCGCTCGGTAAAACACGCGTTCACTCGGCGAAGTGATTTGAATGGATTCGGGCGTATCCAAGTGAATGTTTGCCGCTTTCGCGACGATGGCGGCTTCTTTGAAGGCTTGTTCGACCGCCCGACGCAAGGCTTCTTCGCGATGGATCGTCTCGTCCTGAATTTGATACGTAATGCCGCTGCTTTGGTTTGCCCCCGCCGCAATGCCGGCATCGTAGACTTGACCGGCATAACCGATTTTGGTCTTCACTTCCACGCCGTTTGTCGCGCGATACCCAACCACCGTGGAAATATCAGCCTCGTACTTGATGATCGGATTGACGCTCAACCCGGTCGTCGTGACCCCGTGATTGGGCTGTGCCGAGACCGCATCCATCGTGGATTGTGTCGCCCGCGCGTTGCTCGTCACGGCTTCGACGGCTGTTTTGCCGTCCGAAATAACCACGAAATGAACGAGGGCCTCATCCGGCATGACGCGAACTTTACCTGTCCCCGACACCTGAAGCGTTCCAACTTTTTCCAGCATGGCATTCACCTTTTGCAGCTTCGAGTCACCGGCGAAGATGCTTGGCAAAGGCCATGCCTCGTCGAATTTCGCGGAATGCTGCGACTCGAGCCCACGGACGGCGCGGATTCTGCGCCGCGCACGCACGCCGTGCATCAGGTGCGAATAGGCGCGATCAACAATCGCAACCGACGAGCGTCAATTTGATGTTGTCCCACCACATGGCGTTGTTCTGCGCATTGGTGCTCTTGAATTTGATGTACACCGCCGGAGAACTGCCAAAAGGAATGTTGATGTTCACGATCGAACTGCACGTTTGCAAGGTCGACATCGACGTGGAAGGCACGGCCGTCGTCCAGCCCAAGCTCGATGAACACGACGAATACGAAGAAAACGTATCGGTGGTTTGCTTGTATTCGACGACCGCCCCGGCGCTGGCGAATTGATACCAATCGTAGGACAAACGCACGGCGGAACAGCTCGCGGTTTCCTTGTTCACCCAAATGCCCACGAATGCATTGGTGCCGCCCGTGGCGTTCGTTCGCGTCGTTTGTCCCGGCAGCATACACAAAGGCGTATTCGCCGCCGTGGCCACGTACGAATTGCACCAGGCGACATCGTACACGCCCGTGAGCGGCGTGGCCGCGCCGTCATTGAAGTCCTCGATGTAAAAATCTTGGCAACTCAGAGCCGCACAGCCTTCATTGAGCTGCCCGTCGCAATCGTCGTCGACGTTGTTCTTGCACGATTCGGTCGAAGGCAACACTTCACCCGTGCACGGACCCCAAGCGCTGCCTGTGGAATTACACGTCTGCGTGCCGCTCTTGCAGGCCCCGACGCCCGCAGTTCCGACGGGTCCCGAATAACACGAACGCGTGGCGAAAGGCGTACAAATGCCGCACATTTCGTTAACTTGCCCATTACAATTGTCGTCCACGGGCGTCGCGCAATCTTCCATGCCCGCGGCTTGATTGGTTTGCTGACACGTTATCATCCCGGACGAACATGTCGTCGTTCCCGCCGCGCAAATGCCCAGGTTCCCCGTGTTGCAGGCTTGACCTCCGCCGGGGTTGCCTTGATCAATCACGCCGCTGCAATCGTCGTCGACGCCATTACACGATTCCGCCGCCGGCAAGACTTGTCCCATGCACGCGCCCCACGCGCCCGCGACGCACGTTTGCATACCCGCGAGGCACGGGCCGACGCCCGCCGTGCCCACCGGGCCGTCGTAACAAACGCGGCTCGAACCATTGGCACACGCGCAGCCGTCGTCAATGATGCCATTGCAATTTTCATCGAGCACGCCGTCGCACACTTCGGTGCCGGCTTGCGTATTGGCGAGACAAACGAGCGAACCATTTTGGCAATTCGTCGTCCCCGTGGAACACACGCCGGGCTGCCCGGTATTACACATTGCGCCGCCGCCGGGATTGCCCTCGTCGATGACGCCATCGCAATCGTCATCGATTCCGTTGCACGTTTCCGGCATGGATTGACCGGGCGTACATGTCGCGGGCATTCCGTTCAAACATTCGGGCACCGTGACCCGACACGCGCCCACGCCGCAGGATATGGTTCCGCCCAGCCCATCGTCGACCGAGCCATTGCAATCGTCGTCGAAACCATTGCAGCTCTCCGCCGACGCCTGGGTATTCGGGGAACACGTCACGACGCCATTCGAGCAATGCAAGGTTCCCGTGGCACACACGCCCAGAAGTCCCGTAGTACAAGCCGCGCCGCCTCCCGGATCGCCGTCGTCGGTCAAACCATTGCAATCGTTATCGAGCCCGTCGCATGTTTCCATGCTCGATCCGGCCGTCTGCTCACACGCTTCAGCGCCGACCTTACATTGAATGGTGCCGGCAGCGCAAACCCCAGGAAGCCCCGTGGAACAAGCCGTTCCCATGTTGGGGAAAACCTCGTCGACGAGCTGATCGCAATCATCGTCGATGCCATTGCAGACTTCCTGCGAGGGTTGTCCGGGTACACACGCCGGCGGAACCCCGTTCTCGCATCCGGATACGGTGACTTGACACGCTCCCACGCCGCACGTGACGGCAGTAACGTCATCATCGACAACCCCGTCGCAATCGTCATCGAGACCATTGCAGAATTCGCTCACGGGCGTCACGTCACCGATGCAATTGCCCCACATGCCGAGATCACACAGCTGTTTTCCGACCTTGCATCGCCCGACATCCAGCGTTTCGGGGGAGCCCGAGTAACAGCTTTGTTCCGTGCCGTTCAGACAGGTACAACCATTGTCGACCATCCCGTCGCAATCTTCATCGATCATTCCGTCGCAGATTTCGACATTCGGCAGAGCGGGCTGACACGGATCCTTCGAGCAACCGGGGATCGTGACTTGGCAAGCTCCAACGCCGCAGGTTTGCGAAGGAACGCCGTCATCAATCATTCCATTGCAGTCGTCGTCGAGGTCATTGCATGTTTCGGGTTTGGCGCAATGCCCGCCGCAATCGACTTTGATTTCGTCGGCATTTTGCACGCCGTCGGAACAAGACGCGGGAACGCATTTTTCATTGGTGCAGACGCCGCTCGTACAAGACGCTCCGTCGGTGCAAGATTGTCCGTCCGAACAAGGTTTGCAGGTGCCCCCGCCGCAATCGATATCGGACTCCGAACCGTTCTTGGTGCCGTCGCTGCATGAAACATCGGCGGACGAACCGGTATCGCCGCATCCGGCTCCGAGCGTCGCGCCGAGGGCCATCATCATGAAAAAACCGGCGGCTTGGTGAATACGACGGAACATCGAAGAGCGCGTGCGCGTGAACATGGTCGACACCTTTCCAGGGAAAAAACCCAGGGAAAAAATACCGGACAAACGTCAGCCGTCGTTTCTACGAGCTTTTTCAATCCAGTCGCGAGCTTCCGCTTCGGTGGCAAAAATCACGGCGTTTGCGGGCGTGCTGTGCTTGAGCAAGCGGCTCAAACGAACAAAGATACCAATCAACGCGCGTTGATGAAACGAGGCATTGTAAAACACCTGGGCGCGTTGTGACGCCAGGTATTCGTGGGCTTCGGGACGCTTCGCAATCGCTGGGTCTTGACGTCCGGCGTGCGTCATATCGACGAGCGAAAAGTAACCCTTTTCAGGCTTGGACAAACTCTTCGCGAACACACCTAGCGCCAGGCTGTCGCTCAGTGAAATATCGCCGTTTGGCCGCGTGTGAATGATGTCCGGCGGTTCAAAACGTACCGCATGGTTACCAACGCGATGCCAATCGTCTGAGGATGCCGAAGTCATGGCGATGAAACTCCGTGAAAAGAAGTTGCTCGTTATCACGGCGCACGCTGTGACTCAAGCGAATTGTTCGTGCATGGCACGCGTAGCTGGGCTTCCGCCCAGACCCGACCAGGGTCTATCCGACCCTGGACCCGGACCAGCGAGCGCTGGACCAATTTTGTTTCGTGTGCTTCGCACCCGAAACAAGAGGGTCAAGTCGGCAATAGCCGCCTGAAACCTGTTTGGTTTGTCCGCAGGACAAACCAATGCAAGGGTCAAGGGCCTGGGCCCTTGCGCGGGTCCCGGGGCGCGGAGCCCCGGGGGTGCGTCTCGGTGGGAGCGTCTCGGTGGGAGCGGTGAACTACACCATGCGGCAATCGGGCTGGGAACGGCCCATGCGCGTCATGACCATGTGGAACAATTGCGACTCACGCGCCGCAACGGCCCCGGCGGCAGCCAGCAGATAGAAGCGCCACATCAGGTAGAACTTGCGGTCGTACTTTTGCTGATTGAGCGTGTGGTAATTGGCGTCGAAGTTGTCCCACCACGCCAGCAACGTCGGGCGATAATCCGGGCCGATGTTGTGCACGTCCTCAATGACCAAGATGTCATCGGCCGCTTTGGCCATTTGTGCGAGCGACGGGGATGCCGCGTTCGGGAAAACGTATTTCTCGAAAAACGGAATTCCGTGGAACTGGTCGTGATTCGCAGCGATCGTGTGCACCACGGCAATACCTTCGGGCTTGAGGCATCGATGGATCACTTCATAGAAGTTGCGGTGGTTTTTCCAGCCGACATGCTTCATCATGCCGATGGAGACGACGGCATCGTACTGGCCCTGGGCATTGCGGTAATCGTCGAGGACGAGCTCCGCGGACAAACCGAGGCGTTTGGCTCGTTCCGAGCCGAAACGTTGCTGTTCTTTGGAAATCGTCACGCCGCGGACGTTGCAGCCGTATTTCTCGGCGGCGAACATGGCGAAACCGCCGAAACCGCAGCCGAGATCGAGGACCTTCATGCCCGGCTTGAGGCCCGCTTTGCGGCAGATCAAATCGAGCTTGGCATCTTGGGCTTCTTCGAGGTTCTTGGCGTTTTTCCAATAACCGCAGGTGTACACCATGCGTTTGTCCAGCATGACTTCGTAGAGGTCATTGCCGATATCGTAATGCGCTTCGGCGACTTGCTTGGCGCGAGCGCGGCTTTGCATGTTCGTCAAGAACGACTGCGCGGCGAGGACCTTTTGCGGCAAAACCCCGACAATCTTCTTCTCGACCCCAGCGCGAAGGACCTTCTCGATGAACAGATCCATCTTCTCGCATTCCCACCATTCTTCCATGTAGGATTCGCCGAGGCCGATGGACGCGTCGAGCAAGAAGCGTCGATAAAACGCGGGGTTTTTGACGTGAATATCGCCCGGTGCCCGACCTTCGACGCCGACGCCTGCGGAATCGAGAATGCCTCGGACGATCTTTTCAGAGATACCTAGACTAACCATTACCAACAGCCTCCTGAGTCACCAACGTCGGAACCTCGATTTCCAATTTTCGCAGCCGCTTCAAGACGCGATAATGAGATGCCAACGCGCCGAAAAACGAGTCGTTGCAGTGATACGGTATGTTGT
>WBZU01003597.1_pt1 | contig 10056 bp, 7 predicted proteins | sample 5204311 | NCBI WGS metagenome assembly WBZU01 (sample SAMN12344359, study PRJNA552823) | activated sludge metagenome | biome: Activated sludge suspended growth; feature: Nitrification reactor; material: Wastewater; isolation source: activated sludge from nitrification reactor of wastewater treatment... | reverse complement strand
CACCACGTCTTCACCCTGCGCGTTCAGGAGGAAATCCCCGAGCGGCTCGGAGGCGCCGGTGGTGGGATCACGGGTGAAGGCGACACCGGAGCCGGAATGCTCGCCCATGTTGCCGAAGACCATGCGCTGGACGGTCACCGCTGTTCCGAGCTCGTCGCCGATGCCGTTCAGATGCCGGTAGGTGACGGCGCGCTCGTTGTCCCAGGAGTCGAATACCGCCCGGACGGCCTGGACCAGCTGGGTGTGGGGGTCCTCGGGAAAGTCCTCGCCGGTCTGCTCCCTGAAGATCTCCAGGTACCGTCCCGCCAGGGCCTTCAGGGCTGCCTGGTCGAGATCACTGTCGACCTCGACTCCGCTTGCGCGCCGGGCCTCGACCAGCGCATCTTCGAAGGCCATCGCATCAACGCCGCGCACGACCTCGGAGAACATCTGGATCAGCCGGCGGCGTGAGTCCCAGGCCATGTGAGGGTCTCCGGAGCGCTCGGCCAGGCCTTCAACGGCGGCTTCGTTGAGGCCGAGGTTGAGAACCGAGTCGAGCATGCCCGGCATCGAGACCGGGGCGCCCGAGCGCACCGACACCAGCAGAGGGTCGGAGGGGTCACCGAGCCGGCGCCCGGATTCGGACTCGAGCGCCCTGAGCGCCTCTTCGATCTGGGCTTCGAGGCCCTCGGGCATCTCGCCGCCCTCGCGATAGGCGGTGCATGCGGCGGTGGTGATCGTGAAACCGCCGGGGACACGGTCCTCGCCGAGCACGTGGACCATCTCGGCCAGGTTGGCACCCTTGTTCCCGAGCAGCGCGCGCATCTCCGCGGAGCCCTCGGCGAATCCGAGAACCCACGGCCGGGTCTCCATCTACTTGACCTTGTAGCGGGCCGGCACGTAAGTCTGGCTGTCGGCAGGGGGCCGTATGTAGGCCCTTTCCTGGCGCGGTGGGAGCTGGATCTTCTCCTGAGCGACCGACTTGTACGGAACCTGGTCGAGCAGGTGGCTGATCAGGTTGAGCCGGGCGGTCTTCTTGCTGTCGGCCTCAACCACGTACCAGGGGGACTCCTTGGTGTCGGTGTAGGCGAACATCTCGTCCTTGGCCTCGGCGTAGTCGACCCAGCGGGCGCGCGCCTCGAGGTCCATCGGGCTCAGCTTCCAGCCCTTGGTCGGGTCCTTGATGCGGGCCTTGAACCGGCGTTCCTGCTCATCGTCGGAAACAGAGAGCCAGTACTTGATCATGATCAGGCCGGAGCGCTTGAGCATGCGCTCGAACTTGGGTGCGGTGCGCATGAACTCCTGGTACTGCTCGTCGGTGCAGAAGCCCATCACCTTCTCGACGCCGGCGCGGTTGTACCAGCTGCGATCGAAAAGGACCATCTCTCCGCCGGCCGGCAGTTGCGCGACGTATCGCTGGAAATACCACTCGGTCTTTTCCCGGTCGGTCGGGGTGCCGAGGGCGACCGTGCGGATGATTCGGGGGCTCGTCTTCTCGGTGATGCGCTTGATGACGCCGCCCTTGCCGGCGGTGTCGCGGCCCTCGAAGATCACGGCCACGCGCAGCCCCTGGTCAACGATCCACTCCTGCATCTTCACCAGTTCGATCTGGAGCCTGAGCAGCTCCTTTTCGTACTGCTTCTTGGTCAGTTCGATCGGAGCCTTCGACTTTTTGCTCATGCGCGCAGGATATCCTTCAAGTGGTGTAACGGTTGATCACGTGCCCGGTGTTTCTTCATCGAGGTTCTGCAGGGCGGGCCCGGCGGTGAAGCCGTGGACCAGGATCGATACGCCGACCACGGCGATGATCGTCCAGTAGATGGTCGAGATCTCTCCGGTCGACAGAACCCCGGAGTTGATGGCCACCGCCGCGTAATAGAACGAGCCGATCCCGCGGACACCGAACCAGCCGATCAGTCCCCGCTCGCGGGTGCTCACACTCGAGCCCGTGAAGGCGAGCACCACTGACAGCGGCCGGATCAGGACGAGCAGCAGCGGCACAAGCAGCCAGCCGGCGATGCCGGGGGCACCGAGTCCGACCAAAGTGACGGTGCTGCCGAGCACCAGGATCATTCCGAGTTCGGTGATGTCCTCGACCAGGTCGGCCCCGGCGTGCACACGGCCATGGGCTTCGTGGTCCCATTCGTACCGGCGGAAGGCCAGGCCGCCGGTGAACGCGGCCAGGAATCCGTAGGCGCCCGCTATCTCGGTGATGCCGTAGATGGCCAGCACCGCGCCCAGGGCAAGCCAGCTGTCGAACTCGGGCTTCAGCCAGCCGCGGTTGCGAAGCCAGTCGGAACTGGCACCGATGGCCCGGCCCCCGAGGGCTCCGAGCACCACGCCTGCGGCGATGGCGTAGAGCACGTCGGCGGCAAGCCAGTCGGTTAACCAGCCTGTGCCGCCTTCGCCGGCGACGAAGATTCCGAGGAAGATGAAAGGGAAGGCGAGGCCGTCGTTCAGCCCCGCCTCGGAGGTCAGGGCGAAGTTCGTCTCCGGTCCGTCACCCTCGCCCGGCGCGCCGACCTTGACATCACGGGCAAGGACGGGGTCGGTCGGGGCCAGTGCTGCGCCGAGGATGATCGCGGCGCCCAGGGACAGGCCCATGGCGAGGCTGGCGAAAAGTGTGATCGCACCGATCGTCAGTGGCATGACCACGGCGATCAGCAGAAAGGTCGACTTCCACCGTTGCCAACCGAGGTGGCGGTCGAGCCTTATCCCGGCACCGAAGAGGGCGATGATCACGGCGAATTCGGTCAGGTGCTCGATCAGCTTCGAGTCGTCGATCGGGTCGAGCAGGTCGACACCGAGCACATGCAGGCCGGCCGAAGCCAGTGCTCCGAGGACCAGGTAGACGGCGGCCGGGCTGAAGGCCCGCTCGTGCTGGCTGGAGAGCGCCCAGATCGCGGCGAAGAGAACCAGACCGCCGAAGGCGAGGCCGATCGCGTACGGGTCCGCGAACGAGAAGCCCTCGGAGGCCGAGAGCGGAAGATGAGGGGAGGGTCCGGAGAACACTGTCTGGTTCTCTCCCCGGAAAGCCGCTGTCCCAATCCGGTGCCCATCGGGTAGTAATTGGGCATGGACGCTTCCGTTTCACTCGTGGCCGCAACCGCGGCTCTTGCCGTGATGGGTTTCACCTGGCTGATGAGCGTGGCCGTCCGGGACGCGTCCCTGGCAGACATCGCCTGGGGCATGGTCTTCGTCCTGATCGGCTGGGCCTGTTACCTCGCCGGTGACCGCTCCCCGGCGATGCTGGTCGCCGCCTGCCTGGTCACCGTCTGGGGGCTTCGGCTCGCCATCCACATCGGCCGCCGCAACCTCGGCCACGGCGAGGACAGGCGCTACCAGGCCATGCGCGCCAAACGTCCGAGGAGCTTCTGGCTCACGTCACTGTTCACCGTCTTCATCCTGCAGGGTGCGCTGGCCCTGATCATCTCGGTGCCGCTCCAGTCGCTCGGTGCCCAGGACAGCTCTTCGATCGGGATCCTCTCCTGGGTTGGCGTGGCGGTATTCGTCATCGGCTTCGGATTCGAGGCGATCGGTGATGCGCAGCTGGGAGCCTTCGTGAAGGACCCTTCGAGCAGGGGCAAGGTCATGGACAAGGGGCTGTGGCGTTACACCCGACACCCCAACTACTTCGGTGACGCCACCCTCTGGTGGGGTCTGTGGCTGATCGCGGTCGGATCGGGTGGCGCCTGGTGGACCGCGATCGGGCCGGTGGTGATGACTTTCTTCCTGCTCAAGGTCTCGGGAGTGGCGCTCCTGGAAGCGGACATGGCGAAACGGCGGCCCGGCTACAGGGAATACATGGACAGGACCAGCGCCTTCATTCCCCTCCCGCCGAAGAATTGACGTAGGCTCGGCCGATCAAGCGCGACCTCGAGATCAACGGCTATGTGGTGGCGCAGGTTCCGAATCTGCCGCTGGTCCTGGCGCTGATCGCCGTGGTGGCTGGCCACATCTTCACCGAAGGCTCGACCGCCTGGGGCATTTCGCGGGCGGTCTTCTTCGCGGGACTCACGATCTGGGCATATCTGGAACTGGCCGAAGGAGTAAACGGCTTCCGCCGTGTGCTCGGTGCCGGCGGACTCGCCTGGGTCGTCTGGACGCTGAGCGGCGACCTGACCTGACCCACCTGGTCAGCGCGACTTGCGCCCCGCCTTGATCTCGTACATGGCCTGGTCGGCGGCCGACATGGCCTGGTCGCTGGAGATCGTGTGGGCGTCGAGGCCGGTGCTGCCGATGCTGGCCCGGCAACTGATCTCGCGGTCCCCGGATTCGTACGGATGGCTGTCGAAATACTCCATCAGCTTCGCCGCGAACCTGGCACCGCCTTCGTCATCGGTGCCGACCAGGATGATCATGAACTCGTCTCCTCCCAGCCTGGCAGCGAGGTCGTTGATGCGGATCCGGCCGGTGAGCACCCGGCCGAAATGCATCAGCAGCTCATCACCGGCCGAATGCCCCCAGGTGTCGTTTATCGCCTTGAAGTTGTCGAGGTCGACCATGAGCAGCGATGCCTTCTCGCCGTAGCGGCGGCATCGTTCGATCTGCTGTTCGAGGGTGGTCATGAACCGCCGCCGGTTGGCGAGCCCGGTCAGGGGGTCTTCCTCGGCGACCCTCCTGAGCTCCTCCTCCAGGCGCCTTCGCTCGGAAATGTCCTGGGCCTGGGTGATGATGTGGACCGGCTGCCCGGCTTCGTCCCGCACCAGGGTGGAGGCGAGGTTCACCCAGATCGCCTCCCCGGACTTGGCCAGCAAACGCCGCTCTTTGGTGAAGCTCTCGAAATCCCCCGCGATCATCCGGCTGACGTATAAGAGGTCCTCCTCCACGTCCCCGGGTCTGATCATTTCGTTGAAGGTCACGTTGGCCATCTCTTCCGGGGTGTAACCCAGGATGCGGCAGAAGGCCGGGTTCACGCGGATGAAGGTGCCGTCCAGGGCGACCAGGCCCATGCCGATCGGGGCTTTGGTGAAGGCGGTCTCGAAAGAGCCGGTCAGCTCGAGCAGTTCATGCTCCGCCTCGAGGCGCTGGGCTACCTCATGGGATGTGAAGATGCCACCGATCACGTGATCGCCTTTGCGAAGGGGGGTGATCTGGATCCAGTAGAGGGATTCGCCATCACTGATCGGCAGCTCGTAAGTCGCGGTCTTTCCTTCCAGGGCCCCGTGGAGATCATCGGCGAGGCGTCTCCAGATGTCATTCGGCAATACGTCGTCGAGCTGCCTGCCGGCCAATTCTTCGGACTCGAGTCCCGGCGAGCGGATCGGATCGCCTTCGCTGAGCACCACCTCGAAGCCGTGGTCGTAGATGACCGTCGAGAGCCCCGGCAGCGTTTCGGTGGCAGCGTTGTGCCAATCACGGAAAATGTCGACCGGTTCGCGAGCGTCCTGCATCACCGAACCATCCTAGACTCGTCGCTCTCGCAGACCGCAATTCCCGCATGAGCGGGCCCTCTGCCGACGGCCCGCCGGAGGTCAGAGAACCGGATGTCCGCGCTTGCGGCTTTCGAGAAAGACCTTCTCGAAGGCAATCTTGGCCCAGTGGGCCTGAGGTCCTGACATCACGTGGGGGTGCTCTGAATCTCCGAGAACGTGGTCGGCCTTGAAGATGATGCCGCCGTTGCCGGCGTCGAGGATGCAGATCGCTTCCATCTCCGACATCGGCATCGTTCTGTGCTCCCCGCCCTGGATGTCGGCGGCCATGTTCTGGGCTGCGACCTTTGCCATGACTTCGCTCATCTGTCCGGTCTTGGGGACCCCGGCCGGTACCTGCGTCTTCTGGGGTGGGGCGACGGCGACATCGACACCGGCGGCGTAGACGTTCGCAATCTCCTCGTGGCGGAACTCGTCGTTGACTGGAATGAAGCCCATCGGGTTGCCGAGACCTTCTGTCTCCCGGATCGCGTCCACCCCGGTGAAAGGCGGAACGATCATCGAGAGCGCAAACGGCAGGACCCGGCCTCCCTCGAGTTCGATCTCGCCGTCACGGACTTCCTTGATCACGTTGTTCGGGATTCCCTCGATGCCGAGCTTGGCGAAATACTTTTCGACTCTCTGCTGCGAGTCGGCGACGCCACCGAGGCCGAAGTGTCCGAGGAAGGGTTCCGCGGTGATGAACGTGAGCGGAGCCACGTCCTCGAGCCCGGCCTTCTTGATCCGGTGGTGTGTGTTGAGCAGGAACTCGTAGGAGGCACCGAAACACGAGCCCCCCTGAGCCGTGCCGACCACCACCGGTCCCGGATTCTCGAGAAACCGTTGCCATGCCTCGCGGGTCAGCATCGCGTGTTCGAGGTTGCAGACGGACTGGGTGTACCCGTCATGGGGTCCGAGTCCCGCGATCTTCTCGAAGGCGAGCCGTGGTCCGGTCGCGAGGAGGAGGCTGTCGTATTCGACCTCCTGGCCGCCGGTGGTCATCACCTTCTGGGCCTCGAGGTCGAACCCCGTGGCCGCTTCGTTTATGAAGCGAATGCCCTTCTTGGCATAGACCGGTTCAAGATCAAAGGTCACGTCATCGGGCTCGCGCATCCCGAACGGCACCCAGATCAGCGAGGGGATGAAGGTGAACTTCTCACGCGGCTCGATGACCACAACTTCGACAGCCGGATCAAGCCGCTTGCGCAATTCGTAGGCCGCGGTGAGCCCGGCAAAACTAGATCCGACGACTACTGCCCGTTTGGAGTCTTTTCCGGCGTTGCTCACTGCTGCACCCTGCTTTCGCTAGCGGTTTTCTGGCTCCCACCGAATGTAGGTGCAAGGCACCGGTAAATCGTCAGTACGCACTACCCAACCGACTTGTTGGTGACCCCCTGAACGACTCCTGGTTTCCAACCACGTGGCTCGGATATCCTTCGCGCATGTTCTCGTCCCTGCTGTCTTTCTCCGCTGGAAAAAAAGCCCGCTGGTTCGTGGTCATCGCCTGGTTCGTGGCGATATTCGCGATTTTCGGCACCAACATCCCGGGCAAGTTCTCGGACGCCGAGAACAACGAATCGGTGTCCTACCTGCCGGGCGACGCCGAGGCGACCAAAGCCCTCGACAAGGTGTCGGCGCTGACCGATGGCGAGCAGGCCGGCATCGTGATCGTCTACCGGCGTGCCGACGGGCTCACCGCCGCTGACAAGCAGCAGGTCAAGAACGACATCGCCGACCTGAACGCGAACGTCGAAGGAGTGAGCGAGCCATTCCGGCTCGGTGATGCGTCGAAGGACGGAACCGCGGTGATCGTACTTTCGAGCATCACCTCGACCGGTGAGGGCGATGACCTGCTCGACCCGGTCAACGCGGTGCGCGACGAGGTGAGTGGCAGCGACGCCGGCCTCGAGGTCGCCGTGACCGGCCCGGCCGGCTATTCGGCTGACGCGATCAAGGTCTATGAATCGATCAACGGCACCCTTTTTGCCGCCGCCTTCGGTCTCGTCTTCCTGCTGCTGATCCTCATCTACCGATCTCCGTTCCTGCTCTGGCTTCCCCTGATCGCGGTCGGCTTCGCCGAGATCGCGAGCCGTGCGATCGGTTACGGCCTGACCGAGATGGGCGTGACCGTCAACGGGCAATCCTCGTCGATCCTGTCGGTGCTCGTGCTCGGTGCCGGAACCGACTACGCGCTGCTGCTGATAGCCAGATACCGCGAAGAGTTACGCAAGGTGGAAAGCCGCTCCCAGGCGATGGGGGTGGCGCTCAGGAGCGCCGGACCGGCGATCCTCGCATCCGGCGGCACCGTGATCGCGGCACTGCTCTGCCTTTCGCTGGCCGAGCTCAACTCGACTTCCAGCCTCGGTCCGATCGGTGCGATCGGCATCGCCTCGGCGATGATCGCGATGCTGACCCTGCTGCCGGCGATGCTGGTGATCGCGCCGCGCTTTGTCTTCTGGCCCAAGGTCCCGCGCGTCGGCGGCAGCGGTGTCGACGCCGAGCACGGCCCCTGGCGGAGGCTCGGCGACCGCATCGCAAAGAGCCCGAGGAGGGTCTGGATCGGGGCTCTGCTGGTGCTTCTGGTCATGGCTTGCGGACTGTTCAAGTACGACGACGGCCTGACTTCTTCCGGCGGCTTCCGTGACGAAGTGGAAGCGGTCAAGGGCGAGAAGCTGATCGGCGAATCATTCCCCGGTGGAACCAACGCGCCGACCGAAATCGTGGTCCCCGACGCGGCCAAGGCGCCTGCCGTGGTCGCGGCGGTCAGTGACGTGGACGGTGTCGCGCAGGTCAAGCCCGTCGCGAAGGGCGAGACCGGGGTGCTGCTGGATGCGGTGCTCGAACCCGAGCCTTATTCGACGGCGGCCTTCGACCTGATTCCCGGCATCCGTGACGCCGCCCATGAGGCGGGCGGTCCGGACACCCTTGTCGGCGGAGGGACGGCGGTCGAATACGACATCCGCGAGGCGAACAAGAACGACGTCAAGTTGATCGTGCCCCTCGTCCTGCTGGTCGTATTCCTGATCCTGATGGCCCTGCTCCGGGCGGTGGCGGCGCCGCTGATGCTGATCGGCACCGTCGTGATCAGCTTCCTGGCCGCCCTCGGCGTGGGAGTGCTGGTGAGCGAAGTCGTCTTCGACTTCCCCGGCACCGATCCGTCCCTGCCGCTGTTCGCGTTCGTATTTCTGGTCGCGCTTGGGATCGACTACAACATCTTCCTGATGGCCAGGGTGCGCGAGGAGACCGAGACCTACGGGACACGGGAGGGACTGCTGCGCCGGTTTTGCCGTGACCGGCGGCGTGATCACCTCGGCCGGCGTGGTGCTGGCCGGTACCTTCCTCGTGCTCTCGGTGCTGCCGCTGGTGTTCCTGACCGAACTCGGGTTCACGGTGGCCTTCGGAGTGCTGCTCGACACCTTCCTGGTGCGTTCGATCCTGGTGCCGGCGCTGACGCTGGACATCGGCTCGAAGGTCTGGTGGCCCTCAGCGCTTGCGAAGGACAAGCCGGAGGAATAAGCTCAACCATATGGTTGAACAAGGAAGTTCAGAAGCTCCGGTCGTCCGTATCGAGCGCCGCATCGCCGCCCCGGCCGAAAGGGTCTGCGAGGCATGGCTCGATCCGGAACTTATGGCCAGATGGATGGCACCGGCCGACCGCTGGGTCACCGCGGCCGAAGTGGATCCCAGGGTCGGGGGCAAGTTCAAAATCCGGCAGGAGTCGCCGGAGGGTTACAAGGGCGGCTTCGACGCCGACATCGTCGAGCTCGAGCCGGGCCGTCGCCTGGTCTTCAACTGGCATTTCGTCGGACCGGAAGGCAGGGAGCGGTCCCCGAGCTCGCGGCTGACGCTCACCTTCGACGATGACGGCAAGGGCGGCACCCTGCTGACCCTGGTCCACGACCAGCTCGACGAGATGCAGAGGGAGCGGCCGGAGATCACCGGAAGCATCCAGTTCGGCTGGGGCAGCGCACTGGACAAGCTGCCCGGGGCGCTCTTCTAGTCGACGGTAGATTCGGGCGGGGCGACGAAGTCCTTCTGCCGGACCAGGATCAAGGCGCCGACGGCGCCGATCAGGGCGATGCCCGCGGTCACCAGGAAGAGTTCGTTCAGCCCGCTGACGAAGGCACCCTGTGCGACTTCCCTGATCTGGTCGATCTGGGCGGGGCTCACGTTGCCGGGGATCGCGTTCAGGGCCCGTTCGGTCTGGCCCGAGGTGACCGCTCCGGTCAGCTGGTCGGCATGGGCTGCGGCGGGCGTTCCCGCCAGTCCCTCGTTCATCTTCGCTCCGACCTGATGCTGGAAGATCGCGCCGAGGCCGGCCACACCGCTGGCGATGCCCACCTGCCGGAAGGTCGAGTTGATCCCGGAGGCCATGCCGCTGCGGCGCGGTTCGACCACTCCGATCGCGGTTGACGCGAGCGGCGGGTTGACCATGCCGCTGCCGAGCACTTCCATCCAGCCTTCCGCCCCGCCGACGACGCGCTTGCCGTTCACCAGCGTGTAGCCGACGTCGACTTCCACCGAAGGCTCGGTGAAGGGGAAGTAGCTGGGGCGCAAGCGCAGGACGATGTCCTCGCGCTCGAAGAAGGCCTTGAGGAAGGTTTCCAGCGTCCACTTGAGGTGGCCGAGGTGAATGCCCTTGTCGATCACCAGCCCCTCGATCTGG
>WBZU01003596.1_pt1 | contig 10056 bp, 12 predicted proteins | sample 5204311 | NCBI WGS metagenome assembly WBZU01 (sample SAMN12344359, study PRJNA552823) | activated sludge metagenome | biome: Activated sludge suspended growth; feature: Nitrification reactor; material: Wastewater; isolation source: activated sludge from nitrification reactor of wastewater... | reverse complement strand
CGGTGGCCGATGGTCTTGATCCAGGCGCGCGCCGCAGATGATTTGTGTTCGATCATGGCCCTGCTCTCCAGTCTCTCCCTTGCGAGAGGGAGGGGACGATCACCTCATCGCCTCTCCATCGATCCGCCACGCTGGAGAGGCCCTGTCACATGCGGCCCTTCGACCCACCCTCTGGTTCGCACCCGCGTCGGCCTGCCGGGCAGGCTTTTTGCAAAGCACGCACGGGGTGGAACGCTGTCCGGCGGTTCCACCGCCTCGACTCAGGGTTGCACCTGGTCGATCAGCACGCGCAGATTCCGGCTGCCGGGCTTGACGCCGCTGAGGGTGCCGAAGAGGTCGCCGCTCGAACTCTGCGCCTGGCCCGACCTGGCGACCCGCGCTTCGATGCGGATCGTGGCGAAATCCGAGATTTTCTTGCCGCCGGCGAGGGCCATCGAATCGTCGAACTCGAAGCGCAGCGGCAGGTCGGCGACGCTGGCGCGTCTGGCGGCGAGCGGCATGCGCGGTCCTTCCTCGGCGCGCGCAAAGACGAACAGCACGTCGCCGGGCCGGACCGAGCCGGCGAGCTTGCCGCTCAGCGTCACCTCGCCACTGACTGCACCGACGCTGGCGCTCGGTTTTGCGGTGCCGCTGGCCTGGGCGGTGGCAAACTCGCGCGCCTTGCCGATCGCGGCGGTGAGGGCAGCGGCTTCCTCGGAGCCGGGTTCGACCAGTTCGAGGAGGCGCGACCAGTAGTCGGCGGCGGCGGCGAACTGCTGGCGGTCGGTGGCGGCAGCGCCGGCCAGCAACAGCGCTTGCGGTTCCCTGGGGTTGATCCGCAGGGCGCGTTCGATCAGTTCGCCCGGCCTGCCCTGCAGGCTGCCGCCCTGGGTCTGCGCGAGGACATCGGCGTAGTCGGCGAGCAGCGCCGGGTCCTGGTTAACCAGGGCGGCGGCGCGTTCGTAGGCCTGCGCCGCTTCCGGGAAACGTTCGAGCACCTTGTATGATCGGGCCAGCATCACCCAGCCCTGGGGGTCGTCGGGGTTCTTCTGCAGCTTGTCGACGAGGCCGTCGAGCATGCTCTCGATCTGTGCGGGGGCGATGCGCGCCTGCCGCTGCAGCGGGTCGAGCGCGCGCGGGTCGCCGAGCAGCGCGTAGCCGGCGGCAGCGGCGAGCGGGATGAGCACCAGCAAGGCCAGCGCGGTCCTGCGACCGCCGCCGTCGGCGGTCGTCAGCGCGGTCGGCGCGGGCATTTCTTCGAGCAGACGGCGTTGCAGTTCGCTTTTCGCCTGAGTGAAATCGGCCTCGGCGAGCGAACCGTCGCGGCGTTCGCGTTCGAGTTCGGCGAGCTGGTCGCGGAGAATCGCGAGGTTGGCTTCGCTCTGGTCGGTACGGCCCGAAGACCGTGGCGTGCGCAGCAGCGGTGGCAGGAGGAGGGCGATGACGGCGGCGACCAGCAGGGCCGCGGCGATGAGGAAGGCGGTCATGGCTGTCCTTGCCGTGCATCCTGCTCGTGCAGCAGCGCTTCGGCGCGGCCCTGCTCGTCGGCGCTCAGGGGAGGGTCGCTGATCGCCCGGTCGCGTCGGCGCAGGTAGACCAGCAGTGCCGTCAGGCCGGCGACGAACAGCAGGCCCGGGCCGAACCACAGCAGCAGCGTCGTTCCCTTCAATGGCGGCCGATAGCGGACGAAGTCGCCGTAGCGGCTGACCATGAATTCCATGATGTCGGCGTCGCTCCTGCCGTCCTGGATCAGCGTGCGGATTTCGCGGCGCAGGTCGTTGGCGAGTTCGGCCTGCGAACCGGCGAGCGATTCGTTCTGGCAGACCAGGCAGCGCAATTCGGAAGCAATCGCGATCAGGCGCTTTTCGGTCTGCTCGTCTGCCGCCAACGGCCGGGCCTCGCCGGCGTGCAGGAGGGGCATGTGCAGCTTGCACACGGCAAGCAGCAGAAGCATCAGGAAGAATCTCATTTCGACAGTTCCGAAAGCAGTGGCAGGATCTTGCCGGAGAGGACCTCGGGGGTGATCGGGCCGGTGTGCTTCAGGCGGATGATTCCCGCCCGGTCGATGACGTAGGTTTCCGGTACGCCATAGACGCCGTAGTCGATGCCGGCGCGGCCATCGATATCGAGCACCGACAGGGTGTACGGGTTGCCGTGCCTGGCGAGCCAGTCGGCGGCGCGTTCGATGACCATTTTCCGTTCGCTGCCGGCGGGCAGCCGGTCGATGTCGATGCTGCCGTCGCCGCGCACTTCCTTGTAATTGAGGCCGATCAGCGGCACCGTCTGGCGCTTCGCCAGTTCGACCAGCAGGGGATGTTCCTGGCGGCAGGAAACGCACCACGACGCCCAGACATTGAGCAGCCAGACCTTGCCGAGCATGTCCTGCGGCGAGAACGACTGCGCGGGCGCGTCGAGGCGCGACAGCGAGAACGGCGGCGCCGCTTTGCCAACCAGCGGCGAAGGCAGGTCGCGCGGGTTGAGCCGGAGTCCGACGGCGAGCAGCGCGACGAGTACGACGAAGCCGATCAGCGGCCAGAGAAATCGGTTCATGGTCCGTCCCCTACGCTTTCTGGGCGAGTGCCGCGGCGGCGGTGGCAGCGGTGTGCGCGCCGGCGCGCGCCCTGACACGGTAGCGGCGGTCGCTGATGGCCAGCAGTCCGCCAAGGCTCATCAGCACGCAACCGCCCCAGATCCAGTCGACGAAGGGCTTGTGGTAGACGCGCACCACCCAGGCGGCGTCCGGCCTGGCCTTGTCGATCGGTTCGCCGAGCGAGACATAAACGTCGCGCAGGAAGCCGGTATCGATCGCCGCTTCGGTCATCGGCATCGATGACGCAACGTAGAAACGCTTTTCCGGAAACATCTTGCGCACCGGCACGCCGTCCTTGAAGAGGTCGATGTCGCCGACCAGCGCGCGGTAGTTCGGTCCCTGCTGCGGGCGAACGCCGTTGAAGCGGAAGTGATAGCCGCCGACGCCGACGCTGTCGCCAACCTCCATCCTGACATCCTTCTCGGACTGATAGGCGCCGACCAGGGTGACGCCGACGACGAAGACGGCCATGCCAAGATGCGCCAGATGCATGCCGAAGAAGCTGCGCGGCTGCCGCAGGGCGGTGGCCAGGAAGGACCGGCCGGCGCGCGTCGCCTGCACGCGTTCGAGACAATTGAGCAGGGCGCAAAGAACGATCCATGCCGACAGCAGCAGGCTCAGGGCGGCCAGCGGTTTCCATTCGCCAAACAGGAAGGGGGCGCCGCCGCCGACCAGGGCCGCCGCGAGAAAAGCCCAGCGCAGCGTGCGCGCGAGTTCGCCGGCGCTGGCGTGCTTCCAGCGCGCAAAGGGCGCCACGCCGATCAGGAACAGCGCCGGCAGCATCAGCGGCACGAATACCGCGTCGAAGTAGGGCGGGCCGACCGAGAGCTTGCCGGCGCCAAGGGCGTCGATCAGGAGCGGGTAGAGCGTGCCGAGCAGGACCGAGGCGCAGGCGACGACCAGCAGCACGTTGTTGGTGAGCAGCAGCGACTCGCGCGAGAGCAGGCCGAAGCGTCCGCCGAGACCGACCTTCGGCGCCCGCCAGGCGAACAGCGCCAGCGAGCTGCCGATGACCGTTCCCAGAAAGGCGAGGATGAAGATGCCGCGGGTCGGGTCGGTGGCGAAAGCATGCACCGAAGTCAGCACGCCGGAACGGACCAGGAAGGTTCCGAGCAGCGACAGCGAGAACGCCGAGATCGCCAGCAGCACCGTCCAGTTCTTGAAACTGCCGCGTTTCTCGGTCACCGCCAGCGAGTGCATCAGCGCCGTGCCGACCAGCCAGGGCATGAAGGAAGCGTTTTCCACCGGGTCCCAGAACCACCAGCCGCCCCAGCCGAGTTCGTAGTACGCCCACCACGACCCGAGTGCGATCCCGAGCGTCAGAAAGATCCACGCCGCCGTGGTCCAGGGTCGCGACCAGCGTGCCCAGGCGGCGTCGAGCCGACCCGAGAGCAGCGCGGCGATGGCGAAGGCGAAAGCCACCGAGAATCCGACGTAGCCCATGTACAGCATCGGCGGGTGAATGATCAGTCCGGGGTCCTGCAGCAGCGGGTTGAGGTCGCGCCCCTCTTCGGCCGCCGGCAGCAGGCGCTCGAAGGGGTTCGAGGTAAGCAGGATGAACAGCAGGAAACCGGCGCTGACCAGGCCGAGAACGCCGAGCACGCGCGCCACCAGGGAGATGGGCAAGGGCTTCGACAGCAGCGCGACGGCCAGCGACCACAGCACCAGCATCAGCATCCATAGCAGCAGCGAGCCTTCGTGCCCTCCCCAGACGGCCGCGACACGGTACTGCAGCGGCAGCAGCGTGTTCGAATGCTGGGCGACATAGAGCACCGAAAAATCGTTGTCGACGAAGGCGCTGGTCAGGCAGGCGAAAGCCGTCACCAGCAGCAGGGCCTGCGCGATCGCCGTCGGCCGGGCCAGGGCCATCCATGGCTGACGGTCGAGGTGGGCACCGAGCAGCGGCAGCGTGCCCTGTGTCAGGGCGACGCAGAGCGCGAGGATCAGGGCGAAGTGGCCGATTTCCGGGATCATGATCGTGTCGTCAGTAAGAGTTGAAGTCGCGCCCGCGACTCATGAAACCCCCCTCGCCCGCTTGCGGGAGAAGGGTAGGGGGGTCAGGGAAACGGTCATGGCTTTCATTATTGGGGGGCTGGAATGGCCATGACCGTTACGGTTTGAGGGTCCTGGCGGTGGCTTCCGCCGCTGCCTTGTTGCTTGCTGCGCGTTCGTGGGCATCGCTGACGGCCTTGGCGGCTTCCGGCGGCATGTAGTTCTCGTCGTGCTTGGCGAGCACCTCGGTGGCGGCAAAGACGCCATCCTCGGCGAGCTTGCCCTGCGCGACGACGCCCTTTCCCTCGCGGAAAAGATCCGGCAGGATGCCCTTGTAGGCGACGGTCATGTCCTTGTCGGTGTCGGTGACGACGAAGCGCAGGGTCACGCCGTCGGGCTGGCGCTGCAGCGATCCCTCCTTGACCATGCCGCCGATACGGAAGCTCTTGCCCCTGGGCGCTTCGCCGGCGGCCACCTGCGTGGGCGAAAAGAAGAACACCAGATTGCTCTGGAAGGCATTGAGCACCAGCGTTGCGACCAGGCCGAGAAGCGCCAGACCGCCGATGATCAGCGCCATGCGTTGGTGACGTGGTTTCAATTCGGACTCCTGCGGGAACTGTTTTCGCGCTTGCGCCGGGCTTCGGTTCGCTCGGCACGGTATTGGTGCCTCAGACGGGTGACGAGTTTCTTCCGGTCCTGCAACAGCAGGAGCGGTTCCAACAGCATCAGCAGCGCCATCACCGCCAGCGATCCCCAGACATAGAGACCGTGGTTGCCCATCGCCAGAAAGTCGGCGAGACTGTTCCAGTGTATGCCGGGCATTCTTCTACTCCGGGTCGGTGAGCAGCTCGCGCACCCAGTCGGTGTGCCGCTCGCGCTCGAGCATGATGGTGCGGACACGCATCAGGGCGATGGCGATGCTGTACATCCAGCAGGCCAGGGCGCACAGCAGCATGCCCCAGAGCATCAGGCTGGCCATGCTGGGGGCTCTGGTCAGGCTGACCGAAGCGCCCTGATGCAGGGTGTTCCACCACTTGACCGAAAAATAGATGATCGGAACATTGACCACGCCGACCAGCGCGAGGATCGCGCCGGCCTTGTCGGCGCGGCGTGGATCGTCGATCGAGGCCTGCAGGGCGATGAAGCCGATATAGAGGAAGAGCAGGATCAGTTCGGAAGTCAGGCGCGCATCCCAGACCCACCAGGTGCCCCACATCGGCTTGCCCCACAGTGCGCCGGTCCATAGCGAGAGGAAGGCAAACAGGGCACCGGTCGGCGCCAGTGCCGAGGCCATCATCCCGGACAGGCGGAAGTTGAAGGCCAGCCCGATGGCGGCCCAGAAAGCCATCACCAGGTAGATGAACATCGACATCCACGATGCCGGGACATGCAGGAAGATGATTCGATACCCTTCGCCCTGCTGTGCATCGGTCGGCGCCAGCAGAAAGCCGATCGTCAGTCCGAGCACGCCGAAGATCGCGGCGAGCGTCCAGAACCAGGGAATCAGCTTGCCGGCGAGCGGGTAAAAGGTCTGTGGGCTGGCGTATCTGAACCAGTTGATCACGCGCTTACTCATCTATTCCAGGGCTACTCTCATTCCAGGGCGACTCTCAGGGCCGCGGCAGTCGGCCACGGCGCAAAAAACACGCCGCCCAGCGCGAGCGCGCCAAGCAGCGACAAATGGGCCTGCGGGCCGAGTCCGCTCAGCGTCGCATCGACTGCCCCGGCACCGAAGATCAGCACCGGGATATACAGCGGCAGGACCAGCAGCGACAGCAGCACGCCGCCGCCGCGCACGCCGAGCGTCAGCGCTGCGCCGATCGCCCCAATCCCGGACAGGGCCGGCGTGCCGATCAGCAGCGACAGGGTCAGCACCGCCAGCGCGTCGCCGGCCAGGTCGAACTGAATGCCCAGCAGCGGCGCCAGCAGGACCAGTGGCAGGCCGGCCACCAGCCAGTGCGCGATGACCTTGCCGAGCACGATCAGCGCCAGCGGCTGCGGCGCCAGCGCCAGTTGTTCGAGCGTGCCGTCGCGGTGATCGTCGGCAAACAGGCGCGGCAGCGAGAGCATCGTCGCCAGCAGCGCGGCCACCCACAGCACGCCTGGCGCCAGCCGGCGCAGTTGCGCCGCTTCGGGTCCGACACCCAGCGGGAACAGGCTGACGACGATGATGAAAAAGAACACCGCCGCAACGATGTCGGCCTGCCGCCGCATCGCCAGTCGCAGGTCGCGACCGATGACGGCGCGGATTGATTCTAGCATCAACGACAACCGCTATTGCACTGCGTCATCAGCGCCGAGCCACAACTCGCGCAGCGCTGCGGTCGGTATGGCAACCGCCTGGTGAGTGGTCAGGACCGCCAGACCGCCGCGTTGCAGATGCGCGCCGATCAGGCCGGAGATCAGCTCGACTGCGGCTGCGTCGAGGGCGACATAAGGTTCATCGAGCACCCACAGCGCGCGCCTCTCATGCACCAGCCGGGCGAGCGCGGCGCGGCGCTTTTGCCCTTGTGACAGGTAGCGGCAGGGAAGGTCGGCGCGGCTAAGCAGTCCGAGTTGTTCGAGGGCATCGAGCGCCGCGTCCTCGTCGAGCGTTTCCTGTGCCAGGGTGGCCGACGACCGGATATTCTCCAGCGGCGTCAGTTCCTCCTTGATCGCGTTCTGATGGCCAAGGTAGCACAGTTCGCTGCGGAACTCGTCGCCGAGTTTGCCGATCGGCCGGCCGCGCCAGCGAATGTCGCCACCGGCCGCTGGGGTGAGACCGCAGAGCATGCGCAGCAGGCTGGTTTTTCCCGAACCGTTTTTTCCCTGCAGGTAGAGCATCTCGCCGCCTGCGAGCCGAAAACTGACGCCGGCGAACAGGTGGCGTTCGCCGCGTATGCATTCCAGATTCGAAGCTTCGAGCATGCAGAGGGTGATCCGGGAAATGGTCAGGACCGGGTCAAAACCGGGTCAAGGCCGGGTCAAAACCGGCGAGGGCATATTGTGAAGGCGGGAGTTTAGCCCCGGATTGATGAAAATCAAAATCGATTCAGTGGCTTTGAGTATTCTTCAATGGGTTCTTCCGGGAGCGTGGCAGTGGAACAGGGTGTTCTGCAGTTGACACTGGCGTGGGACGGCAAAGAAATCGTCTCGGCCGAGATCGTTTCCACCCGGCCGATGTTGGCCAAAGCACTGCGTGGGCTGCCGGTGGCGCGAGTTTCCGGGATCATTCCGCGTGTTTTCAGTCTCTGCCGCCATGCCCAGAATGCTGCTGCGCGCCTGTCCATCCAGGCGGCGCAGGGTCGCTGCGTGGCAGTCGATGAGGCCCAGGATCTGGGGTTGGCGGTTGCGGTCGAAGCGATCGTCGAACACCTGTCCCATTTGTTGATGGCCTGGCCACCCCTGCTGCAGAAACCCGGTCGAGCCAGGCGGATCGAAGAGTTCGGTCTCTGGCGCAAGCGCCTGCTAGCGGTCGTCGATGCCGCGGCGGCCGCGACACTCGGGGTCGATCTCTCGAACTGGCTGGCCGACCTGGAAGCACCGCCGTTTGACGACCCACTGGCCGCCGCTGCGGTCGCGTTGCTGCCACAACTTTCTGCCGCCGAGTGGATCCCGCTGGTCGATCCTGAGGATTTCGCGACGCGGCCGACCTTTGCCGGTCAGGCTGCGGAAACCGGGGTTCTGGCTCGACACGCCGGCGACCCCGGAGTGGCCCTCCTGCTTGCCGACGGCCAGCGTATCCAGGCGCGCCTGGCAGCGCGCCTGCTCGAATTGCGCTGGCTGGCGGCAGGACTCGTTGACCCGTCGCGCCTGTCGGCGCTCGTCGATGCCACGGTCGTCGCGGTCGGTTGCGGTCTGGCACGCGTCGAAACGGCGCGGGGGACCTTGCTCCACCGCGTCGAACTCGCGGCTGACTGCGTCGAGGACTATCGGATCATTGCGCCGACCGAATGGAATTTTCATCCGCAAGGCGCGTTTTTCCGCGAGATGTCCGGTTATCCGGTACAGACCCGCGATGAGGCACGGATCAGGGCCGCTCGCCTGGCGCTGTCGCTCGATCCGTGCGTTCCCTCCGAATTGAGGATCGTCGATGCATGAAATGTCGTTGGCCATGGGGGTGTTGCAGATCGTCGAGGACGCCGCGCGCGCACAGTCGTTTCAGCGCGTGCGCCTGGTGCAACTCGAAATCGGTGCGCTGGCTGCCGTGGAACCCGATGCGATGCGCTTCTGTTTTGATGCCGTCAGTCGCGGCACCCTCGCCGAAGGCGCCATCTTGGAGGTCATCGAGGTCGCCGGCCAAGGTTTATGCTTTAATTGCAATATGACAGTGCCGCTTGCGGCGCTGTACGACCCTTGTCCAGCCTGCGGCGGGCACCCGGTTCAAGCGACCGGGGGGACCGAGATGCGGGTGAAGGAACTGGAAGTCGAATAACAATGAGGAGACAGCACAAAGATGTGTACCACTTGCGGTTGTGGCACCGGGGAGACCCATGTCGATGGCAAGGCCCTGTCCGGGCCTGGGAATGTACAGGCAACCCATTCGGCGTCGGTTCCGCCGCCGAATGGCGAGGGCGCCGGGGAGATTCCGGCCGGGATGAGCTACCGCGCCGTCGGCGCTCGGCATGGGCAGGCCCATTTGCACGCCGACGGCCGGCGGCACGTGCCTGCGCATGACCATGACCATGCCCACGACGCTGCGCATGACCCTGCGCACGCCTCGGCGGCCGCGCAGGGGTCGGCAACGACACCATCACGGCTGATACAGATCGAACGCGACATTCTCGCCAGGAACGATGGCTACGCAGCCGAGAACCGCCGGCGCTTCGACGAGCAGGGGATTTTCGCGCTCAATCTGGTATCCAGCCCCGGTTCGGGAAAGACCAGCCTGCTCTGCCGTACCATCGACGCACTCAAGGGACAACTGTCGATTGCCGTCATCGAGGGCGATCAGCAGACCAGTCGTGACGCCGAACGAATTCGCGCTACCGGCGTTGCCGCGCTGCAGATCAATACCGGCAAGGGCTGCCATCTCGACGCGCATATGGTCGGCCATGCCCTGCACGAGCTGGCGCCGGCCGACGACTCGCTGCTGTTGATCGAGAATGTCGGCAATCTCGTCTGTCCGGCGGCATTCGATCTCGGTGAAGCCTGCAAGGTGGTGATCCTGTCGGTCACCGAAGGCGAAGACAAACCGCTCAAATATCCGAACATGTTTCATGCGGCCTCGCTGATGCTGCTCAACAAGGTCGATCTGCTGCCCCATGTTTCCTTCGACAGCGATCTGGCGATCGCTTATGCCCGCCAGGTCAATCCGGCCTTGCAGGTGATCCCTTTGTCGGCAACGACGGGCGAGGGCTGCGAGCAGTGGCTGGCCTGGCTACGAGCCGGCTGCAGCGCACGCCGGGAGCAGAAGCGGGTGACGATGGCGTCGCTGCAGCGCCGCATCGCCGAACTTGAAGCCCGGCTGGCAGCGGGAGGCTGAGATGTCCGAGTCCATCGTTTGTCAGCACATC
>WBZU01003594.1_pt1 | contig 10060 bp, 13 predicted proteins | sample 5204311 | NCBI WGS metagenome assembly WBZU01 (sample SAMN12344359, study PRJNA552823) | activated sludge metagenome | biome: Activated sludge suspended growth; feature: Nitrification reactor; material: Wastewater; isolation source: activated sludge from nitrification reactor of wastewater... | reverse complement strand
AATGCGCACGCCGTCGAACGTGCGATCGCCGTAGAAGAAGTTGAAGCCCAGGGGAATGACGTCGCTGATGGTGTCGTCGATCACCGGCGGCGTGGTGCCACAGACCGATGAACCGAGCGTGCCGTTGAACTTGTACGGCACGGTGTTGTAGCCGACCTGGGCGTGGCTGCTGGCGTCGATCCAGGCAAAGGTCGCGGCGGTGTTGGCATAGGTGGCCGCCTCCGCCGCGCCCGACACCAAGGCCAGCGCAGCGGCAAGCCCCCAGGCTTTCCACCGCTCGTTCAATCGACTGAAGTTCCGGCCTTCCGGGAGCCTCCCTGCACCACAGAAGGCCATCGGACTCAGGTCGTCAGCGCGCGCAAATAACGGTGGCCGGTTGAGCCGTGCCCCCTTGCGCGGTGACCGCGCATCTCACTGAAACGGCCGTGCCGCTGCAGTCGGTCGGATTTGCCCCGTCGGCCGTAATCTGGAATTCCCGGTTATTGGCTGGCGCGGCGCCCACCAGAGTTACACCCGTGACGAGCGGGCCGAGTATCGCCGACGTGCACACGTTAGCGACATTGACGTCAACCGCTGTGCCATTGCCAGCCGATCTCGCGGCAAAGTTGATCGCCGAGCCGGACGCGATGGCGCCCGCGACGCCTTGCGCAGCGGCATTGGCCGCTTCGGCATTGAGATTGATGAATCTCGGCAGCGCCGTCGCGGCCAGGATGCCGAGGATGACGATGACGACGATCAGTTCGATCAGGGTGAAACCAGATTGCACGGGCTTGTTCATGAACACCTCCTATGACGACAACAATATCCGGCCTCAGCAGCCTTCCGTGGCGACGCTGAGTTCCGGTGCGACGACGACCCCGCCATTGAGCGCGGCCTCCAGATAAGTGACCCGGCAATTCGGCGCCCTGCCGCCGCTGACTTCGAAGGTGCGGCTCGGCACGACGATGCCCTGGCTGTTGGCAGTCTTGCTGTCGCTGGCGATGAAGCCGTCTGCCGCGAGATTCATATCGGCCGCGACGTCGATGCCTTGAGCGCTGGCCGCCGGGAAACGATTGACGATCGCGACGCGATGGCCGTCCATGACGACCACCGGCGGCTGGCTGCGGCAGTCGTCGCCGCCGGGCGGCGTCGTGCCGGCAAGATCGAGCTCGCAGCGCGCCCGCGCCAGCGCCAGCGCCGACCGCAGCGCACCGTAGGTGGCGTTGGCCTTGGCGATCCGGGCGTCGCGCTGGGTCTCGATCAGGCGCGGCAAGGCCACCGCCGCCAGCACGGCGATGATGGTGATGACGACGATCAGTTCGATCAGCGTGAAGCCGGCGCTCCCCGGCGAAGGGCGCAAGCGCGGCAGCCGGCTCATTTCTTGATCGCCACCTTGCCCAGATCCCAGATGGGCAGGAAGATGCCCAGGGCCAGCACCAGCACGAGGATGCCGAGCAGGACGATGAGAACGGGCTCGATCTGCTGGGACAGGGTCTTGAGTTCGTACTCGACTTCGCTTTGATACATGCCGGCGATTTCTTCCATCATTTCGTCGATGGTGCCCGACTCCTCGCCGACCGCGATCATCTGCAGCACCACCGGCGTAAACACGCCGGTGCCGATGGCGGCGCGCAGGATCGACTCGCCGCGCTCGACGCCATTGCGCATCTGCTCCACCTTGTCGGCGACGAAGGCGTTATCCACCGTCTGCCCCACGGTGTTGAGCGCCTGCATCAGCGGCACTCCCGAACGCAGGGCGAGGGCGAAACTGCGGGCGAAACGGGCCAGCGTCGCCTTGCGCACGATCTTGCCGGCGATGGGGATTTCCAGCTTCCACTTATCCCAGGCGTAGCGGCCGCCCGGCGTGCCGAGCCAGGCGCGAAAAGCGAGCGCCGCCATGACCAACGCGCCCAGGATGACATGCCACCAGGCCACCGAAAACTCGGAGAAGCCGATCAACACGCGCGTCAGCACCGGCAGCTCGGCGTTGAAGCCCTGGAAGACTTTGGCGAAAGTCGGAATGACCCAGATATTGACGACGACCAAGGCGACCGCCATGGCGGCGATGACGAAGCTCGGATAGCGCAGGGCCGCCTTGACCTGTTCGCGCATGAAGCGCTCGAATTCCATGTGGTCGAAGAGCCGCAGGAATATCTCTTCCAGTCGGCCGGTCATCTCGCCGATGCGGACCATGGCCAGATAGAAGTTCGAAAAGGCTTTCGGGTGCCGGCTCAGCGAAGCGGACAGTTCGTGGCCGCTCTCCAGGCTCTGGCGAACTTCGCCCAACAGGCTCTTCATGGCGCCGTTCTGGCTGGAATCCTGCAGGCCGGCCAGTGCGCGCATGATCGGCACGCCCGCTTTCAGCAGCGTGTGGAGCTGCCGGGTGAACAGCAGGATATCGACATGCCCTACCTTGTCGGCAAACCACGCGACGCTGGTGCCCGTAGACGACTTGCTGCCGGCGGGGGCCGCCGGGGCCGGACGAATTTCCAGCGGCGTAACGCCCGTGCCGGACAAGGTGTCTGCCACGGCCGCAGCGGTATTGCCCTCCAGCACGCCCTGGACAAGCGCCCCGCCCGCTTCGCGGCCACGATAGGCGAAGGCGGGCACCGATCAATTCTCCTCGAACTGGCTGGAAACCCGCATCGCCTCGTCGACCGTGGTTCGTCCCGCGACGGCGAGCCGCACCGCATCCCGGCGCAGGGTATTGCCGGCCATCTGCTCGCGACCGGCCTGGATGAATTCGTTGGGATCGCCGTGGTTCACCGCTTCGACCAGCGCGCTGGACATTTCCAGAAATTCGTAGACCGCCTGACGGCCCTGATAGCCCGTATTGCTGCAATGCGCACAGCCTCGACCGCTGCGGAAGCGGTGGCCGTCGATGGCATCGCCGAGCTCGAAACGCAGCCATTCGCGTTCGTGCGGCAGCAACTCGTGGGGCTCGGCGCAGTTTTCGCAAATGACGCGAAGCAGGCGCTGCGCCAGGACCATCTGGATCGACAGCGCCACCATGTAGCGGGGCACGCCCATGTCGAGCAGGCGGATCGGGGTGGACAGCGCGTCGTTGGTATGCAGGGTCGACAGCACCAGATGGCCGGTCATGGCGGCCCGCATGCCGATCTCGGCCGTTTCCTGGTCGCGCATTTCTCCCACCAGGATGATGTCGGGATCCTGGCGCAGCGCGCTGCGCAGGACACGGGCAAAGGACAGGTCGATCTTGTCGTGTACCTGCACCTGGTTGAGGCCGGGCAGCCGATATTCGACGGGGTCCTCGACGGTGATGATCTTCTTCTCGGGCGTATTGAGTTCGCCCATGCCCGCGTACAGGGTGGTGGTCTTGCCGGAACCCGTGGGGCCGGTGACGAGAACGATGCCCGACGGGCGGTGGATCGCGTTGCGAAAGCGCTCCAGCACCCGGGGCGGCATGTGCAGGCGGGAAAGATCCATCAGCCCCGCGTTCTGGACCAGCAGTCGCATGACCACCGACTCGCCGAACTGGGTCGGCATGGTCGAAATACGAACGTCGACGGGCTTGCCGCGCAGCTGGATGGCGAACCGGCCGTCCTGCGGCAGCCGCTTTTCCGAAATGTCGAGGCCGGACATCAGCTTGAGGCGCAACACCAGCGCGGTGGCGATCTTGCTGTCGGCTTCGGTCTGGACGTGCAGGATGCCGTCGATGCGGAACCGGATGGCCAGCGATTTTTCCTGGGGCTCGACATGGATGTCCGAGGCGCGCATTTTCAGCGCTTCCTCGAACACGGTGTTGAGCAACTTGACGACCGGGGCATCTTCAGCGCCCGGCGCCGAGCCCAGCAAGGAACCGAATTCGATCGGGATGTCGGCCATCTCCTGGGTCAGTTCCTTGGCCAGCCCCGTAATCTCTTCGGTGCGGCGGTAGACCCGATCGAGCATCGCCATCAGCTGGCTTTCGATCACGACGACCAGATCGATGTCGCGCTTGACGTGGCGGAGAATCTCGTCGTAGGCGGTGATGTCGGTCGGGTCGGCGAACCCGACCCGCACCCGGTCTTCACGTTGATCGAGCACGATCGCGCGGAACCTGCGCGCCTGGGCTTCCGGCAATAGCCGGATCAGTTCCGGCTTGGCCTGATGGGTGCGCAGGTCGACGAACTCGGCGCGCAGTTGTCGCGCCAGCGCCTTGGCGATGTCTTCCTCGGTGACATGTCCGCCATCGACGATGATGCGGCCCAGCTTGCGCCCCGTGCGCTTCTGCTCGTCGAGCGCGAGTCCAAGTTGCTCGCTGGTGAGCAAGCCTTCCTGGATCAGCAAGTCTCCCAGTCGTATGCGTTGCGGTGGTCTAGGCATCGGCTAAGGGGCCGTCACGGCGTAACAAAAAACATCAAATACCTATCGCAGCACTATGATTTATCTGCCGAAAGTAATACGAAATCAAGGCGAGCGCAACCATTTTCTTGCGATCCCTTTCGGCCAGGTCGCGGCCGCCCTGTTCTACAGGAGCGGCTTGGCTTGTTGGGCGGCCAGCAGCTTGCCTTGCGCCCAGGCGCGCAAATGGCCTAGCGGCCCGGAAAGATGGGTCCAGTCCTCGACGGCCCGGTGCCTGAGCTTTTCCTGTTGCTCGGGTTCGGCGCGGACAAAGTGCTGTATCTGCTCATGTATGATTTCGCGGGCGCGCTGTTCCGCGGCCTCGGCGACTCGCCGCTGGGCATCGCGACTGAGGAAATCCTCGCTCAACCGATAGGGAATGGCCATTCGCGACAGCCGGGAGAGTTCGCGCAGGGTGTCGGCGCGCTGGACCAGCGCGATCTGCGCATCGCAGCGAGATGAGAAACGACGCGCCTCGAGGCGCAGGACTGCCTGTTCAGCCGGATCGCCACGAGTCATGCGGCCGCCTTGAAGACTGGTTGGCCGGAATCCTAAACGAGAAAAGCCTGACCATGTTCCACATCATTCTGTTCCAGCCGGAAATCCCTCCGAACACCGGCAACGTGATCCGCCTGGCGGCCAATACGGGATCGACCCTTCATCTCGTCAGGCCGCTCGGTTTCGACATCGACGACCGCGCGCTGCGGCGCGCCGGCCTCGACTACGCCGAATTCGCCGCCATGGAGGTGCATGAAAGCTGGCCGGATTGCCTGGCACGGCTCGCAGGGCAGCGCATGTTCGCCGTCAGCACGCGCGGCGCCACGCCGCTGCATGACGTCGCCTTTCAGCCAGGCGATGCCTTTGTGTTCGGCAGCGAAACCGCCGGCCTGCCGGCGCCGATGCTGGCGGCCTTCGCGGCGGCGTGCCGCCTGCGCCTGCCCATGGTGCCGGGCAACCGCAGCCTGAACCTGTCGAACGCGGTGGCGGTGACCATCTTCGAGGCCTGGCGCCAGCAGGGCTTTGCCGGCGGCCGGTGATCCCGTCTATTCGGTCTTGGTGTCGCGTCCCATGAGGCGATCGACGGCATTGACCGCGCGGATCTCGCCATCGAGAACGGCGCGGATGGCCTCGGTGATCGGCATCTCGACGCCCAGGGCCGCCGCCCGCCGCGTGACTTCATGCGTGGTCATGACGCCTTCGGCGACGTGACCCAGCTCGCGCTGGATGGCGTCGAGGTTCCGGCCGGACGCAAGCGCCAGCCCGACCTTGCGATTGCGCGATAGATCGCCGGTGCAGGTGAGGATCAAGTCGCCAAGCCCGGCCAGCCCCATGAACGTCTCGCGCCGGGCACCCAGGGCGACGCCGAAGCGGGTGATTTCCGCCAGGCCGCGCGTCATCAATGCCGCGCGGGCGTTGAGTCCCAGACCCAGTCCGTCGCAAATGCCGGTGGCGATGGCCAGCACGTTCTTGACCGCGCCGCCGACTTCGGCGCCGATGATGTCGTCGTTGGCATACAGCCGCAGACGCGGCGTATGCAATGCTTCGGCCATGGCTTGGGCGAACGCCAGATTCTTCGATGCCAGGGTGATGGCGGTCGGCAACCGCCTCGCAACTTCTTCGGCGAAGCTCGGTCCGGTCAGGGCGCCGCAGGTCGCCGCCGGCGCCACCTCAGCCACCACCTGGTGCGGCAACAGCCCGGTGCCGGCTTCGAGTCCCTTGCATACCCACAGGAACGGTATCCGCGCCGGCGCGACCAGGCCGACCGTATTGCGCAGGCCAGCCATGGGCGTGGCAATGACCGCCAGGTCGGCGCCGCCAAGAGCGATCGAGGCGTCGCTGGTGACGACCAGGTTGTCCGGAAAGGGATGGCCGGGCAGAAACTCCCGGTTTTCCCGGGCGGCGGCCATCGCATCCGCATGCGCCGGCAGCCAAGTCCAGAGTCTTAGGTCGTGGCGCCCGGAAAAAGCCAAGGCCAAAGCCGTCCCCCAGGCGCCAGCGCCAAAGACGGCCAGCTTCATGCGCTAGAGCCCCCAGACTTGGTTGGCTTTGACGAAGCCTTGCTGGCCGTCGCGATGCCGCACCTTGGCCCAGCCCGCGGGCCCCGGTTCGACCAGGTCGACCAGGACGTCCTTGTCCGCCTCGAACACCAGCGCCGCGCCATCCTCGGGAGAGGCCCGCACCTGCGCTCGATCGCTTCTCACCATGAGGCTGCGCTTCTCGGACAGCAGGCGCTTCTCGATCCAGGCCAGTTCGCCCTTGGCATCGCGCACCTTGATCCAGGCATCCAGCGCCACCACCAGTTCGACCGGCGTGCCGCGGGCAATGGCGAACAGCGGCTTGGCTTGCTGCGAGGGCGCGTCGTACATCAAGGCCGGCTCGACGACGGTACGGTAGTCAAGCGCCGCGACCGGCGACGCTATCGCGGCCAGTCCGCAAGCCGTTGCCCGCCAGCGTCGAGTACGCCCCATGGCTCGAACCTTACTGGACGGGAACCTCAAGGGGACGCTGCTCCTGCTCGACGCGTTGGCGGTAGATCGCCTCGAAGTTGACCGGCGCCAGCAGCACGGGCGGAAAGCCGGCACGCACCACGGCGTCGGAAACCGACTCGCGCGCGTAGGGGAACAAGATGTTCGGGCAGGCCACGGCGACGATGGGCTCGATTTCTTCCTGAGGCACGTTCTTGATCACGAAAATGCCGGCTTGCGCCACTTCGACCAGGAATTGGGTCTTTTCGTCAATCTTGGCGGTGACGGTGATGCTCAGCACCACTTCGAAGGTTCCCTCGCCGACGGTCGTGCCGCTGGACCCCATCTGGACGGAAATCTGCGCGGCGTCGCGCTCGAGAAAACACTGCGGTGCATTGGGAAGTTCGAGCGAAAGATCCTTGACGTAGATCTTCTCGATGCTGAAAACCGGTTGCTGGTCGCTCATGGCGGTTCGAAGCCTGAAAGTATGGGGGAGCGCGGATTCTACCTCACCCCGGGGCACGGCGATCCGGCCGCGCCATGGCCGGGCGGCAGGTCAGGCGTTCAGCAAGGGATCGAGCTTGCCCTGGCGATCCAGGTCGTGCAGGTCGTCGCAACCGCCGACCAGGGTGTCGCCGATGAAGATCTGCGGCACGGTGCGCCGGCCGGTGCGGGCGATCATCTCTTCAGCGCGCGCCGGCTCCAGGTCGATGCGGATTTTTTCGATGTCGGCCACGCCCTTGCGCTTCAGCAATTGTTCGGCACGAACGCAATAAGGACAAACTGCCGTGCAGTACATGACGATGTGCGGCATGGTCATGGTGGCTCCTCGATTCAACCCTTGGTGGTGACCGGCAGGCCGGCCCCGGTCCACGCGCCCAGCCCCCCGGAAAGATTGAAGACGCGCTCGAACCCGGCGCGCTTGAGGGTGCCGCAAGCGGTAGACGAACGATTGCCGCTGGCGCAGCAGATGATCACCGGCCGGTTCTTGAACTTCTCGAGCTCACTCATGTGCTTGTCCAGTTGCCCGAGCGCGATGTGGCGGGCATTGGGAATGTGGCCGGCGGACCACTCGCTGGTCTCGCGCACATCGACCACCAGCGCGTCCTCGCGATTGATCAGCAGCGTGGCCTCGGTCACCGAAACCCCCTTGCCGCTCGAACGCACGAAGGAAGCCAGCAGCATGGCGCCGCTGATGACGGCCGCCATGACCCACATGATGTTTTGTTGCACAAAATCCATTCAAGACCCCTTGCTCTTGATGCCGCCGGAAGCACTGATACCGCAGAAAACCTCGCGCATCATGCCGATCAGCTGCAGCGTTCGCGGATCGGCGACGCGATAATAGACGCGATTGGCGTCCTTGCGCGTCTGCAGGACGCCCTTGTCGCGCAGAATGCCCAGGTGCTGGGAAATATTGCTCTGCGACGTGCCTACCGCATCGACGATATCCTGGACACAAACCTCGGCATCGCCGACCACGCACAGGATCTTGAGGCGCAGCGGATGGGAGATCGCCTTCAACGAACGTGCCGCCGTCTCGATATGCTCCTGCTGGTCGATCAGGCCGTCTATCGCGCTGGTGCCCATGCCATTCCCTCTTGCGGACAATGCAAATATTATAGAATATTTATATTTCCTCGGCATCGCTCAGTGTTCTACCTGCACGAATGGGGGATCGGTCTGGAACCCGCATCACACCGACCTGGCGCGCAGCAAGTGTCCACGAACCGAATGCCCGAAAGACACGACCGTCCGTTTCCCGCCCCGTTGGCGCGAGACCCTCGCGGCGGCCGTCAAGCGGGCCAAGAAAGCGCTTGTTCGCCAAGGCAAGGCCAAGTTAATCGCTGCGCGCTCGGCGGCATCGCGGCAGCGATCCTGCTGGCCGGGATCGCAAACGCCGCCGATGCTGCGCCCGCAGCGACCCCCAAACGCGAACTCCGTCAGCAGCAGGGCGAGCTGCGCGGGCGCATCGACGCTCTGCGCCGGGACCTGACGAAAAGCGAGGAATCGCGCGCCGACGCCGCCGAGCGCCTGCGCGAAACCGAGTCGGCCATTTCCACCGCCAACCGGGAACTGCGCCGTCTTGCCGAACAGCAGGACGCGATGCAGGCCGAATTGCGCGAACTCGAAAGTCAGTCGCGGCGACTCGCCGATCAAACCGCCGCGCGGCAACAACAGTTGTCGCGCCTGCTCTACCGTCAGTTCATTCGGGGCGAAGCCGACGCGCTGAGCTTGCTGCTGGGCGGCCGCGATCCGAACCAGGCGGCGTTGGATCACCAGTTCCTGAAGCGTCTTTCGATCGCGCAGGCCGAAGTCATCGCCGACTTGCGCGACAAGACGCGGGAAAAACAACGGCTTGGCGAACTGGCGCGCGCCAAGGGCGTGGAACTCGCCGCCGTCGAACAAGGGCGGAAGCAGGCGCGCACCGCCCTGGTCGACCAGCAGCGCCAGCGCCGGGAATTGCTGGCCAAGACCGCCGACCGGATCAAGGCGCAGCGGAGGCAAATCGGCGCCTTGCAACAGGACGAACAGCGACTGGCGAAGCTTGTCGAGACGCTCGGTCGAACGGCGCGCAAACCACCCCGCGCCGCACCGCCGGCCGCCCGGACGAAAGACGACAAGCCCGCGTCGAATCGCGACACGCCCGACGCGGCAACCATCGGCGGCCTGGCGACGCTGAAGGGGAAGCTGGCCCTGCCGGTAAGCGGCGACATCATCGGCCGATTCGGCCGGCCGCGACCCGAAGGAGGACTCGCCTGGAAAGGGTTGTTCATCAAGGCGGCCGAAGGCACGGAAGTCAAGGCGGTCGCCGCCGGTCAGGTGGTTCATGCCGACTGGCTGCGCGGCTATGGCAACCTCATGGTGCTCGACCACGGCGACGGCTTCCTGTCGGTCTATGGCAACAACGAGTCCTTGCTCAAGGACGTCGGCCAATCCGTCAAAGCCGGCGAGGTCGTCGCCACCGTCGGCAACACCGGTGGCAACCCGGAATCGGGTTTATACTTTGAACTCAGGCAGCAGGGACAAGCATTCGACCCGCTCCGCTGGGTAAACCTGCGCTGAAGCCATCTTCCCTGGAGCCTACATGCGCAGCAAATTGCAGCAAGTCGCCCTCGTCCTGTTGGGACTCGTCGCAACAGGTGGTGTTATCACATCTGCCGGTATCGTCCTGGCGGCAACATTCGCCGCGCTGGCCGTCCTGCCAGCCGCCGTGCTGGCGCAGGCTTCCCCCGGCGTTTCGAAGTCCGAGGTGGTGGTGGGGTCCATCC
>WBZU01003593.1_pt1 | contig 10063 bp, 4 predicted proteins | sample 5204311 | NCBI WGS metagenome assembly WBZU01 (sample SAMN12344359, study PRJNA552823) | activated sludge metagenome | biome: Activated sludge suspended growth; feature: Nitrification reactor; material: Wastewater; isolation source: activated sludge from nitrification reactor of wastewater treatment... | reverse complement strand
GGTCGAGAGGCAGCCGTCGGTGTCGTCCATGTTGCCGTCGTCGCACTCCTCGACGCCCATCTGGACCTTGCCGTCGCCGCAGGAGGCGGGGGCGCAGGCGTTGGTGCAGGCGTCGGCGTCCTCCATGTTGCCGTCGTCGCACATCTCGCCGGGGCCGACGATGCCGTCGCCGCACTTGGCGTTCATGCACGCGTTGGTGCAGGCGTCGGTGTCGTCCATGTTGCCGTCGTCGCACTCCTCGACGCCGGTGAGGACGAGGCTGTCGCCGCACTTGGCGTTCAAACAGCCGGCGGTGCAGGCGTCGGTGTCGTCCATGTTGCCGTCGTCGCACTCCTCGCCGGCGTCGACGTTGCCGTCGCCGCAGACCGGCGCGGGCCCGGTCGAGGGGTCCGTGCCCTGACCGGTCGAGGCGTCGGTCGTCGGGCCCGTCGTGGCCGGGCCCGTCGTCGCGTCCGTCGCCGTCACGCTGGACGCCGTCTGCGAGTCGGTCGTCACCGGCCCAGTCGTCGCGTCCGTCGTCGCGGGCGCGGTCGTTTGCTCCCCGGTCGACGACACGGCCGTCGCGCTCACCGGGGTCGTAAGCCCGGACGTGCCCCCGCCGTCGTCACCGCAGCCGACGCTCAGCGACGCCGTCGCCACCACACCCATCCCCATCCACCGCCAGAAATGTTTCATCCGGCGAGTGTGGACATGGTCGGGGGACGGGTACAAGAGGCCTCACTCGCTCGACGCGCCGGCCGCAGGTCCGGTGACGCGGTCAGTCCCGCGCCGCGTGGTTCGCTGTGCAGGCGTGCTTCGAGTGTCATCAAGGTGGAAACGCAGCCGGGCGGCCGCGCGCGGCGTGGAGGCGCGCGTTGACGCGTCGCGCGCGCGTCGACTACCGTGCCGCAATGAGCAGCGATCCGCCGCGCCACGAGATCGTCTGCGCGAGCACGGGCTATCACCCGCAGACGCAGCGCAAGGTCGGGCTGGCGATCGAAGGCGGGGCGCTGTCGCTGCGCGAGGCCGGGCAGACGCGCGCGATCACCCGCGCCGAGTGTCGGCCGATCGTGTGGGTGGGCGCCGGCAAGATGCGGCCGATGCTGCCGCTGCCGGGGCTCGTGCTCGACGGACCCGGGGGGGCGTGGATCGTCGCCACGGCGGAGATGACGATCGACCTCGACGGCCCGCACGAGCACGCGACCCCGCACCCGCACGCGTGGGTCAGCGCCGACGATCTGGCGCGGATGGCGAGCGCCTGCGGGATCGGCAGCACGCGCAAGGCGGCCCCGCCCGCGACGGCGTTCGCCGTCGGCAACCCGCTGAAATGGGTGCTCGGGCTCGCGGCGCTCGGGATGGTCTCGAGCGTGGTGATGATCTCGACGATGCGCGGCGAGGGCACGCCGAAGGACTGCTCGCGTCAGCGACAGCCGGTGCAGGAGATGTACCCGCGGCTGTCGTGCGCGGAGGCGCGGGCCGAGCTCGACCGCGTGGCGCGCGGCGAGGCGCCGCCGCGGTCGATCGTGCTGCGACCGCTGCGGCTGCAGATCGACGCGCGCGACGTCACCGGGCCGGCGAAGCTGACCTGCGACGGGATCGAATTCGCCGCCGAGGACGCGGGGCAGGCGGATCCGAACGGACCGATCGTCTACCATCCGGGACCGCACGCGGTGCTCGCGGGCGTGGCCGCCGACGGGCGGCTCGTCGGGCTGCAGACCGTGGTCTGCGGCAATGTCGTCGCGCGTGAGCGCCGCGGCGAATATCCGAAGTGATCGCGGTCGAGGGCCGCCGTCCGAGGTCGAGGACGGCGCGGCGACGATCGTCATGGTCGGCGCATTCGGGCCGCGCGGCGACTCGGATCAATCGGGGGCGAGCAGCGCGCGCCAGGCCGGCGAGCGCGCGAGGAGCGGGGCGATCCGCGGATCGGAGGCGAGCCGGTCGCGCGTCAATTCGGGTGAGCTCGCGGTGGCGATCGCGCGTGCCGCGTGCGCGAGCGCGACGTCCGGCTCGCGGTCGGCGAGGAGCCGAGCGAGCGCGCGGTGGATCCGCGTGCGTGGAGAGTCGTCGCGGTCCTCGCGCTCGGGCCCCAGCGCGGCGAGGGCGGCAACGAGGTCGCGGCGGGCCTGGACATCCTCGCCGACGCGCTCGAGGAGCGACGCCCGGGCGCACAGGAGCGCGGCGAGGGCGTCGCGCTGGGCGGCGTCCTCGGGGATCAGCGCCTCGACGCCGCGGAGGTCGGCGAGCAGGGCTCGCTCGAGCGTCGTGTCGCCCCAGTGCTTGGCCTCGAGGTCGACCCACGCGCGCGCGAGCACCGGGAGGAGCCGCGGTCCGAGGGTCGCGCGCACGGCCGCGGCGAGCCGTGGCCGCGTCCGCAGCAGCTGGATCAACGCGTCGTCGTCGAGGCCCGCGAGCGCCGCGTGCTGGACGCGCGCGATCCCGTCGGCGTCGGAGAGATCGTCGTATGCGAGCAGCTCGAGCAGCGCGCGCCGCGGCGAGGGCGCGGCGCTCGTGAGCGCCTGCAGGGCGGCGCCGGGCTCGCCCTCGACGAGCGCGCGGGCGGCGACGTCCTCGGCGCCGAGCGTCGCGGGGGCGGCGAGGGTGGCCCCGCGCACGGTGATGCGACGGATCGCGGCGGTGACGAGGTGCGGCGTGGTCGACGGGCCCTCGCCGGTGAGGACGAGGGTCAGGCGCTCGCCGCGGGGCACCGGGGGGCGCGCGAAGCCGCGGCGCACCGACGGCTCGCCGTCGCTGGCGGCGGCGCACTCGAGGTGGTCGCGGTCGCGGAGATAGGTGGCGCTGACGACGAGGCGACGGCGCGTCGCGGCCGCGCGGATCGGGAGGTTGCCGAGGGTGGTGCCGCGGCCCTCGCCGAGCAGACACAGGCCGTAGTGATGCAGCTCGAACCGCGCGCCGCCGCCGCCGACGCCGACGCCGAACCAGCGCTCGCCGGTCTCGTCGACGAGGTCGATCCACAGCCGCGTGAACCACTCGGCGCTCTCGAGCTCGAGCTCGACCTCGAGGTGCACCGGGCCGCCGTCCCACCGGACCGGGAGCCGCGCCAGGGTCCGATCGGTGCTGAGGGCCTCGACGCGCAGGGCGCCGGCGACGGGGTCGCGTCGCAACGTCGACGGTCGCTCGACGACCCACCCGGGCGAGAGGGTCGCGGTGAAGCGCAGGTCGACGGCGCGCGCGGGGTCGAGGAGCGGGCCCAGCTCGGCGAGCGTGGCCTCGGCGAATCGTGCGAGGTCCGGCGAGCGATACGCGTGATCGCGGAGCGCGAGGGCGGCCTCGGCGGCCTCGGCGTGGCGGCCGAGCTCGGTGAGGATCGCGACGCGCCGGTGCAGCGCGTGGGGGCCATGCTCGCGGTCGGTCTCGAGGCGCGGGCCGAGCGCGAGCGCGGCGTCCTTGTCGCCGCCGGCGGCGAGGCGGTCGGCGGCGCGGTCGAGGAGGCCGAGCTGGACCTGCGGGTCGATAGCGAGGGCCGCCGCGTCGCGCAGCGCGGCGCCGGAGACCGCCGGGAGGCCGATTCGGTCGAGCACGTCGGCGCGGGTCCAGCGCGCGCGCAGGACGTCGTCGTTCAGCCACGGGGGCGGCGACTCGGCCGGCCGCGCAGCGCCGGCGCTCGGCGGCAGCGGGTCGTCGCCGAGTCCGAGGACCCACGGCTCCTGGGTCTGGAAGTCGAGGCCGAGCAGCTCGCGCCCGGGGTCGCCGTCGAGCTCGAGCGCCTGCGGGGCGTAGATGTGTCCGAGCATCATGGACTCGAGGCGCCCGTCGTCGGCCTGGTGGACGATCCAGGTGTGGAACACCTCGCCGCTCCGCACCGGCAAGATCGCCTCGTCGCGGCCGTCGCCGTCGAGGTCGGCGATCGCCGCGCGCACCATGAATTCGAGCGGGCCGGCGTCCGGTGGGCTGGTCCACGCGATCGGCTCGAGCGCCGCGCCGGTCCAGCGCAGCAGGTAGACGCCGGGCGCGGCGCCGCCGTGCGGAGGGTCGGGGAACACCTCGGTGTTGCGGTGTCCGCTGTCCTTGCCGGCGACGATCGCGAGCTCGCCGTCGGGCCGTCGCAGGACCTCGAGCGTCGGGACGCGGCCGACCTGCCGGCGCCACACGAGGCGCAGGCCGCCGTCGTCGTCGGCGTGGAAGACCCGCACATCGTAGGCGCGCCAGTTGAGGAACGACGCGACGATCTCCTGCGTGCCGTCGCCGTCGAGGTCGGCCGCGACGACGCTGCCGAGGTCGGACCCGGTCCGCTCGCTGCTCTCGTGGGCGACGCCCACGGTCGCCGCGCCGGTGAGATCGCGGACGACGCGGAAGCCTCGATCGGGCGCCTGGAACATGAAGAACAGATCGGGCCTGCCATCGGCACGGAGGTCGAGGGCCCGCACCGGGAAGGCGACCTGCTTCGCCGGGAAGCTCGTGACAGTGCGGTCCGGCGCGCGGATGTCGAGCACCTCGACGCGTTCGCCCGTGAAGGTCATGGCCCACGGGCCGCGCGTCGCGAAGTACAACGGGGTGTCGCGCGTGTGGGTCAGGAGCGGCGCGAGCGCGCGGTCGTACAGGGTGAGCGTGCGGCCGTCGGTGTGGAGCACGGCGAGCGCGGCGGGACCGTCGGAGGGGATGGCGAGGACCTCGGCGGCGGGCTGCGCGATCCGGTGCGCCCGCGAGAGCGCCGCGAGCACGCCGCGCGCGCCGGCCAACCTCGCGTGGGGCGCCGCGTCGATGGCCGCGAGCGCGGCCGGGAGGTCGCGTCGGCGCAGCGCGGCCTCGGTGACGAACTCGTTCTCCTCGGGTTGCGCGAGGTCGGGGCCGATCGCGTCGAGCACCCCGGCGAGCGCGTCGCTTCGCCAGGTCGCGCGGTAGACGGCGGCCAACGCCCACAACGCGGCGCGCGCGTCGGTGGGGTCGCGGGCCTGGGCGTAGGCCTGGGCGTAGGCCCGCACGGCGGCGTCGTCGTCGCCGCCGGCGTGGGCCCGGTCGCCGCGGAGCTGCCACGCGCGCGCGAGGGCCCGCGTGTCGCGATGGGCCGGGTCGTCGACGAAGATCGCGAAGGCCGCCTCGGCGCGCTCGGGGCGGGCCTCGGCGAGCACCGCCTCGAGGTGCTCGGCGGCCAGCGCCTCGACGCGCTCGCGGGCGAAGTGGCGGCGCAGCGCGACGACGGCGCCGGCGGCCGCGACCGCGAGCGCGGCGATCAGCAGCGTCAGTCCGACGCGACGCAGCGCGCGTCGCCGCGCGGCGAGTGGGTCGTGGGCGAGCGCGACGAGCAGCGCCGTCATGGTCGGCCAGCGCCGCTCGCGGTCGCGGCGGAGCCCGCGGAGCACCACGTCGCGCAGCCACCCGGGGACCCGCGAGTTCGTCGGGGCCTCGATCTCGTCGAGCGAGGCGAGGCGGCGGGTCTCGGTGCTGGTGACGGCGGCGGGGCGCCGGCGGTAGAGCGCCTCGTAGAGGCTGGCACAGAAGCTGAACACGTCGGCGCGGACGTCGACCACGGCGCCGTCGCTCTGCTCGGGCGCCATGTAAGCGGGCGTCCCGACGATCGTGCCGAGCCCGGTGAGGTCGACGTCGAGCGGTGAGTCGGCGACCGTCACGCCCCCGGGCTCAGGTTCGTCGCCGCGGGCGGTGCGGACGAGCCCGAAGTCCATCACGCGGACCCGGCCGTCGTCGCCGACCATCACGTTGTCCGGCTTGAAGTCGCGGTGGATCAGCTTCGACGCGTGGACCGCCTCGAGCCCGCGGCCCGCCTGCATGAACAGCTCGAGGACCTCCGCGTGACCGGCCTCGGGCGGGCGCGCGGCCAGCACCTCGCGCAGGGTCCGGCCGCGCACGTACTCCATCGCCAGGAACACCCGCCCGTCGCCGAGGGTGTTGACCTCGTGGATCTGCACGATGTTCGGGTGTGAAAGTCGAGCCAGCGCCCGCGCCTCGCGGATGAAGCGGGCGAGCATCGCCGCGTTGCTGCGGTCACCCCGGAGCGTCTTCAGCGCGACGACGCGATCGAGCGCCTCGTCGTAGGCGGTGTAGACGACGCCCATCCCGCCGCGTCCGAGCAGCCGCAGCAGCCGGTAGCGCCCGATCTGCGGCTCCACGGCCGGATCTACGTCTCGCGGATCGTGGGCCGCCTCGTCGGCGGTGGGGAGGCGTCGCTCGACCGTCTCGGCGAGCTCCGGAGTCGTCGTGACCTCATTCATGTCGTCTCCGACGGGCGGGGGGAGAGCCCGTCGGAATGAGTGCGTGTCGTTCACGCCGTGCGCGGCACGTCGGGAGCGGTCCGATCGCAACGTACCACGTCCACCCACGCGGGAGCGCCACGAGGCCGCGCGTGGACGGGCGAAACCGCCCGAGCCGAGGTTTCCGGACGAGGCTCCGCCCGTTCGAACTTGCCCTCGAACTTGCCCTCGAACGCGGCGCCGCACGCGCTGTGGCGTCGCCGGCGTGGCACGGGTGCGCCTGCGTACGCGCGGCTCGGTTCATTCGCGATGCGTCGCCGCGAATGGCGTGACTCGCTCATGTCGCCGCAGAGGGTCCATTCGCGGCCGCCACGGACCGCAAGCTCGCCGCCCGGCTCCATCGTAGGATTCGCGGGCCGCGGCGGACGCCTCGATGTTCCGTGGGTCTGCACGGGTCGGAGGCGCCGGCTCGGCGTCGGCGGCTCGCCCGACCGAGACGACCCTCACGGCGAGGGCGTCGCCGCCGGCGAACGGGCCTGGAGCGGGGCGGTGTAGAGTGGCCTCGTGCGACGATGTGACGCTCGGCCTCGTAGACGCCCGTCAGCCCTCTGGGTGACGCTCTCGCTGATCTCGGTGCATGCCGCCGGTTGCGCCGAGGGGGCAGGGAGCAGACCTCGGGTCCGGCGAGCGCGACGAACACCCAGACCTCGGCGTCGAGCGCCGCCTCGGACGGCACCTCGACGGGCACCTCGGGGGGCGGCTCTGCGACCAGCGGCATCACCACCGACGCGCCGACGTCGGGGACCTCCTCCGGACCCAAGTTCGACGTCGGCAACGCGGACCTCGGCGGAAGCGACACGGACGGCTGCGGCGTCAACCCAGACGCGAGCCTCTCGGGCACGGTCTACGCGCCCAACATGCAGCTGCCGATCTCCGGCGCGCTGGTCTACGTCACCAGCGGACCCGTGGAGCCGCCGCCCGACGGGGTCTACTGCGCCGAGTGCGTCAAGCTGACCTGCGACACTCCGGGCACGTTCACCAAGCCCGACGGCAGCTTCGTGCTGCCGGCGGTCTCGGGTCCGAACCAGAAGCTGGTGGTGCAGAAGGGCCAGTTCCTGCGCGTCGTCGACCTGTCGATCGTGCCGGGCGCGACGGCGCTGCCGGTCGACCAGACCAGCCTGCCCGGGCAGTGGAATCCGGGCGCGGGGATGTGGATCCCGCGGATCGCGGTCTACGACACCGACCCTGACAAGGTGAAGAACGTGCTGGCCAAGTTCGGGCTCGGCCAGGTCGACGGCAGCGGCGCGTTGATCGACGGGACCGAGAACTTCGCGCTCATCAGCGACGCCTCGCCGACGTTCCTCGAGAACCTCGGCGAGATGAACAAGTACCACATCATCTTCGTGCCGTGCGCGTCGACGAAGTACTGGCCGAGCGCGCCGACCGTCCCGGCGTCGCGCCGCGACAACGTGCGGGCGTACGTCGCCGCCGGCGGCAAGTGGTACGCCACCGATCACTCGAACGAGTACATCGAGGAGCCGTTCCCGGACTACCAGGAGTTCCACGAGCCGGGCATGCCGGACATCCAGCCGGCCTACGACTCGGACGGCAAGGTGGTCGACCCCGACCTGCTCGCGTGGCTGCAGGCGCTGCCCGCGGGCCTCAAGGACATCGGCGGCGGCTACCCGACGCTCAACAACCTGCCCGGGATCACGACGCAGCTCAATTACTCGGGCATCGACGTCATCTCGCCGATCCTCGTCAAGGACATGATGGGCAAGGACGTCGACGTCGGCCACCACACGTGGGTCGAGGGTCCGTGCGAGAGCTGCTCGAACCCGCAGATGGTGCGACCGATGGCGATCACGGGCCAGTACGGCTGCGGCCGAATGATGTACAGCACTTTCGAGAATTCGAGCGACAACCACCCGGGCCTGAGCCCGCAGGAGCTCGTGCTGCTCTACATGATCCTCGAGATCGGCGTCTGCTTCGAATCGACGCCGCCGCCGCCGCCTGCCTAGCCTGCCGACGCGACGAACCGTCATGGAGGAGCTCGTATGTGGATCCGCGGACTCGACATTCACCTCGTCGAGGGGGCGCGCCTGAGCGACGCCGACATCGACGCGATGTACTCCCTTCGCGCCCACTTCATGGCCCTCAAGCCCGAGGTCCGCCCGGACGACGATCGCGCCCTCTTCGCCGCGTGGCTGCGCGCCCCGGACGAGACCGTGGCGCTCGCCCGCGACCGCGCCGGTGACATCCAAGTCTTCATCGAGATGAACAGCCGCGTCGTCGAACACCGCGGGCGCGAGCACCTGCTCCTCTACGGAAACTTCATCTTCGCCAGCGAGGCATACCGCAACCACCCCGCGTATGTCCTCGGCAACTTCGCCAACCTCGCCGTTCACCTCCGTCGACACCCCATCCCGCGCGTCCTCTGGTTGACCGCCCTCTACCCGCCGTCCTTCGTCGCCGGCGTGCGCACCTTCCGGACCAACTGGGTCGTCGGCGAACCGGAGCTCCCGGCCGAGGTCGCCGAGCTAGTCGACACCTTCGCCCCGACCATCTTCGGCGCCAGCTGGTGTCCCGAGCGCCGGCTCGTCCGCATGCGGACGATACCGCGGCCCTACACGCCGTCCTCACCGGTCACCGCGGCCATCCTGCGACGGTACGAGGCGCGGAACCCGAACTGGCGCGACGGCTTCGCGGTCCTGAACGTCACGCCGCTGACCCTCGGCAACCTGATCGGCTGCGTCAACCTCGCCATGCGCCGAGCCCTCGGTCGCCGCGAGCCGCCGCCGCTCACTCGATACGGCTCACCTCGATCGTGACGACGCCGCGGCGCTCAAGGCGTTCCACGCGTGGGCGAAGGCGCAGCCGGACACCGTGACGTTCGTGTACCGTGAGCCCGACGCATACGGCGTGCAGGTCGAGCTCGGCGATCCCGAGTGAGCCGTCGACATGTCGTCGCATTGCAGGCTGTCCTGAGGGACAGCGCGGCCGCGGCGGCGCGCCGGCGATGCGCAAAGGTTGCGCCTGGCCGCCGTCCGGAACGTTGTATCGTTCGCGCCGGATGTCGTCGCCCCCGGACACGCCGCGCCCCGATCTAGCCCACATCGTCGCCGACGAGCTCTCGACGCGTCGGAGCGGGATCGTGACGCGTTGGGTCGTGGCCGGGCTCCTGGTGGTCGGTGGAGTGGTCGCCGCGGTGGTGATGCGGCCGCAGCCGGTGGCGGCCGCCGAACGATTCCGCGCCGAGGCGGTCACGCTCGGCCCGGTGATCCACGAGGTCACGGCGACGGGTCACATCGAGGCCCGCGGCACCGTCACGGTCGGCGCCGAGATCTCCGGGAAGATCGCCAGCGTCGAGGTCGACTTCAACGCGCGCGTGACGAAGGGCCAGGTGCTCGCGCGCTTCGACCGGACCTCGCTGCTCGCGCAGGACCAGCAGGCCCACGCCGGCCTGGAGGTCGCACGCACCGCGATGCGCGAGGCCGAGCTCGCCGCCGCGCAGGCCGAGCGCGACCGCAAGCGGGTCGAGGCGCTGTTCGCCAGCAACGCGGTCTCGGCCGCCGAGCGCGACGCCGCCGTCGACCGAGCGACCCAGGCGACCGCGCACGTCGCCAACATGAAGGCCCAGACGGCGCTGCAGCGGGCCAGCGGGTCGCTCGCGGACACCAACCTCGCGCGCGCCGACATCGTCTCGCCGATCGACGGCGTCGTGATCAAGCGCGCGGTCGAGCCCGGGCAGACGGTCGCCGCCGCGTTCCAGGCGCCCGAGCTGTTCGTGCTCGCGGAGGACCTGAAGAAGATGCGGGTGGTCGCCGCGATCGACGAGGCGGACATCGGCCAGGTGCGCGTCGGCCAGGCCGCGCGCTTCACGGTGGACGCGTTCCCCGACCGGACCTTCGAGGCCGAGG
>WBZU01003591.1_pt1 | contig 10067 bp, 7 predicted proteins | sample 5204311 | NCBI WGS metagenome assembly WBZU01 (sample SAMN12344359, study PRJNA552823) | activated sludge metagenome | biome: Activated sludge suspended growth; feature: Nitrification reactor; material: Wastewater; isolation source: activated sludge from nitrification reactor of wastewater treatment... | reverse complement strand
CGAGCGCAAGTTGGTGGGTGAGGTGATCCGCCGCTTCGAGGCCAAGAACCTGACCCTCGTGGCCATGGATCTGCGCACGCTGGACGCCGCCACGCTGGCCCGCCACTACGAGGAGCACGTCGGCAAAGGGTTCTACGCCGAACTGGTCGAGTTCATGAGCCGCGGCCCGGTCGTGGCGATGGTGGTCGAGGGGCCGGAGGACACCTGGGAAGTGGTCCGCACGCTGATGGGCGCCACCAACCCGCGCAAGGCGGCGCCGGGCACGATCCGCGGCGACCTGGGCATCCTGTTCACCGAGAATCTGGTGCACGGCAGCGACTCGCTGGCCTCGGCCGAGCGGGAGATCGGCATCTTCTTCCCGAACCTGTAACAATCCGGCGCACCGCTACACTCGAACGGATGGCGCGCACGAACCCGTTGGCTCTCGGCCGCGATCTGGCGATCGACCTGGGGACAGCGAACACGCTGATCTACGCCCGCGGTCAGGGCGTCGTGCTGAACGAGCCGTCGGTGGTCGCCATCGACATCACCGACGGACGTCCGGTGGCCGTGGGCCTGGAGGCCAAGCGGATGATGGGCCGCACGCCCGGGCGGATCAAGACCATCCGACCGCTGAAAGACGGCGTCATCGCCGACTTCGAGGTCTGCGAGAAGATGCTCCGGTTCTTCATCCAGAAGGTCCACGCCAGCCGCTGGAGCAAGCCGCGCATGGTGATCTGCGTCCCGTCCGGGATCACCGGTGTGGAGCAGCGGGCCGTGCAGGATGCGGCCGAGTACGCCGGGGCGCGCAAGCCGGTGCACATCATCGAAGAGCCGATGGCGGCGGCGATCGGCAGCGACATGCCGGTCCACGAGCCCAGCGGCAACATGATCGTCGACATCGGCGGGGGCACCACCGAGGTCGCCGTGATCAGCCTCGGCGGCATCGTCACCGCTCAGTCGGTGCGCGTCGCCGGTGACGAGCTCGACGAGGCGATCACCCAGTACGTCAAGAAGGAGTTCTCCCTGGCGATCGGCGATCGCACGGCCGAGGAAGTGAAGATCCACATGGGCTCGGCGTGGCCGCTCGACGAGGAGCTCACCGCTGACATCCGCGGCCGTGACCTGATCAGCGGCCTGCCGCGCACCGTCCCGCTCACCACCGAGCAGGTCCGTGAGGCACTGGCCGAACCGGTGGGCGCCATCGTCGACGCCGTCAAGACCACGCTGGACAAGACGCCTCCCGAACTGGCCGCCGACATCATGCACCAGGGGATCATGCTCACCGGGGGCGGGGCGTTGTTGGCCGGCTTGGAGCGCCGGATGGCCCACGAGACGGGCATGCCCATCAACGTCGCCCCGCAGCCGCTGCTCAGCGTGGTCATCGGCTCGGGCCGGGCGTTGGAGAACATCGATGCGATGCGGGGGTTGATGTCGCTCGGTGGCGACGACTAACCCCGCAGGCTCGCGCCCGTGTTCTCCTCCTTCAGCCGCCGCCGGGTCGCCGCCCTCCTCGCGCTCACCTGCTTGCTGCTGATCACCCTCGATCGCAACGACAACGCGGCGATCTCCGCACTGCGCCGGGCGTTCTCCGTCGCCGTCCATCCGTTCGAGACGGCCGGTCGGGTCATCGCCCGTCCGGTGGAGCGGGCCTGGGACGGCGTGGTCCATGCCGATGATCTGCGCCGCGAGAACGAAGCACTGAAGGACGAGATCGGCTACCAGCGCGGCGCCACGGTCGAGGCCGTGGCCGCCGAGTTGCAGTGGACCGACCTGCAGCGCCTGACCGGGCTGGACCTGCCGTCGAAGTACAAGATCCGCCTGGGCACGGTGATCGGCGACGCCCCGGGGAACTACCAGAACACGGTGGAGATCAACATCGGCGCCAATGCCGGATTGAAGCCGGGGATGCCCGTGGTGGTGGGCCAGGGGCTCGCCGGGCGGATCCGGACGGTGCGTGACACCACGAGCACCGTGTTGCTGATCAGCGATCCCGACTACGCCGTCGGCGCCGAGGCGCTGATGAGCTCGGCGAAGTGCGTGGCCCCACCCACCCAGGCGGTGCCGGGCAGCGATGTGACGGCCGGGACCGGGCAGACCGCTTCCGAGGGCAGCCTGGTGTCGTTGTCGAGCGAGGTCACGCCGGGCACGGGCAGCGGGACGGCCAGCCCCGACCCGGCGGCGCAGGAGACCGTCCCCGACCCACTGGCGGGAGACACGCTCCCGCCGGAGGGGACCCCGGGCACCGGCACGCCCGGCACCGGCACGCCCGGAACCGGCACGCCCGGCACCGGGACCGGCACGCCGCCGGCAACCCCGTCCACCGAGGATCCGACGGCGCCCGACGTGGTCCGCGAGACCGGAACCTTGCGCGGCCAGACCTTCGACAAGCCGCTGCGCTTTGCCTTCATCGACGACACCGCCACCTCACGGATCATCTGCGAGGGGGCCCGGGTGCAGACCGCCGGTGGCTCGTCCAGCAACGCCCCGCCCGGCCTGCCCATCGGCAAGGTCACCAAGGTGGAGCGCCAGCCCGGCGGTGGTCCGCCGATCATCGAGGTCACGCCCTGGGCCCGCCTCACCCAACTGAAGTTCGTGGCCATCCTGCTGTTCGTGCCCAGCCCGGCCGCCCCCGGGGCGTGACCGGTGCGTCATGTCGTCAACGGCCCGGTGCTGCGCCTGATCCTCGTGGGTCTGGTGCTGCTCGGCGTGCAGAACACGATCTGCGCCAACCACCCGATCACGGACGTACGCATCCAGGTCCTGCTGGCCTTCACCGCCGCGGCGGGCGCCGCCAGCAGTGCCGAACGTGGGGCGCTGGCCGGCTTCGTCCTGGGGATGATGTACGACCTGTCCAGCGGCCAACCGCTGGGCCAGACGGCGCTGGCCTACGGGTTCGGCGGTCTGGTGGCGGGCTATCTGACCGTGCTGAAACCGGTGCCGCGGTGGTGGATGATCGCCGGGTTCGTCACCCTCGGCGCGGCCGCCGGCGAAGCGGCCATCCCGGTGGTGATGCTGATCACCGGCCAGCAGGGGTGGTTGTCGATGCGCGTGTTCCGCGTGGTCGGCATCGTCACGGTGGCGGCTCTGGCGCTGGCCCCGATCTTCGTGCCCATCGGCCGGTGGGCCGTGGCCTATCGGTCCCCGCAATGGAAGGCGCTCCCCGAATGACCCCGATTCATGGCACGATGGTGACCACCTTCTGCGGGCGAGTAGGAGTGGCATAGCGGTGGCAGTTGATCGACGAACAGTGCGATTCGGACTGTTGATCACAGTCTCGATGATCATGCTGACCCTGCTCGGCACGCGCCTGTGGTTCCTCCAGGGCCTGGAGCAGGCCAAGTACCAGGCGGTGGTGTCGAAGTCGAAGACCAAGACCGAGCGTCTGGCCCCCGAGCGCGGCCGGATCTTCGACACCAAGGGCCGGATCCTGGCCGACAACCGCCACTTCCGGAGCCTCACCGTCGAGTGGAGCGTGTTGAAGAAGCGCTCCAACCGCGACGCGATGTTCCGCCGCCTGGCCCCGGTGTTCGGGGTGACCGAGAAGCAGCTCCAGCAGCGCTATGACCCGTGCTACGGCCTGCCCTCGGTGCCCAAGTGCACCAAGCGCAACCCGTACTCCACGCTGGTGCCGATGCCGCTGATCGACAACGTCAGCGAGAGCCAGATCAACTTCGTCCTCGAGCGCAAGGAGGACTTTCCGGGCGTCGACGTCACCCAGCAGTGGGAGCGGGTCTACTACTTCTCGCCGCTGGCCAGCCACATCGTCGGGTTCATGGGGGCCATCACCAAGGAGACCAAGGACGCCTACGTGGCCAAGGGCTACAACCTCGACGAGCGTGTCGGCCAGTTCGGGGTTGAGCTGTCGATGGAGGACCGGCTGCACGGCAAGTGGGGCTCGCGCACGGTGGAGGTGGATGCCCTCGGCAACGTCACCAAGGTGATCGAGGAGACCCCGGCGGTGGCCGGTGACGACATCCAGCTCACCATCGATCTGAGCATCCAGCAGTACGCCGATCAGGCTCTCGACACCCAGCTGTATCGCCGCAGGAACCTGCCCTACACCGGTAGCCGCACCGGCGCGCCGCCGAACCCGTACGACAAGAAGACCGGTCACCGGGTGTACACGTACAAGGGCATCGACGGCAAGACCTACGACTACCCGCCGTTCGTGCCGTTCAAGGCCCCGGCGGGGGCGATCGTCGTGGAGAACTACACCAACGGCGAGATCATCGCCATGGCGTCCTACCCGACGTTCGACAACCGCTGGTTCTCCTCGGCGGTGTCGTCGGACAAGCTGGCCCAGATCTTCCCGACGAAGGACCCCAAGACCGGCGGCAAGCTCGACCCGGACAAGTCCACGCTGGTCAACCGTGCGGTGCAGGGCAACTACAACCTCGGCTCGTCGATCAAGCCGTTCGTCGCCTGGTCGGCGCTGGACATCGGGCTGATCACGGCGTCCACGTGGTACAACGACACGGGCACGTACAAGCTGCGCACCGCTGACGTCACCGCGTGCGAGAACGGCGCCAAGTGCGAGTTCAAGAACGCCATCAGCAAGGCGACGAGGAAGCCGGCCGTGTACGGCCCGCTACGGGTCAACGACGCCCTCGCCGTCAGCTCGGACGCGTTCTTCTACAACATCGGCGAGGACTTCTACAACCTCAACACCGAGCACACCCTGCTGAAGAGCCAGCTGACGCAGTTCGGCTTCGGGGTCAAGTCGGGGATCGAGTTGCCGTTCGAATGGGGTGGCCGGATCCCCGACAACCAGGTCAAGAAGGACCTGGTGGCCAGGGGGGTGCTGGCCAAGAACGAGGTCCCCCGCCTGGTGGTGGGCGACAACGTCCAGGCGGCCATCGGCCAGGGCCTGATGGCGGCCACACCGCTGCAGCTGGTCAACGCCTACGCCACCCTGGCCAACGGCGGGAACCGGATGACCCCGACGATCATCAAGAAGATCTACGCCCCCGGTGTCCCCGACAAGGGCGCCGCCGTGGCCGACCTGGCTCTTGGCCGGGTGATCCAGGACAACACCCGCGGCACCGTGCACAACGTGCTCGCCATGCCCCCCGACGTGCGTGACCCGATCATCAACGGGTTGCACCGGGTGATCACCGGACCCGGGGCCAACGGGCACGGCACCACCGGCGAGTTGTTGTTCAAGGGGTTCCGGGTCCGCAACCTGCACGGCAAGACCGGCACGGTGCAGGGCGCCGCCAGCCTGCCGTGGAACGACTCCTCGGCGTTCGGATCGTTCGTCCTCGATCCGAACAAGCCCTATGCAGTGGTGGCCTACCTGGAGAAGTCGGGCTACGGCGCGCAGGCCGCCGGCCCGGTCGTCAAGTGCATGTACAGCGCGCTGTACGGCATGGTGAGCCTGTCGCCGGTGCACGTCAGCGACCCGCTCGACATCACCTCGACGACGCCGGCGCCCACCATGCGGCTGCCCAGCACCAATTGCCTGAACGCCGGTGGGCTGACGATCCGCGACTGATGACCAGCCTGCTCCAGCGTCGCCCCGACTCCGGTCTGGGGAACATCCGCTCCAGCGCCAGCGCGCCCAGCCGGAACATCGACTGGCTGCTGCTGGGCGCCCAGGCGCTGATCTGCGCCATCGGGTTGGCCACCGTGTACTCGGCCTCGTACAGCAAGGTCAAAGGCGACGACTCACCGTTCGTCTTCGTCCAGCGCCAGGAGATCTTCATGATCCTGGCGGTGATCCTGATGGTCGTCGTGATGAGCGTCGACTACGACCTGTGGCGAGAACGGGCGGCGATGTTCTACGTGGGCACGATCATGCTGCTGATGCTGGTCATCGCGGTCGGGGCGGTCAGCGGTGGTGCCCGGCTCAGCTTCGACCTCGGTCCGTTCAACGTCCAGCCCGCCGAGTTCGCCAAGGTCACCCTGCTGATGTCGCTGTCGGCGTATCTGGCCGAGGAGCGCGCCCCGCGGATCAGCTACGCCCGGTTCAGCGGTGGCCTGGTGCTCATCGGCATCCCGGCCGCGTTGATCATCGTCCAGCCGGACCTCGGCTCGGCCTCGGTGATCATCGCCATCGCCATGGGCGTGCTCCTGGTGGGCGGGGCCCGCTTCAAGCACATTGCCCTCATCACCGCCCTGGCCCTGATGACCGTTGGCGCCGCGGTGATCGCCAGGATCATCAGCAGCTATCAGCTGCGGCGGGTGACCGTGTTCTTGAACAGTGACCTGTGCAACAAGACCAAGGAGCTCTACGACCAGTGCCAGCAGGTGCGCAACTCCACCCGGGCGGTGGCCACCGGGGGCATCCTCGGCAAGGGTTGGCTGCAGGGCCCGATCACCAACTCACGCACCGAGATCCCGGTGCAGTGGGCCGACTTCCCGTTCTCGGCCATCGGTGAGCAGTTCGGGTTGGTCGGCGGGGCGGTGCTCTTGGGGCTGTACGGGATCATGCTGTTCCGCATCTTCCGCATCGCCCAGATGTCCCGCGACACCCTGGGGACCTACCTGTGCGCCGGGGCATTCACGATGATCCTGTGGCAGGTGTTCCAGAACGTCGGGATGACCATCGGGATCATGCCGGTCACCGGCTTGCCCCTACCCTTCATCTCCTATGGAGGTTCAGGGTTGCTGACGTTCTTCGCCCTGATGGGCCTGGTCCAGAACGTGCACATGCGCCGGTATCGCTGACGGGGTAGACTCGCCCGAAACATCATGATCGCTGTCTGGGACCGGGTCGAACCGCTCCTGGCGCGGGTAACAAAGCCGGCCCGTTACATCGGGTGCGAGGATGGCGCTGCATCACCCCAGCACGGTGCTGGACGGGTTGCCTGGCTGCTCGCCTACCCCGATACGTACGAAATTGGCTTGCCCAACCAGGGGCTGCAGATCCTCTACGAACTGTTGAACGAGCGCGACGACGCCGTCGCCGAGCGCACCTATGCCCCCTGGCGCGACCTCGAAGGCCTGATGCGCCGGCGCCAGGTGCCCCTGTTCAGCGTGGACTCCCACTTCGCCGCAGGAGGGTTCGACCTCCTGGCGTTCAACCTGTCCGCCGAGCTCGTCTACACCAACGTGTTGAACATGGTGGACCTGGCCGGTGTGGCCGTTCGCTCGGCCGATCGGGGCGACGCCGACCCGCTGATCGTGCTCGGCGGGCACTGCGCCTTCAACCCGGAACCGCTGGCGGACTACGTCGATCTGGTGGTCCTGGGCGACGGCGAGGAGGTGGTGGGCGAGATCACCGAGATCGTCGGGCGGTGGAAGCACGACGGCAAGACCCCCGGTTCCCGCCAGCGCGTCCTGCGCGCCTTGGCCCAGGTTCCCGGGGTGTACGCCCCGGCGATGTACGAGGCGCACTACGACGGTCCGGCGCTGGTGGGCGTGTTCCCGCGGTACCCGGACGTCCCCGAGACGGTCGACAAGCGCACCGTTGCCGACCTGGGGGACTGGCCGTACCCCAAGCACCCGCTGGCCCCGCTCACCGAGGTGGTCCACGACCGGCTCAGCGTGGAGGTGTTCCGCGGCTGCACGCGCGGCTGCCGGTTCTGCCAGGCGGGGATGATCACTCGCCCGGTGCGTGAGCGCCCGGCCGAGCAGGTGCGCACGATGATCGCCAACGGTCTGCGCCAGACGGGCTACGACGAGGTCAGCCTGTCGTCGCTGTCCACCGCCGACTTCAGCGACGTGGCCGGCGTGGTCAGCGCCGTCAACGCCCCGGGCTGCCCGCCCAGCGAGATGGTGTCGGTGGCCCTGCCGTCGTTGCGGGTCGACGCCTTCACCGTTGGTCTGGCGGCCCAGGTGGCCGGGGCCCGGCGCAGCGGGCTGACCTTCGCGCCCGAGGCAGGGAGCTGGCGGTTGCGGTCGGTCATCAACAAGCTGATCACCGAGGACGACCTGTACGGCGCGGTGGACGCGGCGTACAGCCAGGGCTGGACGCGGATGAAGCTGTACTTCCTGACCGGCCTACCCACCGAGGCCGACGAGGACACCCTCGGCATCGCCGGCCTGGCACGCAACGTGGTGTCGATCGGCAGGCGGCACACCAACCGGGCCAGCGTGACCATCAGCGTCGGCGGCTTCGTCCCCAAGGCGCACACGCCGTTCCAATGGTTCGGCCAGAACACCACGGCCGAGTTGCAGCGCAAGGTCCAGATGCTGCGTGACACCGCCGGGCGGGCGCGCGGCGTCAACCTGAAGTGGCACGACCCGAAGGCCACCTTGGCGGAGGGCATCGTGTCGCGCGGTGACCGGCGGATCGGCCCGGTCATCGAGCGGGTGTGGCGTGACGGCGGGGTGTTCCAGGAGTGGAGCGAGTGCTTCGACGTCAGCCGATGGGAGGCGGCGATGTCCGCCGAGGGGCTGTCGCTGGACTGGTACGTGCACCGCCACCGGACCGAGGACGAGGTGCTGCCCTGGGACCACCTGCGCGCCGGGCTGCACAAGGACTTCCTGTGGCTCGACTGGCAGGCGGCGCTGGCCGGCAGCGGCGTGGAGGACTGCCGCTGGACCCCGTGCTACGACTGTGGCGTCTGCACCGGCTACGGCATCGAGCACGTCGTCGCCTCGCCGGTCCCACCCGCCGGTGGCAGCCAGGGGACCGGGCAGGACCTGGGCCGCGCCGGCGAGACCCCGGTGCAACTGGTCCGCAAGCCGTCACCGGTGCTGGCCGAGGTGGGTGGCTGATGCGCGTCAGGATTCGCCACACCAAGCTGGGCAAGGTGCGCTTCACCAGCCACCGTGACACGGCCCGGCACTGGGAACGGGCGCTGCGCAAGGCCGGCCTGCCCGTGGCCACCTCGGGCGGGTTCACCCCGCGACCGAAGATGTCCTTCGGCCTGGCCCTGCCCACCGGGGCGGAGTCCTTCGCCGAGTACCTCGACGTCGAGTTCGCCACCGAGTTCGACTGCGAGTCGGCCGAGACGCTGTCGCGGATGAGCGCCGCGCTGCCGATGGGCTACGAGGTGACCGCTGCCGGGCCGCACCGTGGCAGCGAGCCGTCGCTGCAGGAGGACGTGGTGGCCTGCACCTGGTACCTGCGCCTCGCCGACGCCGTGGAACACCAGGTGCACACCGCTGTGGAGCGCACCCTCCAGGCATCGAGCCTGCCGCTGGAGCGCGAGCGTAAGGGCCAGCGGCGCACCGACGACGTCCGCCCGGCCATCGAATCGATGTCTGCCGCCGAGGACCCCGTGACGGGTCACCTCGGCCTGACGGTGACGCTGCTCACCGCCCACCGGGGGCTGCGCCCGACCGAACTGGTCGAGGCGATGTTCCCCGCAACCGACCCGCTGGACGTCGTGTCCGGTGTGGTCCGTACCCACCAATGGATTGAACGCGACGGCGCGCGCAGGGAACCCCTGCCCGTCGGCGCTGCCGCAGCCCGCGAGGCCGTGGCATGAGAAGGGAAGCACCCCATGGACAACTCCGACGCCGAACTGGTCACCAACGACTGGACCGAGCCCACCACAGCGGCTGAGCCGGTGGTGTCCGGCGCCCCGGGCGGTGGCCCTGCCGCCGACTCCACCGGTGTGACCGGTTCCGCCGACGAGGACGCGCCAGCGGACGCCGCCGCCGGCGGCTCGCAAGCGGCTCGCAAGCGCCGCCGCGGGTCACGCGGCGGGAAGAACCGCAAGCGCACCACCGTGCATGGGGTGCACGGTGACCAGGACGCCGAGAACGACGGTGGCGACGAACCCACCGGCGCAGCGCACGCCGGCCGTGAGCAGGTCGAGCGCGCCGGGGACCTCGACGCGGTGGAGTTGCCAGAGCGGGCCAGCGAGGGCCGGCCCTCGGCGGAGGCCGGGAGCGCGGCGACGGTCCGCAAGCCCCAGATCGGCGACACCCGCCCGGCGCCGGTGGCAGCGGTACCGGCGACGCCACCGCCCGGGCGGGCGAGCAAGCCAAAGGCGCCGGCCAAGCCGGGCGCCAAGCCCGACCGGGCAGCCAAGGGTCGCGCCGGCGCGCCGGCCGAGCAGCCAGCGCAGTCCGCGCCGACGCCACCGACCGAGTCGAAGAAGAAGCGCAAGCGGACCAAGGCGCATGACTCGGCCGGCCACGCCGGGCACGCCGAGCTGGACCTCGACACGATGGAGCGCCGCCGTGGC
>WBZU01003590.1_pt1 | contig 10067 bp, 9 predicted proteins | sample 5204311 | NCBI WGS metagenome assembly WBZU01 (sample SAMN12344359, study PRJNA552823) | activated sludge metagenome | biome: Activated sludge suspended growth; feature: Nitrification reactor; material: Wastewater; isolation source: activated sludge from nitrification reactor of wastewater treatment... | reverse complement strand
GGCGGTCAGGTGTTCTTGGCTGTGGCAAGTCGCGCATGCGGGAGGTTTGTCTTTGGGGGCATGCGGTGAATGGCATTTCGAGCAATCGCCATGGCCATGACCGTCGGCTCCGGCGGCGGTTTCTTTTTCGTGGCATTGTTTGCATGGCATTGCGCCGGCTTTGTCGAATGCGTGCGGCGTGTGGCAATCTTTGCAGCGCGTCGTTCCGGCATGAAAAGATGTTTCGCTCTTGGCTTTGTCGTGGCATTGAATGCAGGAAATCACCGGCGGAGCTTTGGCCTCGTCCGGATGCGGGTCGTGACACGATATGCAGCTTTGGCCCTTCGGGTCCGGATGATGGGGCTCGATCTTCGAATGGCAGCTGCCGCAGGCCGCGGCGGGGTTTTTCTTGACATCATGCGGCGTATGACATGAAGCGCATTGCGCGTGTTTTTCATGGCCGCGCCCGGACATCGTGTGTCGATTCGAATGACACGAATCGCAAGCTCGCGGCGGAGCATCCGGGGCGGCATGAGCGTCATGGCACGATTGACACGTATGGCCTTTGTCGAAAACGGCGTGGTCGAATGCGCCGGGCTTTTGTTTGTCATGGCATTGTTGACAACGATTGGCAGCGTCGCCGGAAACCTCATGCGGGCGATGGCAGACGTTGCACGGTGAATCGCCCTCTTTTTCCCCGTGATGCGTATCGTTTGCGGCGTGGCAGTCGGTGCACGTTCTGGGTAATGTCCACGGCTCTTGATGCGGACGATGGCAATTCGTGCAGTCTTCTCCGCCGTGCACGTCAATGGCGACGTGATTTCCTTGCTTTTGGTTATGGCATTTTTGACATTCCCAGGCACTTTCGCGAATCAACGCGCCTGCCACCGCCGATGGATCGTGGCAACTCACGCAATGCATTTGCCCCATGCCGGTGATCGTCACCCGCACGTCGTCATGACAACGCACGCATTGCCGGTCGATTGGTTCGCCAAACCCTTTCACTTCGCCCAAATGGCAACAATTGCAAGACGTGCGTGTTTCCAACTGCGATGCGACGTCATGACCGACTTTTTTCGCAATTTCTTTCCAATGGTCATCGTCGCGACGCTCTTGCTCGTGGCAGCGACTGCAACGCACCGAGCTCGGACCCGAATGAGGCTCGTCTTCCTTCGGCGAGGTTTCGGCGGGTTTGGCGGGGCTCGCGCCGCCCGGTTCACCTTCGCTCGACAAACCACATCCTCCCGCTGCGACGAGCGTGCCGACGAGCAACCATTCCCACGAACGGGATCGTTTCATAACGCGCCCTCGTGACAACGGCGACAAGGTTCATCAATGGTTTTTCGCCGATTGCTTCGAAAACCCGGAGCGTGCGGATTTCCCCCGACGGCGCCGACTTTGTGGCAACCCACGCACAGCGCTTCGCCCGCACCGCCGTGACATGTTGCGCAAACATCCGGCTCGCGCCAAGCCGCAGGGCCGTGGTCATTACGCGCTTTCGGAGGACCGAGCCAACCTTGGGGATGCGGATTCGTCTTGCCGTTTGTCGCGGAAATACCTTGACGTGTATGGCACGAACTGCACACGCTCGCCGTATGACACGTCGAGCACAATCCGGGATCCGCTCGCGCTTCTTCGCCGTGGCGCGAGGCGAATCCGGCGCGATGAACGCCGAGACGCGTCGGATCGTCGAAAAACATTCGTTCCGGCAAGAGCGGCGTCGTTACGCCATGACAACCCAGGCAGGATCGTTCGGAATGGCAATTCATGCACAACTGCTTTTGCGCCGCCGCACGAACTCCATGCTCGCGCACGAAATTCCCCGCATGAATCAAATGGTCGTCGGGACGAACCCCTTCGTCTTGAAGGTTGACGTGACAGGGGTCGCAGCGATCTTGGGCGAGGTCTTTTTCATGGGCGTGGCAGCTTCCGCAAGTCGCCATTTTGGGGCGGAGGATTTCGCTGCCGCCGGCGATATCGACATGGCAGCGGACGCAATTGCCGGGCGTTCGAGGGGTATGGGTGCGATGTTCGAATCGCAAATGTTCCCGGGCCATCTCCGCACCGCGGCGAGCTTGGGCCAAGCCGTGACAACCATTGCAATCGCGATCGTCGTGGGGTTTTTTATGACAATCGACGCAATCTTGGGTCGACGGGAGATGCAACGGTCCTTCGTCTCCCGCAGCGGCGGCTCCGGCGTGGCATTTGCTGCAATGAATTCCTTCGAGCACGTGCGCACGGTGTTCGAAGGCGCGTCGTTCGGGCGGACGAATGCCCAAAATGGATGCGCAGGCCGCCGTAAAGAGCAGGCTCGTACACAACAGGAGCGACGACGTTTTGGATTTCATGGTCCGCTCCACGTGTGGCTGAGACGCGCGAGCGCTCGAACGGCCGCGGTATTCGTCGGCGACGCGTTGGCTTCGACGGCTCCCGATAATTCCCAAAATGGGCGCGGCGAATAACGCAACGCCACGATGCCCCAGGGCCAAACCGAACCACGGCCACGTGGATCATCCGGCCAAACCAATTCCACTTCGGTCGAAGCGAAAATTCGCTCATTCAAGGGCACGCGGGCGGTAGCTCGAAGTCCGGTCCAGGCTGAGCTCGGGGCGCCTTGGCGGCGCAATTCGAATCCCAGCACGCCATTGCCCAGATCATCCAGCCGCAAATTGGCCCGTAAGAAGAATTGTCCGCCCAATGAATTGCCAAGCGATTCCAACGCGCCGTCACCGCGCACATCGAGTCGCGGGGCTGCGCGCCAGAAGATAGAACCTCCCGCGCGGTCCGATGGTACGTCGCCGAGTGCCGAAAACAACGATGTCGCCGGCAAAAGTCGCGACGGCGAACGGCGAACCCCATAAAGTTCGATCCGTACCGGGTCAAACCTCGTGGCAATGGAGATGCGCGCGTCCGAGATACCAATCCGCAACATGTCGACGCTCGTGGTGAAGGCTCCGTCGAAATAACGACCCAATGAAGCTGCTCCATCCACGCCGATTTCTTCGAATGCCGGTTTGCCTTCTTGCCGCGCATGCTGGTAGGACAAACCAATCGTTCCGATGCGACGTATTTGTTGCGAGGCGCGTCCGCCGATGGTCCAGGTGTAATCGCGAGGCGCTGCCGCATACGCGACCGGTAATCCGCCGAAAACTTCGAGGCTGCTGCCCCAAGGCAATCGAACGACGGCATCGGCGCCGTCGATATGCACGGGCCGAATGGCGCCCATGGAGACCATCATGCGCCCGATGCGAGCTTCGCCGCGACCCAGTGGATCGCGAGCTCGTATGGCCATGACGAGCACATCGGCTTGGGTTTCACCGGACCCAACCCAGATGGCGGCTTCGGAATTGAAAATGGATGGTGTGCGCGCTTCGCCTTGCAGAAAAACGAGGCCCGCTGGGGACGTCGAACCGCTCGCGTAGGCGTCGGCGCGCAGGCGATAGGTGGTTTGTCCTCGAGCATCCGCCGAGAAAAACCAAAGCAGCGTTCCGCAGACTGCTGCGATGACGTTGCGTTTCATGGCGTCACATCCACCACGCCGTCGACGTGAGTTTGAGGAGAAAAACCATGGCAAGACGAACACGCGGTCGAGGGCGTATGCGGCGTGTTTTTGCGAGTAAATGCGGGCGGATATCCATGACAAGCGTCACAGGCTCGAGCCGCTCCGCTCGCGTCCGTCCACGCCGGGCCCGGTATCGTGTCGAAATGACACGATGTCGTGCAGCGGCCGGATTGTGCATCGAATTGTCCCAGGGTCAATGATACGTCGGCGGGCATAGTCGAATCGATATGGCCGGGGGCGTCGAACGTCGCTGGAATGGTATGACAAACCGTACACGCGACGACGTGGCCGATGCGATCCGAAAGCGTCTCGTCAAGGTGCCTTGCGTGAGCTCCAACGCCGCGATTCGTAGCGTCCGTCGAACCATCGAGGGCGACCGGCGGTGCTCCCAACGAACCTTGTCCGTGACAGGTCGAGCAGGACATATCGTTTGTCTCGACACTACCATTGACGTGTGTGGCCTTATCCGCGCCCGGGTGACATGTCGTGCACGACGCGGGCATGGCCACTCGTGCATAACGGGCGTGCGACTCGGGAGGATTGCCGTGGCAAAGATCGCAAGGCGTCGTCGGATTCGCCGGCGTTTGCCAGGTTATTGTTTTCTCGACGTGACAATACGCCTTCGAGCAGCTCTCGTTTTCCACGTCCCACGTGGGGAGAGCATTGTCATGCGTCGCCAAACCTGAAAAAACGACGTCCACATTGCCGCTCAGATGCGGTTTGTCGCGCAGATTTTTGGGGATGGCGTGGCATTCGGCGCAATAAAACGAGTGTTTGTCGTGGGCTCCGGTCGCCGGTCTGGGCCCCGCCGCGCCTCCATGACATGTTCCGCAATACGACACGCCTTGTTCATGGCATCCGGCGCTGTTGCAACGCACCAGCACGGGGCTTTCCGAGGTATCCGTTCCGTGACAAACCTGGCAGTCTTCAATCGGATATCCTTTTTCTTGCAGCCAATGCGCGTGTTTTCCTCCGTCCTTCGTATTCGCCCAGCCCGCTTCGTGATAACCCTCACCCTCGGCCCGATCGCGACGAATTTCACAACCGGCGAGACCAAGGGTGAACAGGAAAAACGCGAGACGTTTCATTGGGCGTCGACCATCAGGGCAGCGGAGCGTGAACTTTTTGGACGTCGAATTCGGCGCCGGGACCGTGGCAAGTGGCACAAGCTTCGATGCCGGTGGCGTTCGTGTTCGTTTCCGCGTGCGCCATCACATAAGGTGCGTCGTGACAACCCGTGCAAGCGGCGGTTTCGGGCGGCAAAAGTTTTTCCGATAAAACCAGGCGCTGATCGCAATAGTTATCGGCATCCGCGGCCGGGTCCTCCGCGCAGGTCAACGTTTGCGTTCTTTTCGGCAGCAGATTCGAATTCAGCGGCAGCATGTACGTCGGCCCTGTATGGCACGTCCAACACGCATTGCGATCGCCGGGATATCGAACCTCGCCGAAATCAATGGGCGTTCCCGCGGGATTTGCTTTGGTCGGCGTGGGATTGCCCCCGAGCACGTACGGTTGCGACAAGGCCTCGCCAGTGTGAATGCGATGAATCATGACGGCCAGGTCGACCGATTGCGCCACGACGGTTTTGTTTTCAAAACGTTCGACCCGCTCGTCGTTCACATTGGTCGGCTGATGGCACAATGCGCAATATTGCACCTCGATGCGCTGACCTCCATGCGCCGACAATTGCAAATGGCAGTGATTGCATTGCGCTTGACTGACGATTTCACGTCGAGGTTGCGCGACGGCATCGGTGACCGGCGCGAAAACCACGGGGTTTGGCGCGGCAAATCGAGGACCGGTTCCTCCGGGTTGGACATAACCTTCCAATCCGAACGCATAAGTTCCGGATGCCGCAGCAGGCATTGCAGCGGGGAACGTATAGCGGAAGTTCGTCCCGTCGATCGCCAACGTACCACTCGCTCCGGTACCTTGGATCGTGTGTTGCCAATACGTCGCGTAATCGGTCGTCGGCCCGGCGATCGTCACATTGAGGCGCGTGAGCGGGGCCATGAGGATGTTCAACGGGGCGCCATTTTGCTGCACGTTGAAGACGATCTCCGGAGTTTGTCCGGGACCGGTTTTTTCCACCTTCACGATCGCAAACGTCAATTGCGGGTTCGCCGGATCCAAATAAGGTACCGCGTGCTTCGTCGCGATGCCTTCGAGTCCTCCCGCCGGCGGATGACAAACCGAGCACTTGGAATCATCGGGCAACGGGCCTCCGGCGTGCAAGGTTTTTCCGGGCGGAGGCGGCTCCACGAACGAAATCATATCGTGGCAAGATGTGCAGGCGACCATCGACGGCTTCTTTTGCCAACGATCACCTTGCGCTCCCGCATGACACGCATCGCAATGCTGCACGGGCTGGGGGAACCCTACGGTCGAATAATCATGGACCGATTGCTGGTATCCGATGATTTGATACGGAATGCCCGCGATGACGCTGGGCAGGGTTTTCCCTCGGTGAATTTTGTGAATCATGACGGGGAAATCGACGGTATTCGCCGTATCCGGATCCACCGTTTGCGGCGAATGACACAAGATGCAGAGTTGCACGTCGCGACGAGCGCCTTCGTGGGCCTCGAGCGGATCATGACAAGCATTGCAGAGCGCCGTTTGGACGATATCGCGTTTCGTCGTCGGGGCCGCGCCGCTCGGTAAAAAGTCGAAAAGCGCATCGGCCGTATAGGTCACATCGTCGAAGACGCGTGTGGCCCATGCGCCGAGCGTATGGGTTTTGGTTTGATCTTGAATGGCGATCTTTGTTCCAAACGTATACCGGTAGGTGCCCGACACGACATCGACTTCTTCGAAGATGCCCCCTTCGTCCGCGGCGGCTTGGTCGGCTGTTTGTCCCGTCAAAACGCTCTTTTGGGGTTTGGTCACGTACGAGGTGTATTGCAGGGGTTCGCCTTTGGCGTCTTCATCGAGCCATGCCAAGACAAACCTGACCGAAACGGCTCCTTCGGTGTAAATCCCATCGCGATCCAGGGCGAGTCCGGATTCATCGGTGAGCCGAAATGTTACGGCTGCGACGCCATTGGCATCGATTTCCGTATCGAGAAGGTCGAGTTTGACGCCCGGACCGGTCAAGTAAGCATTGCGACCGGGGGGGCCGGACGGGCCTTCGGGACCTGCGTCGCCCGTTTGTCCGGCATCACCGGGTGTACCGGGCAAACCTTCGCCGGGCGGGCCTTGTTCGCCGGGGGGCCCGGCGGGACCTTCACAGGCGGCAAGCACGGCAATACCGACGAGAATGGCCCAAAGCCCTGCGGTTTTCCAAGGTGCCGACTTGGTGAATCGCGTCGTTTTGAATGCATTCGGCGGTGGGTGCATGAGCGTTGGTCGATCCTCGCTTGCCGGACGACTTCTTTCGTCGCCCGCGCGCGGTAACAAACATCATGCCAAACGAAAATTCCCAATGAAATCGCACCAGTGAGGCGAACGAACCTTCTGAAGTGCAAGCTTTGCGCGTGATTTCGCGCCCGACGCAGACCCTGCGTGGGTCGGGGGATAGTCAGCCCGAGGACGACGTTGCGTCGTCAGAGTGGCGCGATTTCGGCTTCTTGTCCCGTGAGATCCAGCGTTTTCCACACGCCCGCGCGAAAACGCAGCCACAAGATCAACGCCAGCACGCCCAAATAGCCCGACAACCAAAATATCGCCCAATCGATCCCGCCGCCGAATACGCGCACGCTTACGTACGCGCCGGGAACGAACAGCACCCACGCAATGATTCCACGCGCCCACGCAATGAATTTCGTATCTCCGGCGGCGCGCAGAGCTTCGGCGAAACTCATCGACAATGCGTCGGTCAACTGCCACGTCGCGCTCAAGACGAGCACTCGGGCACCCAATTCGAGAAAAGCTGCCCGTTCGGCTCCGGGCGGGGCCAACGGCAGCATGACCCATTTCGCAAATATGACGTAAATCAACGCCACCGAGCCTTGCCAGGTGCAGGTGGCGATCGCCGTCAAGCGCACGGTTTTGGGGACAGCGTCGAGCGATTTGGCGCCAATCGCTTGTCCCACCAAAATGGCTCCGGCGCTTGTCAAGCCAAACGCGGGCATGAACGAGACTTGGTTGACTTGCATCGCCGCCATGAACGCGGCCAACGTCGTGGTGCCCAAGCCGTTGAGAACGACGTTCACGAACAACGAGAACGCCGCGAATTCGACAAACCAATTGATTCCGGAAGGAAATCCAAAACGTAACATGCGAACGAATTCGGTCCAGCGAAGTGAGCCGAGGTGTTTACGAGCGGTCGGCTCGGCGCCGATTCCCTGCAAAAAGCACAGCAAAAGAATCGCAAACGAAATACACGTGGCAATGGTGCTGGCCAAAGCTGCTCCTTTGACGCCCATCGCCGGCGCGCCGAAATGGCCGTAAATGAGCACCCAATTGAGAACCACGTTCAGCACCATGCAGACGATTTGCAGGACCATGGGCAATCGCGTATTGCCGATCCCTCCATAATAATTCCCCAATGCCTCGAGCCCGATGGCCGCACCTCCGCTGATGAGGCGCACTTCGCAATATTGCGTCATGAGGTTGGCGACGCCGGGCGAATAATCGAGCTTTCCGATCAAGTTCGGGACAACCCCGACGAATGCTAGAAAGAGAATCTCGAGGAGCAACGAAAAGATGACCCCGTAAAACCCATATCGACGAGCGCCGCCATGATCGCCTCGGCCGAAGAGCTGCGCTGCGAAGCTCGAAATGATGAACGCCGTGCCCATCGGTAAGATGAACAAACCGAACACATTGAGCGCTCCGGTGGTCGTAGCGGCGAGCGCTTCCTCACCAAGGGGCGCGACCATGAATGCGTCCGAAACGCTGATGACCGTTTGCGCGGATCGCGAGATGATGATCGGCCAAGCAAGCGTGAGCAATTGTCGTGCTGACGGATTTGCGGAATCGTGCGACATGGGAGGGAAGGGCGGGTTGTGACACTGAAAATCGGAACGCGCCCGTGGTTTGTCAAGAAAGGTTGATTTTCGGTGTTGCGATCGGTGCAGACGTATCTTCGTTTTTAGTCGCCGAAAAATTTCGAAGTGATCTTCGCATACACCTTATCGACGAACGGAATGGTGCCGACCACGGCTCCAAGCACATCCCAATGGTCTTGGTGAAACGTCACGACGCCGTCCCGCGATCGGAACTCGGTGACGCCACGTGTTCGGATGGTCAAACCCAAACGTCCCGTGATCGTGCAGTTCCACGAGAGCATGAAATGCGGTTCGTCGCCGACGAGTTCGAGATCGTCGAAGCGCATTTCTTTGACTCGGGCGTTGATGTTTTCCGTGACGCGCTTGAAATGATCCCGGCCTTGAACGTCATTGAATGGGTCGACGAAGCGCGTATCCGGGGCATAGAGCGCGTCGATGTCCTGCAGGACCTTGTTTCCTCGCAGATGATAGGTGGCGAATAACGTGAACAGGCGCTCCGGCAACGTCGGCATGCGGGTCGTTGTACCAGACAACCCGCTCGAATCCACCGCAATTTGTCGGGCAAAAAGACCTCGCACGAAGGGCTTTACCCGCGTACCCGGCGCCCTGTAGGCTCTCGCGCGTGGCTGTACCCAATGTTTTTCCGCGCGCAAGTGCGCGCCCTGGTGCCATTCGACGTTCCGCGGCGGCTGTAGCTTTGGCGGCTCGAGCGTTGACCGCGGTGGTTGCGACCTCCGCGTTGCTCGTACCTGCTTCGGCGTTTGCCGAACCCGCATCACGCAAGGTGTTGGCGGTGTATGTCGAGGGCAATTCGGCGTCCGAAGCGCGTGACGACATCCTGTCGGTCTTGTCGGATCGCGTGACCGTTTCGGACAAGGGCGACACGGCGGCGGCGTTGCGCAAGTTTGGCTTGTCGAAACCCATGGGGTCGGCCATGACGCAAGCCAAGTCGCGTAAGGGCTTTGTTCCGCGATTGCGTAAAGCTGCAAAAGAAGTCGGAGCCGACGGAATCATCGTCGGGATCGTGCAGCGATATTCCGGCAAGTGGCGCGTGTATGTCGTGTGGCTCGGCGCCGACGGCGACGATGTTCTCGTCGACGAAGCCGTATCTCGCGAAGGTTCGGAAGACGATCGTCGCAGCGCTTTGAAAAGCGCGCTCGGAAGTGTGCTCGACCAATTCGCGCCGAAGTCGTCGTCATCATCGTCATCGTCATCGAATTTCTCGACGGACAAACCTCCGCCGAACCCCGACGACAAGAAGGAAGACGAAAGCGAAGATTCAAGTGACAAACCTCCGCGGGTTCGTCACGAAGTCAGCTCGTCCATCTTCTCCATCGAAGCGGGCGTCGAGGTTGCCGGACGGTTTTTCTCGTATTCCGACGGCATTTCGAACAACTTGCGGCGGTACGATGCGTTTCCGGCGCCGGCCGCGTTCGCTTCGGTCGAAGTCTACCCGGCTGCCTTCACAACGATTCCGTTTCTGCGCGATCTGGGACTCATTGGTTCTTACGCGCGAATGTTTGGGCTCCAATCAAAAACCGCGGACGGCACCCCGATCGACACGTTGTACCAAC
>WBZU01002772.1_pt1 | contig 10069 bp, 10 predicted proteins | sample 5204311 | NCBI WGS metagenome assembly WBZU01 (sample SAMN12344359, study PRJNA552823) | activated sludge metagenome | biome: Activated sludge suspended growth; feature: Nitrification reactor; material: Wastewater; isolation source: activated sludge from nitrification reactor of wastewater... | reverse complement strand
CATCGCCAAAAAGAATTTCAGTTTCCGGGAAACTGAAATTCTTTTTGAATTCTTCGTATGCATTTTTATCTCCGATTACGACTGTTTCAGGTGAATGTTTCTTTATTTGTTCTGACAGAAGTGATATTCTGGAATTAGTAGAGAGACTTATTACTTTTATATTGTATCCATTGTGATTAAGACTGTCAATAACTTCCAGCGCATTGCAACCGATAGATCCGGTAGATCCGAGAATACTTACTTTTTTTACCATGAAAGGATAAAAGTTATCATATGATTTATTTAACTTAAATAAAAAACCCAAGAAAAAACTTTTTCTTGAGTTTTCGATAAACTTAAAATCTATAAAATATCAGTTCAGATATTTATTTATTATTTTCAAAAATGATTCTTTGTCTCTGCCGCCGATAATTGTTTCAGCGATTTTTCCTGATTTATCAATAATAAAAGTTGTAGGCACGGCTTCTATAGGTTTTCCGTCAGCTTCACTAAAAGCATCTACAACTTCCTGATTACCGTCAAGGATTGTGTAAGAAACCGGATTTGAATTAAGAAAATCTTCTACTTTTTTTGATTTTTCCTGCTGAAAAATATTTATACCCAGCATTTTGAAATTCTTATCCTTTAACTCCTCAGATATCTTTGACAGATCCGGCATTTCTCTAATGCAAGGACCGCACCATGTCGCCCATAAATTCACAAGAACAACTTTTCCTTTCAGATCTTTCAGAGATACCTGCGATCCTTTTTCAGTCCAGAAAAAATTAGGCGCTGATTTACTGCCGGAGGATTTCTCAACTTTATCAACTTTAAACAGATTTAAATTTCCTGAAGAAGTATTTGTAACATCTTTGCCCGAATTATTTTTATCCTGATTTAACGCTTCTTTCTTTTCATTGGTTTTAGTGGTAGCTTGTTTATCAACGGATTCTTTATTGCATGAAGAAAGTATTGCCGCAGAAATAAACAGCAACAATATGAAATTAATTTTTTTCATTTGTAAGTTTTATTTATGATTATTTATAATTTGTAAGTATTGCAGAAATATCCTGTGAATCCATGTGAGCAACAGAAGAGCAAACAACGTTATCTTTAAACCAGATTACAACCGTATTGTTTTTGTCCTTATTACATGGAAACCAGTTTTTACCATTTGTGATGTTTTCCTTAAAGTCCTTGCACATAATTATTTTGTCATGATTATTCATAACGTCTTTGAGATTTGCCTGTAAAGTATATATGATCATATTTCCTTTCTTATGAATAAAGTGAGCAAGTTTCTCGCCGTTGATCTCATTGCATACACCTCCAATAAGTTCAGCGTCTTTCACATCAGGAACAAATACTTTGAAATCAACATATTTGTTCATGGAATCTTCAAGTTCTTTAGCGCAATTTGATTTGAATTGAGTCACGACCTGCCCTGATTCCACTTTATTAAAAATATTTCTGGAAACAGATACAATATCGTTTTCCGCTGAAGGTGGATTATCCAGAAGTTCAGAATTACTTTTAAGATAATAACTAATAGCAAAAGACATAATTACCAAAAATAAAAGAGCGTAACTTCCATAAACAAGATATCTCTTCAGATTTGTTTTTTCATTTTGAAACTGATTTGTATAATTTGGATTTGTATAGTTTGGAATTGTATAGTTTGGATTTGTATAATCAGGATTTGAATTTGCAGTTATTGTAGAATCAGTTTTGGCAATCCGGTTAGCGGAATTATTTTTAATAATATCTTCAATCCCCTGACCAATATTTTTATATAAGTATAAAGGTGTTTCTATATGTTTGATCCTGCTTTGAATACAATCCTTTGACAATTTTTCAAAAGTGTATCTGTTGTGAATATCAGGTTCAGATTCTATTCTTTTACTTATATTTTCATTTTCTTCGGCAGATTTTATTTCATTATCTAAATAAGCAGAAAGAAATTCGAATTTATCAGAAGCATTCTTATCATGCTCTGATTTATTTTCCGGGTTTGATCCGGAATTGTTAGGGATTGTATCAGACATCAGAACTAAATTAATAAAAAATAATGAATAATGATTTAATTTATTTTTATAGGAATAATTATTTAATCAGATTGTTTTCGACATCATAACCTCTTACTTTAGCATATTCATAAAGTTTTTCCTGCAACATTTTCCTTCCTCTGTGAAGCCGGCTTCTTACCGTACCAATAGGGCATTGAACAAAATCCGCAATTTCCTCATAACTTAATCCTTCAAGATCACAAAGAATTACAACTGTTTTAAAATCGTCTTGCAGGGAGTTTAATGCTTTTGTAACATCATCATCGAGGAGATTCGAAAAAACTTTTTGCTGGAGATCGGAACTTTCCATTTTTTCCGATCTTATTGTATCAAAAAAATTTTCTATTTCACCATAATCAACTTTACCTGGTTCTTTTTGATTCTTCCTGTATCTGTTTATGAATAAATTTTTCATAATTCTGAACAGCCATGCTTTACAGTTAGTTCCTTTTTCAAACTTATGAAAGAATCTGAAAGCTCTGAGAAAAGTTTCCTGCAACAGATCATCAGCGTCAAGCTGATTGAAGGTCATTTTATATGCATAGTTATGAAGAAGATTCATGTGCGGCATTGCTTCCAGATCGAAATCAATTTTTTTTTGCTTAAGCTCTTCATCAGAGAGTGTCTGTTGATCTTCAACAGAAAATTCGTCTGATTCCAGATCGAATTCGTTTTCTTCGGAAATATCCTCTTCGACAGAATTTATCACAGATGAATCTTTTTCTTTCTTCTCAATATTTTCAGAAGTTGAACTCATGATTTAAAATATGAATATAATCTAAATATTAAAATTTAGTTTTGCAATGACAGAAATGAAAACGTAGAAAGGATTTATGATTGAATATGTTTAAATTTATGGGCGAGTAACGGGTCTCGAACCCGTGACATTCAGAACCACAATCTGACGCTCTACCTACTGAGCTATACCCGCCATTTATATAATTTAACGATTTCCTGATTTTATTTCAATGAAAATATTTTGTTTTTTACAATTCGCATTGCCATTATTAATATTTCTCTGCGGTTTTAAAAAAGAGTTCGCTGACACATAATTAATGCTTTCCAAATCAGGAGATTCGTATCGTGTCAGGGAAAGTATAATTCTTTCGTATGTAAATGTTATTCTTTCGTATGTAAATATTAATCTTTCGAATGTAAATATTAATCTTTCCAATATAAAAATTAATCTTTCCAATGTAAAAATTAATCTTTCGTTTGTAAAAATTAATCTTTCCAATGTAAAAATTAATCTTTCCAATGTAAAAATTAATCTTTCCAATGTAAAAATTAATCTTTCGTTTGTAAAAATTAATCTTTCGTTTGTAAAAATTAATCTTTCGTATATAAATGTTAATCTTTCGTATATAAATGTTAATCTTTCGAATGGAAATGTTAATCTTTCGAATGGAAATGTTAATCTTTCGAATGGAAATATAATTTTTTCGTTTTTAATATTGATATAATTCCATATAAAGTTTCAAATCCAGATTAATCATATGATTTAGGCAGCCCTGACAACATTAAATTATTAATTTATATCAACTTTTTAATTAACTATATTGCAAATAAATATTAAAAAATAAATTAAAATATATGGGCAGAAAAGAATCAGAAGTGCTGGCAGAAAGTTTTGAGTCAGTCAGGAACCTGACAAAGTTTTATTTATCAAAAGTAAAACCTGAGGATATTTATTCAAATCTTAGTATTAACGGTATAAAATTCAATTCTCCTTTCTGGATTGCATCTCATCTTGCATGGTCAGAAAATTTCTTATTGCTAATAGCAACAGGAGGCAAGCCATTCGATATTTCCTGGTTAGAAGAATTCGGATTCGGATCTAAGCCGGAAGAAATTAAGTCTGACATTAAGTATGATGAAGTTATGAGCACTCTTGACGAAATTCACAAAAGAGCTATGGAGCATATATTGACTCTGAGTGATGAAAAGCTGGAGGAAAAGAACTTAATTAATGCAAATTTCGGAGGAAAAGATTCAAAAAAGACTGTAATTATTCATGCAATAAGGCATGAACCGATGCATGCGGGTCAGTTAAGCTGGATTTTAAAAGCCAAAGGAATTTCAATGGTCTGACATTATTTATTAAAAAATATATTTGAAAATAATTTTGGTATTTTGGCAATCAAACGCAGAATAATTATTAACTCATGTTACGCAAAAGACTATTTTTTCCCGATTTTAAGTTTTATAAATCAAAAAAGTAGTAAGTGAATTTTAAAAGTACTCTATTTTATTAACCTCCCCCTGGGGGTTGTCTAAAAAGTATGAGTAGAGTTACATTTGAAATATAAAAAGCCGATTTACATTCTGGATGAACCAGTGGGTACCCCCCGCTTTCGAGAGTGTCTCAAAACCAGAAATATTTTTTTACCACAAAGACACCAAGGCACAAAGATTTCTGTTTTTAAACTTTTCTTCTTAGTGTCTTGGAGTCTTGGTGGTAAAAATCTTAGATTTGAGACAGTCACTTTCGCGGGAATGACATTTAGGTAATTATGGCTTTTTAGACAGCCCGGGCAGGGTGGGGTTAAATTTAGAAGCTTAAATTTTATTGTGTTTAGATGCAAAATTAAATAGTTATTTGATCATCACAAAAAGTTTTGGACAGCAGTGACAAAAAAAATCAAAAACATTATTTTACTCATTGATTAAAAATTCTAATAAAATTATATTACATGATTCGACAGTAGCTCAATGGTGGAGCATTCGGCTGTTAACCGAAGGGTTACAGGTTCAAGTCCTGTCTGTCGAGCAAGTTCAATCCTGATTGTTTCGCACAATCAGGATTTTTTTATGAAAGCAAATTATTTAAAAAGACCTTTGCGAAGCATCAGATAAAGCAACGAAGTTACAGATTCAAGCGGAGAAATGATTTTAGTCCTATCTGTCAAAACAAGCAGCCAAAACGTTTTACTTTTAAAATTGCACTGTCTCAATTTTTAAGCTTAAATATTTTTAAAATTACCAACAAAGATTTACTGTTAATAAACAATTTAGATTGTTATTTAAAAACAGTAATATTATTCTTGAAAAATAAATTTTAATATTAAAGTGAACCCGCCAATAAGTGTTTCAGATCTGACAAGAGACATCAAGTACTTAATCGAAAATAACTTTCAGTTTGTATATCTCGAAGCGGAGATATCAAATTTCAAAAATCACATAGCATCAGGTCATTATTATTTTTCTCTGAAAGATGATAAAGCTCAGATAAATGCCATGATGTGGAGTTCAAGGAATAAAGAACTCACATTTATTCCTGAGAACGGAATGAAAGTTCTGGTAAAAGGCAGAATTACAATTTATGAATCGCGAGGTACATATCAGATAGATGTATATGAATTAAAAAAAAGCGGTGCAGGGGATTTACAGGCGGCATACGAAGAGTTAAAGAAAAAGCTGGCAGAAGAAGGACTATTCAGAGAAGAACATAAGAAAAACCTTCCGGTATTTCCGGAAAGAGTCGGAGTTATTACTTCAGAGAGCGGAGCAGCGTGGCAGGATTTTGTTAAAGTTACAAAAAAAAGATATCCTTATGTGAAGTTATTTCTGATAAACGCATTGATGCAGGGAACAGGGTCAGCTGAAAGCATTTGCAAAGCAGTAAGAACGGCTAACAATCCAATTTACAATCTTGATGAAATAGTAATAACAAGAGGCGGCGGCTCTATGGAGGACCTCTGGAGTTTTAATGATGAAAATCTTGCAAGAGAAATTTTTAATTCCGTTATACCGGTTATAACGGCTATCGGACATGAAGTTGATTTTACGATAAGCGATTTTACAGCAGACAGGAGAGCTGCGACTCCTTCAAACGCGGCAGAAATTATTTTTCCGGATATACAGGAGATCTTCAGATATCTTGATGATTCAGCGACTGAATTGGAAAAAACGGTAAAGTATAAGTTAAAAAACATTAAGACAGCATTGGATAACATTTCGGGAAATTATTATTTCAAAAAACCAGCAGATCTTTTAAATGAAAACAAACTAAAAATTGACGAATTAAGTAAAAAGCTGGAAGTCATCTTGCAGGAAAAACTATTGAATCTAAAATTAATTTTGCAGTCAAGTGAAAGAATTATCAGGACCATTGGACCTGAAAACACATTAAAGAGGGGATTTGCAATAATAAAAAAGGAAGATAAAATAATTTCAAGGAAAGCCGGAGTAAATGCCGGCGAAAAAGTCCGTATTCAGTTTTATGACGGAGAAATTGATTCAAACATTTTATAAAACAACTTTTTATAAACTTACAATATAAAAATATTGGAAAAGAAAAAATCAAATGCAAAGAAAACTTCAGGATTTCAGGATTCATTTAAGAGACTTGAAGAAATACTCGAAAAGCTTGAAAATGAAGTTGAAGACTCATCTCTTGAGGAAATAATAAATTATTATCAGGAAGGATTGAAACTTCTGAAAGAATGCAGAGGCAAATTATCAGAAGCAGAGCTGAAAATTGAAAAAATAAGCACTGAAGAAAGAATTTAAAAAATGTATATTTACAGATATTTTAATTTTATACAATAAAAAAATGAGCGATTACGATTTAAATAAGTCTGAATTTCTGAAAAACATTAATTATCCTAATGATCTTAAGAAACTGAATCTAATGGATTTAAGAACTCTTGCAGATGAAGTAAGGGAATATCTTATTGATACAATCTCAAAAATCGGAGGTCATCTTGGCGCATCGCTTGGAGTTTGCGAGTTAACACTTGCTTTGCATTATGTATTTAATACACCTGACGATAAAATAGTCTGGGATGTAGGACATCAGGGATACATACATAAAATACTGACAGGAAGAAAAGAGGCGTTAAAAAGCATTAGGCAAAAAAACGGGATAAGCGGTTTTCTTAAAAGGGATGAAAGCGAGTATGATGTATTCGGAGCCGGTCACGCTACGACTTCAATTTCCGCAGCGCTTGGCATTGCAACGGCAAGAGATTTTTTGCATAAAAAAAATAAAGTTGTAGCTGTGATAGGCGACGGATCAATGACAGGAGGAATGGCTTACGAAGCTATGAATAATATCGGGCTTCTTAAAAAAGATATTATAGTCGTGCTCAATGATAATAAAATGTCAATTGCTCCAAATGTCTGGTCATTGCAGAATTATTTTAACGAGATAATGACAAACGATACTTATAACAGATTGCGCAGCAAGGTATGGGATATGACAGGAGCATTGGATAAAAAGATGAGTGACAGACTAAGAAAAGCTGCAGCGAAGATAGAGGGAGGATTAAAAGGCGTAATTACACCGGGAATGCTTTTTGAAGCATTGGGATTCAGATATTTCGGACCGATCAACGGGCATAATGTAGTTAATCTTGTAAAGATAATGGAAGAAATTTATAAAATGTCAGGACCGATACTACTTCACATAATTACTGAAAAAGGAAAAGGACCATCTTATGCTACGGATCATCCGCAAAAGATTCATGCTTTGAATCCGTTTGATAAATTAACAGGAATCGAGTATAAAAAATCTGCAGTAACAGCATACACAAAAGTATTCGGAACAGCTTTAGTTGAACTTGCAAAGAAAGATGAAAAGATAGTTGCAGTTAATGCAGCAATGCCGGACGGAACAGGTTTAAATTACATTCAGAAAGAAATCCCGGAAAGATATTTTGATGTCGGAATTGCCGAACAGCATGCTGTAACATTCTGCGCCGGGCTTGCGACAGAGGGATTTACACCAGTTGCCGCCATATATTCAACATTTTTACAAAGAGCATTTGATCAGATAATACATGATGTAGCCATGCAAAAGCTACCTGTAGTGTTTATATTAGACAGAGGGGGACTTGTAGGAGCTGACGGACCAACACATCACGGGGTGTTTGATCTTACTTATTTAAGATTAATTCCCGGAATGGTTATCATGTCACCGAAAGATGAGAATGAATTAAGGAATATGCTATACACTGCGACTCTATACAAAAGGGGACCGATTGCAATGAGATATCCGAGAGGAAACGCACTTGGAGTGGAGACAGGGGATTTTCAGAAAATGGAAATAGGTAAAGGTGAAATAGTAAAGGAAGGTAAAGACATTGCCATAATTGCGCTTGGAAATATGGTTAAGAATTCTATGGATGCGTCAGTGATCCTCAAGGATAAAAATATTGACGCTGAGATCATTAACGCAAGATTTGTAAAGCCGCTTGACATAGAATTGCTCACGGACGTTTTCGGAAGATTTAAGAAAATTATTACAGTAGAAGACAACACAATAGTCGGGGGATTCGGAAGCGCGGTAGCAGAATTCGCTGCACAGAATAATTATAAAAACGACATTTTGATTCACGGCATTCCGGACAGATTTATAGAGCACGGTAAGCCCGAAGAGCTGCACTTTGATCTTAAAATTGATGCAGCAGGAATTGCCGAAGTAGCAGAAGCGTTTTTTAACAAACAGAAATTATATGTTTAAGAAATTCTTAAATATTATTTTTCTGTTTACAATCTTAATCTCGGGATGCAGTAAAGAAAATTCTCCTGTAAGCGCCAGAACAGAATTACTTGTTTACAGCAGGGACGGGGTAATCGAAAGTTTCGGAGGAGACTGTTCGGCAGTACAGATAAGAACAAGTTCGCTTGGAAATCTTAACCTTACCGGCATTCAAAAAGTAAAATTTCTTTTTAACGGCTATTCTGACGCTGATCTGTCAAGCATAATGATTTATTATCTGGACAATAACGGAGAACAGGTAAATCTTATTAATCTGCCTCACCGCGATCAGATAAACAGCACAAGCATAATTGAAACAGATTCGCCTGAATATTCCGGCGAAATTTATCTCAGACTTACATTAAAATCTTCTGTTTGTACCGGACAGTTATTTCATATAGAATTACGAGATCTTAAAATTTACACAATCAACTGATATATGGAAATAACGCAATTAATATTAAATAACAATCCTTCTGAAACAAAGCAGAATAATTTCAATAAAAATTCTAATGACAAGAAAGTTTATATAGAAACATTCGGATGTCAGATGAATTATTCGGATACAGAAATTGTGTTAAGCGTACTCAGCGAATTCGGTTATAATGAAACAAGTGAAATAATTGATTCTGATGTAATACTGCTTAACACCTGCAGCATCAGAGAAAATGCGGAGAATAAAGTTTTTAAGAGACTTGACGAACTTAAAAAATACAAGAAGACTAATCCGAATCTTATTCTAGGCGTATTAGGGTGCATGGCGGAAAGATTAAGAAACGAATTGCTGATAAAGAAAAAGATGGTTGATCTGATAGTAGGACCTGATGAATACAGGAAAGTTCCTCACTTGATTGATAATCTGATTGAGACAGGCGAGAAAGGAATAGCAGTAAAACTTTCAAGGGTAGAGACTTATGATGATATAACACCTGTAAGAAAAAAAGGAGTAACCGCCTGGATATCAATCATGCGCGGCTGCGATAAGTTCTGTACATTTTGCGTAGTGCCATTTACAAGAGGCAGAGAGAGAAGCAGAAATTTCAGGAACATAATAGATGAAGCTGTCAGACTTTCTGAAGAAGGCGTAAAGGATATTTGGCTTTTAGGACAGAATGTAAATTCATACAGATTCGGGGAGAAGGATTTTGCAGACCTTTTGAATGATGTTGCAATAGCTGTGCCCGAAGTAAGAATCAGATACACCACTTCACATCCGTACGATCTGTCAATGAAACTTCTTGACGTGATGGTAAAGCATTCTAACATCTGCAATTACATTCATCTTCCGATACAATCGGGTTCTGACAGAATACTTAAAGAGATGAACAGATTGTATTCAGTAGAACAATATATGAAGGTAATGAAGAAGTCACGGGAAATGATGCCTTCAGTAGGATTGTCGACAGATATTATATCATGTTTCCCGTCTGAGACAGAAGAAGAACACAGAATGACATTAAATGTTATCGAAGAAGTAAGATATGACGGAGCATATACATTTGCATATTCCCCGAGAGAAAATACGAAAGCTTTTTTTCTC
>WBZU01003587.1_pt1 | contig 10071 bp, 6 predicted proteins | sample 5204311 | NCBI WGS metagenome assembly WBZU01 (sample SAMN12344359, study PRJNA552823) | activated sludge metagenome | biome: Activated sludge suspended growth; feature: Nitrification reactor; material: Wastewater; isolation source: activated sludge from nitrification reactor of wastewater treatment... | reverse complement strand
TTCAGAGAAATCTTAAGCTGCTTCTGCCGTTGGGAATTTCAGAGAAAGATATTGTAAGACCTGAGCTGTACCCGGGTAAAGAGGAGTGTGCAAAAGTCAATAAATATCTTTCGGATGAGAATATCCGGGAAAGTGACAGATTTATTTGTATAGCACCGGGATCGGTCTGGTTCACAAAAAGATTTCCAAAAGAAAAATTTGTTAAGGTATGTGACCTTCTTAAAGATCAGAATATCAAAATTGTTCTTATAGGAGGTGAATCTGATAAAATTTTATGTGAATATATTCTAAACAGCTCTGTAAATAAAAACATAATAAATGCAGCAGGAATGCTTACCGTACTTGAATCAGCCGAACTCATAAGGCGATCGTCTTTGTTGATCTCAAACGATTCTGCACCTCTTCATATAGCAGATTCAGTGGGAACAGCAGTGGTAGCTATATTTGGAGCTACTGTCCCGGAGTTTGGATTCTTTCCGTATGGAGAGAGAGATATCATAATAGAAACAAAAGGATTGAAATGCCGTCCGTGCAGCATTCACGGCGGGAATGAATGTCCGGTCAGGACTTTTGACTGTATGTTGCAGATTAAGGAATATGAAATAGCTGGTATGATCAGAGATATGATCATTTAAATAAGCGGTCATTTCAAATTAATAAATATTACCTGTTCAAATATTATTTTTCCACTAATTTTCACTGTAAAAACGGAACGGGGATAACGCAGATTGAGCTGAAAAAATAAAGGATAAATTTTTCTTTCTAAATAATTCTGAAAATCCTATAAATCTGCATCTTTATGATTTCATATATAATGGTCGCAGATGAGCTGAACGTTATGAGAAAGTGATAAATTAAAAAATCATATGTTGCTTGATAAAAGTTAAAATTAATTTTTGATTTTCCTAATTCAAATCAGTGAATTTCCGCAATTTAATTGTTTTCCGCGTTCCGGTAAATCATCGTGTACAGAGTTTTTCCACAAAAAAGTATCTGTAGTCAAAATTTTCTATCTATATTGTCTGATATTTAAAATTGATTATAAACAAATTATTATATTTGTATTTTAAATATTTATCTATATTTTAACAAACTCTAAAAAATAATTAAAATTTTTGAATAAGAAAGGAGATCCCAAATTTCTCTTGGTCAATTGTTATACCTAAATACAAATTTTCTATCCTAAAAACATTTATAAACTAAAAAAAATTAACAATGAAAAAAAGCATTCTATCGTCATTGATCTTTTTGGTTTTGATCTCTTCATTTTCCGGTGCATTAACAGCACAGACTGATGAAGCAACACCAAATCCGGTCAGCTCCAAAAATCAGATTTTTGTACCACAAAGAACACCATATGTTCTGAATGATGGTATTACTAAAACTCCAAGATATCAGTCAGATGCAGTGAATGTTTATTCTGTGGTTAGAACTACAGGTATCTCCTATACTCCAATTGCAGGCGGTACATCTGTCACCTCATGGAGAAACGGAACAAACATAGATGATAATTTGAGTAACAATCAGCCGATTGGATTCTCTTATGTTTATAACGGAGTAAGATCAGATTCATTCAGAGTATCCACTTCCGGATTCATAACATTTAACACAACTTCAGGAGCAGTTGGATCCGGAACAGGTGCTTACGGTTATGATAACACACAATTTTCTGCAGTTGGCGGAACGACCAATACTTTAGCGCCAATCTATGATGATCTTCAGGTTGTTTCTTTAGCAACCAGTATTGTATATCAGACAACAGGTTCAGTAGGAAACAGAGTTTTAACTGTTGAATTCATTGGAATGGATTTTTCTTTTGATACTACACCGGATCTGAATTTTCAGGTCAAATGTTATGAAGCAGACGGACACGTAGAATATGTATATGGAACAATGACACCGGGAGCTGCAGTATATGCCTATTCATCTGGAATAAACGCTGCCACTTTAAGTGCTATTCCTACAGCTGCTCAGTTATCAACTCAGCAGACAGCTAATACAGCTACATTCAGTAGCACAGTTCAAAATGGATTAGCAACTGTTCCTGCATCAAATACAATGATTGCATTTACAACAGCTGCTCAAACAGCTCCAAATTCTCCAACCTCTCTGACATTTACAGGAACTACAGGACTTGGTACCACATTAAACTGGGTTGATAATTCAAGTAATGAAACTGAATTCCCTGTTTATATTTCTACAGATAATATAAACTTCTCATATATAGGAGCTGCTGCTGCAAACGCAGTCAGTGTTGCAATAACAGGATTGCTTCCTTCTTCAACTTATTATTTCCAGGTCTGGGCTGCAAACGAAACAAAATACAGCACTGCAGCAGCAACCGGAAATGTGACAACTTTAAATGCTGTTCCGTTATCAGGAGCTTATACAATAAATCCTTCAAGTCCTCTGAGCTCAACAAATTTCCAGACATTCTCACAGGCTGATACTGCATTATCAAATAACGGCGTAAGCGGACCATGTGTTTTTACGGTTTCAGGCGGTATTTATCCTGAAAGATCCTTATTAGGACCGATCAACGGAACAAGTTCAACAAACACTGTTACCTTTACAGGTCCGGTAACAGCAGAAGCAAGAGTTTTAGTAAAACCCGTAGGTACTGCAGCTACAACTGATTATGCAATAGCTATTATTGGTGCGGATTGGGTTACATATGATAATATTGACGTTGAAGACGGCGGAACTTCTACATCAAATCAAATTGAATACGGTTATTATGTTCAGCCAAACGGAACTGCTAACGGAGCAAACAACAACACTATAAAGAATGCAAATATTACTTTAGGCGGCGGCGGAACAGTCCCGACTTTTTCTCACGGTGTTTTACAGTCTGCTTTTACCGGACAAACAGTTGCAAGCAATAACAATAAATATCAGAATTTAAAAATAAATAAATCAGACAGAGGTGTTGCAGTATTTGGTCTGACTGCACCTGCACTTCCGACTGAAGATAACATAGAGATCAGCGGATGTACTTTAGGACAGACTACCTACATAGGAAGCGCTTTAGCAGGAAGTTCTGCAATCGGAATCATTATCAGCAATGGTAAAAATGCACAGGTATTTAATAATAATGTTGTTTCAGTACAATGTCCAAGCACCACAGCTACAGGTTCTCCTATCGGATTATCCTGTCAGAACAGCAGCGGTAGATTTTATAACAACTATATAAGAGACGTATTCACAGGAAGTCTTACAAGTGCTGCAACCAGACCCTGCGGAATTCAGGGAAGCGGACTTTCACCTGATACTTCTAAGATCTACAACAATTTTGTTACCGGAATAAGAAAAGGATATACAGGTGCTGCTTCTGCAACTATTGCAATTGTAGGACTGAGATCTACACAACAAGGAGGAGGAGGAATAGTAAGCTGGGATTATAATACGGTTTATTTGTCTTCTGTAAGTCCTTTAAATGTAACTTCTATTGCTTATGCAAGCTTTGCAGGCGGAGTTGTTTATATTACAAGAAATAATATTTTCTTTAATAATATCTCAACAGCCAGTGTAACTTCAAGAAGCGTTGCTATTCAGGATGCAAATACTCAGGTTGCTCCTGCTCCAAGCGGATTAATGAAAAGTAATTTCAATGATCTTTATGCTCCGGGAACAAACGGAGCTGTTGGTCTGAACGGTTCTGCAACATTCAGAAATACTCTTGCTGACTGGCAGTCAAATAATACTTCAGCTGCTTTATCACTAGATACAGCTTCATCAAATGTAAATGTAAATTTTGTCAATTCAGGAACAGGTGATCTTCATTTAACAGGTTCATCAATTGGTAATTTAAGCCTGCTTGCTTCACCTATCGCAGGTATCACAACTGATATAGACGGAAACACAAGAGGAGTTAAACCTTACATGGGTGCTGATGAAGCTACCGGATTAAGCGGTTTGACTTTGAAATTTAATTGGGAATCATGTCCGAGTGTTAATTCTGTGACCATTTTATTAAGAAACAGTACTTCGCCTTACGCAATAGTTGAATCAGTAAATGGTACAGCAGGCGGTAATGTTTCTTCAGTAATAGGTTTCGGAAATGCAGTAGACGGAGTTCCATACTATGTAGTAGTAAAAAGTATAAATTCTGTTGAAACATGGAGCGCTACTCCTGTAACCTTCAGCTCACACGCTGCAAGTTATGACTTTACTACCGCATTATCTAAGGCTTACGGAAATAATCAGATCTTATCAGGTGGTATCCCTTCAATTTATCAGGGAGATGCAAACCAGGATGGACAGGTGGACGGAACAGATGTTGTCTTGACTTATAATGACGCAAGTATTTTCGTTACAAGTCCGTCAACAGATTACAACTGTGACGCTACCACTGACTTAACAGACATTTTAATTGCATTTACTAATGCTAAAAACTTTGTCGGAATTCAAAGACCATTATAATATCAGATTTAATATAATAATAAAAAAGGAACCGGATCAATTTCCGGTTCCTTTTTTTATATCCTAAATTTTATTGTCTAAATAAAATTAAGTTCGGTTATTTTTGTTTTGTCAAACCCGTTTATAAAATCAACTGCGCTCATTCTTTTTTTTCCTTCAGGCTGTAATTCCTTGATCTCAAGTAAAAAATCTTCTGTAGTTACAAATAATTTTTTGTTATCTATAATTAATTTCCCGTGATGATTTTGACTCAATATTTCTGTCTTACAGGTTTCATAGATCTTTAAAGATTTATTTTCCAAATATGTATAAGCCCCGGGATGAGGTGATAACCCGCGGATTAGATTATGTATTATTAATGATTTCAGACCCCAGTCAATACGGCAGTCCTCTTTGAAGATCTTCGGAGCGGGGGATGCCAGGCTGTTATCCTGCTCTGTTACTGAGATATTACCTGATTCGATCATACGAACAGTTTCAAGAACTACCTCAGCACCTAGAAAGGCTAGTTTATCGTGCAATGTACCTGCATTGTCATCAGTCATAATTTCCGTCCTTTTCTGAATTATTATATTTCCTGTATCAACTTTCTCTTTCAGAAAAAAAGATGTAACTCCTGTTTCACTTTCCCCGTTAATAACTGCCCGGTTGATCGGAGCGGCTCCTCTGTATTTCGGCAGAAGGGAAGCATGAAGATTGAAAGAACCGTATTTCGGAATATTAAATATTTCTTTAGGCAGGATCTTAAAAGCAACTACTATTATTAGATCAGGCTCAAGGGATCTGATTTGATTCTCAAACTCAATGTCTTTTAAATCATCAGGCTGAAGAATATTCAAATTGTTTTGAACAGCAAAAGCTTTTACCGGAGATTCGGATATCTTCAGTCCGCGGCCTTTTTTGGAATCAGGAACAGTTACTACAGAAACTATTTCGTAATTGTTTTCAAAAAGTAATTTCAACGAAGGAACTGCAAACTCAGGCGTTCCCATAAAAATAATTCTCATAATAAGTTTTTGGTTAATGGCTGTTGGAGTGTATCAGAAGAGGATAGTCTGTATCTATTTTACCTTTCTTTATCTTTGCAAGAAGCTTTTTTATCTCTCTTTTCTTATCATCAGAAATATAATCTATGAATAGTTTTCCGTTAAGATGATCTATCTCGTGCTGTGTAACTCTGGACAGGAATCCCTTCAGCTCAACTTTAACTTCATTAAGATCGAAATCAAAGTATTTCAAAAATATCTCATCCGGTCTTTTCACTTCTGCACGTATTTCCGGAATACTGAGGCAGCCTTCTTCAATTTCGATTTCTCCGTGTGTTTCAAGAATTTCAGGATTTATCAGAACAAGCGGCTTTTCTTTTTTATGATCATCCAGAACTGACAGATCAACGATTGCAAGAGACATATCAAGATTAACCTGCGGTGAAGCCAGCCCTATTCCGGATGCTTTATCCATTGTATAGAACATACTCTCAACCAGATTGATAAGCTTTGAATCCACTTTGGTAACGGGCTTTGTTTTCTTCCTCAGAATTTCCATTCCGAATGTAGTGATAGGTAATTGTTTTGCCACTTGAATTATTTTATGCAAATATACAAATATTGTATTATTGTATAAAGTAACTTTAATGTTTTATAAATGAATATTATTTTATGCCATAATCTTATGACAATGCAAATTCATAATCTTTACTGAATGGAAGTAAACTTTATTGATATTTTAGAAAAATACTGGATTCACTTCCTGAATATCCTTCCCGGAATTCTGATCTCACTTCTGATACTATTCATATTTTTTTTCATTGGAAATAAATCATCAAAGCTCATGAAGGCCAGATTATTAAAAAGAACTGACGATGCACTTCTTGCAGGCTTTTTTGCTAAAATACTGAACTGGATTATTTTAATAATCGGATTTGTGATCTCTATGGAAGTACTGGGTCTGGCAACGATTGCCAGCGGAATAATTACCGGAGCAGGTGTTTCTGCAGTTATACTTGGATTTGCTTTTAAAAATATAGGTGAAAATTTTTTATCGGGGCTTCTTCTTGCTTTCAAAAGACCTTTCGGCGTTGGAGATCTAATTATCACTTCGGGTTTTACAGGGAAAGTAACTTCAATGAATTTCAGAACCACTAACATGAAAACCGAAGACGGTAAATATGTATATATCCCAAATTCACTTATACTGAATAATCCGCTTACAAATGTTACAAGAGAAGGACTAAGAAGATTTGATTTTACTGTTCAGCTTGATTACAATAATGATACAGATCTTGCGAAGAAGCTGATTTCTGATGCGGTCAGTGAAGTAAAGGACGTGTCCGATGACCCTGCTCCGATCATTACAGTAGATCAGTTAAGTTCTTTTATAAGCATTAAGATCTATTACTGGATTGACACACTGAAAACAGAAAAGTCTGTACTTGAAATAAAAAGCGAGATCATAGAAGGAACAAAAAGACATCTTATGGATGGCGGTATAAGTTTTTCAGAGATTACACAGATTAAAATTACAAATGATACTATTCCCCTGAAATTACAATCATAGAATTTTAAAATTTAATAATATTCACTTAATAAAAAGGAGATAAATAATTCATGGCAGCAATAAAATCGGAGAACATCAGAAATATTTCACTTGTAGGACACGGTGGCAGCGGTAAGACTACATTTGCAGAAGGAATACTTTATGCCTCAGGAGTTACAAACAGGTTCGGAAAAGTAGATGAAGGAAATACGGTCAGCGATTATCATAAGGATGAGATAGAGAAAAAAATATCAATTAATTCTTCTTTGATGAATACTATATGGAAAGGCTCGGACGGAGCGGACAGAAAGATAAATATTATAGATACGCCGGGTTTTATGGATTTTGTCGGGGAAGTTAAATCAGCGTTAAGAGTGACTGATACTGCAGTGATCTTCGTGGATGCATTCAAAGGAATAGAAGTCGGAACGGAGTCAAGCTTTATGATGACAAATGAATATGAAAATAATGTGATATTTCTTGTGAACAAATTAGACACTGAGAATGCGAATTTCGACAGAACAGCAGAGCTCATAAAAGAAAGTTTCGGTGCAAGAGTGGCAGTTGTTCAGTTCCCCGTAAATGCCGGTACTGAATTTGATTCTGTCATTGATGTAATGAGAATGAAATGGCTTAAGTTTAAAAACGACGGTAAGGGTGAATATACGGAGGAAGAAATTCCTGCCCAGCTTCAGGATAAAGCAATGGAATATCATAAGAAGTTTGTTGAGACAATTGCAGAAGAAGATGAAGAACTCATGGAAAAATTTTTTGAAGAAGGAGAAAATCTTACAGATGAGGAAATTGATTTCGGACTGAAGAAAGGAATGAGAGAGAAAAAGCTTTTTCCCGTTTTCTGTATAAGCGCTGCCAAAAATATCGGTACCAGAGATGTTCTGGATTTTATATCAAATTATACTGAATCACCGATGGATAAACCTGCTGAAATAGGCAGGAGACCCAACAGCGATGATCCGATTGAAATAAATCCGAAAACTGACAGCGAGCCGACGATATTTATTTTTAAGACAGTGTCTGAAAAAAATATCGGTGAGCTTTCATTTTTCAGGGTCTATTCCGGGAAAGTACATCCGGGACTTGACCTTATAAATGAAGCAAACGGTAAGACTGAGAGATTATCCCAGCTTTATTCCATGAATGGAAAAGACAGGAAAGAAATGAATGAAGCTATCTGCGGGGACATTGCAGGTGTGGTAAAACTAAAGGATTCTCATACTAACAATACATTAAGTTCAAAAAATCATCCTGTTGTTCTTTCAGAAATAAATTTCCCGAAACCGAATATGACACTTGCTATTCATGCCAAGAATAAAGGTGATGATGATAAGATAGCTACAGCTCTTCATTCTCTGCATGAAGAAGATCCTACTTTTATTATTTATTTCAATCCTGAAACCAGTCAGACAGTTATCAGCGGGCAGGGTGAAATTCATCTCTCGACGATACTTAACAGAATGAAAAGCAAATATAATTTTGAAGTCGATGTCACCAGTCCTAAGATCCCTTACAGGGAAACAATCCGTTCTAAAGTAAATGATGTCGAGTATAAGCATAAAAAGCAATCCGGCGGAAGAGGTCAGTTTGGCCACGTTCATATTAAAATTGAACCTCAGGAAAGAGGAAAAGGATTTGAGTTTGTAAATGCTATAGTCGGAGGTGTCGTTCCAGGCAGATTTGTTCCCGCAGTAGAAAAAGGACTTATAGAAATACTTAATAATGGTGTGATCATCGGATGTAAGGTAATAGATGTTAAGGTAACTTTATTTGACGGATCCTATCACAATGTAGACTCTGATGAAATTTCATTTAAGATCGCTGCCATACAGGCTTTCAAGAAAGGATTCAAGGAGGCTAATCCCGTTATATTGGAACCTATCTATGACGTTGAAATTGTTTTCCCCGAAGAATATATGGGAGCTGTATCGGGAGATATTTCATCGAGAAGAGGAAGAATTCAGGGAATGGATGTATTCGGTAAACTTCAGAAAATAACCTGCCAGATTCCGCTTTCTGAAATGAATGACTATTCAACAAAACTCCGCTCGATGACCTCAGGCAGAGGATACTATGACAGAAAATTTTCGCATTATGAAGATGTACCAAAGGATGTTGAAGGTAAGATCATTGCTGAATATGAAAAGGATAAAGCAGCGGATTAATCAACAATGAACAATGAATACTGAGTTATGAATAATGTGTAATGAATAATGAATTGTAACATTTGATTAACGATCAAAGATTATTTAAAATTTATTAACTATTAACTATTAACTATTAACTATTAACTATTAACTATTAACTAATTGGAGATATTTTCACATGCTGAAACCTATGTCAGTCTGTTAACACTGACTTTCCTGGAGATTGTTCTGGGAATAGACAATATAATTTTCATATCAATCCTTACAGGAAAATTACCAACTGAGGAAAGGGAAAAAGCCAGAATTACCGGGCTTGTAATAGCTTTATTTTTCAGAATCGGATTATTACTAGGTATATCCTACATTGCAAATTTAGTACAACCGCTCATAACAATTTTCGGACTGTCGTTTTCAGGCAGGGATCTGATATTGCTTGCAGGAGGTCTCTTTCTGCTTGTAAAAAGTGTACTGGAGATCCACGATAAACTTGAAGGAGACGAGGAAGGCACTGACAAAAAGGTCACCCCGAAATTCTGGAACATAATCGTGCAGATCATTATCCTTGATCTGGTATTCTCTCTTGATTCCGTAATTACTGCAGTAGGTCTCGTGCAGCACGTTTCGATAATGATAATTGCAATAGTTATATCAATGATCATTATGATTATGTTTGCAGGTAAGGTCAGTGAATTCATCCACAGGCATCCAACTATTAAAATGCTTGCACTTTCATTTCTTCTGATGATTGGTCTGTTGCTTTTCGTAGAAGCTTTCCATATTGAAGTGCCTAAAGGTTACGTTTATTTTGCAATGGCTTTTTCATTCCTAGTGGAAATGCTGAATATAAAAATGAGGAAGAAGAAAGTGAAACCTGTTGAAATGCTGGACGGAAAAACAGAGAAACCTGAAAAAAAAGATTCAGAGTAGGTTAATGATTATTTGAAGCTTTTAA
>WBZU01003585.1_pt1 | contig 10077 bp, 12 predicted proteins | sample 5204311 | NCBI WGS metagenome assembly WBZU01 (sample SAMN12344359, study PRJNA552823) | activated sludge metagenome | biome: Activated sludge suspended growth; feature: Nitrification reactor; material: Wastewater; isolation source: activated sludge from nitrification reactor of wastewater... | reverse complement strand
GTGCGGATGAACAATTTTTTAGGCATGAGCAATACTTCGCGAAACAGTGAGTGCCGCTTAGGATGAAATGCGGCAGAAAAGTTCGGCATTATACCCGACCGCAAATTCGGTTGACCGGCGAACCACGGCAACCTATAATCCGCGCCCTCAAGCGTGGTGATGTAGCTCAGTTGGTTAGAGCGGTGGATTCATAACCCACAGGTCGGCAGTTCAATTCTGCCCATCACCACCACCGATGCAAGGAAACGGCCAACCCAAGCGGGTTGGCCGTTTTTCTTTCTGGTGAATTTCTGGTTCTAACTGGGTCTGGTCCGATCCAGTCTTGTCTAGTTGTAGCAAGGTGCGAATAGGGTTCGATTCCCATCGCCCGCTCCAGATAAATTTCATTTAGATCGTTGATCTAAAAGTAAAAAAGCCAACCGCGTCGGGTTGGCTTTTTTGTTGTCTGGTCGATATCTGGTCACTGCTGTGTCGGGCTAAAGCATGCAGAATCTAGGAAAGTACAAGTTGCCCTGCTCCAAATTTCTTTGTCATCAGGCCGAGTTCGGCCACAACCGGCCTATCAGAGAGTAAAAAAGGGTAGTGGTTGAATGGCGGCTTACTCCTACCAAAGTGACCGTTGATCACCTTCTGGTATCAGTCAGCGCCTCTACGGCCGGTGTCATTAGCGGTTCAATATTCAAGGCAAGTTGAGCCCTGTTCCGCACATTCAGCTTACTGTATGCAGCGGTACGAAGGTTATCCACGGTAGACGGAGAGATCGCCAGCGCCTTGGCAACGCTTTTGACCGAACCCCCTTTAGCAAGCAGTTGGGCCACTTGCAATTCCCGTGGAGTCAAGGTGTCCGAAGGCTCTTTCGCTCGAATGTGCAGGAGCCACAGTTCATTCGGGGTCATTCGCCAATCAGCCACGATCTGATCTCCCCGATGGACGCCTTGAGTTAGCTGCATCCAGTTGATCAATTCGCTGGGCAGAACGCTGCCCGACCAGTCCGGGAATTCGCATAGAAGCGATTCGCCGAACCCACGCTGGGCGTAATGTAGAAGCCCTTCACTGTCCGCCAGCGCAGCAAAATACCCGGAGCGTGCGACAGAACCGAGGTCGCGAAGCGCCTCAGCGACTCGGCTAATGGTCAAGCATTCGATCCAGTGCGGCAGCAATTGCTCGTGGAGCCGGCGTTGCTCAGATGAAAACGCCGGTTTTGAGGAATTTCGGTGCCAGCAGACCACCGAAAAAACCCCGGTGCCAGGCGAGCAGACCATGCCCGATAGGGCGCTGCTCACCTCGTAGGCCTTCATCACCTGCTCAACGATAGGCGGTGGAAAGTCTTCGTAGCCGGTGACATAAGAAGTACCGGGCGATCCGAACATCTTTGGTCCAAGTGGATCAATGGCCGCCAGCGATTGCATGCACTGCCAGTAACCGGGGGCCAGCCCTACCGTGCACGAATCGTGAAAGATCGGTACGCCATCGCGCATCACACCGTTTACCCAGGAGGCTGAGTGGAGGCCTTCCAGATCACACGATTGCTGCAGGGCCCAGGTCTTGAAATCGGAGCCTTGGCTGGTTTGAGCCGCCCGGTACATCTCAGAAATGAATCGGTTCATGACGAAATGGATTAGCCTGAATGTTGAGGAATGCGGGCAAATACGCGCCTGGCGGCAGGATTACAGCATTGTCATGGTTGCCTCGGTCTCACTTGGTGGGGGGGCGAACCGCGATGTTTTTCGATGTGCTTACGGCGCCAATCGGTCGGCGTCATTTCGAAGCGCAAGCGAAATGCCTTTGAAAAATGCGAGCAATCGTTAAACCCCCAGCGGTAGGCGATCTCGGCGACGGTGTGGTGTGCCTTGGCCAAGTCCGCAAGATCACGGCTGCAGGCTTCAAGCCTGCGCGACCACGCCCATTCCATGACGGTCTCCGTCTCGGGGGAGAAAATCCGATGCAGATGGGAAACCGAGATGCCAGTTCCCTCGGCGATCACCGCGGCGCTCAGTTCCGGATCGTCCAGATGGCGAAGGATGAACTCCTTGACGTGCATCAGGTGGTAGCCGGTCAACCCGTGGCTCTTAGTGCTTGACCCCGGTGTTGCACCAACCAGCGTTTGCGTGATCGCGCCCACCAGGCTAGCGACTGATTCCGTTGCGACCTCTTCGGCAGTTTCATACAAGGCATCGACCAGCCTCACCAGCAAACGAGAGGCGCCCGAATCTCCGGGGAGGGCGACGCCGCACTGCCCGTCGATCTGGCGATCAAGATATCGCAATGCAGCGGCTGGAAAAATCAGCACGGTCTGATGGAAATCCCCCGTGAACGCGAGTTCGTAGGGATGAACGCTCGAATACAAGGCGCTGTCGCCAGGGCGTAGCAGTACCTCGCGCCCGTTTTGGCGGACAAGCCCCTCGCCGCTGCGCTGAATATTGACGAGAAAGAATTCCTCGGCGGCACGACTGATCTGGTAAGGCGTCCGGCTAACTGTCTGGCCACCGGCATAAATTTGCGCTATATCGCAGCCGGGAAGTGACAACTTGCTGATGGCGCCGTTGAAGGTTTGCTGATCGACTACCTGGTGACAGTCCACCTGGACCAGATGCGCGCAGACCAAGTCGGCCCAAAACGAGACCTGATCGTTCTTTGCAACCGAATCGGTAGCCACATTCACTTTCATGTTTAGGTCCCCCGACCATTCATGAGATTTCAGTACAAGAACGGCGAGACTACTGACACAGCAAGAATATGCTGATGGTACGAAGATGAATGCGCATGGGGTATTCACCCCATTGTGTAAGCCATTCAATCAGTTTCAAATCAATCAGAAGGACTCGGAACCTGTCATTGTTTCCGTTGGGGCAGCGTGGGAGCTTAATAGTTCCAGCGCTAAATGCAATTGGATTAGAGTGCCACCGCAAAATGATAAATGGAAAGGATCGTTGGCAGTGCTCGCAGCAGTGAAAAGTGCATACGTTTCTGGTTCTTTACTTTCTTACAACAGAGGGGTCAATAATGAAAACTACATCAGCCTGCCTCATCGCGTTTTTGGCGCTGTCATCCGGTGCGCGGGCGTCGGCTGTTTATGATTTTAGTTATACGTTCGATGCCACCCACGTCGCCACGGGATCGTTTACCGGAACCGCGGCGGGCAACCTGATCACCGGTCTCAGCGATATTTCGGTATTTCTTAACGGGATCGCCTTCAATGGCAACGGGTCGTTACATCAGGCCCATACGGATTTTATTAATCACGTTTGGGTAGCTGGTGATGCAGTCGCGTCTTTCGATGGGACCCAGAACAACTTCCTCTTCATAGACTCTGACTACCCTGCATCATTGAACTTTACCAATTTTCTTTACAGTCTCCCCAACTTTAACAGTCCGGATGTGCTCACAACCGTCTGCGACACACAAACCAACAATTGCTTGGGCACAATCTCCCTTTGGAGTATTACGACTACCGCTATCTCCAACGGCATCCCAGAACCTGCTCCGTTGGCGCTCCTTGCCTTGGGGCTCGCAGGTCTTGGCCTGACACGCCGAAATCACGCCAAATCCAAATTGGCTAAAATGACTCCGGCCCCATTGTCTGCACTGAACAATGGAGGAGCATGAGCCATGTCACAAGCCCGATTTTCGAATTACGCGCCATTTACAGACCTTAAATTCCTTCTGATTGCTTTGATTGGTCTATTCCACACTTCGCTATCGCTCGCATTCACTTATTCGTCTCAAAGTGAATTCGAGCAATGCAAGCAATTGCTTCTTCAACGTTGTATTGGGCCACGAGTTCCGTGTGAATTTGATTTTCAAGGCAAGACTTGTTTCAAGTTCGTCTGCGACCCGATCAAGGTCAAAAATGATCCTGGTGAGGGCATTCTTGATTGTGGGGGGATGTATGGCTATTTCGGTGGGGATCCTGGTTGCATAGGCAAAGACCACCTAATACCCCAAAGTGATCTGGAGGACTGGAAGAACACCCCGCGAAGTGCTGTGAATGGAAGGAGCCTTGTACAGTGTGGTGAAAGAGACGAGGCTAGAGCCGTAATCAAAACATTAGGTTCAAATCCTGGCGCGCTTAACGGCTCAGCTGGGGCCAGTTCAAATACATCTCCCGGCTCTCCAAATGCCCAATCCCCTCGCCAAGTATCGATTAAGAAGGAATCCGTTTTTGGCTGCCCTGATGTGGTCGTAACCAGCAAAGTGCCGGGGCGAACCCCATACAACATGAAGTACCAGTGGACCATCGTTGAAGTTGAGTATTCCTGGAATGCCCCGAGACCAGGGGAGCAGAACCAAGGGACTCGGACAGAAGCATTTGCGGTTCTAATTGGCGACCTACAGAGCAACCATGCCCTTGTACCCGTCGGTGCAGCAAGTCACGCCGACCTCTTCGACTGCAAAAAGGATAAATGGACGGCAAATGTTATCCAGTGGCGGGATTCGGACAAACCCGCTTCGCACTATTGAAGGCATTAAGGGCTTGTTGCCTAAGGAGACGAAGTTAATTTTCTCAAAGGAAAACAAAGCCGAAATGACTCCGGCCCATTATCTCTGTTGGGCAGCGTGAAAACCTAATAGTTCCTGCGCGAAATGCAATTCGACTAAAGCGCCGCCATAGCACGGCAAATCGAAAAATGCTTGTGCAACCAACACGCCCAAGCATTAAGGAGTCGCACCGCAACAATTAATCCAACTACAGACAAGGAGTCCAAGATGAAGAAGCAATTATCTATCGGTATAGCCGCTTTAGCACTTGGCGGCATTCTGGCGAGCACTTCTGCACTCGCCCAAACTCCAGTTGTAATACATTCAATGTTTTGTGTACAGGCAAACTCAAATAGCACGCTTGCCGATAAAGCAGGTCAGGGAACCTGCGGCGCCTTGCTCGCTGGAGCACTGCTCGCCTCCTATTTTTCCGAAAATCCGGAAATAGCCAGTTGGGCACTGACGGCAACGGAAAAGCAGGACGGCAAATTGGCAGCGGATTTCGCTTGCAAGAGGAATTCGGCGTCAAATCAAGTTGCCATTCGGCTTCTGCAGGTTTGCCAATGCCATAATTCCGAGGCCAAAGACGTGATCGAGAACAATCAAAATGACGCCGTCAAACAGTTGATTGAATGGCGCAAAGTTACTGGAAACCCGTGTTAGGCAATGCAAGAATGTCTATCAGGTCATTTGTTCCTGAGGGTTTCTGAAGCCAATACTTCAGCAGCGCTGAAATAACGCGGGCACTATTGTTTTATCCTTACCCCATTAGCGCTTAATGCATGAATATGATCCTGATCCTACTGAGCTCGGCCAATGACTAAACTTTCCCACCATTTAACAAACAGTCTCGCATTCGTTATTACCGTGGCCACTTCAGTGCAGGCATTTTCTCAGACCACACCACCGCTTAGAGAAGATGAGGTTATTCGGAAAACAAAGGATGACTGTGGGCTTATCGATTCCAAAGCGGTATCTAAGGCTTATGAGAAGTATTACGAAAACGTGAATTGGGGAGGGGTTTGCAAAAATGGTTTGGCTCTTGGGGAAGGGGCTATAGTTCCAAGATTCAAAGGGATGCCCGGTGTTGCGCCACGCCCGGAGATTAGAGGCTGGGCGTATTACGGTCGTCCTTTTGGCTATGTAAAATATGAGAATTCAGGAAAAACAATAATGCTATTCTATTGGGAAGGAAAACAAGCAAATCTGGATTTTCTATCTGATAATTCACCTAATTGGCCGTCAGACAGCAACCCTTTGGATCTCAATCCAGAGACAGGAAAAACCATAGTCGGTATTGGGGACAACCTTACGTTGTTGCAGAGTAATCGGTCAAGGTGCGACCATTATTTTTACGGAAAATTGCCAGATTGCTCTCTTGATAAACCGTACCCCGTCTTTTATCTCGGGGTCCACCCAAAAAATGGGGTCGAAAAGCGAATTTTATGCCCAAACCCACGCTCACCCAAGGGCTGCGATGATCTTTGGTATGAGTTTGCAAACCCAATCTTTGAGCAACAAAAGGCGTTTGTTGCCGAAAACGCACCAAAAGCTGAAGCTTTACAACGAGAGCTTCAGCCCCTGATTGCCAAGGAACAGGCAGCAGCATTGAAGCTGGCTCAACAAAGGGAAGCAGAAGAGAAGCGACGAGCCGCAGCTGAGGCGCTTGTTAAGGCAAATGAAGAAAAGAGTTTCAAGCAAACCCTCGAAAAAGGTAATGCAGGTCAGTTGTTTTCGTTAGCCGACAAACTCGCTCTTGAAGGCCAAACAGAAAAAGCTCGCGATGCACAGCGCGCCCTGGTTTCTCGCTTCCCCAACTCGCCGTTAGCAGCAACTGCGGCACAGCAGATGGCCGCCAGCAATAAGGCTGGTATGGTTCAGGCGAACGCTCAATCCGGGACTATCAATTCCTCTGTGTCTCAATCCGGAGGTATGGGGAAAACCACCCCGAGTGGCCGTCCATTTGAAGACTGCAAAGCCGAAGAAAACAGCAGTGGCTTGGCGCAAAAATTGAATCAAATACCGAGCAACGATCTGAACAGGAAGTTGCGAGGGATTATCGTGTCCCTGGATTTCTTGATTGCAACCTATCAAAAATGCCTTCCAGACCCTCGCGCTAAAGAGAGCATAGATTCGTTCAAGGCCAGTCGCGCTTCGTCACTACAAAATTGCAGACAGATCAGCACTGTCGATAACTGCTTGAGTTCGCCTTTTGAACCGACAGCATCAGTTTCGCCTATGGTGACAAACAACCCTCCGAGAGGTTCGCATAATGCACCTCCGGATGAGGTTTGCGCGGCCAATGGAAAACTAGAGCCATGCCCCGGTAGTGCTGGGAACAGTCCCGATTGTCCTAGAGGTCAAAATATGGTTAATGGCCGGTGTCGCACAGGTGTGGCGCAATAAACGTTCAAGGCCAACATCGCTCCTCTCAAATGAGCTACGCGAAGAGGTATTTTCTTTATAAGCACACGCGAAGGAAATAGACGGCAACGCATTAAGCAGCGAAAACGTAGGCGCACAATTCGTAAATACTCACGGAGGTTCAACATGGACGCGAAGGTTTTCTCAATTCAAGAAGTTTCCCTCGGCTTTACTCCAAGTGTTCCGCCGTCAGTAATTATTGGAGCAGCCGGAACCGCACCTACAAGCGGATGGTCGAATGGGCGCCTCATACCGCGCGTATACGTGATACCACCAGAGGACGGCCTTTGGGACTTCGACTTTATCGCAACAACGCCTTCCGGAATCGCCCTTCAGAAACTGACTCCAATTTCATCCACCCCTTTCGTTGCAAAGGTGCCGGAATGGTTCAAGGGTGCGAGAGTCCATGCGTCCACTAACTCTGCGTCACAGACAACAGAAACTGCAGGCTCTGAAAGCGTTTCACTGACCCAGTTTTCATCAAGCTCGCTCGATGGCGGCGACTATTTTTCAGGGACCAAGAAGGCCGATGGTGGGGTGGACGGTTTTCCTTGGTACGTGGTGCTGGGAGCCAGGAAAACAGACGAAGACCTGCCGACAAATGAAACGATACTGCAGAAAACTGTTGGCTCTACCCTTGGAATGCTTGTCCGCGTTCACCGTGAAACAGACCCAGTCACTGATGACTATCGAACAAACCGAATCAACTTCGTTGTCGCGAAGGACAAGCCGACAATATTGCGGGTCTACATTGGCTAGCACTTCGTGAAGACAAGAATGTCTATGGGGTCGGATTCATTTGTTGTTCGGTGTATCCGAAGCTAATGCATAAAGTAAAGCGGAAATGACTCCGGCACTATAGATCAGGTGTGGCGCAATAGATGGCCAATCTCATCTTCCTGCGACTGGCAGCTTGAGGGCAAGGAAGCTTCCGTTGCCAATGAAATTATCATCAGGCAGAAATGGGCACACTGTTGCCACTCCGAGGGCTGCCTGAAGTAGGTTGTCCATCATTTTGAGCTTAGTTAAGCGTTGCCATAACCACCTGCAGAAGAATCCCGCATTCCCCCATAGGGGGAACGCGGGATTCTAGGCAATTGATGCAATCGGATTTAACAGGTGTCAGGCCAGAACCTGACCAGCAGTCAAGCGCTTACCAAAAACGTGCTTACGATGGGTCTGGGTAGCGCTTGGTGTGGCGGGTGCCGGCATAGGCATTCGACCATGCTGTTTCTCGGCCAGCCAAGCCTCAACCACGTCGGCGTCGTATCGGATGCTGTGCAGGCCGACAGTGATATGAGGCGGCAAGTCGCCTTCACCTCGGGCACGCAAGCGTTCAATCCTAGAAACCGATAAGCCCAAGCGCTTAGCCAGCCAGGTTGTGGATTGGAGGGTATTGCTGATCATGGTGATCTCCAGGTTGATGAAATGGGTAACTACTGGTTTGTTTCGGCAGTAGCAGGCGAAAAGGGGGGCGATTTGAAACCCATATCATCCCTTTGGGATCACCCCGCCAGCCTTGGCCGCCATTCCGGCCAGGGATCTTCACCCACTTATCCTTGAGGTCCGCCATGATTTCCAACCTAGTACCCATCGTGTTTGAGGCCGTTTGGCCCGAGCATATTGAAATCGAGTTGCGCATCGAGATCGACCGCTAACTCTATCAATTCCCATACATCCACAGGAGCCCGTGATCCATCGTGATCACGGGCTTTTCTGTTTCTGGAGCACCGAAAGGACACAACCCATGAGTAACGCACCTATTTATCTGCATCTGCACACGCTGACGGCGCCTAAAACCAGCCTGAATGCGCAGGGCGGCATCGTCTACGCAATCCTCAAGGACGAGGCATCCACGGAAGTCTTTTTTACCCTTCTCGAGAATCAAGGCGGATCGGGTTACTTCGGCCGGGAGATCATTCCCTTCGCCAATATCGCCGCTTGCCTGAACGGTGCAGATCTCAAGCTGACCATTCCGGCCAAGCGGTTCCTCAAAGCGTTTTCTGCATCGCGCTCCGTGAATAACGGCGGTTTCCTGTGTGCCTGCCTCCGGCATCAAGGCCTGCTCAAACCTGCGCCAGAATCACCACAACTGCACGTCATCGGCGACGACTGGGCAGTCTGGAAGACCAAGATGATGGAGACCCAATCCGACAAGATTTTCATCAGCCCGGACGCGGAGAAGCCAACGAAGCCTGAGTCGGCCAGCATCAACGTCAGCGACAAGAAGGACAAGAAAGCCGGCAAGGGCAAGAAGATGGTTGCAGCGCCGAGCAGCACCGAGGGTGGTGGCAATGTTGATCCTGCGTGACCCTTCTCAACTCGGACAAGTCGAAAACGCATATATCCGGGGCCTGTTTGCCCAGCGCTTTCAGGAAATCACCATCGACGGCTACAGCTACGACGACCTCGGCATGTTCGTCCTGGCACAGCCCGGCGACAGCATCGCCGACCTGGAAAAGGCCGGCGGGGTCTGGATAACCACAGGAATCTTCACGGAAGCGAAATTCGGTGACCCGGATTTTGCCCCGAGTTTTGAGGTGCTGGAGGAACACGTGGGCCACTGCTTCGAAATGGTCCATACCCTGACCGGCGACTACGGCGTCTGCACCGTTATTCCTGATCAACCCGGCATCGATCCCGAACTGCTGCGCTTTTGCCGGGAGTACGCAGAACCGGTGCCGGTCATCGGCTGATTCCTATGCTCCGGGTGCTGGAGTCCCGATTGCCCACCACAAATCCTCAAGACCAACTGCCTAGCGGCGGTTGGTCTTTTCCTTTTGGAGATTCACGCATGTACCAAATCCAGACCACCACCGCCGACAGCGACATCGCCAAGGCACTCGCCTGTCCGAAATTCAGTCCCGGGCAGATCGTGGCAACGCCTGCAGCCTTGGCAGCCATGGAAGAACACCAGTGTCAGCCCCTTTCATTGTTGGCACGTCATCTCGCCGGAGATTGGGGCTTGGTGCCTGTCGAGGACGCCCAATTAAACGATCAGGCCGTGAAAACTGGCGGGCGACTGCTATCGAGCTACTTGATAGGCCCTGAAGTTCGCATTTGGCTAATAACTGACCAATGTGAGACGGGAAACGTTTTGAGGTAGGCTGAAAATAATGGAGTCCAACGGATCGTGTAATTTACGGTCTGGAGGATGAAGATGGAACGAACACC
>WBZU01001977.1_pt1 | contig 10077 bp, 9 predicted proteins | sample 5204311 | NCBI WGS metagenome assembly WBZU01 (sample SAMN12344359, study PRJNA552823) | activated sludge metagenome | biome: Activated sludge suspended growth; feature: Nitrification reactor; material: Wastewater; isolation source: activated sludge from nitrification reactor of wastewater treatment... | reverse complement strand
ATCAGCGCATCGCCGTCGTGCGCGCCCTTGTTGGTCTTGATCTGGTCCGGACGCACGACGCCGATGGCGACGAGGCCGTAGATCGGTTCGGGAGAATCGATGGAATGGCCGCCGGCGATCGGAATGCCAGCCTCCGCGCAAATCGAAGCGCCGCCTTCGAGAATGGCGTGGATGACGTCCTCGGGCAGCTTGGCGATCGGCATGCCGACCACCGCCAGCGCGAAAATCGGCCGGCCGCCCATGGCATAGACGTCCGAGAGCGCGTTGGCGGCGGCGATGCGGCCGAAGTCGCGCGGATCGTCGACGATGGGCATGAAGAAATCGGTCGTGGCGATCACCGCCTGCGTGTCGTTGAGGCGATAGACGGCCGCGTCGTCGGCGGTTTCGATCCCCACCAGGAGATCGGCCGGCAACGTCTTCAGGGGCGATTCGGCGATAATGCGCGACAACACGGCCGACGCAATCTTGCAGCCTCAACCGCCGCCGTGACTGAACTGGGTAAGCTTGATTTTTTCCATGGGAGTTGCCGTGTCGGAGCGCGCGCCTGTCGCACCTGAGCGCCACGCCAAAGGGGTCGCCACACTATCACAACTGGCCGGCTTCGATACGATCATCGACGCTCGCTCGCCCGCCGAATATGCGGAAGACCATCTGCCCGGCGCCATCAGTTGCCCCGCCTTGTCCGACGACGAGCGCGCCCGGGTCGGAACGCTCTACAAGCAGGTGTCGGCCTTCGAAGCCAAGAAAATCGGCGCCGCGCTGGTGGCGAGGAATATCGCCCGCCACATCGAAGAACGCTTTCTCGACCGCCCGAAGGACTGGCGACCGCTGATCTACTGCTGGCGCGGCGGCAAGCGCAGCGGCGCCTTCACCCACGTGCTGCGCGAAATCGGCTGGGACGCCCATCGGCTCGAAGGCGGCTACAAGGTCTGGCGCAAGCATATCGTCGCCGAACTGGCCGAGTTGCCGGCCAGGTTTTCCTTCCGCGTGATCTCCGGCGCCACCGGCAGCGCCAAGAGCCGCGTCCTCGAAGCGCTGGCCGCCGAGGGCGCGCAGATCCTCCATCTGGAGGAATTCGCGGCCCACAAGGGTTCGGTGCTCGGCAACCTGCCTGACGAGACGCAGCCATCGCAGAAGGCCTTCGAAACACGGCTGCACACGGCATTGTCGTCGCTCGATCCGAACAAGCCCGTCCATGTCGAGGCCGAGAGCCGGCGCATCGGCGCCCTGCAAGTGCCCGATCGCCTGATCGCCGCCCTCCGCGCCGCGCCTTGCCTGCGGATCGACGCCACCATGACGTCACGCGTCGAGTTTCTGCTGCGCGACTACGCCTATTTCCTCGAGGATCCCCGCTGGCTGGCCGAGAAGCTCGGCCATCTGCGCGGCCTGCAAAGCAACGAGACGCTGGCGCACTGGCTCGAACTGGTGGAGGCCGGCCAATTCCGCTCCCTGGTCGGCGAATTGCTGGCGCGTCACTACGATCCGCTGTATCAGCGCTCGCAGACCCGGAACTACCGCGACTACGGCGAGGCGCCCGTCTTCGCCACCGACGATCTCTCGCCCGCCGGCATCAGTCGCCTGGCCCGCCGCATCCTGGCAAGCTGACCTGGCGCCGGCGGCAAGCGCAGATGCGCTGAACGACCGCCGGCCAGGGGCGGTCGACTTCGCCTTGCTCGAAGGCGACGACGGTGAAGCGCTTGTGCATCAGGTCGAGCAGTTCGCCGGGCCGCAGCAGAAACTGCGGGTTGGCGGGCTTGCCGAACCGTTCGTTGCCGAGCATGAAGGTTTCGTAGATCAGCGTGCCGCCTTCGGCTAGGCAGGCCATGAGCGAGGGCATCAATGGCCGCCAGAGGTAGTGGGTGACCACGATGCCGTCGAACTGGCGGCCGAAATAGGGCCATGGCCCCCCCTCGAGGTCGGCCGCGCGCGTTTCGATACCGGGCAGGCCGGCGATCCGCGACAACTGACTTTCATCCCGATCCACCGCTTCGACCCGGAAACCGCGTTCCGCCAAATAGCGGGCGTGGCGTCCGGACCCGCAGGCGAGATCCAGGACATCGCCACCGGCGGGAATCAATTCGGCAAAACGGCACACCCAGGGCGAAGGCGCCAAGCTGGTGGACTGCAAACTGGCGGACTGTGGCATCGGATCGATCATGCACTTGATTTTCGCCGATTTTCTGCCGTAATAACTGGGCAAGTCGAACGTCAGTGCTATATTTGGCCGAATTATTGTTGCAGCGCAATAAATTTCAGCGCACCCCATTATGAACAACGAGCGTCACTATCTGACCCCCCTGCTGGAGCCCCAGTCCATCGCCATCATCGGCGCGTCCGAAACCGCCGGCTCGATCGGTGAAACCCTGGCGCGCAACGTTCTCGATACCAACTTTCCCGGCAAGGTCTTTTTCGTCAATCCCAAGCACGACACGGTGTTCGGCCACAAGAGCCACGACAGCGTCGAAAGCATTCCCCAGCGGCTCGACCTGGCGGTGATCTGCACCAAGGCCGAAACCGTGCCGAACATCGTCGACGCCTGCGGTCGCGCCGGCACCAAGGCCGCCATCGTGGTGTCCGGCGGTTTCTCCGAAGTTGGCGGACGCGGCATCGCCCTCGAGCGCGCCACCATCGAAAACGCCAAGCGTCACCACATCCGCCTGCTGGGCCCCAACTGCCTGGGCATCATGCGGCCGTCGGCCGGACTCAACCTGACGTTCGCCCACGCCAACGCCAATCCGGGCACCATCGGCCTGATTTCCCAGTCCGGCGCGTTGTGCACGGCCATTCTCGATTGGGCGCTGCCCAACAAGGTCGGTTTCTCCTCGGTCGTGTCGCTCGGCGCGGAAGGAGATGTCGATTTCGGCGAAATATTGGAATACATGGTCGCCGATCCGAAAACGCAGAACATCTTCCTCTACATCGAGGGCATCAAGAACGCCCGGCGCTTCATGAGCGCCTTGCGCGCCGCCGCGCGCTGCAAGCCGGTGCTGCTGATCAAGGTTGGCAAGCATCCGTGCGGCGAACGGGCGGCCCGGTCGCATTCCGGCGCATCGGTGGGCGACGACGACGTGTTCGATGCCGCCTTGCGTCGCGCCGGCGTCGTGCGGCTGGGCACGGTCGGCCAGATGTACGCCGCCGCCTCCGCCTTGTTCTCGCATTTCCGCCCGCGCGGCAACCGCCTCGCCATCGTCACCAACGGCGGCGGCCCCGGCGTCATGGCCGCCGATCATTGCTGCGACATCGGCATCCCGCTGGCCAAGCTGTCCGAGGCAACGCTGGCCCGCCTCAACGCCGCGCTGCCGCCCAATTGGTCGAAAGGCAATCCGATCGACCTGCTCGGCGACGCCGATCCGGCCCGCTATGAAATCGCGCTGCGCACCTGCCTGGACGACGACAACGTCGACGGCATCATGGCCATCCTGACGCCTCAGGCGATGACCGATCCGACGCAGGCGGCGCGCAAGCTGATCGAGATCGCCCGCACCACCGACAAGCCGGTAGTGACCTGCTGGATGGGCGAAGAGCAGGTACGGGAAGCCCGCCTGCTCTTCAAGGGCGCCGGCATCCCGACGTTCCGCACCCCGGAGCCGGCGGTCGAACTGTTCTCCCACATCTCGAACTATTACCGCAACCAGCGCCTGCTGATGGAAACGCCCCCCTCCATCGCCGACCACGTGCCGCCGCGTCTCGAGTCCGCCAAACTGGTCATCGAGACCGCGCTGCAGGAAGGCCGCAAGGTGCTGAACGAGATGGAGTCGAAAGCGCTGCTCGCCGCGTTTCGCGTGCCTATCGCCCAGACCGTGGTCGCCCGCTCGCCTTCCGAGGCCATGGTGCTGGCGGAGGAAATCGGCCTGCCGGTGGTCATGAAAATCGACTCGCCGCAGATCATTCACAAGTCGGATTCCGGCGGCGTCCGGCTCAACCTCAACTCGCTGGCGGCCGTGCGCGATTCCTACAAGGAAATGGTCGAAGAGGTGCGCAAGAACCGGCCCGACGCCGTCATTCACGGCGTCGCCATCGAACCGATGATCCAGAAGGCCAATGGCCGCGAGTTGATGGTCGGCATGATGCGCGACCAGATTTTCGGCCCGACCATCCTGATGGGCCCGGGCGGCTCCGGCGTCGAGTCCACCGGCAAGGACCGGGCCGTCGCGCTGCCGCCGCTCAACAGCTTCCTGGTCGCCGACATGCTGGCGTCAACGCACACTTCGGCCAAACTCGGTGCCTTCCGCAACATGCCGCCGGTGAACATGGACGCGCTCGAAGCGGTGCTGCTGCGCGTGTCCGAAATGGTCTGCGAACTGCCCTGGATCGCCCAGCTCGACATCAACCCGCTGATCGTCGACGAGCACGGCGCGGTAGCGGTCGATGCCAGCATCTCGATCGAGCACCTGCCGCTCACGGCGGGCCGCTACGACCACATGGCCATCCACCCCTATCCGTCGCAACTGACGGTGAAATACCAGACCAAGGACGGCCAGACGGTCACCATTCGCCCGATCAAGCCGGAGGATGGCGACCTCGAGCAGGAGTTCGTCAAGAACCTGTCGTCGGAAACCAAGTATTTCCGCTTCATGAACACCATCCGCGAACTGTCGCGGGCGCAGTTGATCCGGCTGACGCAGATCGACTACGACCGCGAGATGGCATTCATCGCCCTGATCGAGGAAGACGGCCGGGACAAGGAAATCGGCGTCGCCCGCTATGCCACCAACCCCGACGGCGAATCCTGCGAGTTCGCCATCGTCGCTGCCGACGAATGGCAGGGCAAGGGCGTCGCACGCAAGCTGATGGGCGTATTGATCGAGGCGGCGCGCGCGCGCGGCATCAAGTACATGAACGGCGATTTCCTGTCGGAAAATACGCGGATGATCCGCTTCGTCACCACGCTCGGTTTCGTGCTCTCCGCCCACCCGGAAGACGCCGGCCTCAAGCGAGGCGTTCTGGCGCTGGATTGAGTATCATGAATTCGGTCCGTCACTCAGGAAGCTCCATGGATGATCATGCCCAACGCGGCCCGGCGCCACCCTACGGCATCCCCCGCGCGGGAAGCTTCGACGGCGCGGCCTTCGAGCGCGCCATCGGCGACCTGCTGAAAGCCTGCGGCATCGCCGGCGACACGGTGCATACCGGCAAGACGGGCCAGCGCGTGCGCGAACTCTGGCAGAAAAGACTGCTCGGCGGCTATGACATCGACCCGGCGGCCGCCCTGGGCGAAGGCTTCGACGATGAGCGTCAGGACATGGTGGTCATACGCGGCATCGCCATCCACGGCGTCTGCCCGCACCATCTGGTGCCGTTTCGCGGCGTCGCCCACGTCGGCTATCTGCCCGGCGGCCGGCTTCACGGCTTTGGCCGCATTGCCCGGCTGGTCGATGCCATCGGCCATCGTTTCACCTATCAGGAGTGGATGACCCGCGACGTCGCCGACGCCTTGATCAGCCTGGGCAAGGCACGCGGCGGCGCCTGCGTGATTCAGGCCGAGCAGCTCTGCCTGCTGCTCGGCGAGGACCGGCGCGGCGACGAGCGTGTCGTCACGCAGGCCTTCAGCGGCGAATTCGCGACGTCGGAGCAACGGCGGCAGGAATTCCTCCGAGCCATCGCCTGAATACTTCAATCGACTAGCGATTCGTCCATTCCGGTCATAATAGCGCCATCTCCAGTTTTCATAGACGCACGCCATGCCCATCTTCACTTTCGGCGATAAAAAGCCACGTTTTGCCGATCCGGTCTGGATCGCCCCGAATGCCGTCGTGGTAGGCGACGTCAGCCTCGGCCGCAATGCCAGCATCTGGTGGAATGTCACGGTGCGCGGCGACAATGATCCGATCACCATCGGCGACGACACGAATATCCAGGATGGGTCGGTACTGCACACGGACGAGGGCGTGCCCTTGACGATCGGCGCCGGTGTCACGATCGGCCACATGGCGATGCTGCATGGCTGCACCATCGGCGATTACAGCCTCATCGGCATGGGCGCCATCCTGCTGAACAATTGCGTGATCGGCCGCGAATGCCTGATCGGCGCCGGCAGCTTGATTCCCGAAGGCAAGGTGATCCCCGACCGGTCCCTGGTCATCGGTTCGCCGGGGCGGATCATCCGGCAGCTCAGCGCCGAAGACATCGCCGATCTGCACACCAATGCCAGCAATTACGTGGCGGCCTGGCAGGACTGCCAGCGCAAGCTTCATCCGATCGACTGAGCGCGATGCCTACCGCGCGGCGCGGCATCAAGGCTGCCGCTGCGGCACCTGGACGAAGACTTCGCCTTCCTTGACGAGTCCCAGCTCGAAGCGTGCGCGCTCCTCAATAGCGTCGAAGCCGGTCTTGAGGTCGCGCACTTCGGCATCGAGACCGGCATTGCGCATTTCCAGCTTTTGATTGACCTCCCGCTGGGCGCCCACCTGGCGATCGAGATCCCAGACGCGCAACCAGCCGCCCTTGCCCAGCCAAAGCGGGTACTGGAGCAACACGATCAGTGCCACCAATACCCACATCGGCCAGCGCATGGGCATCAGCCGCCCGCCGGGCCGCCCCGAGGACAGCGCCACCCCATGGCGGGCAGCAAGCCGCTACTGCGCGCGCGGGCAGCCATGGCTTGTCACTTCCTCAGGTTGTAGAACGTCGACACGCCGGGATAGCTGACGGCATCGCCCAGATCCTCCTCGATGCGCAGCAGCTGGTTGTACTTGGCGATGCGGTCGGAGCGGGACAGCGAGCCGGTCTTGATCTGGCCGGCGTTGAGGCCGACGGCGATGTCGGCGATGGTCGAATCCTCGGTTTCGCCCGAGCGGTGCGAGATGACGTTGGTGTAGCCGGCGCGCTTGGCCATCTCCACCGCCGCAAAGGTTTCCGTCAAGGTGCCGATCTGATTGATCTTGATGAGGATGGCGTTGGCGATGCCCTTCTGGATGCCTTCGCGCAGGATTTTCGGATTGGTGACGAACAGGTCGTCGCCGACGATCTGCACGCTTTTGCCCAGCTTGTCGGTGAGCAGCTTCCAGCCGTCCCAGTCGCCTTCGGCCATGCCGTCCTCGATACTGATGATCGGATATTTGCCGGCCAGCGTCGCCAGATAGTCGGCGAAGGCGGCGGAGCTGAGTTCCATCTTTTCCGAGGCGAGAACGTACTTGCCGTTCTTGTAGAACTCGGAACTGGCGCAATCGAGGCCGAGCACGACATCCTGGCCGGGCGTGTAACCGGCGGCCTCGACGGCCTTGAGGATCAGCTCGATGGCTTCATCGTTGCCCGAGACGTTGGGCGCAAAGCCGCCCTCGTCGCCGACCGTGGTCGGGTAGCCCTTCTTGTCGACGAGCTTCTTGAGATTGTGGAACACCTCGGCGCCGCAGCGCAGCGCTTCCCGGAACGATTGCGCACCGACCGGCAGGATCATGAACTCCTGGATGTCGAGGTTGTTGTTGGCGTGGGCGCCGCCGTTGATGACGTTCATCATCGGCACCGGCATCTGCATCGGTCCCGACCCGCCGAAGTAGCGGTAGAGCGGCAATCCGGCCTCTTCGGCCGCCGCCTTGGCCGTCGCCATCGACACGGCGAGGATGGCGTTGGCGCCCAGGCGCGACTTGTTGTCGGTGCCGTCCAGTTCGATCAGGCTGTTGTCGATGAAGGTCTGCTCCTCGGCATCGAGGCCGATGATGGCCTCCGAAATCTCGGTATTGACGTTCTCGACGGCGCGCAGCACGCCCTTGCCGAGGTAGCGGGCCTTGTCGCCATCGCGCAGCTCGATAGCCTCGCGCGAGCCGGTAGACGCGCCCGAAGGCACGGCGGCACGGCCCATGACGCCCGATTCGAGCAAAACGTCGGCTTCGACAGTGGGGTTGCCGCGGGAATCGAGAATCTCGCGGGCGACGACATCGACGATGGCACTCATGATGGTTCCACTCCGTTATTGGCAATAAAAATTCAGCAGCCGCGACGCTTGGTCGCGGCATCCAGTTCCTTCAGCGTTTCCAGCAATTCCGGCATCCTGGCCAGCGGCCAGGAATTCGGCCCATCCGACAGCGCATGGGCGGGATCGGGATGCGTTTCCATGAACAGGCCGGCAACGCCCACGGCTACGGCGGCGCGCGCCAGCACCGGCACGAATTCGCGCTGACCACCCGAGGAGGTACCCTGCCCGCCCGGCAGCTGCACCGAATGGGTGGCGTCGAAAACCACGGGACAGTTCGTTTCCCGCATGATCGCCAGCGAGCGCATGTCGGACACCAGATTGTTGTAGCCGAACGAGACGCCGCGCTCGCAGACCATGACCGTATCCGCGCCGCCATTCGCTTCCTTGGCCTTGGCGACCACCTGCTTCATGTCGCCCGGTGCCAGAAACTGGCCCTTCTTGATATTCACCGGCTTGCCGGCGGCGGCCACGGCCTGGATGAAATCCGTCTGCCGGCAGAGAAAGGCCGGCGTCTGCAGCACGTCGACCACGGCGACGACCTCTGCCACCTCGTCCTCGGCATGCACGTCGGTCAGCACCGGCACGCCGATCTGCCGCTTCACCTCGGCGAGGATGGCCAGGCCTGCGTCGATGCCGAGGCCGCGGAACGACCGGCTCGAACTGCGATTGGCCTTGTCGTAGGACGCCTTGAAGATGTAGGGCATGCCGAGTTCCGCGCAGACTTCCTTCATGCGGCCGGCGATGTCGAGGCACAGCTGTTGCGACTCGGCGACGCAGGGGCCGGCGATCAGGAAGACGGGCCGGTCGAGGCCGGCCTCGAAGCCGCAGAGCTTCATGCCGGCTTGCCTTGGCGTCTCGCCAGGGCTGACTTTACGAAGGCGCTGAACAGCGGATGGCCGGTGCGCGGATTGGAGGTGAATTCGGGGTGGAACTGCACGCCGACGAACCACGGATGCATGGATTGCGACAGTTCCATCATCTCGGGCAGGTTTTCGGACGGCGTGCGCGCGCTGATGACGAGGCCAGCCGCTTCGAGCCTGGGCACGTAGGCATTGTTGACCTCGTACCGGTGGCGGTGGCGCTCATTGACTTCCTTGCCGTAGATGCCCGCCGCCAGCGTGCCCTCCTTGATGGGGCATCGCTGCGCGCCGAGACGCATCGTGCCGCCGAGGTCGGACTCGGCGCTGCGCTTCTCGACGCAGCCTTCGCGGTCGGCCCACTCGGTAATCAGCGCAACCACGGGATGCGGCGTGTCGGCATCGAACTCGGTGCTGTTCGCGCCTTCGAGGCCGGCCATGTGCCGCGCGAACTCGATGGTGGCCAGCTGCATCCCGAGGCAGATGCCCAGGTACGGAACCTTGTGTTCGCGGGCATGGCGGATCGCCGCGATCTTGCCTTCGGTGCCGCGCTTGCCGAAGCCCCCCGGCACTAGGATGGCGTCCATCTTGTCCAGCGAATCGGTGCCGTTGCGCTCGATCTCTTCCGAGTCGAGGTAGTGGATCTTGACCTTGCTGCGGGTGTGCATGCCGGCATGCACCAATGCCTCGGTCAGCGACTTGTACGATTCGGTGAGATCGACGTACTTGCCGACGAAGGCGATGTCGACTTCCTGCTCGGGATGTTCCAGCGAATCGACCAGGCCTTTCCATACCGACAAGTTGGCCGCCTTGGCCAGGATGCCGAGCTTGTGGCAGACGATCTCGTCGAGCATCTGGTCGTGCAGCATGGCGGGAATCTTGTAGATGCTGTCGGCATCGAGGCAGGCGATGACCGCTTCCGGCTGCACGTTGGTGAACAGCGCAATCTTGCGCCGCTCGTCGTCGGGGATGGCGCGGTCGGCGCGGCAGAGCAGGATGTCCGGCTGGATGCCGATCTCGCGCAGCTCCTTGACCGAATGCTGAGTGGGCTTGGTCTTCAGTTCGCCGGCGGTGGGAATCCACGGCAGCAGCGTCAGGTGCATGTAGCAGGTGTTGTTGCGGCCCTCCTCGATGCCCATTTGCCGGATCGCTTCCAGGAAGGGCAGCGACTCGATGTCGCCCACCGTGCCGCCGACCTCGACGATCGCCACGTCGGCGTCCTCGGCACCGCGCTTGACGTTGAGCTTGATCTCGTCGGTGATGTGCGGAATCACCTGCACCGTCTTGCCGAGGTACTCGCCGCGCCGC
>WBZU01003584.1_pt1 | contig 10079 bp, 12 predicted proteins | sample 5204311 | NCBI WGS metagenome assembly WBZU01 (sample SAMN12344359, study PRJNA552823) | activated sludge metagenome | biome: Activated sludge suspended growth; feature: Nitrification reactor; material: Wastewater; isolation source: activated sludge from nitrification reactor of wastewater... | reverse complement strand
TGGCGACCTGCTCTATCGCATTGACCAGGCCCAGTTGGCGGGCATACAAGCCCCATGCCACCAGCATCGCATGCTGCGTCAGACCGCCACTTGACTGATTGGGAGATGTTGCATCCTTGTTCATGACCATTGCTCCTCGTGAGTATGGTCATGGTTCAATCACATCTGAGCAGATTGGTAAAGTACACCGTTCGCTTTTCGCGGTTTTACGACGAAATGGCCCTCAATTGCACAAAAGTTACGTTAATACGGTCCAATACAGTGCGATTGGCACCACCACGGATCGCCTGCGTCGCCAACAGGCCACTGCGTTTAAGGGCACCGATCTCGATCATGGCACGCGCCTTCTCGAACCAATAACAGACCAGATCGCTGAAATTCGGCAGTCGGTCGCCGTATAACCCGAACAAGTTCTCGACATACTTCCCGCCAAGTTCACGGCGCAACTTACCACCACCCAAAAACGGCGGATTCCCGACAATCACTTCTGCCTCGGGCCACTCCGGTTCGATTGGATTGCCATCCGCATCGAATGCCAGGATCGCGTCCATCAGTTTGATGTTCGTCAGCGGCTTCAAGATGGGTTCGGATGGGAAGCCGTACCCATTCTCGTGCAGCCATTGCAGGTAACCAATCCACACGGTCGCCTGGGCGAGTTCGTGGGCGTAGTCGTTGATCTCGATGCCGTAGAGTTGGGACGGGTTCACTTCGGGGAAGAACGGTTGCAGGCCAACCTCGCCGCAGAAGTTGATGACTTCCTTTTCCAGATCAAGCAGCAGGCGCAGGCAGATGTAGAGGAAGTTGCCGCTGCCACATGCAGGGTCAAGCACGCGGATGGTGCGAATCTTCTGGACAAAGCCCATGACCAGGGAGCGCAGTTCGTTGTCCAGCTTCGCCCGCTGCGCTTTCGTTGACGCTTCATCCCGGCGCTGTGCCAGCCTTCTCGCCTTGTCCTGAACTTCTGCCCATTCGCGCCGTAGTGGGGCCATGAGCACCGGCTCCACGATCAGCAGAATGTCGTCCTTGCTGGTGTACTGCGCGCCCAACTGTGACCGTTTGGACGGGTCGAGGCTGCGGGTGAACAATGTGCCGAAGATCGACGGTTCAATGGCCGACCAGTCCAGCGTTGTGATGCCGTGCAGGATTGACACACCGTCACCGTCCAGGTCAAGCACCGTTGCGTTATCGAACAATCCCCCATAGAACCAGAGGATCGAGTCAGTTCCGAACTCGGCACCTTCGGCCATCGCCTCGAACAGATTCTGCGTCTGCCGGTTGAACGTCTTGGCGCTCCGCATCCCGTTCTCAACGATTCGGGTGAACAAGCCGCGGGGCAGCAGGTCGATGTCCTCGGCAAAGAGGCAGAACAGCAACCGGATCGAGTAGTGGGCGATGTCGTGCGGGACGTATCCCCACCTACCCAAGTGCGTAGCCAGCCGCGCAAATTGTGCTGCCGCTTCTTCTGTGACCTGGGCAGCGGTCATTTCCGGCCGGAATGCTTCGGGGTTGGAGAAGATGTTGCGAACCTGAGTGATGCCGGTTGGGGTCAACAGGTCGTCAAGCGTGATGGTGATGATCTGCTTGACGCTATTCGTGAAGTTGGTGTGAATGACCAACGTCTGGATGTTGCTGGTGATCAGCAGCGGCGGATTCTCCAGGGATTCACGGTACTGGAGGAGTTGGATGTACGCCTTGTCCAGGTCGGCATCCGGCTTCTTGTACTCGATGGCGAAGTGACCACGGAACCACACGTCCGCCCATCCGTTGCCGCCGCTCTGCTTGGTCGCTCCAGCCTCGAAGGTGAAGAACTTGTTGTCTGGGTCGAGGTCAGCCGGCTTCTGGTGGCCGACAAGTTCGCACAGGTCAAGAAAGTGCTGCTGGTAGACCTGGCGCTCGGTCGAGATGGTAATCTCACGCCACTTGTTGACGAATTCATGCGGGGTCATGCCCTGGGTTCCATTCTGTACGCTTCGGGTTGGAGTCGGTTGATTGGATTTATTGTAGGCAGGGCGTCGGCATTGCGCAAGATGGGGCAGCGCGGCGCCGCTCATGCCGCATCCTGCTCCGCAAAGTTGGCGGCGGCGGCATGTTCCCGCACATCACCTTCCGCGACCACTTCGCCGCCCTGACGCCGGAACGCATCGGCGCGCTGGTGCAGCGGTGCGAGGCACGCACGGCCGGGCCGTACGTTGCCGGCTATACTTTCCTTCGTTTGAACACGGCCAAGTAGAGGGCTGGACGCGCGCCGGGGGGCGCCGGAGCGTCGTCAACCACGGCCACAGGTTCTAGGCTGACAAGCTCCCAGCCCTCTTCACCAAACGCGTTCAAGGATGGGATCAATAGTTCGGGCAGGGGTTTGGGCGGCCTGCGCCCGCGAAATAGGTCGGCAACGGTGGCTTGCACATCAGCGCGATTGATGTCAGCCGCCAATACAGAGGTTGTGTATTCCCATCGGTCCATAGATCACCTCACGGGCTGGTCACGACGCATAGGAGATTCACATCTAATCGTAGCAGGTAATGCGCAATTCGTGAACACATATAGCAAAAAGCCGCCCTGAATCTTGTCATAGCCAGCCTGGCTGAACGGGCAGACACTCACACAGTCAGCACACCCTTGCCCATTGATCGTCGCAAAATCCATGATCGCCTCTCCCCTGTTTCTATGCCGACACTCTGTCCGCTTCGAGCATGTGCATTGGGATCTCGTATTGCGGCGCGTCAGGATTTCCCTTGAAATGCCCTTGAATGACTTCGTAACCCAACTGGCTGAAGGGGCATACGTCGATGCAAAGCGCGCAACCGTGGTTGGCAGCGAAATAATCGAGACAGGCCCCACCGTCAATACACTTGACCCGGCCATTCGACTGGACTTGCGGCTGTTTGAAGATCGCTTTGGCGGGACAGGTGCGAATGCATTTATTGCACTTCGCACAGAAGTCGCGCACCCAGCGATGTGGATTCTCTTCCTCAATCGGCAGGTTCGTGATATTCGTGTAGATGGTGTTGATCCGCAGCAATGCCCCATCTTCGGGGGTGATCAGCAAACCGTGATAGCCAATTGCCCCAAGACCAGCGACTTCGGCAATCCGCGAGTAATCGGTCAGACCGCCCAATGCTGTTCCCGGATAAGCCGCATACCCATTCTCCCGCATGAACTTGCTGCCGAGATTGGCGATGATCGCCATTCGTTTGTAGCCCCTGGCCACTTCATGGAAAGCTTCAAAGCTCGGCGCTGTATCCATCTGCTCTTTATCCATCCGCACCGTGAAGACAACCGCATACGGTTCGGGAATCGCCTTGCCCGCAAAGATGGAATCCGCCGGGACTTTCACGAACTTGACGGCTGTTGCGCCGTGCTCGAAGGCTATTGCTTTGATCTGCGCAATGAACTCGGCGGAGGCTGTGACGCGCGCCGCCTGAAAGCGTTCTTTGTAAAAATCACCGCTCTTGTTCATCTCCAGAACCAGGCGCCCCATCGTTGGCATCACCGTCATGCGCTGCTTGACGCTCATCTGCGCCATGGACGTTTCGGAAGTCGGGATGCTTGCGGTGAACGTGTGACGGGGCTCGGCCGCTTGCGATGGATAGGTTAAGTCCGTAATATGCTCCATTTTGCCATCTTGAATCGCCAGAATCTGGTCAAGCAGATCATTGGGAGTGTCCCCATGTTGTTGTTTCAAAATTGATGCGAGAATTCTAATCATGTTGCCTGGCCAACCTTTCCATGGCTGTATCCGGATTCTGCTACAAGGGTCACAGACAACCGCAGCAGTGCGATACTCCGGCTTATTGCAAGTGACCGGTTGCATTGTAGTGCATTTCCGAATGAAAGTCAACACTTGCATTCATCCGTGCTTCAGCGGTACAATGGGGCTATGGCGAAAAAGATCGACGACAGTCAAGTATTCAAGGCAGCGGTAGACGTCCTGCTGGCCAATGGCTACGCAGGCGCAACGACCAAACTGATTGCAGAAGAAGCTGGCATCAACGAGGTGACGCTCTTCCGCAAGTATGGCAGCAAGGAGGGACTGGTTTCGGCTGCACTGCAGCACGAGCGAGCAATCCTGGATGCACATCCGGTTACGTATACAGGTGATTTGGCCACTGACCTGCTACAGATGGTACGCGTTTATTCCGAGGCGTCCCCACGTCAGAGCGGTCTCATGTTGCTGATCATGGCGGAAGTTGTGCGGTATCCGGAGTTGCGCGAGACGATGCAAGTGCCATTCACCCTCGTGTCGCGCTTTGGCCACATTATTGTGCGTTACCAGGAAGAGGGCAGGCTGCGCCCAGGCGAGCCGGTGCTCGTCGTAGGCGCGCTGCTCGGGCCGGTGATCATCAACACGATGCTCCGCTCAGCAAACACGGACCTGCCGATCCCGCCAATCGATCTGGCGGTGCACGTCGAGAACTTCCTGCACGGCTACGCGGCCTGACCATCGCTCCGTCGAACATCTTCTCTTGTCAAGGGCAAACGTCTGGCAAGCAGCGCGACCAGTTCCGTCACGTCGGCGGCTGCATGTTCCCGCACATCACCTTCCGCGACCACTTCGCTGCCCTGACGCCGGAACGCAGCGACACGCTGGTGCAGCAGGCGGGCGCATCAGGAAGTGCATCGTTGTGGTGATGGGATGATCGGACAGGGGAATCTTTATGACGCAGCCTTCTTCACAAATGGCCAAACGCGTTGCCCTCGCACCTGTCGATCCAGGCACAGATATGGGATAATCTCACAACATCACCAAGTTGACGCCGCGGCGCGCGTTGGGCGGTGAGATCGTTCCGACGGTGACCGGCGCGTAGCCGCAACGACCACGAGGGGATCATGAGGCGATGAGCAGAGTTGCACGATTGTTGGTCCTGTTGTTTGTCCTGTTTGTTTGCGTCGCCTGCGACCAGGGCACCAAGTCCGTGGCGCAAACCCATCTCAGCACGACGGAACCCATCCTCCTGCTGGATGGGATGGTGCGCCTGCAACTGATGGAGAATCCTGGCGCATTCCTGAGCCTGGGCGCGGCACTGCCGCCTGCTGCGCAGTATTGGATCTTTACCGTGCTGGTTGGGGCGATCCTGGTCGGCGTGACAATCTACCTGGTCCGCGAGACGCAGCGGATTCCCGCCATCACGCTGGTGGCGATCGCGCTGATGCTGGGTGGCGGCATCGGCAATCTCATCGACCGCCTGGTCAATGAAGGCCGCGTCATCGATTTCATGAACGTGGGGATCGGCGGACTGCGCACCGGCGTCTTCAACGTGGCCGACATGGCGATCATGGCCGGTGTCGGCCTGATGATGCTGGCGGCGCTGCGCGGCAACCGGACGGTCACCTGAGCGAGTGCGCGGCCAGAAACGCGTCGATCGCAGCCTGCACGTCCGTGCGGTGGCGCTCGCGATCGACCGATTTCGATGTGACTTCCGCCACCTGCGCGTGGGCGAAGGAAGCGGCCAGCCGCCAGGCCAGGTCGAACGGGTGGATGGGGTCCTGGTGCGTGGCCAGCACGAGCACGGGCGCGGCCACCGCAGCACAGGCGCGCAACTCCCCACATGGCCGATCGAGCGGAATACGCTCCAGCCGGGCAACGCGTTCGACGGCCTGCGGCTGGTCGAACTGGCCAAGCAACGACGCCGCCGCGTCCGGTGACTCGGCCAGTACCTGCGCCAACGCGCCACTGGCCGCAAACCGCTGTCGCCCCTCGACCGCGCCGCACGTCCGCAGCAGCCAGGCAATGGCCGGATAGACAAGCAGGTTCGGCGGTAGGGGCTGGTCGAGCCAGGCGGGCCGTGACAACAGGAGCGCCTGCACGCGCTGCGGGTAGCGCAGGGCCAGATTGAGCGCAACTCCGGCACCCATGGAAATGCCGCCGGCAATCACCTGCTCCAGCCCGAGGAAGTCGAGCAGCGCGATCACATCGTCGGTTAGGGTGGGAAAGGTGAGCTGTGCGGGATCGCCCGCCGGCTGGGTGGCGCCGTGGGCGCGGCAGTCCAGCGTGATCAGCCGGATACCGGGCGGCGGTGTGTAGAGATCGAAGGTCTGGTTGCTGTCGCCGCCCAACCCGTGCTGGAAAACAAAGGGCCTGCCGGCGCCGGCCTCCCGGAAATGAAAACAAATCCCAGCGTGAACAAACGAAGGCATCAGCCTCCCCCGGCGCTCCTCACGGCGGCCAGCGTTTTCTGCAAGAAGGCCACGCTGTCTTGCACCTGTTGCTCATCCAGACCGTGCAGAATCAGGGGTCCGTTGTAACCCGCCGCGGTCAGCAAGCGCAGATACCGCTCAAAGTCGAGTTCGCCCTGTCCGGCTGCACTCTGGCCGGGCGTACCGTCGCGGCTCAGATCCTTGGCGTGGGCCAGGATGATGTACTCGCCCAGCAGGTTGAACGCTTCGTTGAGAATGGCCGTCATGTACGGCAGCTTGTTGGGGCGAATGAGGTTGGCGCCGTCGATGACCACCCGCAGGCGCGGCGTTTCGTGCGCGGCCAGCAGGCGACGTGCCTGCTCTGCCGTGTCGACCACGTTGTTCACTTCCGGCTCGATGGCCAGCGTCAAATCGTACTGCTCGGCGTACAGCAACGCACGGTCCAGGCTGGCAACCAGGTCGCGCCGCGCCGACGGGGATTGATTGTCCGGATGGGAGCGCCACATATTCTCCGGGTCGCGCGTGCCGGTGCACAGCGTGATAACTTTGGTGCCGAGCCCGTGACAGGCTTCCGCCAGCACGCCCAGCCGGCGCAGCCCATCAGCGCGCACGTGGCGATCCGGGTGAATCATGTTGAAGGTGCCCGAGATGGCCGCCATCGTCATGCCGCGCGCGACAAACGCAGCGCGGATGCTCTCCACCAGCGCCGGATCGATCGCGTCGGGCAGTGTCGGCAAGCCGGCACACGCCATGTTGAACTGCACCGTGCGCAGCCCCTGCGCTGCTACGGCATCCAGTGTCTCGTCCACTGTCGGTCGCACAAACGTCTTGGCGAAAATCCCGATCTCCACGCTGAGGCTCCTTGTTCTTTCGGATGTGCGCTGTACTGGTCTCTACACGCCGCCGCTGACTGCGTCCAGCCTTACCCATTGCCCGCTTTCCGCAGACCGGGCGATGGCTACCATGGCACGCATGGCGGCCACGCCGTCGTCGATGCGTGCGCCTTGCTGTAGTGTACCGTGCAGAATCGTGTCGGCAAAGCTCTCGATCTGCAACTTGTAGGAATAGGCGTCCTCGCCCAGCACGCGGTGAAACTGGCGGTCGGCCGCGGTAAAGCATTCGACGTGGCTTGCCTTGTGAAACCAGGGCAGATAACCGCGCGCCACCACGCTGCCATGCTCGCCAAAAACCTGAAAGCCCTCCTCGAAATCACCCTGGATCGGGATGATGAGATCGAGGTGGCCCAGCGTACCGTCGGCAAAATCGACGGCGACGAACCAACCATATGCGTTGAAGCGGTTCGTGAAGCGCGCCTGCACCTGCACAATCTCGCCGCCAAGATAGCGTGCCGTGTCGACCAGGTGGCTGCCGTGCGTGAGCATGAAATAGCGCTGCTTGTCGGCCTTGGGATTGCCCGCCGGCCGCCGGGCCTCTGCGCTGGCCAGAGGAATGGGCTGCAAGTTGTCGGTCATGGTGTAGCGGTAGAAGGAGTCGTAATACCACGCCTTGAGCGCCATGACCTGGCCCATCTGCTCGCGGATGAAGCCGTGCGCAAAGGCAACGCCGGGGTCGAAGCGCCGGTTGTTGCCGACCTGGAAGACGAGCCCTGCGGCCGCCACGGATTGGCGCAGCGCCTCGCACTCTTCGACGCTGACGCCCAGCGGCTTTTCCACCAACACATGCTTGCCGGCAGCGATGGCCTGCTGCGCCAGCGCGACATGATACTGGTCGGCCACGCCGATGATGATCGCGTCGATTTCGGGGTCGTCCAGCATGGCTTCATAGCGTGTATAGGTGCGTGCCGGCGCGTGGATGGCCGCCATGCGTGCCAGCAGATCCTCGGCCACGTCGCACACGGCGACCAGCTCGGCATTGCGCGCCTTGCGCGTCGCCTCGAGGTGGGCAAATTGCGAGATCGGGCCGGCGCCCAGCACGCCGATCCGCAGGCGTTCCGCTTCCTTCGTGATCATGGTTCACCACCCTTCCAGGACGAGCGCACCCGCCCCGACTACGCCGGCATGGTCGCCCAGCGCCGCCGCCACCACCGGCACACTGCGGTAGGGCGGCATCGTGCGCGTGCGGATTTCGTGCTCGATCTGGGGAAGGAAGAGATCGAGTGCGTTCGACAACCCGCCGCCCACGGCAATCCGCTCGGGCGCGTACAGGTGGAGCAGCCCGGCCAGGCCGATACCCAGCCAGGCGCCTTCGTCGTGCACGAGCTGCCGTGCCAGGGCGTCGCCCTGCCGCGCCGCGTCGACGACCTCGCGGGCGGTCAGCGGGCGGTCCTGCGCCCAGCGGTGCAACAGCGACGACGGTGCCATTGCCTGGGCTGCGCCGGCCTCGCGCGCCAATGCCGTCCCCGACGCAACCGCTTCCCAGCAACCCTGCGCGCCGCAGTTGCAGCGCGGGCCGCTGCGGTCGACGACCATGTGCCCCACCTCGCCGGCCATGCCGCGGTGCCCCAGCAACAGCCGCCCGTCCGCGATCACGCCGCCGCCAATGCCGGTACTCACCGTGACGTAGACAAAATGGCGGCAGCCTTGACCCGCTCCGTAGCGCCATTCACCCAGCGCCGCTGCATTGGCATCGTTGGCGAGCAGCACCGCCAGCCCTGTGCGTTCGGCCAGCCAGGCGCGCAGCGGGATGTTATGCCAGCCGGTCATGGTCGACGCCTCCAGGACAAGACCGGCATCTGGATCGACCGGGCCAGCAACGCACACGCCCATGCCCGCCACGTCGTCGCCGCTGCCCGCCAACATCTGCTCGACCAGCCGGCAGATCTGTTCGACAACCGATGCCGGGCCATTCAACGCCGCGGTACGCACCCTGGCTTGCGCCAGGATCTCGCCATGTTCGCCGAGCCGCACGGCGCGTAGGTGGGTTCCACCCAGATCGATGCCGATGCTTGATCTCATCATGTCGCTCGTGTTGGTGTGTCCCGGGTTGCGTGTGGCGCTGTTCATCTGCCGGCGCTGGCGGGCAAGTGCACTGTCAGCCCCCATAGTGTACGGCATGGCCGCCCGCTTGTGCCAGAATCGGCAACGCCCCACCGCGGCGGCGTACGGCCCAATCCGCGATCGTGCCGGCGATGCGGTTGCGTGTTGGCCCCGGCTTCGCTACGATATGCACACGCGGCGCCGTTGGGCGACTGCGTGCCGCCTTCCCTTATGGCGGCCACGTGCTGCCCGAGCGGGGAAACCGTAATCCTTGCGAGAGACTTGCTAGAGAGTCGTCATGTTGATCGAGACACCGCGGCTGCTGCTGCGCACCTTCCGCCTCACCGACCTGGATCCGTTCGTCGCCTATCGATCCGATCCGGAGAACGCCCGATATCAGGGCTGGGACGCGCCCTTCCCGGCCGACGTCGCCCGCCAATTCATCGACGAGATGATGCGCCAGCAGCCCGCAGTGCCGGGCACCTGGTATCAGCTCGCCATGGAGCGCAGGGACGACGGACGCCTGCTGGGCGATTGCGCCATCCATTTCCGGGGCGACCAGCCGCACCAGGCCGAAATCGGTTTCACGCTGGAACGCTCCGCACAGGGGCATGGCTACGCAACGGAGGCCGTCCACGCCGTGCTGGCCTACCTCTTCGACGAACTCGACTATCACCGCGTGGCGGCCAGTTGCGATGCCGACAATGTGCGCTCGGCGCGCTTGCTGGAACGCGTCGGGATGCGGCGCGAAGCCTATTTCATCGAGAGCTACTGGTTCAAGGGGCGCTGGACCAGCGAGTATCACTATGCCCTCTTGCAGCGCGAGTGGCGCAGTCGCCTCGCCGCGTCGGACCCTGCCTGATTGCCAGGGTAAGGAGAACAGATGGCAAAACAACGCTCAGTCAGTGTCACGCAAGAAATCGGCGCCCCTGCCCAAACTGTGTACGGGATCCTGGCCGACTATCGCACCCATCACCCGCAGATCCTGCCGCGCAACGTCTTCACCAG
>WBZU01003583.1_pt1 | contig 10081 bp, 7 predicted proteins | sample 5204311 | NCBI WGS metagenome assembly WBZU01 (sample SAMN12344359, study PRJNA552823) | activated sludge metagenome | biome: Activated sludge suspended growth; feature: Nitrification reactor; material: Wastewater; isolation source: activated sludge from nitrification reactor of wastewater treatment... | reverse complement strand
CCTCGGGGTGTTGTTCGTCACATGACGGTGTGATCGTGCGGTGCATCCGCCGTCGCGTTCCGTAGTTGCACCCGATGGGCGGCGCCCACCCGGGATGAAGGATCAACCGGGTGACTGCTCTCGATCTCGCCCGCATCCAGTTCGGCACCACGACGATCTTCCATTTCCTGTTCGTCCCGGTGTCCATCGGCCTGGCGTTCTACGTCGCCGTGTGCCAGACGCTCCACTACCGGACCGGCAAGCCCGTGTACGCGCGTCAGGTGACGTTCTTCGGCCGGCTGTTCCTCATCTCGTTCGCCGTCGGCGTCGTGACCGGCATCATCCAGGAGTTCCAGTTCGGCATGAACTGGTCGCAGTACTCCCGCTTCGTGGGTGACATCTTCGGCGCCCCGCTGGCGATGGAGGGCCTCGCCGCCTTCTTCCTGGAGTCGACGTTCATCGGCCTGTGGATCTTCGGCAAGGGCCGCCTCTCCCCGAAGGTGCACCTGATGACCATCTGGCTCGTCTCCGCGGGCACCGCGCTGTCGGCGTGGTTCATCATCGCCGCCAACTCGTGGATGCAGGACCCGGTGGGCTACAAGATGGTCGCGGGCAAGCCCCAGCTCGACGACATCGGCCAGGTGCTGTTCTCCACGACGACCATCTGGGCCTACACCCACGTCCTCTTCGCCGCCCTGCTGACCGCCTCGCTGGTGGCCCTGGCCGTCTCGGCCTGGCAGCTGCGCAACGGCGGCGATCGGGTCATGTTCGGCTCCGCCGCCAAGATCGCGCTGCCGATGGTGTGCGTGGCCCTCATCGGCTCGTTCATCGTGGGTGACCAGCTCATGGGCAACCTCGTCCGCGTGCAGCCGATGAAGGTCGCCGCCTCCGAGGCGCTGTTCGACACCGAGGCGCCCGCCGCCTTCAGCGTGTTCGCCACCGGCGACTTCACCGCCAACCCGGGCGCGACGAACCGCAACCTGAAGATCCCCCACGTGCTGTCGCTGCTGGCGACCCACACCTGGGACGGCGAGGTCCGGGGCGTCAACGACCTCAACAAGGAGTACCAGGCCAAGTACGGCCCCGGCGAGTACGCGCCCTTCGTGGCCGTCACCTACTGGTCCTTCCGCATCATGGTCTACACGTGGTCGGCCCTGCTGCTGTTCGCCGGCATCGGACTGCTGCTGTGGCGCAAGGGCAAGCTCGAGCTGTCACGCCGCTGGCTGAAGTGGGCCATCGTCGCGGGCGTCGCGCCCTTCGTCATCAACACCGCCGGCTGGGTGATGACCGAGATGGGCCGCCAGCCCTGGATCGTCCAGGGGCTCCTGAAGACCTCCGACGCCAACAGCCCGCGCGTGACCTCCGGCCAGGTCGCCCTCACCCTCATCGGCTTCGTGGCCATGTTCACCGTCATCGGCGGCATCGCCCTGTGGCTGTTCCTGCGGGAGGCACGTCAGCCGATGCCCCCGCCCCGCGACCCCGACGCACCGCGCGATCCCGACGACCCCGACGACACGTCCGGCGCCCACTCCGACGACGCCGAGCTCGTGCTCGCGTACTGAAAGGCCTCTCGTGGAACTCGACTACAGCTTCCTGCAGGCGCTCTGGTTCATCCTGATCGCCGTCCTCTGGCTCGGCTACTTCGTGCTCGAGGGATTCGACTTCGGCGTCGGCATGCTCCTGCCCAGGCTCGGGCACGACGAGGCCGACCGCCGGGCCATCATCCACAGCATCGGCCCGGTGTGGGACGGCAACGAGGTGTGGCTCATCACGGCCGGCGGCGCGACCTTCGCCGCCTTCCCGGACTGGTACGCCACGCTCTTCTCCGGCTTCTACCTGGCCCTCTTCCTCATCCTCGCGGCGCTCATCGTGCGCGGTGTCGGCTTCGAGTTCTGGGGCAAGTCCGACCGCCCGGCATGGCGCACCGGCTGGGAGTGGGCGATCGCCATCTCCAGCGGCCTGGCCGCCCTGCTGTGGGGGGTCGCCTGGGCCAACATCATCCGCGGCGTGCCGATCAACGGCGCCAAGGAGTTCACCGGCAGCCTGTTCACGCTGCTGAACCCCTACGGCCTGCTCGGCGGCGTGACGGTGCTGCTGCTGTTCCTGGCCCACGGCGCGATCTACCTCAACATGCGCACGGGCGGCGACCTGCCCGAGCGTGCCCGGGGCGTGGCCCGCTGGGCCTCCCCCGCGGCGGCCGTGACCGGCATCGCCTTCGTGGCGTGGACGGCGCTGGACATCGCCGGCGGCGACGGCGTGATCATCGCTCTGGCCGCGGTCACCGCCATCCTCCTCGTCGGGGCCGCCGTCACCGAGCTGGGCCGCCGGCCCGGCTGGTCCTTCGCCCTCAGCGCCGGCGCCATCGTCGGGCTGTTCACCACGCTGTTCGTCGACCTGTTCCCGCAGGTGATGCCGTCCTCCACCAGCGCGGCCTTCGACCTGACGATCGCCAACTCGTCGTCGTCGACCTACACGCTGACCGTGATGACGGTGGTCGCCGTGGTGCTGGTGCCGGTCGTCGTCTCCTACCAGGCGTGGACCTACTGGGTGTTCCGCAAGCGCGTCTCGCCCGAGGACTTCGACCTGGACAAGCGCAACCCGCTGGACCTCATCCGCGGCACCGGCGACGCGCCGGCCTCCTGACCGTGTGCCCCGCGTGAGCAGCAGCCCGCCCGACCGCGCCTCCCAGCGCGGCACCGAGCGCCGGCTCATGCGGATGGTGCGCGCCGCCCGGCTCCCCCTGGGCGGCGCCGTCGTGCTCGGCACCGCCACGGCGGTGCTCGTCGTGGCGCAGGCCGCGCTCATCGCCGCCGCGGTGTCGCGCGCGTTCATGGACGACGCGGGCCTGGGCGCGCTGCAGGGCACGCTCATCGCCCTGGCCGTCGTGGTGGTGGCCCGCGCGCTGTGCGCGGGGGCGTTCGAGACCTCCGGGCGCATCGGCGCCCAGCGGGTGATGGGCGAGCTGCGCGACCGGCTCACCGCCCACGTGCTGCACGTGCGCCCCGTCGGCTCCCCCGACCGGCGCACCGGCGAGCTGGTGACGACCGCCGTCCAGGGCGTGGAGGCGCTGGAGGCGTGGTTCGCCCGCTACCTGCCGCAGGCGGTGCTGGCCGTCACCGTGCCGATCGTCGTCCTCGCCTGGGTCATCCCGCGCGACACCGCGGCCGGGCTCATCCTGCTCGTCACCGTGCCGCTCATCCCCGTCTTCATGATCCTCATCGGGCTGGCGGCGAAGGCCAAGACGCAGCAGCGATGGAGCACCCTCTCGCGGCTGAGCTCCCACCTGCTCGACGTGATGCGCGGGCTGGAGACGCTGCGGGCCAACGACCGCGACGGCGTGCAGGTGCAGATGATGGAGAAGGCCGGCGACGCCTTCCGCCGCGAGACCATGGCCACGCTGCGCATCGCCTTCCTCAGCGCGCTGGTGCTGGAGCTCGTCGCGATGCTCGGCGTCGCGCTGGTGGCCGCCACCGTGGGCGTGCAGCTCGCCAACGGGGACCTGAAGCTCGAGACGGGCCTGGCCGTGCTCATCCTCGCCCCCGAGCTGTACATGCCCGTGCGCCTCCTCGGCCAGCAGTTCCACGCCAGCGCCGACGGCATGGCCGCCGCCGACCGCATCTTCGCCGTCCTGGACGAGCCCGCCTCGGTGTCGATCCCCGAGCGCCCGGTGCCCGCGCCCGACCCGTCGCGCGGCGTCGTGGAGCTGGCCGACGCGACCGTCACCTACCCCGGCCGCCCGGTCCCGGCGCTCGACCGCCTCTCGCTGACCCTGGCGCCGGGAGAGCACGTGGCGCTGGCGGGCCCCAACGGCGCGGGCAAGAGCACCGCCGCGTCGCTGCTGCTGCGGCTCCTGGATCCCGACAGCGGCACCGTGCGCTGCGCCGGCGTGGACCTGCGCGACGTGGACCCCTCCGACTGGCGCCGCCGCGTGGCCTGGGTCCCGCAGCGCCCCACGATCTTCAACGCCACGCTGGAGGACAACGTGCGCCTGGCCCGCCCCGGCGCCTCCGCCGCGGCCGTGCGCCAGGCGCTCATCGCGGCCGACCTCGCGCGGCTGGTCGCCGAGCTGCCGGACGGCCTCGACACGCGCGTCGGCGAGGACGGCCGCCCGCTGTCGGCCGGCGAGGCCCAGCGCGTGGCGCTGGCCCGGGCCTACCTGCGGGACGCGGCGCTGCTCATCGTCGACGAGCCGACCGCCCACCTCGACACGGTCACGGCCGGCCTCATCGGCGACGCGCTGTGGTCGCTGGCCGCCGGGCGCACCCTGCTGCTGGTGACGCACCGCCCCCACCTCGCGGACCGGTTCGACCGGATCATCAACGTGGACAACGGCCGGCTGGTCGTCCCCTCGTCCTCGCCCACGTCCGCAGCTCCCGTGGTGATGACGTGAATTCCGTCATGCGCATGATCCGCCTGGCCGGCCCGCTGCGGGAGCGGCTGGCGCTGTCCGTCGCGCTGGGCGCCGGCGCCATCCTCGCCGCGCTGGCCCTCCTGGCCGTCTCCGGCACCCTCATCAGCCGCGCCGCCCTGCAACCCGAGGTGCTCACGCTGATGGGCCTCATCGTCGCCACCCGCGTGCTGGCGATGGCCCGCAGCCTGTCCCGTTACGGCGAGCGGCTCGTCTCCCACGACCTGGCCCTGCGCGCCGTCGCGCGCCTGCGCGTGCGGCTCTACGAGCGCCTCGCGCCGCTGGTGCCGGGCTCGCTCCCGGGGCTGCGCGCCGGCGACGCCCTGAGCCGCTTCGTCGGTGACCTGGAGACCCTCCAGGACCTCTACCTCCGCGCGCTGGCGCCGCCGATGGTCGCCGGCGTGGTGGTGCTCGCCACCGGCGGGTTTCTCCTCGTGGTCCTGCCCATCGCCGCGCCCGTGCTCGTGGTCGGGCTTCTGCTCGCCGGTGTGGCCGTCCCGGCCATCACCGTCCGGCTGGCCGCGCGCAGCGGCCGCCGCGAGGCGCCCGCCCGCGGCCGGCTGGCCGACGAGCTGGTGGAGGTGGTCCACGGTGCGCCGGAGCTGGTCGTCGCCGGCGCCGACGGCGTGGCCGCCGATCGCGTGCACGCCGCCGACCGCTCCCTCCTGCGCCTGCAGCGGGGCGACGCCGTCGCCCAGGGCGCCGCGGTGAGCCTCGGCGGCATCGTGGCCGGCCTCACGCTGGTGGCGATCACCGCCCTCGGCGTCCAGGCCACCGCCGACGGAACGCTCGACGGCGTGCTGCTGGCCGCGGTCGTGCTCGTGACGCTGGGCTCCTTCGAGGCGACCCTTCCGCTGGCCGAGGCCGCGCGCCGCTGGGCCGCCTGCGTAGGCGCGTCCGAGCGCGTGGAGCAGGTGCTCGACGCGACCCCGGCGGTGACCGACCCCGCCGATCCGGTGGCGCTGCCCTCTGGCGGCGCGCTGGTGGCCAACGGGGTCACCGTGTGGCCCGCCGGCGCCCGGGCCCCGATCCTGCACGACGTCTCGCTGGAGCTGCGGCCCGGCGGCCGCGTCGCCGTGGTGGGCGCCAGCGGCGCGGGCAAGACGACCCTGGCCCGCGCGCTCGTGCGCTTCGCCGACCCCGCCGCGGGCACGGTGACCGTCGGCGACTGCGATCTGCGCACCGTCCGCCAGGGCGACGCCCGCCACGCGGTGCGCCTGGTCAGCCAGGAGGCCCACCTCTTCACCACCACGCTGCGCGCCAACATCGCGATCGGCAACCCCGGCGCCACCGACACCGACATCGCGCGGGCGCTCGACCGGGCCGGCCTGCGCGAGTGGGTCGCCTCCCTCCCCCAGGGGACCGACACGGTGCTCGGCGAGGAGGGCGCCTCGGTGTCCGGCGGCCAGCGGCGGCGCATCGCCCTGGCCCGCGGCTTCGTCGCCGACGCGCGCTTCCTCATCCTCGACGAGCCGACGGCCCACCTGGACGCCGGTGGCGCCGTGGCGCTGCTGCGGGATCTGGGCAGTCCGGCCGGCCGGGTGGCCGACCAGCGCGGCATGCTCGTGATCTCGCACACGTGCGCGGGACTCGAGGAGTTCGACGAGATTCTCGTGCTGGACGGCGGGCGCGTGGTGGAACGTGGCACGTACGCGCATCTCGTCGCCCACGACGGGGCCTACGCCGCGTTGTTGACCGCATCCTGAAGGCCGTGGTTGACCGCAGGCGAACGGGTGGGTGGCACCGTTTCGTTTGTGCGCCTTCGCACATACCCTTGACGCATGGGGACCGCGACGATCGACCAGCCGGTGCCGGCGTGCCTTCCGGGCAAGCTCCGGCCGCCGCGCCCGGTGCCCGGGCTCGTCGTGCGCCAGCGACTGCTGAACGGGCTCGATGAGGCGGTCCGCGCCCACCCGGTGACGGTCCTCATCGGCCCCGCCGGGTGCGGCAAGACCACGCTGCTGGCCACCTGGGCGGCGGCCACCGCCGGCACCGCCTGGATCACGCTGGACGTCGACGACGCCACCCCCGCCCGCTTCTGGGCCCTCGTGCTGGGTGCCGTCGGCGCCGCGGACGCGCGGTGCGAGTGCGACGACCCGGCCTGCTCGCTCTCCGCGCATCTCGACGGCACGCAGGCCTCGCGGGTGCTCATCCTCGACGGGATCGACGCCATCACCAGCACGGAGACGCTCGCGGAGCTGAAGGCCCTGCTGCGCCGGCTGCCGGCCGGCCTGCGGATCGTGATGACCAGCCGCCGCCCAATCAAGGCGCTCCACCTGCAGCGCCTGCAGGTCGAGGGGATCGCCTGCCGGCTCGACGCGGACACCCTGCGCATGACGGCCGCGGAGACCCGGGCGCTGCTGACCGAGTCGGGGCTGGACCTCGACGCCGCGACGGTGGCGGCCCTGTGGCAGCGCACGGAGGGCTGGGCCGCGACGCTTCGCCTGGCGGCGCTGGCGCTGCGCGGCGGGACCGGGGACCGCGCCCACGTCGGGCACCTCACCGGCGACGAGTACTACCTCTCCGACTACCTCGCCGAAGAGCTGCTGAGCAACGTCGACGAGGAGATGCGCCGCTTCCTCGTCCACACCTCGGTGGCCGACGAGCTCGACGGCGCCCTGGCGGACGCGCTCACCGGGGACAGGGGCGGCGGCGCCCGCCTGGCCGCGTTGCGCGCGGCGGGCTTTCCCCTGTCGGCGGTGGAGGACCGGCCCGGTGTGTACCGCCACCATCCGCTCGTGGCCGGGATGCTGCGCGGGCTGCTGCTGCAGGAGAGCCCGGCGCTGGCCGCCGAGCTGCGCGATCTCACCGCCGGCTGGTACGCCGAGCACCGGTGGGAGCCGCGCGCGCTGCTCGCCGCCACGCCCGTCGCCACCGCGATCGACCACCGGCCCGGCCGGGCCGCGGACGAGGGGCTGAGCACGGCGGAGCTGGCGATCCTGCGCTACCTGCGCTCGCCGATGACCAACCTGGAGATCGCGGGCGAGCGGTGCCTGTCGGTCAACACGGTCAAGACCCACCTCAAGCAGATCTACCGCAAGCTCGACGCCTCCGGGCGCAGCGACGCGGTGGCGCGGGCGACCGCGATGGGCCTCTTCGCGCGCTGAGGGTCAGCGCGGGGTGACCACCGGCGCGACGACCGGGAGCGTCAGCGTCACGGTGGTGCCCGGGTCGGACGCCTCGACGCGCACCTCACCGCCGGCCAGGGTGGCCCGCTCGCGCATCCCGAGCAGCCCGAAGCCGCCCGAGGGCGTGCCGTCCAGGCCACGGCCGTCGTCGGAGACGCGCAGGCGCAGGGTGCGGCCGTCGCAGGCCGCCACCAGGTCGACCCGCCGGGCCTCGGCGTGGCGGACCACGTTGTTGAGCGCCTCCTGGGTCACGCGGTAGGCGGCGTTCTCGATCTCGGGTGGCAGCCGCTCGTGGCCCAGCTCGAAGGCCACCGACACCTCCAGCCCCTCCCGTTCCGCGATCCGCAGCACCAACGTCCGCAGGGCGGGCTCCAGGCCCAGCTCGTCCAGGGCCGCGGGGCGCAGGTCGGTGATGATCTCGCGCAGGCTGGTGATCTCCCGGTCCAGCAGCTCGATCGTCGCCTGCACCATGTCGCGGCCGCTGGTCCCCTCCGCCCGCAGCGAGGCGGCCAGGGCGAGCTTGATCGCGCCCAGCCCCTGCAGCGTCTCGTCGTGCAGGTCGCGGGCCCACCGCTTGCGCTCGGCCTCGGCGGCGGCCACCGAGTCGCGCAGGCGCTGCTCCTGCACCGTGCGCGCGGCGGAGACGGCGGTCGCGGCGCTGGCCGCGAACGCCCGCAGCGCGCGCTCGTCCTCCTCGTCGAACTCCTTGCGGGCGCCGAGGTGGTCGAACGCCGTGAGGACGCCGAGGCCGGTGCCCCGGTAGGCGAGCGGCACGATCAGGGCGCTCCGGGCGTCGGGCATGCCGAAGTGGTCGGCGCTGATGTGCAGGCCGGACCGCACGTCGTCGACCCGCTGGGGCTCCAGGGTCGTGAGCGCGACCCCGGAGGTCGAGCCGGCCACGGGGATGGTGGCGCCCGGCCCCGGCCGCGCGTTGCCGGCGTGGGCGACCACGACCAGCTCACCGCCGTCCTCCAGGAGGATCAGCAGCGCGTCGGCCTCCACCAGGGCGCGGGCCCGCTTCACGATCAGCTCGAGGATCCGGCCCAGCTCGGTCTCCGCCCCGACGGCCAGGGCGATGTCCGCGGACGCCTCCATCCCGCGCACGGCCCGCTCCAGCTCGGTCCGGCGCGACTCGCTCTCCTGGAACAGCCGCGCGTTGTGGATGGCCACGGCCGCCCACTCGGCCAGGAGCACGATGGCGGCGACGTCCTCGTCGTCGAAGTCCGCGCGGCCCTCCTTCTCCGTGAGGTAGATGTTGCCCCACGCCTCGCCCCGGATGCGGATCGGGGCCCCCAGGAAGCCGTGCATCGGCGGGTGGCCGGGCGGGAACCCGTAGGAGCGGGGGTGCTCGGAGACGTCGTGCAGGCGGATGGGCTCGGGCTGGTCGATGAGCAGCCCGAGGATCCCGTGGCCGCGCGGGAGCGCGCCGATCGCCCGGGACACGTCCTCGTCGACGCCGCTGGTGATGAACGCCTGGAGCTCGCGGCGCCGGTCGTCGAGGATGCCGACGGCGGCGAAGCGCGCGCCCGTCAGCTCGCGGGCCGTCTCGAGGATGTGCTCGAGCACGGCATCCAGCTGGAGTTCCGAGGTGAGGGCGCGTCCGAGGTCCAGGAGCCGTTGCAGCCGCTCCACCCGAACAGCCGGGATGTCGTCGTCGGACTCCATCGGCAGGATCTCGATCATACGCCGCCCGCGACCACCGGTGGCGCTGGCCCATCGCGTAGTCTGGCCACGTGCCCGTTCGCATCGTGCTCGCCGACGACCATGCCGTCGTCCGTTCCGGCCTGCGCCTCCTGCTGGAGGCGGAGGAGGGGCTCGAGGTCGTCGCCGAGTCCGGCGACACCGACGGCGCGCTGCGCGCCGTCCTGGGCCACAAGCCGGACGTGCTCGTGCTGGACCTCAACATGCCGGGCCAGCCGTCGTCGCTCGACGCGATCCCGGGCGTCCGGGAGCGCTCGCCCGAGACGGCCACGGTCATCCTCACCATGCAGGAGGACCCCGAGTTCGCCCGCCAGGCGCTGCGCGCCGGCGCGCTGGGCTACGTCCTGAAGGAGGCGGCCGACCGGGAGCTGGTGGAGGCCGTGCGCCGCGCCGCGGCCGGCGAGACCTACCTCAACCCGTCGCTCGGCGCCAAGCTCGCGGCGGCGCCGCCGGAGTCCTCGCGCTGGCCGGATGAGCTCTCACAGCGCGAAGTCGAGGTGCTGCGTCTCATCGCGCTGGGCCACACGAACGCCGAGATCGGCGAGCAGCTGTTCCTGTCCGTGCGCACCGTGGAGACCCATCGCGCACACGTGCAGCAGAAGCTCGGGCGCACCACGCGGGCCGAGCTGGTGCGGTACGCGCTGGACAACGGCCTGCTCGAGAACGCCTGACCCTACGTAGGAACCCGCAGGCCCCCGGGCGCGGATCACCGATGTGACGGCGACGGGGCCGCCCTAGCCTCCGTCGGGAATCTGACTCGTTCCAGGAGACGCATGTTCCGCAACGTCATCATCGGCATCGATGGTCGTTCCGGCGGTCGTGACGCGATCGCTCTCGCCCGGCAGCTGGCCGATCCGGACGCCAC
>WBZU01003579.1_pt1 | contig 10082 bp, 9 predicted proteins | sample 5204311 | NCBI WGS metagenome assembly WBZU01 (sample SAMN12344359, study PRJNA552823) | activated sludge metagenome | biome: Activated sludge suspended growth; feature: Nitrification reactor; material: Wastewater; isolation source: activated sludge from nitrification reactor of wastewater treatment... | reverse complement strand
ATTGCAAGCGTGAAGGAACAACTGATCAGGGCCGCGAAGGATGAACAGATCAAGGCCGTCGTGTTGCGTATCAACACGCCTGGAGGAACGGTCACGGCCTCGGATATCATTTATCACGAGTTGAAGACATTCAAAGCCAATCGTAAAGTGCCCATTGTTGCCTCCATCATGGATCTTGGGACCTCGGGGGGCTACTACATTGCAGCCGCTGCCGACCGGGTATTGGCGCATCCGTCATCCGTCACCGGGAGTATCGGTGTCATCATGCTCACGGTGAATGCCAAAGGGTTGCTCGAGAAAATCGGAGTCGATGCGACGGCGGTCACGTCAGGCCCTCGCAAGGACATGGGATCGCCGTTTCGGACCATGACGACCGAAGAGCGTGCCATCTTCCAAGGGCTGATCGATTCGTTTTATCAACGGTTCTTGACCATCGTGCAGGAGGGCCGTTCCAATTTACAGATGGACCAGATCAAGAGGCTGGCTGATGGTCGTATCTATACAGGGGAGCAAGCGAAGGAGGCCGGTTTGGTCGATGAGATCGGCTATCTGGAAGACGCCGTTGCGGTTGCGAAGAAACGAGCCGGCCTGACGGAAGCCCGTGTCGTGACGTACCAACGTCCAGGCGAGTATTCGAATAACGTCTATTCTAAACTTGCAGTTCCGAGCGGACTTGCCGGCCTTGCGGATTTCGACCTTGCCACATTGGTGCGTGGGGGAACTCCTCAGTTTATGTACCTGTGGATGCCGTAGTAGAAAGAAGAATACCGATGGTGTGGCTGGTGTTAGAATGAAGTCGGAGGGCGTGATAGAGGTGACAGATGGTGCAGCCGTCGGAGCACGAGATCGACCGATTGCTCTCAACGCCCGTTGCTCGTCGGACGTTGCTGCTTGAGGGTGTTCGCAGAGCGATGGGGCTCTCGTGTCTTCTGACAGCGGGGTCGATGGCAACCTTGGCCGCGACAGTCGGTGGGTGTGTCAGAGCCCCCGGGACCGCGCGCGATCAGTTTATTTACATTTCCGAGGAAAAGGAAATGGCGATGGGGGTTGGTGCCTATCGGGAATTACTTCGAAAAGCACCGGTAAGCGACGATCCTGAGTTGAATGAGTTGGTCAACAGGGTGGGGAATCGAATTGCTGCCGTCGCGAATAAACCTGAATATCAATGGGAATTTGCTATTATTCGAGATGATCGCACGATCAACGCCTTTGCCCTTCCCGGGGGAAAGGTTGCGGTCTTCACGGGAATTTTGAAGATTACCAAGAACGAAAATGGCTTGGCCACCGTGATCGGTCATGAAGTGGCGCATGCCCTCCAACGACATGGCGCAGAACGGTATAGTCGGAGTATTTTGGAGACCATCGGTCAGGTCGGTGCGCTGGCTGCCGGAGCCGCAGCCGGTCGACCGGATGCAGCCATTGCGGCGATGAGTGCCTATGGTGTCGGGGTGTCGTTACCATTCGGCCGAAAACAAGAATCTGAAGCCGACTACATCGGGCTCAAGCTGATGGCGCAAGCGGGGTATGATCCTCGAGAAGCGGTTCCGTTTTGGGAGCGAATGAGTGGTTGTCCCAGGCAAATGATTGACAAAGTCTGTTTTCGATCTCAACACACGATTCCAGAATTTTTGTCGACGCATCCCTCCGATCTGGCGCGTATCAATCAGATCGAAGCGTGGCTCCCTGAGGCCATGAAGTACTATCATGACACTCAGGAGAATCAGGGCCCAATGCCGGCTCCCTATCACCCCTTAATTGGTCCAGAACTTCCTCCAGTCAATCACGGTTAGCAGACTATCATGCCAAAACGGACGGATATCCAATCAATTCTGATGATCGGATCAGGCCCAATCGTCATCGGGCAAGCCTGTGAATTCGATTATTCCGGTACACAGGCCTGTAAAGCCCTCAAGGCCGAGGGCTATAAGGTCATTCTCATCAACAGTAATCCTGCTACGATCATGACCGATCCAGAGCTGGCCGATCGAACCTATGTGGAACCGATTACGTTGGACGTGGTCGAAAAAGTCATCGATCGGGAACGTCCCGATGCCTTGCTGCCGACCATGGGAGGGCAAACGGCTCTCAACACCACGATGGGCTTGGTCAAACGAGGCGTGCTCGAGAAATATGGCGTGATCCTTGTGGGCGCGTCGGCGGATGCGATTCATAAGGCGGAGGATCGAGAAGCGTTTAAGCTGGCCATGCAGCGGATTGGGCTCCGGGTGCCGAAGAGCGGGACGGCCCATAATCGCCAGGAAGCCGTCGCGATCGTGGAGACCGTCGGGTTTCCGGCGATCATTCGCCCTTCCTTCACGATGGGAGGGACCGGTGGAAATATTGCCTACAATCGTGAAGAATTTGAGCGATTGATCGAGTGGGCACTGGCGATGAGTCCCGTGAGCCAGGTCTTGATCGAGGAATCGGTCATCGGTTGGAAAGAGTATGAATTGGAGGTCATGCGTGACCTGAAAGACAATGTCGTCATCGTGTGCTCCATTGAAAATTTCGATCCGATGGGGGTCCACACCGGAGACAGCATTACCGTGGCGCCGGCCATGACCTTAACCGATAAAGAATACCAACAGATGCGGGATGCGGCTCTGCGCATCATTCGCGAGATTGGGGTCGACACGGGCGGATCGAATATCCAGTTCGGGATCAACCCAGCCAATGGTGAGATGGTCGTTATTGAGATGAATCCGCGAGTATCCCGAAGTTCGGCGTTGGCCTCAAAAGCGACCGGATTCCCCATCGCGAAGATCGCCGCCAAACTTGCTGTTGGATACACGCTGGATGAGATTACGAACGATATTACCGGAGTGACAAAGGCATCGTTTGAGCCGGCCATCGATTACGTCGTGGTGAAAATTCCTCGATTTGCCTTTCAAAAGTTCAAAGGGGCCGATCCGACCTTGACGACCCAAATGAAGTCGGTTGGTGAGGTGATGGCGATCGGCCGTACGTTTAAAGAGTCGTTGCAGAAGGCAATTCGTTCGTTGGAGTTGGACCTGAACGGGCTGGTTTCTCGGTTCGGCTTGGATCGCGGGATGCCGACCGGCTTCAATCGTTCGGAGGCGGTCGAGAAGCTTGAGAGATTACTGCGCATGCCATTGCCGGAGCGACTATGGTATCTGGCTGACGCGATGCGCCTGGGATTGACCGACGAGGAATTGAGAGCAACGACGAAAGTCGATCCCTGGTTCCTAGACCAGGTGAGACAGCTGGTGGATTTTGAACGATCTCTTGCCAGCCATGCGACCAACCCGGCGGAGTGTCTGAGCGGAGGACTCCTTTGGGAAGCCAAGGAACTCGGTTTTTCTGATGATCGTATCGCTTACTTGCTGGGCTGTGAGGCTGGGATCGTCTCGAAGGCACGCATGGAGCATCGGGAACGGCGCGTGACGTATAAACGGGTTGATACCTGTGCCGCAGAGTTTGAGGCCCAGACTCCGTATCTCTATTCCACCTATGGACACGAGTGCGAAGCAAGGCCGTCTGATCGAAAGAAGGTCGTCATTCTTGGTGGAGGTCCCAACCGCATCGGGCAGGGGATCGAGTTCGACTATTGTTGTGTCCATGCGGCCATGGCGCTTCGGGAAGAAGCGATCGATACGATCATGGTGAACTGCAATCCGGAAACCGTCAGCACGGATTACGATACCTCGGATCGCCTCTACTTTGAGCCGCTCACTCATGAGGATGTGCTGAATATCGTGCATCGGGAACAGCCCCTCGGTGTGGTATTGCAATTCGGGGGACAGACTCCCTTGAAGCTCGCGCTCCCGCTTTCAAAGGCCGGTGTCAAGATTCTCGGCACCAGTCCTGATGCCATCGATCTGGCTGAGGATCGTGAACGGTTCCGTGAACTGTTGATTAAGCTCGGCCTGCGTCAGGCGGAGAGTGGCACCGCTCGATCCGTTAAGGAAGCGGTACAAATTGCCGGGCAGATCAGTTACCCGGTTATGGTGCGTCCGTCGTACGTCTTGGGTGGACGGTCCATGCAGATCGTCTATGACGAAACCGGTTTATTGGAATACATGCGGTCGGCGGTCAAGGCATCGCCCAATCACCCAGTGTTGATCGACAAGTACCTCGCCGATGCGATCGAAGTCGATGCCGATGCGATATCAGATGGGGATACTGTGGTGGTCGCAGGCATTATGGAGCATATTGAAGAGGCTGGAGTTCATTCTGGCGATTCAGCCTGCTCGCTTCCTCCCTACACCCTTGAGAAGCCTCTTGTCACCGAGATCGAGCGTCAGATGAGAATGTTGGCCAGAGAGTTAGGGGTGATTGGGTTGATGAATGCCCAATTTGCCGTCAAAGGAGAGACGATCTATGTCTTAGAGGTCAATCCACGCGGATCCCGGACCGTTCCGTTCGTGAGCAAAGCTATCGGTGTCCCCCTTGCAAAGCTGGCGATGAAGGTGATGATGGGGCGCTCGCTCAAGGAGCTTGGATTTACACAGGCTCCGGTCCCTGTGCATTTCTCGGTTAAAGAGGCGGTCTTTCCCTTCAATAAGTTTCCAGGGGTCGATGTGCTGCTCGGCCCGGAGATGAAATCGACCGGAGAGGTGATGGGTCTCGATGAAGATTTTGGATGGGCATTTGCCAAATCCCAGGCCGGGGCCGGGGCTGTGTTGCCCACGTCTGGCACGGCGTTCATCAGCGTGAAAGCCTCGGATCGCCCCGCTGCGCTCGAAGTGGGGAGAGCGTTGAGCCAACTAGGGATGCGCATTCAAGGCACGAGTGGGACAGCAGGCTATCTACGAGAGCACGGACTTCCCGTGGAGGTCGTGAATAAAGTGGCCGAGGGCAGGCCGCATATCGTTGATCATATTAAGAATGGGGCAGTGGCGATTGTCGTCAATACGGTACGGACGGCCTCGGCGCATGTTGATTCGCTTGCCATCAGGCGAGAGGCACTCCATCGGGGGATCCCCTATTACACGACCATGCGAGGGGCCCATGCTGCGGCGATGGCGATCGAGGCCATCCTGAAAAAAGATCTATCGATCCGAACATTGCAAGAGTATCATCAGGCCTAACAGGCTTCAGAAGAACTCGTGTAATACCCATACGATGGCCGAAATGTGCTGGGCGGTGGGAGTACGACCATTATGTCAGGATGCTCAACAAGGCTGTCCAGCAAGGCCGCAGCAAGCGAAGAAACGAGGTAGACGCCTCGGTTCGTTGAGTTTCTGAGCGATGTGAGAACATCGCCGACGCCATTTTTCAGTATCCTGCTAACCAGTTGAGGAGCAACCGGAGCATGCCGACACCAATCACCAAGAAAGGCTACGAAGCGTTACAGGCTGAACTGGTTCGTTTGCGCAAGATCGAGCGCCCGAAGGTGATCGAGGCGATTGCGGAGGCGAGAGCACACGGCGATCTCAGTGAAAATGCCGAATACGATGCCGCCAAAGAGCGTCAGGGTTTCATTGAGTCTCGGATCTCCGAACTGGAGGGGAAGATCGCCGACGCGCGCATTGTGGAAATCAATGGGCGCACCAGCGAGACCATTGTCTTTGGGGCGACGGTCTTGGTGGTTGAGCAGGAATCGCAATCCAAGAAGCAGTATACGTTGGTCGGGCAAGATGAAGCGGATATGAAGTTCAATAAAATTTCCGTGCAATCCCCCGTCGGGCGTGCCTTGATCGGCAAACGGGTCGGCGATTTTGTCGAGGTGAAGACGCCGGTCAAGATGGTTGAATACGAAGTCGTGGAGATCAAATTCGAGGAATGTTGACGTGCCGGAGGCACGACCCCTCATCGCCTTGCTGACGGATTTTGGAGAACGCGACAGTTTCGTCGCCAGCATGAAAGGGGTGATCCTCTCGATCAATTCGTCCGCGCTGCTGGTCGATCTCTCTCATCAGATCACGTCGCATCAGATTCAGGAAGCCGGGTATTTTCTGAAATCCTGTTACCGATATTTCCCTGCAGGAACGATCTTTGTCGCTGTCGTCGATCCCGGAGTCGGGACCGAGCGTCGGGCGTTACTTGTGTCGGCCGCGGGATGCTTGTTTGTGGGTCCGGATAACGGGCTCTTTACGGAAATTTTGGAGCAGGAAGTCGGCGCCAAGGTCTGGCAGATCAATAACCCACAGTATCGCTTGGAAACGGCCGGATCGACCTTTGATGGTCGAGATGTGTTCGCACCGGCTGCTGCCTGGTTGAGTAAGGGGGTCCCACCGTCGTTTTTTGGGCCGACCGTCGACGACCCCATTCAGCGTTCGGTCGCGATCCCGGTCTGGCACGAGGATGTGCTGATCGGAAAGATCGCGTCTGTCGATCGATTCGGCAATCTCATTTCCAACATCACCGCGAGACAGATCCGGGAATTTCGAGCTGTGACGGGACAACCTGTGGAGATTCGAATCGGAACGTATATCATCAATGATTTGGTCGGCAGTTACAGCCAAGGCCATCGCCAGAGTCCGTCCGCGCTGATCAATAGCGGCGGGAACTTGGAGATTTTTCTGCAGGAGGATAGCGCGGCACGGCGTTTTCAGTTTGAGGTGGGGGAAGAAGTTCGTCTCTGCTGACTCAGCGTCGGCGCAACGCACCGCTAATGCAGCAAGAAGTACTTCCCGACCGATGTGCTGTCGCTTCGAGATTCAGAATCGGCAGGAGGCGGGCTTCTTGAAGTCCATCATCCTGAAGCTGTACTGCGTATAGGTGCCGGTGGCGAGGAGCGTCTCACTGGGCTACTGTACGCCAAGCGGTTGAAGCCGCCAACAGGCCCACAAGAATTTACCAAGCCTCATCGACTGGAAGCGACTCCGTGAGGCGAGCCGACGTTGGAGTTGTTTCGAAACAGGCTCCGAACAGCAAGCTGCGGTTTCTGTCGCGCATGCATAATTCACGATCTGAACCCATTCTCCGTCCTCTGATGGAGGCAGTTCCTCCTGGCGGATTCGCCATCAAGAAGTTGCCCGCATCATCGGTGGTGATTCGACCCGGCGCTTGCACTCGTACCGGCCCCGCGCATAATAACATCCGCTGTCACAAGGAGGAATGGATGAAGGCTTATCGGAAATATGTGACGATCGACAACCCGCAGCAGATTACACTGTCGAATCTGCCGTTTGCCCCTGGCGACTGCGTAGAAGTTGTGATGATTGCCACGGAATCCTCCTCGACGGTTCATCTGGAAACCCTGCACACCCTGTTGAAGACCACACAAGCCCTGCCGCATGCGCGTCCCCTCACAGATGTGGACATTGCAGCTGAAGTCGCAGCCGTTCGGACTCGATGAAAGTCGTCATCGACCCAAACGTGGTGGGGTCGGCCGCGCTGAAGATTAAAGATCCAGAAGCCGTTCTGCGGGCGGTGGTCGCACACGCCGACTGGGAATGGATCGTGCCGGCCGAGATTCTCGCCGAGTACAAAGCAGTCCTCGCCCGCGAGAAGTTTGGCCTCCCACCCGAGCTGCTGTGCCAGTGGATCACGTTTCTGGAGACGGTGACGGTGCTGGTGGATGTGCCGGTCGTCCTCTCCTATCCACCCGACCCCGCTGATGCGAAGTTCCTCGGGTGCACGCCGAGTGGCTCGTGACCGGGGATCGCGATTTTGCATCGGCCCGGAAACTGCTGAGCACCACGATCCTCTCCGTCTCTCAATTTAAGACTTTCGTCTGCGATTCTGCGGCATAAACGGCGCGCGCCTAGCCTGGCTGTTGGTGATCAGCCCAGGTGGGCCTGCCGCGCCATGCACTCGTCATTTGGTTCCCCTTTTCATGCCTCTCAGAAAAAAGGGAGAGGTATGGCCTCTTCGAGTAGGTCTCCTCCTCATCACCCGTCAGAAAGACCTGCTTGCTGGAGGCACCATGGATCGGTTGTGGAGATGGCTATTCAGCCTTGTGGAGAAATGCTGGTGGGGTACAGGCCGCCGCATGCGGTCCCGGCCAATCGTCCCTCACCCTATTCCGTGAGCTAATCGAAGCCGTGAAACACTATGGTCGGCCACAATTCGTGCGGACGGATAATGAAGCCGTGTTCGTCTCTCGCTGGTTTAGAGTCGGCCTCTGGCTCCTGGGGATCCCCCACCAACGCACCGAGCCCGGTTGTCCCTGGCAAAATGGACAGGTCGAACCATTCATCGGCACGGTGAAACGGGCGCTGGCGAGAGCCTTGATCACAATCGACAAGAAATTCAATACCACGTTACGAGACGTGCGCACATGGTACAACCATGATCGGTCCCATGACCATCTACAAGGGCGGACGTCCGCCGAAGTCTGGGCCGGGATCGATATCTTCACCGCGAAGCCTGGCTCATGTGAGGAGTGTGAGGCGAACAGTTTGAGTTCACGTACGGAACATCTGTCCGTGATCCCAACGGACGAGTGTGCGCAAAAAACGATGAACACAGAGAAAGGGTGCACAAATGCCAAAAAATCGGGCAGAAGGGTAAGAATTCAGATCGCAAAGCGGGGATGAGACGAGATTGGTGAGACAATCCACTCCCGAGTCTTACAACAACCTCAGCCGGTCACAGGACAATCCGCTGATTGCCGTTCACCAACAGGACGATCTGGAGAGCATGGGTCGTCCCACGGCCGCAGGGAACCGTGCCCGCGCCGTTGGTCTGATAGGTCAAGGTATTGGTAACAAACATGCGGCGGTGAGGCGGGATTCGTCAGGAAATCAGGCAGTGATTCCCCACTGAAACCTGCACTGTCTGCGGGGAAGGGACAGTGTGTGGTGGATGTGCCACGGCACCATCCGTGCCCGCCGTCCTCACGGACAGAGGCTAGATTAGAAGTAGTATTGCTCGCATGAGTGGGTTACGGCAAATGACGTGGGACATCCACCCGTTCATGAAAGAACCGTGCAACGCATACTTCGTGTCCGACAACCGCGTACACCACGAGGTGATGTTCTACAGGGAAACAGCGGCAGCCCGGATACCAATCCTCGCGCGGTTTCCCCAGTTGTGGATTGACGGCAAGTTGCCGCAAGCCACGATTGAGCTTGGCGGCATACAGGTTCATCTGCTGTCCGCCCCATTGTTCAAAGGTATATTGAAGAATGTCGGCGAGATCGAGCGCGGCCAGTTCTGAAAGAACGACTGTAAAATCAGCCCGTGACAAGCGGATTCACCACGCGGCCTTTCTTCGCGTTTGCCTTGGCCATGCGTTTGGCTGCCGCCATATTCAGTGGCACAGATTTGCCCGCGTGGAGCTGGGCAAACCCATTGGTGACCTCGTCGCGCACCGCCATGAGGCGCAGGGCTTCGCGCACGACTTCGCTGGCATTGTTATAAAGCCCAGCCGTCACCTTTTGTTTGACCAGCCGCTCTAGTTGCGGCGTAAGATTGACGTTCATAGTTCCCCCCTCGTTCAAGCCGTAAGTAAGCTAACTATACCATACATTGTCAATCTTTGATAATTCACAACTTACCCCTCGTGAGATAATGTGTGGAAGGTGAGGTGGCCCGGATTTGACAGACACCGAGAAACGGGGACAGGATTCCCCAAGGAGGGGTCCGATGGGTGCACGCAAGCAGTTCACGCCAGAATTTAAGCGTGAAGCAGGGCAGCTCTAAACCTGATAGCGGCAGGTCCGTCTTTCACAGATGAGAGAAGAGAGAAGGTTTAAACTAAAAATAATTCGTCAGACAGCAGTAGAATTCAGGTTTCGATACGGGGCTGAGGCGCGATTCGTCATGAAATGAGGTAACGCGTCACCACTGAACCCCGCACTGTCCGCGCGGACGGGACACACGCGACGGACAGATATCTGGGTATTGGGTTGTCCGTCCCAGCCGATGATCTGGGCCCCTGCCGGAATGCGTATCTGGAAGTCCGGCAAGTCCGGATCCGTCACGATCCGCTCGACCCCGGTGTTCGAGATATCCACCATACCGGTCGTTTTTTTGGAAATGCAGATGGGGCACGAAGCTGAGCGCATTGGCCTGGCCCGCCACGATGATCACTTTGTAGCGAATAATCGGCAAAATGAATTGGCGCTTCCGGGTTTAGCGTGGGTATAGCTCGAGCCCGCCACAGTGGAAGTAGATCGCCGTCTTGAAGTGCTTGGTGTTGCGGAAACCGCAAGCCATGCATTTGATCT
>WBZU01002690.1_pt2 | contig 10082 bp, 4 predicted proteins | sample 5204311 | NCBI WGS metagenome assembly WBZU01 (sample SAMN12344359, study PRJNA552823) | activated sludge metagenome | biome: Activated sludge suspended growth; feature: Nitrification reactor; material: Wastewater; isolation source: activated sludge from nitrification reactor of wastewater treatment... | reverse complement strand
GATCGCGCAGCACATGCGGCAGGGATGATCGCCGTCGAAGGCTTCACTCAAACCTTCCGCCACGGAACCAGTGCGAATCGAGTAGGTCACCGCCATGCGCACCCAGGCCGCCGTTTGCAGCACGGCCCACTGCCCGCCGATGGAAACCATCAGGGCGATCAGCAGCAAGAGCCTGACAACGCGGCAGAGCATGGAGGGTGTGATAACTGAGTGATGTGGCGAAAGCAAATCGGAAGATGCAGGCCACGGTGAGGCGAATCTGCCAGCCTCCTCTATTTGAATTTGCGTTGGCTCAGGCTCCGCCAGTCTTGGTGCGTGGCGGGCCCCGCCCAGGCGGCGATGCGAATCCGCGCTTTAGGCACGCTCAAGCAGAAAGCCGCTGATCAGTCCAGCGTCTGGCGGTAACGCTTCACGCCGATGATCAGTGCGACAACTGCGAATACCGCGATCTGCCAGAGCTGGAGCTTGATGTCGTCGAACGTGTTCCCCTTCAGCAATACGCCGCGGATGATGCGCAGGAAATGTGTCAGTGGCAGCACCTCGCCGATGTGCTGCGCCCATGAAGGCATGCCGCGAAATGGGAACATGAAGCCCGAAAGCAAGAGCGATGGCAGGAAGAAAAAGAAGGAGCCCTGCACCGCCTGCAGCTGATTCTGCGCGAGCGTGGAGAAGGTGATGCCTACTGCGAGGTTTGCCGTGATGAACACGAATGCGACGAGGAAGATCAGGCCGATATTTCCCACGAAGGGAACCTGGAACAGGAAGTGCGCGGCGACTAGAATCAGGCAGACCTGCACGTAGCCGACGAGGATGTAGGGGATGATTTTGCCGAGCAGCACTTCAAACGGGCGGGTCGGCATGGAGAGCAGGTTCTCCATCGTTCCACGCTCGCGTTCGCGAGTGATGGCCAGTGCCGTGATCATCACCATCGTCATCGTCAGCACCACGCCCATGAGACCGGGCACGATGTTATACTGCGTGATTGCCTCCGGATTATAGAGCGCATGAACGCGCAGATCGATCGCTTCCGCCGCCGGTGCGAGATAGGCGAGCGGCCCCTTCAGATCATTTTGCAAAGCGGTCGTCAGCAGCGGGCGCATCGCGTTGATCGCATTGCTGGTCGCTGCCGGATCAGTGGCATCGGCTTCGACCAGCAGCTTCGGTTTGTCGCCGCGCAGCAGATCACGGGAGAAGCCCGTTGGGATGGTGATGACGAACTGCACCTCGCCGTGTTCCAGGACCTCGCGCGCCTCGGCTTCGCTGCGGAGCACGTGCGTCATCTGAAAGTAGCCGGTGTTTTGAATCGCCGCGAGCAGCGTGCGCGCCTGCGGCCCGTGATCGTTTATGAGCACCGCGGCGGGCAGATGCTTTGGGTCCGAATTGATCGCGAAGCCAAAGAGGATGAGCTGCATCATCGGGATGCCCACCATCATCCCGAACGTCACACGATCCCGCCGCATCTGGATGAACTCCTTCGTGATGATGGCGATGAAGCGTGAGATGGAGAAGCGGCGGCTCATGATCTTCGGCGGAGCATGCGGGAACGTGGCGTGAGATGCCCGCGTTGGCAAAGGCCAGGGTGGCACGGTGCTGCGTCATCTTCTTCACATACCTGGAAGCATTCATGGTTGTCGAAAAGCATCTTTCCCCTTACTCTCGATTCGCTCTTACCCCCTCGATCGTCCGGTGACCCTCAGCGTCGGGCGGCCCCGGGATTCCACCTCTGATGATGCATCATGAAACAAGGAATCTTCCCCCTTTGGCCGGCCGGGCTGTTGCTGCTCGCGTGGCTGCCGGGTGCGGCGCAGGCGCAGTTCACCTCCACGCGCATCGTGGGCAGCGGTGATGTGCTGCCCGATGGTCGCGTGGTGGGCGCGCCGTCGTTTTCAGGTGGCGGCGGTTTGTCCACCACTTTTGGGATCAACAACCATGGCGATGCGAGCTACGTGCTGCAGGTGATCGACCCGGCCAACACGTCCACCACGGAGGTGCGTTTGTTCAAGACGTCGGCGGGCGTGCCGGTGGAGGTGGCGCGGGAAGGACAGGTGTATGCGGGCCATGTGTTTGTGCGGCAGGACTTCGTGCTGCCGGGGGGGTATCCTCTGGCGGACGACGGCTCGCTCACCTTTGCGGCCGGGCTGAATGCGTCCGGCACCAGCCTGGTGCGCAGCACGTCGGGCGGGTTGCAAACGGTGTTCCTGGCGGGGCAGGCTTCACCGGACGGCAATGGCACCGCCACGGTGACGGGTTCGTTCTCGAGCAACGTCAGCGCGAACCGCGCCGGGGGCATGATGCTGAGCGCGACGCTGGCCGGCGGCTCGACCACGACTTCCACCGATCAGGGCTTCCTTCTCCTCGAAAGCGGGTCCGTGACGATGCCGGTGCGGGAAGGGGTGACGTCCACCGCGCCCGGGTTCGTCGCCAACACGATCTTTTCCTTTACCTACCTGCTCAATGCGACGGACAGCTTCGGCGGCTTTCCGCTGGTGGTGGGGTCGATCAATGCCACGACGTCGAAGGTGCAGTTCGACTGTCTCAAGCTGGCGAATGGCACGTTCCAGGTGCTCAGCAGTCATCCCTACCCCACCTCTACACCGTCTTCACTCACGGTAGTGCCAGCCTATGCATCCGGGCTCACCGCATCAGGCAAAACCATCGCCACGTGCCTGCTCTTCGGCCCCGGGGTGGACAGCAGCAACAACGCCGCAGTGGCCATCGTGGGCAAGACCGCGCCGATAATCGTGATGCGCACCGGCAGCGGCGCGCCCGGCGGTGGAGGCACTCTCACCAGCTTGTTGCCCGTGGGAGCGAACCAGCAGGGGGCCATGATGATCCTGGCCCAGCTCACCGGCGCTCCGGATGGAGCCACCACCGCGCTTTTTTATTCAACACCGGCAGGCGTGGTGACACCGCTGCTGCGCCAGCACGCGCCGGTGCCCGGTGTGGCGGACCGGAGGTTCAACTCGATGATTCCCATCGGGTTCAATGCCTCCGGCAATGCGCTGATACTGGCGGGTTACGAAGATGGCGCGGGCACCTCCGTCAGCGAGTTCGGTGTGTATTTCTACCGCAACGGCGTGCTCACGCCCGTGCTGGGCAAGGGCAGCACGCTCGACGGCAAGACGGTGGATTCGGCGGTGGCCTTCTACGGTGCGCTCAATGATGCCAACCAGATCCTGCTGACCGTGATCTTCAGCGATGTGACCTTCGGCCTGTATCGCATCGACTTCGGCGGCGTAGTGCCGCCCGGCTTCCCGGACATCGCCATCGAACAGCCTGCGGCGAATGCCCTGGAAGACGGCCAGGACACGATCGACTTCGGCGACACCGCGCTGAACACGACGAAGACGCTTACCTTCACCGTCAAGAACACCGGCACCGCGACACTCAGTTCCTTGTCGATACTTAAAGACGGACCCGACGCCGCGAATTTCACCGTGGCCGGTCCCCTGACCACAACGCTGGCAAAGAATGCGAAGACGATCTTCACCGTGAGTTTCAAGCCCACCGCCGCAGGCACACGAAACGCTTCGATTCACGTGCTGAGCAACGACTCCGATGAGTATCCTTTCGATATCGATCTCATTGGCAACAGCGTAGCGAAACCGGCCATCACGACACAGCCGGTGTCACAACTGGTGCGCACGGGCGACACGAACGTGAGCTTCACCGTCGCTGCCAGCGGTGGCGGCACGCAGACAGTAAAGTGGCTGAAGAACGGCATCGCCGTTGCAGGTGCTTCGGGCCCGACGTTCACCATTCCGACCGTGTCTCTCAGTGATGCCGCAAACTACAATGCCACCGTCACGACAGCGGCCGGCTCCGCGACGTCCAACATCGCGAGGCTCGGTGTCGTCGATGCTGGAGCCGCCAGCGTGATCGTGAACAATAACGCCACGATGAAACTCGCCGCTCCCGCGAAGCTCCCTACGGGTGCCGTTCCCACTTATCTGTGGAAGAAAGGTGGCAGTGTGTTGAGCAATACCGGTGCAGCACCGGCGCAAGTCGTGTCGGGCGTGGGCACTGCGACGCTTAGCATCACCAAGATGGGAAGCGGCAACGCCGATGCTTACACGTGCGTGGTCGGCATGGACGGACTGCCCACCCAGGAAAGCGGCAATCAAAACGTGAGCATTCGTTTCCCTCCTGTCGTGACTGCCGGGTCCTTCGCATGGCTGGTAAGCGGAACCGTCACCGATCAGATCGGTGCGGCCAACAATGCGACGAAGTTCGTCATGACAGGACTCCCTGCTGGCGTCACTTACAACGCCAGCACCGGACAGCTCGGTGGCAAACCCAACACCGCGACGACAATGACCAAGACTTTCACCGTCATCGCTTCCAACCTGGCAGGCACCAGTCCACCGGTGCCGATGACCTACACCGTCGCAGCCCTGCCTGCAGGAGCCCTCGGCACATTCAATGGTCTCGTCGAGCGCAGCACCACGCCCAGTGCGCACAGCACTGTCCCGGGCACGAAGCTGCAAGGCCATGGCGGCGTGCTGAGCAATCTTGTGATCACCAGCACCGGCAGTTTTACGGCGACACTGAAGCTCGATGAGAAGAGCTATGCGATGCCTGCCGCGAGTCGTTTGAATGCACACGCCGCGAGCAATCCCGATGCTTCGGTGACGATCCTGCGCGGCACGGCCACTGATGCGATCCCGGATTTGAACCTCTCATTTCAAATCAATCCCGGCACCGGTGAACTGACCGGCAGCATCACGGATGGCACGGTCTCCGTGCCGCTGAGCGCGTGGCGCAATCCCTGGCACACCACGGCACCTGCGAATCCAGCGACTGCGTATGCCGGCAACTACACAGCCGCACTGTTGCTCGATCCCGCGCTCGCCGGCACTGACCCGACAACGACTCCGCCGGGCAACGCGGCGAATGCGATCTACCCGCAAGGCGCCGGACACGCCACGCTAGCGATCACACCCGCCGGTGCCGCGACGTGGGGAGGCAGGCTCGCGGACAACTCCGTGATCACATTCTCCACGACACTCGGGCCCAACGGCGAAGTGCCGTTGCACCTGCTGCTTTACACACCCACCATCGCCAGCACCGCCGGATCACTGCACGGCTGGACCAAGATTGCCGGCACCAATCTCGACAGCGTCGCGCCCTTCGACTGGCTGAAGCTCGCGCAAGCACCCAACAGCACCACGCGCAGCTACAAGGCAGGCTTCCCCAGGCACAACCTCACGCTCACCGGCGGGCTCTACGCCGCACCCACCTCTGGCAGCATCGTATTCGGTCTGCCCAACGTCGCGGCCGGAACGAACAACGCGAAGCTCATCTTCAGCGAAGGCGGCATCGGCAGCGCCGCCTATGCCACCGGCTCCAATCACACCCTCATCCAGGGACTGCGCATCACCGGCACGAACACCGTGTCGATGCCAACCATCGCGCAGGGCAACATCGCGAACATCACGATGAGCACCTTCAGCATGAGCACTGGAGCCGTCGGCGGCGTCTTCACGCTGAAGGATGGAGGTGTGACCCGGTTGAACGTGCCATGGTCGGGCGTGCTCGTGCCGCGACTGAGCAAAGGCTATGGACAGTTCCAGCTCGCTCAAATGCCGACGATCACGACCTCGCCGCCGCTCTCGGGGAATGTCGTCTTTGTGGATGTGAACGCGCCCTGAGTTACTTCGCGAAGTTGTCCGTGCTCTGCTCCATCAAGTGGATGAACACATCTTCCAAGCCCGAGCGGATAAGCGTCCATTCGTAGCCGTCTTTGCGGAAGGGCGCGATGGCTTGTTCCAGGTGCGCGGCGTTGTCGCCGCTGACGTGCAGCATGGAACCGAAGGCGACGGCGTGCTGCACGCCGGGAAGGTGGCGTAGTTGCACGGCGAGTTTGGACAGCTCCGGGCCGCTCACACTCCACGTCGTGAGCTTCGCGTGCTCGATGACTTCGCTGACGGTGCCGTTGGCGAGGAGATTGCCATACGAGATGTAGGCGAGGCGATGGCAGCGCTCGGCCTCGTCCATATAATGCGTGGTGATGAGGAAGGTGAGTCCCTCCGCAGCGAGCGAGTGGATTTGCTCCCAGAAATCACGTCGTGCTTTGGGATCAACACCGGCGGTGGGTTCGTCGAGCAGCAGAAGTCTCGGCTGATGGATCAAGCACGCCGCGAGCGCGAGGCGTTGCTTCCAGCCGCCGCTGAGCTGGCCCGCGAGCTGTCGCTCGCGCCCGGCAAGACCGAGCCTTTCGATGGACGCATCGACCGTCGCACGCCGGTCTTTGATGCCATACATGCGGGCGACGAAGTCGAGGTTCTCGCGGATGCTGAGGTCTTCCCAGAAGCTGAACTTCTGGGTCATGTAACCGACCTGGCGCTTGATCTCTTCGCTCTGCTTGATGACATCGAAGCCGAGGCAGGTGCCGCTGCCGGCATCGGCGACGAGCAGGCCGCAGAGCATGCGAATGAACGTGGTCTTGCCGCTGCCATTCGGTCCGAGGAAGCCATAGATTTCGCCGCTGCGCACCTGCAGGTCGATGCTGTTCACCACGGTTCGCCCGCTGAACTGCTTCGTCATGCCGCGCACGTCGATGGCGAACTTAGTGTCCATTCGCTGCATGCGTAACCGCCGCGATGGGGCGTATCAACCCGAAGTCCTGCCGGGGAGATGATGTGGACATGCTGGGCGGATAGCATCGGCGTGCCGGGCAGCCCGGCATCTCAGCCAATGGCTGAGGTGGTATTACGTTTTTCATTAGCCCCAATGTCGTATAGGGTGCCATGGTGGCTAGTTGGCGGCTTTGTTGATGCTCACGTAGCAGGCTGACACATGCCGGGATTGGAGCGTGGCGTGTTCATGAGCAGAGCAAGAAACCACCAGGAGATGGAAAAGCACCGATTGAAGGCCGCGAGACACTTTGACCGTGGGCTGGAAGCGGCGGAAGTCGCCCGCAGGCTCGGAGTCACCCGGCAGCTGCGCTCGCCGGGGGGGGCAGCTGTCAGCGGACGGAGCGCCGCGCCATTGAGCGCGACGAGTCCAGGACCGCGCACTGGAAGCGTGTGGAGTGGCCGGCCATTACAAAAAGCGCTGCGTCAGAAGCGCGCCATCGTCTTCGTCGACGAGTCGGAGTTGAGCACCCGATCGCATCCGTCGCTTGAATGTGCCGAAGCGAACGATTCTCAATCTTGATGGGTGACAAAGATTGAGGCTTTTGATAGCTACATGTCGTTGAGTGAACTCGGAGTGAGCTTGATGGGGGATTCCTTGGGCTTCAGCTTCTAGTTCAAGGAAACCGTTAGGCAACGCCGGACACCGAAAGTGATGTCACTCCCCTCTTTCTCGGCATGCTGGGTGCTCGTCACGCTGTGCGTTGCAGCTTGTGGCGATGGAGGAGCATCGGCGACCAAACCCAGTCCGAAGGATGTGACGGCAGCAACCCGAGCGCAGGACGCCCCAGCGACTGGTGGTTCCTCGCACAATCGAGCGGAGAAATTGACTGAAGTGCAGACGAAACTGGATTCGCATCTGGTGCTGGCGTTGAAGCAGAGCCGCAAGGAGCCTCCGTTCGATCAGCCGACGAAGCTGGATCCGGACGTCGTGTTCGAAGCGGACGGGCGGGTGCTCGTGGATTTGAAGGCCACGGTCTCCACGGCGCTCTTGGCACGGATCGAGCAGCTTGGAGGCTCAGTCGTTAATAGTTTCGCGACTGCTCATGCCATCCGCGCTCATGTCCCGCTTAATTGCCTCGAGACGCTCGCGTCGCGCGATGACGTTCTGTTCATCGCACCAGCGGCGGAGGCCACTACCAATAGTGGCAGCACCGCACAGCCAGCCATCATTCAACCTCAAACCATCCCACCTCCCAAACTGTGAACATTCATTACCGCACGTTTTCCGCCGGCAGGGTCAGCCGAACCTTTGTCGCGATTAGTCTCTTATTGGCTGCATGCTGGCCGATGTCCACGCAAGCGGCGGAGAAAATCGACCCGCGTGCGCAAGATCACATCAAGGGGTTGATGGCAGAAAAGAATGGCCGCACACCCGCCCAGCGAAAAATGGATTCGCAGCTGGTTTACCACGTGAAGAGAAAGAAAGGCGGAGCTGTCGCTGCGCCCGTGGCGGGCCTGCAACTGGACGTAAAGGAGGACTTGCAACAGCGCGTGCTGGTCGATGTGAAGGCCAAGGTCACGGATGGTCTGCGCGACTTCATTAAACAGTCCGGCGGTGCGATTGTGAGTGATGTGCCGAGATTTGGAGCCCTGCGGGTGCTGATGCCGACGAACTCTGTTGAAGTCTTGGCGGGACGCGGGGATGTGACGTTCGTCGAACCTGCCGTGCTGGCCACGACCAACACAGGCCCGCAACTCTCGGAAGCCGTGCGAACACACCGCGCGGGCACGGCGCTCAACACGTTTGGCGCTGACGGCACCGGCATCAAGATAGGCGTGCTTTCGGATGGGGTGAACTCGCTGGCGGTTTCCAAATCAAGCGGCAATCTGAACGCCTTCGCGTCGACGATAGCCGGTCAGGCGGGCTCGGGCGATGAAGGCACGGCGATGATGGAGTTGATCCAGGACATACTGCCTGGCGCGCAGCTGGTATTTGCCACTGCTTTCGGTGGAAACGCCAGCTTTGCCAATAACATCCTGGCGCTGCAGGCCGCAGGCTGCTCCGTCATTGTGGACGACGTCACTTACTTCAACGAGTCGCCTTTCCAGGACCAGGTCATTTCGCAGGCGGTGACTACGGTGTCCAACGCGGGTGTGATGTATTTTTCCTCGGCTCGCAATTCCGGGAACAAGAACGATGGCACATCGGGCACCTGGGAGGGGGACTTCGTCGATGGCGGCGCAGCGGCATCCCCGATCACTACTGCCGGCAATCTGCTCGACTTCGGCGGCGGGACGACGTTCAACACGGTGGGAGCTGGAGGCAGCAGCCGTCGTGTGGACTTTTTCTGGTCAGACCCGCTGGGCGCATCCAGCAACGACTATGATTTGTTCGTCCTCAATTCCACGGGGACCGCAGTGTTGCGCAGTTCGACCAACATTCAAAGCGGGACTCAAGATCCGTATGAGTCCACGAGCACGCTGAACGCCGGTGAACGCATCGTGATCGTAAAGAAGACGGGTGCGGCGAACCGCTTCCTGCACCTCGACACGGGTCGCGCAGTCCTCACGATCTCCACGGGCGGCAATGTGCGCGGTCACAATGCTGCAGGTGCCGCCAATGCCTTCAGCGTGGCAGCTACGGATGTGGACAACTCGCCCAGCCCCAACTTCTTTGTGGGCGGAGTGACCAACCCGGTGGAGACCTTCAGCAGTGATGGTCCGCGCCGGATGTTTTATCAACCCAATGGCACGCCATTCACTCCTGGCAATGTGTCCTCGACCGGTGGCATCGTGTTGAACAAACCCGACATTACGGCGGCGGATGGAGCGGTCACTTCAGTCCCGGGCTTCACGGCATTCTTTGGCACCTCCGCAGCGGCGCCCAATGCGGCGGCCATCGCGGCGATGCTGAAGTCTTACAATTCATCGCTGACCCCCGCGCAGATCCGCACCCTGATGACTAGCACGGCTCTTGATATCGAAGCTGTCGGCTTGGATCGCGATTCTGGTAGCGGCATCGTCATGGCGCTGCAGTCGTTGCAAGCTGCCACAGCTCCGGATGCGCTTACCATAGGCGAGACGGGCCTTGATTCCTTCGGACCGGCAGGCGGGCCATTCACCCCGACGTCCGGCACCTACACCCTGACGAACACCAGTGGCAGCCCAGTGAACTGGACGGCGGCGAAGACCCAAAGCTGGATCACGCTCAGTCCAACCAGCGGCACCCTGGCAGGAGGGGCCTCAGTCACGCTCAACTGCGTGCTGAAGTCCGACACCGCAGCCGGCTTGGCCGCAGGCAATTACACTGACACGGTCACTATCGCGAACACCAGTTCGGGTTTCAGCCGCAATCTGTCTGTGACGCTCGCCATCTCCACGGCGGCTTCTTTCGGGCACACGGCGACCGCATTGCCGAATGACAATTCAACGTCTGTCAACGGCCGTGCCCCCATGACTCGCTATACTTACATCCGGTCCGTTTACCTGATCACGGCCGCTGAA
>WBZU01003578.1_pt1 | contig 10083 bp, 9 predicted proteins | sample 5204311 | NCBI WGS metagenome assembly WBZU01 (sample SAMN12344359, study PRJNA552823) | activated sludge metagenome | biome: Activated sludge suspended growth; feature: Nitrification reactor; material: Wastewater; isolation source: activated sludge from nitrification reactor of wastewater treatment... | reverse complement strand
GCCTCGACGAGCACGGCCGGGGTGTCGCCGCGGGTGTGGGTGAAGACGGTGTGGCCGCCCTTGATCAGGTTGCCTGCCATGGGGGTGCCCATGATGCCGAGGCCGATGAATCCGATGTTTGCCATGTTGTTGTCTCCTGGATGTGCTTGAAGCAGTGTCGTTTCATGTAGGAGCGCCGCAAGGCGCGAATGCGGCGGGTCGAGCCGCGATGCCGCTCGTCGCAGACCGACGGCCCGTTCGCGGCTTGCGCCGCTCCTACGGCGCTTTCGCAAGACCGTGTCGGTCCGTGTAGGAGCGCCGCAAGGCGCGAAGGTCGCTCAGCCGGCGAGCGCCCGGATCCAGCCCAGCCCTTCGCGGGTGCCGGCGGCGGGCTTGTATTCGCAGCCGATCCAGCCCTCGTAGCCGAGCTGGTCGATGAAGCGGAACAGCCAGGCGTAGTTGATCTCGCCGCTGCCCGGCTCGTGGCGGCCCGGGGTGTCGGCGATCTGCATGTGGGCGATCTTCGGCAGGTGCTTCGCGATGGTGTTGGCGAGCTCGCCCTCCATGCGCTGCATGTGGTAGAGGTCGTGCTGCAGCCACAGGTTGGGCGAGCCGACCTCCTCGATCAGCGCGATCGCCTGTGCCGTGCGGTTGAGGTAGAAGCCGGGGATGTCGAAGGTGTTGATCGGCTCGACCAGCAGGCGGATGCCGGCTTCCTCCAGCCTGGCGGCGGCGAAGCGCAGGTTGGCGACGAAGGTCGCGTGGACCTTGTCGGCCTCCACGCCGGCCGGCGCGATGCCGGCGAGGCAGTTGAGCTGCCTGCAGCCGAGCGCGCGGGCGTATTCGATCGCGCGTCCGACGCCGTCCTGGAATTCGCCGACACGGTCCGGATGGCAGGCGATGCCGCGCTCGCCGCCGTCCCAGTCGCCCGCCGGCAGGTTGTGCAGCACCTGCACGAGGCCGGGCCTGGCCAGGCGTTCGGCGAGCGCGTCCTTGTCGAAGGCGTAGGGGAAGAGGAACTCCACGCCCTTGAAGCCGGCTTCGGCCGCCGCCTGGAAGCGGTCGAGGAAGGGCACTTCGTTGAACAGCATGGTCAGGTTGGCGTTGAACTTGGGCATTGCTTCGTCTCCGGTTGTCGGTTGCGGACGGGGCGGCCTGCCTGTGCCGTGACGGCCCCGTCCTCGGGGCGGTGCGTTCAGTCGAGCATCGAGATCGCGGTCGGGGCGTCTTCGCCACGTTCGGCGAGTTCCTCGAACTCGTTGATGGCGTCGATCTCGGTCCCCATCGCGATGTTGGTCACGCGTTCGAGGATGATCTCGACCACCACCGGCACGCGGAATTCTTCCATCCACTGCTTCGCCTGTGCGAAGGCGGGCTGGATCTCTTCCGGCGTGCGCACGCGGATCGCCTTGCAGCCCAGGCCCTCGACCACGCCGACGTGATCGACCCCGTAGCCTTCGGTCTCCGGGGCGTTGATGTTCTCGAACGCGAGCTGCACGCAGAAATCCATGTCGAAGCCGCGCTGCGACTGGCGGATCAGGCCGAGGTAGGCATTGTTCACCAGCACGTGGAGGTAGGGCAGCTTGAACTGCGCGCCCACCGCCAGCTCCTCGATCATGAACTGGAAGTCGTAGTCGCCGGAGATCGCCACGACCTTGCGACCCGGGTCGGCCGCGCACACCCCCAGCGCCGCGGGGATGGTCCAGCCGAGCGGGCCGGCCTGGCCGCAGTTGATCCAGTGGCGCGGCTTGTACACATGCAGGAACTGCGCGGCGGCGATCTGCGAAAGGCCGATCGTGCTGACGTAGCAGGCGTCCTTGCCGAAGGCGAGGTTCATCTCCTCATACACCCGCTGGGGCTTCATCGGCACTTGGTCGAAGTGCGTCTTGCGCTGCAGCGTGCGCTTGCGCTGCTGGCACTCGGCGACCCAGGCACCGCGATCGGGCAGGGTGCCTGCGGCCTTCATCCCGCGCGCCACCTCGAGCAGGCGGTCGAGCGCCGCGCCCGCATCGGAGACGATGCCGTAGTCCGGGCCGAACACGCGGCCGATCTGGGTGGGCTCGATGTCCACATGCACGAACTTGCGTCCCTTGGTGTACACCTCCACCGAGCCGGTGTGGCGGTTGGCCCAGCGGTTGCCGATGCCGAACACGAAGTCCGATGCCAGCATGGTGGCGTTGCCGTAGCGGTGCGAGGTCTGCAGACCCGCCATGCCGGCCATCAGCGGGTGGTCGTCGGGGATCGCGCCCCAGCCCATCAGGGTCGGGATCACCGGCACGCCGACGAGCTCGGCGAATTCCTGCAATCTGTCTGCGGCGTCGGCGTTGATCACGCCGCCGCCGGCGACGATCAGCGGGCGCTCGGCGGCATTCAGCATGGCCATCGCCTTCTCGGCCTGGGCGCGGGTGGCGGCGGGCTTGTAGGCGCCGAGCGATTCGTAGGTGTCGATGTCGAACTCGATCTCGGCCATCTGCACGTCGAAGGGCAGGTCGATCAGCACCGGGCCGGGACGGCCGGAGCGCATGAGGTGGAAGGCCTGCTGGAACACGCGCGGCACCAGCGCCGGCTCGCGCACGGTCACCGCCCACTTGGTCACCGGTTTGGCGATGGACTCGATGTCGACGGCCTGGAAGTCCTCCTTGTGGAGGCGCGCGCGCGGCGCCTGCCCGGTGATGCACAGGATGGGGACGGAGTCGGCGGAGGCCGAATACAGGCCGGTGATCATGTCCGTGCCGGCCGGACCCGAGGTGCCGATGCACACGCCGATGTTGCCCGGGTTGGCGCGGGTGTAGCCTTCGGCCATGTGCGAGGCGCCCTCGACGTGGCGACCGAGGATGTGCCTGAAGCCGCCGTCCTTCTTCATCGCCGAGTACAGCGGGTTGATCGCGGCGCCGGGCACGCCGAACACGGTGCTCACGCCTTCCTTGCGCATCACCGCGGCGGCGGCGTCGACTGCTCTCATGCGGGCGATCTTCTGTCTCCTTGGGGTGGATGTCCTTGAAACCGATGGACGCAGCATACGGAGCGGGAAGGGCGGCTTGAATTGGGCTGGCAGTCGGTTCTGTAGATACTTAAAGTATCGAGTTGCAGGTTTGATGGCTTCCTCGGGCCGATATCCACGCCCGCTTATGTGCAGTATCGGTACTGGAAATATGGCCGAGACGGGTCGCCGCCGAGAATCGCGACTTGCGTCGCTCCTACCGCCCGCGCGCAAGGCCCCCGGGCGCCGCGCTGTGGGAGCGACGCAAGTCGCGATCCGGCGGTCGAGCCGGTGCCCTTCGACCCTGGAGAAGGAAATGGATCGCTACACCGAACTGCGCAGCTTCGTGCTGGTGGCCGAGAAGGGCAGCTTCGCGGCCGCGGCGCTGGTGGAGGGCGTGACCCCGGTGGTCATGGGGCGGCGGCTCGACGCGCTGGAGAAACGCCTCGGGGTCAAGCTGATGCACCGCTCGACGCGCGGCCTGGCGCTGACCGAGCTTGGCGAGCAGTTGCTCGACCAGAGCCGCGCGCTGCTGCGCGAGTTCGACGAACTCGAGCGCGCGGTCGGCGCCGGGCGCGACCTGGTGCGCGGCCATCTGGTGGTGTCCGCGCCCGCCGCCTTCGGCCGCCGCCACGTGGCCCCGCACGCGACCGCCTTCAAGGCCCTGCACCCCGAGCTGCGCATGTCCTTCAACTTCACCGACAGCGTGGTCGACCTCGTGCGCGAGGGCTACGACATGGCGATCCGCATCGGCGAGGTGACCGACCCCAACTACGTCGCCGTGCGCCTGTTCCCCAACCGTCGCGTGGTGTGCGGCACGCCCGACTACTTCGAGCGCCACGGCATCCCGCGTCAGCCCGAGGACCTCGCCCGCCACAACTGCCTCGCCTTCAACCTCGCCGGCGGGCAGCAGCGCGGCTGGTCCTTCCTTCGCGACGGCAGGTTGTTCGCCGTTCGTGTCGAGGGCGACTTGGCCTGCAACGATGGCGAGCTGCTCTACGGCTGGGTCAAGCAAGGTCTGGGCGTGGGCTGGCGCTCGACCTGGGAGATCCAGGCCGAGTTGAAGCGCGGCGAACTGGTCACCGTACTCGACGAGTTCGCGGTGCCGAGCTACGACATCCAGGCGGTGTATCCGCAGCAGCGTCATCTGCCGGCGAAGGTGCGGCGTTTCATCGAGCACCTCAGGGCGAGCTACAACCGGCCGGGGTATTGGGAAGAATGAGGGGAAGAACGAGGGGAAGAACGAGGGGAAGGGTGAGGCAGGGAATCAGGGGCGCGGCAGGCAGGACTGCAGCTCGCGGCGGCACAGGTTCGCGAGCATCTTCGCCGCGCTGCCGAGCGGCACGCCACGCAGGGTCATCAGGCCGAGCGGCATGGTGGGCGGCAGCGGCTGCAGTGCGAGCGGGCGCAGGCCGACGCCGACCTGAGCATCGGTCACCAGCACCTTCGGGCCGTAGCCGATGAGGTCGTTGCGGCGGACCATGTCGAGGATGAGGTAGGGCGAGGAGCAGTGCAGGATGCGGGTCGGCGCCCGGAAACCCCGGGCGCGCAGCCACCCGACCAGGTTCATGCTCTGGCTGCCGGCGGAGAGGTTGAGCACCCATTCGGCGTCGGCCACCGTGTTCCAGTCGCGCGCTTCGGCCAGCGGGTGCGTGGTGCGCACCATCGGCACCGCGTCGATGTCGGCCAGGGGTTCGAACTCGATCTCGTAGGGCAGGTCCTGCGGAGAGGCGAGCGCGATCGCGAAGTCGATCTTGCCCTCGATCAGCCCGGGCAAGGCCTGCACCAGCAAGCCCTCGTGGAAGGTCAGCTCGGCGTCCGGCTGTGCCTTGCGGAACGCGGAAAGCACGGCCGGCAGCACCGTCGCCGTCAGCAGCGGCGTGATCGCCGCCTTTACATGCGCGCCCGCACCCCCCCGCATCTGGCGGATCTCCGCGCGCGCCTTGTCGATCGTCGCCAGCACCAGGCGGGCGCGCACGAGCAGCGCGCTGCCCTCCGGCGTGAAGCCGATGCCCTTGTAGCTGCGCTGCAGCAGCTCCGCACCGACGTCCTCTTCGAGCTCGCGCAGCGCCTTGGTCAGCGCGCTCTGGCTCAGGTTCATGGCGCGGGCCGCGGCGCGGATCGAACCGCTTTCGGCGACCTGAACGAGTGCCTTGAGCTGGTGGTCCTTCATGGTTCATGTGACCCCTGAAAGTTGTCATCCAGGAAAAAATATCGCCTTACGGTGTTCGGTGCAAGTTCCTATTATCTGGACATGAGCTAAATCTATGGTGAGCCGGATGACGACCCAGGAAGCACTCGTACACGAGATCGATGCGGAGCAGATGAAGCGGTGGCGCCATGCCATCCATCGCAACCCCGAGCTGGGCTTCGAGGAGCACGCCACCAGCGCGCTCGTCGCCGAGCAGCTGCGCGCCTGGGGCTACGAGGTGCACACCGGCATCGCCGTCACCGGCGTGGTGGGGGTGCTGCGGGTGGGCGATGGAAGCGGGCGCACGATCGGGCTGCGTGCCGACATGGACGCCATCCCGGTGCAGGAGATGACCGGCCTGCCGTGGGCCAGCATCGTTCCGGGCAAGATGCACGGCTGCGGCCACGACGGCCATACCGCCATGCTGCTCGGCGCGGCGCGGGCGCTCGCCGCACGGGTGAAGGGCGGGGCACTGCAGGGTGACGGCACGCTGGTGCTGATCTTCCAGCCGGCCGAGGAGCTCGGCGGCGGCGGCGGCGCGCGGCGCATGATCGAAGACGGCCTCTTCGAACGCTTCCCCTGCGATGCGATCTTCGGCATGCACAACTTTCCCGGCATCCCGGTCGGCCAGGTCCATGTTCGCCCGGGCGCCTTCATGGCCTCGTCCGACAAGGTGCTGATCCGCTTCATCGGCCGCGGCGGGCACGGCGGCATGCCGCACATGGCGGTCGATCCGACCCTGCCGGCGGCGGCGACGGTGCTCGGGCTGCAGTCCATCGTCGGGCGCAACGTCAATCCCAACCTCGCCGCGGTGATCAGCGTCGGCCGCCTCCAGGCGGGCGCGGCCTACAACGTCATCGCCGAATCCGCCGAGCTCGAGTTGAGCGTGCGTACCCTCGATCCCGAGGTCCGCGACCTGGTCGAGCGCCGCATCCGCGAGCTCGCCGAAAACCAGGCGCGTGCCTATGGCTGCAAGACGGAGATCCGCTACGAGCGCGGCTACCCGGTGCTGGTCAACGCCGCCCGGCCCACCGCCTTTGCGGTCGAGGTCGCGCGCCAGACCTTCGGCGCCGAGCACGTGGTGGCCGATGCCCAGCCGCTCACCGGCAGCGAGGATTTCGCCTTCCTGCTCGAGCAGGTGCCGGGTTGCTACCTGCTGGTCGGCAACGGCGACAACGGCCACGCCGAGGGCCGGTGGTCGGGCGAATGCATGGTCCACAACCCGCACTACGATTTCAACGATGCCTGCCTCGCGGTGGGTGCCCGGCTGTGGATCGGCCTGGTCGAGCAGTACTTCCATAACTAGATCCTGCAAGGAGACACCATGAAACTCAGCAAGCTGTTCGCCACCCTGTCCGCCGGACTCGTCCTCGCCACCGCTGCCGGTCTTCCCGCCGCCCAGGCCGCCACCACCCTGACCATGTCGAGCTGGGTGTCGCCCACCCACTTCCTCACCCCCGAGGTCTTCCAGCCCTGGATCGAGGACGTCAAGCGCGTCACCGAAGGCCGCGTCGACGTCCGCATCCTGCCCAAGCCGGTGGGCGCTCCTGCCCAGCACTGGGAGCTGGCGCGCAAGGGCGTGGCCGACATCACCTGGGGCAACTTCACCTACGAGCCGGATCGCTTCAAGGCGGTGTGATTCTCGGAGATGCCCTTCATCGGCACCAAAGCCGAGGCGTCCTCGGTGGCGCTGTGGGAAACCTACGAGAAATACCTCGCCGGCAAGCCGGCCTTCGAGGGCGTGGTCATGCTCGGCGTCGGCCTCTTCGGCGGCGGCCAGATTCACCACGGCAGCAAGAACATTGTCGAGCCCGACGACCTCAAGAACCAGAAGGTGCGCATGGGCGGCCCGATCCAGAAGCGCCTGCTCGAGGATCTGGGCGCGGTGGCGGTCGCCGGCCCCGGCCCGAAGGCCTACGAGCTGCTCGAGAGCGGCGTGGTCGATGCGTCGCTTCACACCATAGAGTCGGTCATCAACTTCCGCGTCGAGGACAAGCTCAAGCATCACACCATCGTCCCGGGCGGCTTCTACGACGCGAGCTTCTTCGTCGTCATCAACGAGGGCAAGTGGAACAAGCTCTCCGAGGCCGACCGCAAGGCGATCATGAGCGTCTCCGGCGAGAAGCTGTCGCGCCTGTGGGGCCAGCGCTTCGATGCGCAGAACAAGGCCGGCGAGGCCAAGCTGCGCGCCGAGGGCCATGTCTTCAACGCGCCCTCGAAGGCGCTGTTCGAGCGCATCGGCGCGGTGCGCGAGCGCATGCTCGCCGACTGGGCGGCCGAAGGCCCGAGCTTCGGTGTCGACAAGCCGATGGAGATGCTCGAGTTCTTCGAGCAGCGCTACAAGGCCCACGCCGGCAAGTGACCGCTGCTTGATCCCGGAGGTGGCCGGCCCGGACCGGCCACTCCCACATGGAGAGACACATGGACGCGTATCTGTCCCGCATCCGCAAGGGCGTCGAGGCGCTGCTCATCCTGACCCTGGCGGGCATGGTGCTGCTGACCTTCATCGACGTCATCGGCCGCCGCCTGTTCGGCGCGCCGCTCTACGGCGCGCACGACGCCACCGAGCATCTGATGGCGATCATGGTGTTCTGCGGCCTGCCGCTGCTTACCGCGGCGCGCGGCCACCTCACCGTCGATCTGTTCGACAAGTGGCTGCTACGCCCGGGCTGGGTGTGGTGGCACCGGCTGGTGTCGGCGCTGGTGGCGCTGGTGCTGCTGCTGATCGCCTACGAGTTCCTGAACTCGGCCATCGAGGCCGGCAAGATCCAGGAGATCAGCCAGTCGCTGTCGATCCCGCGCGGCGGCATGTATGGCTTCATCGCCTTCACCTCGCTGCTGTCGGCCCTGGCCGCGTTGCTGGGCTGTTTCGCCGCGCCGCCCTCGCATCCCGTCACCGTCCAGTCCCACGCCACCCAGGAGCGTGCCAAATGACCGTCGGACTTCTTTCCCTGCTGGCCGTGCTGGTGCTGGCATTCCTGCGCGTGCCGCTCGCCTTCGCGCTGCTGTCGGTGTCGCTCGGCGGCATCGGTGTGGTCATGGGCTGGGACGTCGCGCGTTCGCTGGTGCCGATGACGATCTCGGAGGCGGTGTTCTCCTACGAGCTGGCCGTGGTGCCGATGTTCATCCTGATGGGCAACATCCTCGCCCGTACCGGGATTTCGGATGACCTCTTCCGCGCTGCCAACGCCTTCCTCGGGCCGGTGCGAGGCGGGCTCGCGCTGTCGACCATGGTCACCTGTGCCGGCTTCAGCGCGGTGTGCGGCTCCAGCCTGGCGACCGCGGCCACGATGTCGAAGGTCGCCTACCCGAGCATGAAGCGCTACGGCTATTCCGACGCGCTCGCCTCGGCCACCATCGCCGCCGGCGGCACGCTCGGCATTCTCATCCCGCCCTCGATCATCCTGATGATCTACGGCATCCTGACCCAGACCAACATCGGCCACCTGTTCGTCGCTGGCGTGGTCCCCGGGCTGCTCGGGCTGCTGATGTACCTCCTGGTGATCTATGCGGTCGCCCGCATCAGCCCGCAGGATGCGCCGCGCGGCGAGCGCACCACGATGGCCGAGAAGCTGCACGCGCTGCGCGGGGTGTGGCCCTTCACGCTGCTCTTCGTGCTCATCATCGGCGGCCTCTACGGCAAGCTCTTCACTGCAACCGAGGCGGCGGGCATGGGTGCGGGCCTGGCGCTGATCCTCTCGATGGTGCAGGGGCGCATGAGCTGGCAGGACTTCCGCCATATCTTCATCGAGACCGCGACCACCTCGGTGATGCTGTATTCGGTGCTGTTCGGTGCGCTGCTGTTCGCCAAGCTGATCTCGTTCTCGGGCCTGGGCGAGGGCATCCTCGAGCTCTTCAACCAGGCGGGCCTCGGTCCCTGGGGCACCATCGTCGCGATCCTGGTCGTGTTCCTGCTGCTGGGCTGCGTGATGGATTCGCTGGCCATCATCCTGATCTGCGTGCCCCTGTTCGTGCCCATCCTGCTCGCCCACGGCTTCGACCTGGTGTGGTTCGGCATCATCGTCGTCGTCGTGACCGAGATCGCGCTGATCACGCCGCCGATCGGCATGAACGTGTTCGTGCTCAAGGCCACGCTGCCCCACGTGCGGCTCGGCGCGATCTTCCGCGGCCTCACGCCCTTCATCGCGATCGACCTGGTGCGGCTGGCGCTGCTGGTGATCTTCCCGTCGATCTCGCTGGCGCTGGTGGCGTTCATGAAATAGTTTGAAAGCGGGCGCGACCGACGCTTTCCAGGTCGGCCGCGCCCGTTGCGCGTGATCGTGGCCGGCCTTCCCCACCCCTTGCTCAGAGAGAATCCAAAATGAAAACATCCAGGCGAACATTCACGATGCTGCGCCTTGCCGCGGCCCTTGCCCTGCTCGGCCAGGGCGCTGCCGCCTCCGCCCAGGAGCTCGACGACGCCACCCTGCAGGCGCTCGCCACCCGCTTCGACGCCATCCAGCCGCGCATGGTGGAATGGCGGCGCGACATCCACCAGCACCCCGAACTGTCCGGCCAGGAGCTGCGCACTGCGGCGCTGGTCGCCGAGCACCTGCGCAAGCTCGGCATGGAAGTGCGCACCGGCGTGGGCGGCCACGGCGTGGTCGGCCTGCTCCAGGGCGGGAAGCCGGGTAAGGTCGTCGCGCTGCGCGCCGACATGGACGCGCTGCCGGTGGCCGAGGTCACCGGGCTGCCCTTCGCCTCCCAGGTCAGGCAGATGAACATGGGCGTGGAGTCGCCGGTGATGCACGCCTGTGGCCACGACGGCCACACCGCGATGCTGATGGCGGTGGCCGAGGTGCTGGCGGGCATGCGCGAGCAGATCCCGGGCACGGTCAAGTTCGTCTTCCAGCCCTCTGAAGAAGGCCTCTCGTCGGCGCCGGTAGCCGGCAAGAGCTGGGGCGCCAAGGCCATGGTGGAGGAGGGCGCGCTC
>WBZU01003577.1_pt1 | contig 10085 bp, 10 predicted proteins | sample 5204311 | NCBI WGS metagenome assembly WBZU01 (sample SAMN12344359, study PRJNA552823) | activated sludge metagenome | biome: Activated sludge suspended growth; feature: Nitrification reactor; material: Wastewater; isolation source: activated sludge from nitrification reactor of wastewater... | reverse complement strand
ATATCAGACTTAATATAACGAAAGACAAAAAATGAACCTCGGCTCTTTGGAACTTCAGGTTTATCCGGATCAACCGCGACGATCCGACGATCACGACAATCCGACTCGCAGGCAACTCAGATGGGTAGCGCCAGAGTCGGCATCGTTGATTTTCACGATGAAAGCGAAAGCCGCAATCGCAATATACAACCAGATATAACGAGTAACAAGACCAATGCCATAAAAAAAGCGCGGACATATCCGCGCTTATGGTTAGATCCCCGCCTGTGCCGCTAGGCCGATTATCCTGAACCGAGGGTTCAGGTGGGCCGCTTTCCTGCCACATCAGGTGCATCCGACGAGGGATGCGCGCAACAGTGGCGTCCTTGGGCTGCGGCCATCGTCACGAAGACATTGGTTCAAGGAAATTACAGCCTTGGCAAACACCGCAGGGAAACCCGCGGAAGCTTGCTAGAACAGGTTCTCCTGAGGAGCCAGGACCGCGTCCAAGCGTGCTTCCATGGTGGCGATTCTACGCTTCGCGTCCTTCGCGTCAAATGAACTCATCGGGTCCTTGAGCGAGATCAGCTCGTGGGCCAGATTGAGCGAAGTCATCACCGCGAGCCGCTCGCCGGAACTCTTGGTCTGCTTGGCGATCTCGCTCATCTTCCAGTCGAGGAAGGCGACCACGGCCAGCAGGTCGTCCTTCTCCTCGGGAGCGCAGGCGACGCGAAACTCCTTGCCGTGAATCTTGATGTCGAGGGTATTGGCGCTCATTCCGCGGGCAGTTTTTCCATCATCGTTTCGAGACGCTCGCGCGCGACCGTCATGCGCCCGGCCAGGTCTTCCTTCTCCTGCTCGAGTCGCGCAACGCGTTCGCGCAGGGCCAGGTTTTCCTGGCGCAAGCGTTCGCAGAAGCTCACGACCTGTTCGACCTTGGCTTCGAGAGAGGAGAGATTGATTTCCATGGCAGGCAAGTTTCGTTGAAAACCCGTTCATGGTCAAGAAGTAAGGCGTGACTTTGCATGTCCCGCTACAGGTCATGGCGTCCGAGTCTGCCGTCACTCCAGACGAGTGCCAGTGGTAGAATGCTGGCTGTTCGTGGTGCCCGAACGCCATCATGGCCTTCGGGTGAAACGGGAAACAGGTGCGCCGGCACGCAAAGCCGGCAATGCCTGTGCTGCCCCCGCAACGGTAAGCGAGTGCGGGCGCGTCATCGAGCCACTGGAAACTGCAAGCAAAGTTTCCGGGAAGGCGGCGCGCCAAGACTCGCGAGCCCGGAGACCGGCCACGCACAACGGTGGACATGTCGCGGGAGGCGACTACCGGCTCGTCTGGTTGCTCTCCCTCGGCATTTCCGTTCTGTCATCCGGTCTGCGGGAATGCTGGCCGGCTTCAGGGAGTTGTCATGCAGTCACGCCCCATCGTTGCCGCCCTGGCGGCATTGTTCGTCCCTCTTGGATCCGCCAGCGCCGCCGAAACCTCCGAATCGCCCGCGGTCATCGTCACCGCCACGCGCTTCGACGACACCGATCGCAACATTGCTGCCAACGTCGCCACCATCACTCGCGAGGACATCGCCCGCACGCCGGCCGGCAGCCTGCCCGACCTGCTGGCCACCCGCGCCGGCATCGACATGCGCTCGCTCTATGGCGGTCTGGGCGCCGATGCTTCCGTCAACCTGCGCGGCTTCGGCGATAACGGCGGGCTGCGAACGCTGATCCTGGTCGACGGCCGCCGGCTCGATAGCCTCGATTTCACGTCGACGAATTGGCTCAGCATTCCGGTGGACAGCATCGAGCGCATCGAAATCGAGCGCGGCAGCGGTGCCGTGCTCTACGGCGACCAGGCCGTAGCCGGCGTCATCAACATCATCACCAATCGCGATCACGGCGAAAGGGGCGAGGTCTCGGCGAGCGCCGGCAGCTTCGACTACCGCAAGCTTGCCGCGAGCGTGTCGAAGGACCTGGGCGGCCATCACATCGCGCTCAACGCCGAGCACGTGGAAAGCGACGAGTATCGCCATAACAACGAGCATCGCGCCACCGCTGCCTCCGCCCGGCTGTCGCGCGCCATCGCCATTGGCGAGGCCTATGTCGAGGCGGGCGCCAGTTCGCTGCGCTTCGGCCTGCCCGGCTCGCTTACCGCCATGCAGTACGCGCATGATCGCCGCACCGCTGAGACCACCGACAGCTGGGCCAAGCGCGAAAACCAGTTCCTGCGGCCCGGCATACGCAAGCAACTCACGCCGACGCTGGAGATCGCGGCCGAACTGGCCTACGAAGCGTCGCGCAACCAGTCGTGGGTTTCCAACTGGGGCTCCTATCGCGACGTCGACGTGCGCCAGGTCACCTTCACGCCGCGATTGCGCTGGACGCATGGCCTGGCCGGCCTGCCCAGCACGACCGTGATCGGCCTCGACTGGGCGGACGCGCGGCTGGACCAGGACCGTCACGCCGATCCGCACGCGGCGCGTCTCAGCACCCTCCGGCTCGACCGCGACGGGACCGGCCTCTATCTGCACAACACCACGCGCCCTCTGGACAACCTGGCGGTCACCCTGGGCGCCCGCGAACAACGTTACGCCACGCACGCCAAGGACAGCGCGCTGACTACCGACTCCGACCGCACCAGCCGCAAGACGGCTTCGGAACTCGGGCTCGTCTGGCAGGCGGCGCCAGCCTGGAAAGTGTTCGCCAAGGCCAGCACCACCTTCCGCTATCCGGTGCTCGACGAACTGACCACTTTTGGCGGTTTCGCGCTGCCGCCGCCCAAGCCCGAAAGCGGCCGGGGCACCGATCTCGGCGCCGAGTGGCGCGCCGGCCGGCACAGCGTCCAGGTAACCGTCTATGACCTGAAGATGCGCGATGAGATCACCTGGAACAACGACACCTTTCAGAACGAAAACATGCAGAAGACGCGCCATCGCGGCATCGAAGTCGACAGCCGCTGGCAGCTGGCGCGCGCCTGGCGGCTCGATCTGGCCTGGAGCGGCAAAGAGGCCGAGTTCCGCGAAGGCCCTTATAGCGGCAACGCCATTCCACTGGTACCGACCACGCGTTGGACCGCGATGCTGAGCTACGACGGCGGCATGCTCGGCAACCACGCGCTGCTCGCCAACCATGTCGGCGAACGCCGGTTCGGCGGCGACGAAGCCAACCTGCGCGACAAACTGCCGGCCTACACGACGCTCGACTGGCAGTCGCGCTGGCAACTCGCCCGCTGGGAACTGGCGCTGCGCATCGCCAACCTCACCGATCGCAAGCATGCGACGCTGGCCTACGACTACGGCTACGGAGCCTCGTACTATCCGGCCAATCCGCGCGCCGGCTACGTAACGGCACGGTATCGGTTCTAACGGCATGCCCTCGCGCCGCCGCGCCCTGCTCGTTCTTCTCTCGCTGATCGTCGTATCGGTGGCGAGCTTGGCGCTGGCGGTGGCGGTGGGCAGCGTGTCGCTCGACCTCGACGACGCGCTGTCGCGCCAAGTGGTATTGGCGCTGCGCCTGCCGCGCGCGCTGGCGGCCTTCGCCTGCGGCGGCCTGCTGGCGCTGGCCGGCGCGCTGATGCAGATTTTATTGCGCAATCCGCTGGCCGATCCCTACGTGCTCGGCATATCCGGCGGCGCATCGGTCGGCGCGCTGCTGGCGATGCTGTTCGGGCTGCCGCTGATGCTGATCGACGGCGGCGCCTTCGTCGGCGCGCTGGCGGCAACCTTGCTGGTGTTCGGTCTCGGCCACGGCGAAGGCGCCTGGACGTCGACGCGGCTGCTGCTCACCGGCGTCATCGTCGCCTCCGGCTGCGGCGCTGTGGTCGCGCTGGTGCTGACGCTGGCGCCCGAAGCGCAGTTGCGCGGCATGCTGTTCTGGCTGCTCGGCGATCTCGGCCAATCGGGCACGCCGTGGCCGGCCTTGGCCGTCCTCGGCGTCGGACTGGCTGCCGCGCTGCCCTACGCGCGCGACCTCAACGTGCTGGCGCGCGGCGAGATCACCGCCATGAACCTGGGCGTGCCGGTGGTCCGGCTGCGCACCGGCGTGCAGGCCGCGGCATCGCTGCTGACCGCCGTGGCCGTCACCACCGCCGGCAGCATCGGGTTCGTCGGCCTGGTCGTGCCGCACCTGACGCGGCTGGCCGTGGGCAACGACCAACGCCTGCTGCTGCCCGCCGCCACGCTCGGCGGGGCGTCGCTGCTGACTTTGGCCGACACGCTGGCGCGTTCCATCGCCGCGCCGGTGCAACTGCCGGTTGGCGCGCTCACCGCCCTCATCGGCGTGCCGCTGTTCCTGTTCCTGCTGACGCGCCGCGGAGGGCTCGCGTGAGCGCGCCGCTACTGGCCGCGCGCGGCCTGGCCGTGCGCATCGGCCGCCTGACCATCGTCGACGGTCTCGATCTTGCGGTACATCGTGGAGAACGGCTGGCCATCCTCGGCCGCAACGGCGTCGGTAAAAGTACGCTGCTGCACACCCTGGCGGGCCTGCACAAGCCGGTCGACGGCACCGTGGAGCTCGACGGTACGCCGGTTGAGGCGCTGGGCGGCCGCGCCCTGGCGCAGTTGCGCGGCCTGCTGGCGCAGCACCAGACCGATGCCTTTCCCGCTACCGTGCTGGAAACGGCCCTGGTCGGCCGCCACCCGCACCTGAGCCGCTGGGACTGGGAAGGCGCGCGCGACGAACGCATCGCCCGCGAGGCGCTGGCGGCGCTCGGACTGGCCGAGCTGGCCGATCGCGACATCGGCCGCCTCTCCGGCGGCGAACGCCAGCGGGTCGGCATCGCCGAGCTGCTCGCGCAGCAGCCGCGCCTTTGCCTGCTCGACGAGCCGCTGGCGCATCTCGATCTCAATCACCAGATCGCCGTGCTCGAACTGTTCGGCCGCTTGGCGCGCGAGCAGCACGTCGGCATCGTCATGGTGCTGCACGACGTCAATCTCGCCCTGCGTTATGCCGACCGCGTGCTGCTGCTGTTCGGCGACGGCGTCCATGCCGCCGGACCGGTCGCGGAAGCGCTCGACGAAGCCATTCTCGCGCGCCTCTACGGCCACCCGATGCGGCGCCTCGCCACCGCTGGCTTTGCCCATCCCATCTTCGTGGCGGAGTAGCGACCGGCCGCGCGGCCTCGTGCCAGAATAGCGGCATGGATGCCCTGCTCAGCCTGCCGCAAGCCGCCGGTTTTCTGCTGGCGGCGATACTCGTCACCCTGGCGCCGGGACCGGACAACCTGATGGTGCTCGGGCTCGGCATGGCGCGCGGCCGCCGGCAGGGCGTGGCTTTCGGCCTCGGCTGCGCACTGGGCTGCCTCAACCACACGCTGCTGGCGGCGCTCGGCGTATCGGCGCTGATCGCGGCCTCGGCCGTCGCCTTCACCGCGTTGAAGATCGCCGGCGGCTTGTATCTCCTCTGGCTCGGCGTTCAGTCCATCCGCAACGCCCGCGAAAGTCAGCCGTCGCGACACGCCGGTCCCGACGAAAGCGCGGCGCAGCTGTTCATCAAGGGACTGGTCGCCAACGCCATCAACCCGAAGGTAATCCTGTTCTTCCTGGCCTTCCTGCCGCAATTCGTGGACGCGACACGCGGCGCCGGCTGGCAGATCGCCCAGCTCGGCCTGTTGTTCACGCTGCAAGCCGTGGTGATCTTCGGCGCCGTCGGCTGGTTTGCCGGCGCCATCGGCGAGCGCCTGGCACGGCGCCCCGCCATCGGCGCCTGGCTGGACCGCGTTGCCGGCGGCATCTTCGTGCTGCTCGGCCTGCGGCTGCTCAGTTCGCGCTAACCCCGTCTTTCGCGCGCCGTTTCCAAGTCGCGACAGAGCAGCTCGGCGCCGTCGAGCAGCCGCGGCACGTGCCGCTGCATCAGGTCGGGCGGCACGAAGAACAGGTTGTTGCGGCGCACGGCGGTCAAAGTCGGCCAGCGTCGCCATTCGTCCAGCCATTCCGGTCGCGCCTTGTCCATGCCGCTGGCCACGATGGCTTCCGGATTGGCGGCGACCACCGCCTCGATTCCGATCGTCGGCGCCATTGCCGGCAGGTGGCCGAAAACGTTCTCGCCGCCGCACAGGCGGATCATGTCGGAGATGATCTGCCGGCCGCCGATCGTGGTCAGCGGCCGATGCCATACCTGGTAGAAAACCCGCACCGGCGGCCGGCTGCCATGACGGCGCCGCAGCTCCGATAGGCGGTCGAGAAACGACGACGCGGCAGCCCCGGCCCGGGAGTCGGTCGCGGCCAGCCGCCCCAATTGTCCGATGGTGCGCGCGATATCCTCGATACGCTCCGGTTCGTTGAGATAGACCGGCAGCCCGAGCTGCCGCAAGCGCTCGATGACGACCGGCGGATTGCCGCTCTTCCAGCCGACGACGAGGTCGGGCTTGAGCGCCACCAGCGCCTCGACGTCGATGCGCGAAAAGCTGCCGATGTGCGCGATCGACCGGGCTTCAGGCGGATAGTCGCTGAAATCGACCACGCCGACCAGCCGGTCGCCCGCGCCGGCGGCGAAGATCAACTCGGTCAGGTGGGGCGCCAGGCTGACGATGCGCCGCGCCGGCACGGGCAGCCGCACTTCCGCGCCGGCATCGTCGCGCACCGCGATTTCGGCGCGGCCTGCCTGGCTTGCCGCCGCCAGGATCAGCGCCGCCACCGCCGCCCGCAGCGCGGCCTTCGTTCGTGTCGGCCTGGCTTTGCCCGAGACGCGCGCGCGCCATCCGGATTCGTCTGTCATGCGGACTATTGTAGCCGGGCGCGGGGCGTAGAATCCGCTTCGGTTCAATTCGCCGGCACTGTCATGAAACGTGCATTCCGTTCGGCCCTCGCGGTCGTGGTCATCGCCCTGCTCGCCGCCGCGCTCTGGTGGTTCTCGCGGCCCAAGCCCATTGCCGTGAGCGTCAAGGCCATCGACCGGGGTCTCGTCGAAGCATCGATCGCCAACACCCGGGCCGGTACGATCGAGGCCTGCCAGCGCACCAAGCTGTCCCCCATTCTCGGCGGCCGCATCGAGATCCTGGCGGTGAAGGAAGGCGACCAGGTCAAAAAAGGTCAGTTGCTCATGAAACTGTGGAACGACGACCAGAAGGCGCAACAAACGCTGGCCGCGTCCCAGGTCGAACTGGCGCGCCGCCGCGTCGCCGAGGCCTGCGTCGTCGCCGGCAACGCCGTGCGCGAGGCCGAGCGCGTGGCGGGCCTGCGCAAGCAGAACTTCGTTTCCGTTTCCCGGGAAGACCAGGCGCGTACGGAAGCGGATGCCAAGATCGCCGCATGCGAAACGGCCAAGGCAGACGTGCGCCAGGCTGAGGCGCGGCTGGCCGCCACGCGCGTCGAGCAGGGCCGCACGGTGCTCTACGCACCGTTCGACGGCACGGTGGCGAAGATCGTCGGCGAAATCGGCGAATACTCGACGCCATCGCCGCCCGGCGTGCCGACGCCGCCGGCCATCGACCTCATCGACGTTTCCTGTCTCTACGTCAAGGCGCCGATGGACGAGGTGGACGCGCCAAGAATCCAGGTGGGTCAGGCCGCCCGGATCACGCTCGATGCCTTCGCCAAGAAACCTTTCCCGGCCAAGGTCAAGCGCGTGGCGCCCTACGTCTCCGCGGTCGAGAAGCAGGCGCGCACGGTCGAGGTCGAAGTCGACTTCGACGATCCGGCCGCGATCAAGGGCCTGCTGGTCGGCTACAGCGCCGACGTCGAGATCGTTCTCGACGTTCGCGACCAGGTGCTGCGCGTGCCGACCGCGGCGCTGCTCGAGGGCGGCCGCGCGCTGGTCATGGGCAACGACGGCCTGCTCGAGGAACGCAAGCTCAAGACCGGCATCGCCAACTGGGAGTACACCGAGGTGCTCGAAGGTCTCCAACTGGGCGAAAAAGTCGTCACCTCGCTTGAGAAGGAAGGGGTCAAGGCCGGCATCAAGGCCCGACTGGCGGAAAGCGCCGACGAAAAGAAATAGCGCGCCATGCCGCAAATCGAACTGAGGAACATCGAGCGCGTATTCACCCTCGGCGACAGCGAAGTGCATGCGCTGCGGACGCTGGACCTGACGGTGGCGGCGGGCGAATACATCGCCATCATGGGGCCTTCCGGCTCGGGCAAGTCGACGCTGCTCAACCTGCTCGGCCTGCTGGACCGGCCCAACAGCGGCGCCTACCTGCTCGAGGGACGCGATGTCACGACGCTGACCGCCGAGGAGCAGGCGCGGGTACGGCGCGAACGCATCGGCTTCGTCTTCCAGAGCTTCCACCTGGTGCCGCGCCTGACGGCGGCCGAGAACGTCGCCCTGCCGATGATGCTGGCCGGCATTCCGCACGGCGAGCGCTCGCGGCGCGTCGCGCAGGCCCTCAAGGACTACGGTCTGGCCAGCCGGGCCGACCACCGGCCCGACCAGCTTTCCGGCGGCCAGCGGCAGCGCGTGGCCATCGCCCGCGCCACGATCATGCATCCGGCCATGATCCTGGCCGACGAACCCACCGGCAACCTCGACCGCGCCACCGGCGAGGACGTCATGGCCTTGCTGGAAGGCCTCAACGCCGGCGGCGTGACGCTGATCGTGGTGACCCACGACGCCGCGCTCGGCAATCGCGCGCGGCGCCGCGTCGCCATGGAGGACGGGCGCAAGGTGGAAGACCGGTGAAAGCGGCGGACATCGTCCGTTTCGCGACCGGTGCGGCGACCGGTTATCCCTTGCGCACCGCCCTGCTGATTCTGGCGATGTCGATCGGCGTCGCCGCCGTGGTGACGCTGACCGCGCTCGGCGACGGCGCGCGCCGCTACGTCATCAACGAGTTCTCCGCGCTGGGCAGCAACCTGGTCGTCGTGCTGCCCGGCCGCTCGGAAACGCGCGGCTTCAACCCGGCCAACGCCATCACCGGCACGCCGCGCGACCTGACCATCGACGATGCCCAGTCGCTCGGCCGCCTGCCGGCCGTGCGCCGCGTGGCGCCGCTGATCATCGGTACCTCCGAAATCAGCGCCGGCGGCAAGCTGCGCGAGGTGATGATCGCCGGCACCACCTCCGAGTACGCCGAAGTGCGCCGGCTGGCCTTGGCGCAAGGGCGCTTCCTGCCCGAGGAAGACTGGCGCCGCGGTTCGCCCTATGTCGTGCTGGGCGCCACGGTGCGCAACGACCTGTTCGGCAGCGAACCGGCCATCGGCAAGCTGGTACGCCTGGGCGACCGGCGCTTCCGGGTCATCGGCGTGATCAATCCCGTCGGCACCGGCCTGGGCATGAACAGCGACGAGATCGTCATCGTGCCGGTATCGCTGGCGCAGGCGATGTTCAACAGCAACACCCTGTTCCGCATCCTGATCGAGGCGCGGCACCGGGACGCCGTCGAGCCCGCCAAGGCCCAGGTGCTCAAGCACCTCACCGAGCGGCACGAGGGCGAGGAAGACGTCACTGTCATCACTCAGGATGCCGTGCTGGCGACCTTCGACCGCCTGCTCGGCGCCCTGACCTTCGGGGTCGCCGGCATCGCCGCGATCAGCCTGGCAGTCGCCGGCATCCTGGTCATGAACGTCATGCTGGTGGCGGTCACCCAGCGCACCGGCGAGATCGGGCTGCTCAAGGCGCTGGGCGCCACGGCCGACACCATCCGCAATGCCTTCCTGGCCGAGGCGGTCATGCTGTCGCTGGCCGGCGCCGTGGTCGGCTACGGCCTCGGCCAGCTCGGCTCGGCCATCATCCGCCAGCTGTATCCGGCCTTCCCGGCCTATCCGCCGGCGTGGGCGGTGATCGCGGGACTCGCCACGGCGCTGGTCACCGGCATCCTGTTCGGCGTCATGCCGGCGCGGCGCGCGGCCCGGCTCGATCCGGTTCAGGCCCTGGCCAAGCGATGATCTGGTCCGATGCCATACGTCTCGCGCTGCGCGCCATTACGGCGCACCGGCTGCGCAGCTTCCTGACGCTGCTCGGCATTGCCGTCGGCGTCGCCGCCGTGATCCTGCTGACCTCGATCGGCGAAGGCATTCACCAGTTCGTGCTGGCGGAGTTCTCCCAGTTCGGCACCAACGTCATCGGCATCGCCCCCGGCAAGACCAAGACCGGCGGTGCGCCGCCCTCGGGCATTCCCACCTCGGTGCGGCCGCTGACGCTCGACGATGCCCGAGCGCTGGAACGCGTCGCCCACGT
>WBZU01003576.1_pt1 | contig 10087 bp, 13 predicted proteins | sample 5204311 | NCBI WGS metagenome assembly WBZU01 (sample SAMN12344359, study PRJNA552823) | activated sludge metagenome | biome: Activated sludge suspended growth; feature: Nitrification reactor; material: Wastewater; isolation source: activated sludge from nitrification reactor of wastewater... | reverse complement strand
GAAAATGACGACCAACAGCAGCAGCTCGCCGCATGACTCAACCAATGCTTACAGCAGTCCATACACCAGATTTGACTTTAGCCCTGAGGCTGTGCAAGCCAAGCGCAAGGGCCAGGTTGCTGATAAGACGTTGGGAACGGTGCTCAAGGCGCTCACTGGCAGTTATCTAGCCGCCAACCTTGGTAAGCCAGATGAAGTAGCTGAAGATGATCCTGGGCCGCAAATTGACCCGACGCGAATATCCTTTTGCTTCAAGTCGAGAATTAGTTTGTCCGAAGAAGACTATGCGCGAACGACGGCGGAGCTAGATGCACTTGTGGAGATGAGGAACAGTCTGGTGCATCACTTTGTGGAGAGTTTCGATCTTGGTAGCGAATCCGGGTGCAGGGCGGCCGAGGATCATCTGGACATGTGTTTCGGCACAATCGATGCTCAACTCAAGGTGATGCAAGGCTGGGCCAAGACGCACTTGGAAGCCAAAGAAACGACAGCCCGTTTCTTTCTTAGCGAGGAAGGGCGGCGTTTCATGTTCTACGGAATTCTGCCCGACGGCACGGTTGATTGGGAAACAACACCGATTGTGGCGGTACTTCGTGAAGCGGAATTGTCGTTGTCGAAAGACGGTTGGACACCGCTTGATGCAGCAATCAAGTGGCTCTCCAGGAAGTACCCTGACAAACAACCAGTCCAGTATGGGTGTTCTCGATGGCGCCATCTCCTACATGAGTCGAAGCTGTTCGAGATTCGCCGTGCGACGCCGGATGTGTCGGATGCTACGGGCGTTTGTTATCGGAGCAAGCAGTTTCAGAGCTAACTGCTCCGTGGTCTACGACCGCAACCGTGGCTGTTCGCATCTGGTCTGGGAGGCGTCTTCCTCGGCCTGGATCGCGCGAAGGGTCAGGCTGTCATGGACGGCCGCTGCTGTCAGTATGGCGAGGGTGGCACAATACCCCCATGTGTGGCCGCTACGACCTGAACGAATCTCCGCAGATGCTGGCGCTGTACTTCATGTTGCCTATGGAGCCGGCAGCGTTCAGCAATGCCGACGTGCGCCCAACGGATATGGCGCCGATAATCCGCACGCGCGACGGTGAGCGACTTGCCCTGCCAGCACGCTGGGGGCTGATCCCCTCCTGGTCGAAGGACGACAAGATTGCGCAGCACACCTTCAACGCCCGTGCCGAGACGGTGGCGGACAAGCCCAGCTTCCGGGCCGCCTTCAAACGACGCCGCTGCATCGTGCCGGTATCAGGGTTCTTTGAGTGGCGGGCGATTCCCGAACAGACAAAGAAGCAGAAGCTACGTTTTTCTAGTCCAGAAGCCCACCCTTTAGCGCTGGCCGGCCTATGGGAGCACTGGCGACGGCCTGAGACAGGCGAAATTGTGGACTCATATACGGTCATCACCACGAGCGCCAATGACTTCATGACGCCGATTAATGACCGCATGCCAGTTATCTTGGGCGAAAGTGACTGGGAAGCCTGGCTCGATCCTGAGATGGGTAACCCGATCCTGCTTCAATCGATGCTGGCGCCGTGCCCGGATTATTGGCTGGAGTGTGCACCAGCCTGAAGTTCACAATGCATTACCCCGTTCTTGCTCGGCTCTGCAGCGTGCCGCTTATCCACCGCCCAGAAAGGCGAAAGCCCCGCACCAGGGAGGGGAGTACGAGGCTTTCAGGACGGACGTTTGAGGGAGGGAGGGGGTTGGCCGTCAGGCTGATGTCTGGTCAGCGCATGGGGAGAAGATAGCGGCGCAGGCCTGCCAACTCAAGTAACGGCTTGCAACAGTGTGTATCGGGGTTTGGCGGTGCCGGCTTAGCGAAGGCTCTCCGCCTGAGCTCATGATTACGGCATCACCTGCGAAACGGACGGTGATATGGCTCTTTTCGTCGCCCCATTTGCAGGACTTGAACCCAACGATGTCATCGCAACTCGCCGGGTTGCCCAGGATGCTGGTGACCTCCTTGTATTCCATGCCGGACTTGATCTTGGCGTAGTTCTCCGCGGTCACCTTGCTGCAGGAGGCGAGAAGGCAGGTGGCGACAAGAAGTGCCATTCGCCGCAGTGCGGTGGGCACGGTAATCATTTCTTTTCGCTCCCGCATCTGTTGTTCCATCCTTCCTCCTCTTTTGGTTAGATCGGCTTGCTGACTGTCCAGGCGCGATGGCGTGATGTTCAAGAAACAGCAATCTGTCGCAACTCTACCGCACCATGGAATCTGGCGTCGGATCTTGGGACTGTATCTGAACTGGCCGAAATTGGCGTCGCCAGTCAGGGCTCTCGATTGGCGGCCTTATCGCCGGCTGCTCCTGGCTCTTTCCGCTTCTTCCAACTCCCCAGGAGGGCAGCGCCGAGCCCGAGAAGGATTTCATCGACGAACGGAATGGCATCCGGAATGAAGGAGTCCAGGATGAACAAGACGGCGGTGATGGCGAAAAGGACCGGGAAGCGTAGCTTGGCTAAGTAAGCGATCAGCGGGGCGATGATGAGTTTGAACATGTTGGAACCCTACAGTTGAAGCGGACCGGCTCCAACCGAGATAATGTAGTCCGGCAAGGCGTTTGGGGGTTTTCATGTGCGTTCAGGGCTAGGGGCCAAGGGTGGAGTCGCCGTCTCATCCTCTCCTGAACTATCACCGGGCTTTACGGCTTGCTTCTGGCGTCGTTTTTCTTCCTGCTTGCTTTTCTTTGCGAGATCTCTTTGACGCTTTTCGAACTGGTAGTTTGGTTTGGCCACGAGGCCTCCTATAGTCGCCAACATGGCGGATAAAACTGGGGGTGGGAAGGGCAGAAGGGAACGTTTTGCAGCGAATCGAATATATTGAAGCATATTCTGGGCTGCACTTATCCACAAGCCCGCCTATGTCAGGCGGCTACCGTAACAACTGCACAGCCTGAGCAGAGGAGGGGGACGCGAGCGATGAGCCGGACGGATTTCAAGTTCCGTTAGCTCAGCAAGTTATGCCTCTCTGCTTCGTTTCTCGGCCCACAACGCTCGGGCAAAGGATTTCCACGCCGGCCCCCCATGGCTCTCGATACCAACCGTGGCACTCTCTTCCATGGTGCGCAGCATGATGCCCGCCAGGCCAAACAGGTCCAGCTTGGCCATCAATCGCGTATCAACGGGGCCCGAGGCAGAAATCTTTGCGTCATCCGTCGCGTGGTCGAGGGCTTCGCGGGCCAACGACCGCACCTGGGCGTCGTCATCCCAATTGATGCCGAGCGCGATCCCCTTGCGTTCGATTTCCTGCTCGATTTCGCGGATTTCCTGACTGTAGTTCTCAAACCCGGCCATGGTCAGTCCTTCCATTGATATTGCGATTGGATTCAGGTGCTCGGCAGCAAGGCGGCCTTGCGTTTGCAAGCCGTTGGTCGGAAACGCCATTTGATACTCCGCGATGAGTCGGGGCGATTCTGTCGGCCAGGTAAGGCGTGACCACGCGCTTGTTCATTTAGCAAGCCCACCGACTCGTCTTCGGAGGACTTCATTCCGAATTTCTTGATAGTGCTCTCTCGTTTCGGCTTCGATTAGTGGGCGTGCCAGACCCAGTGGTATCACTGTCTCGGGTACCGACTCCGAGTGAAAGCGTACCTTCGTCCCGCCTTCGATACTCTCTAGCTGCGTGGTTCCATTAAAGCGCTTTAGATTCCCACTGATCATTCGTGACTCGAATCTGGTGAACGGTGACAATGTTATTTCGCGTTCGGACTGGAAATCAAACGTCAGCGGGCCAAAATTTGTTTTCCCGGATTGAGCGATCCGGACAGTATTCCCGACCCGGGAAACGATCTTGCTGGAGGTGATGTTCGATATGAATCTGGGCAGATGTTCGAAGTCCGTTAGTACCTCCCAGACCTCCTTTGGCAGGGCAGCAATGATCAGATCCACATCAACGCGAATAACCTCCCCCCGCATTTCAACATGCACCGCAATATCCGGAGTTGTCTCGGCGGCGAGGGGGATTGAGACGGATTGGCAAGCAATCACAGACAGGAGGTGCAAGAAGTAGCGCCGTACCCACGACATCTTTAGGTCCGTTTGCGAGACAATGAACGTTGAATTGCGGGTGCCGTTAGTTCGAGAGCAGCGCCTGCTGAATATCTTCGGCCTGGATGCCGTTACCGAGACGGGCTGACCTTTTCTGCCGCTTTTTGCAAAGCGTGACCAGTCGCTTCTGCTCCGCGCCTAATTCCACGAGTTGCTGCCGATAGCCCGACTTCAATCCCATGGCCAGCAGCTTCAGCGCCACGCTTGATGCCGCGACCTGTAGCCTCAACGCCACGTTCTATCCCATGAGCAGTGGCTTCCGCTCCTCGCTCAAGAGCCGACTCGGTCTTGTCGATCACGCCTTGGTCAGCCAGCGCTGCGCCAATCAGGAGGTAGCTGCAAAAAAGAGCGGTCAGTGAGCGCTTCATGCCTAATCTCCTTCGGATGATGCCTGTTGGATAGACACCATCTAATGCACTGATGGTCTGTACCAACTTGTATCTATTTTCCATCTGATGCCCCGCGCTAAACCCATGCGTTCGGTCTCCCGGACTTCCTCGGCGTAATTCTCGGAGATTGTAATGGCTACGACCGAAAGCGTGGCTGTTCGCAACTGGCTGGCGACGCATCGTCCTCGGACAGGGTCGCCCTGAGGGTCAGGCTGTCATGGACGGCCACAGCGGCCAGTACGACCAGGGTAATGGCGATGACCGTATGCACGACGAGCATGAGCCAATGCCAGGGGGGTCGTGTTCGAGCCTTCGGTCTGGCGCTCGACCAGGACACCGTTCTCGTATTTCTCGCGGATGAATCGCCCCGGGTTTCGTAGAGGCTCCGTGATCTAAGTGCAGGCGTGTTCAGCCTGCGCGGTGAGTTGTAAATAATACCGATTCTCGGCCTCAGCGGGTGGGATGTAGCCGAGGGGCTCAAGGAGTCGTTGGTGGTTGAACCAAGTTACCCATTCGAGGGTGGCTAGCTCCACGGATTCCACCTTTTTCCATGGCGCCCGGCGGTGGATCAACTCGGCGTTGTAGAGGCCATTGTTGGTTTCGGCCAGGGCGTTATCGTAGCTGTCGCCCTTGCTGCCGACAGAAGGCTCAATGCCGGCCTCTGCCAGGCGCTTGGTGTAGCGGACAGAAACGTACTGCGAGCCGCGATCCGAATGATGGATCAGACTGGCATCCCGCCACGGTTGGCGAGCATAGAGCGCCTGCTCCAGCGCATCCAGAACGAAATCGGTGCGTATCGAACGACTGACGCGCCAGCCGACGATCCGGCGGGCAAAGACACCGATGACGAAGGCGACATAGACAAAACCTGCCCAGGTGGGAACGTAGGTGAAATCCGAGACCCAGAGCTGATTCGGCCGGTTTGCCTTGAATTGCCGATTGACCCGATCCAGCGGACACGCTGCCGCAGCGTCGCCGAAGGTGGTTCGCACCGCCTTGCCGCGCCACACGCCCCGCAGGCCAAGGCTTCGCATCAAGCGTTCGACGGTGCAGCGGGCGACTTGGATGCTTTCGCGCTGCAGCTGCCGCCAGACCTTGTCAGCACCATACACTTGGAAGTTGGCTTGCCAGACGCGCTGAATGTGGGGAATCAGAAATTCATCACGCCGGGCTCGGGCACTGCGCAATGAAGGATTGCGTTGTTGGGCGGCATGGCGCCAGTAGGCGGACGGGGCGACCCGCAATAACTTGCAGATCGGCTCGACCCCGAACCGCTCACTGTGCTGGTCGATGAACGACCTCACTTCTTCTTGAGGCGGTCGAGCTCCGCCTGCGCGAAAAACGCACTGGCCAGCCGCAGAATCTCGTTGGCTTGGCGCAACTCCTTCACTTCGCGTTCCAGCGCCTTGATGCGCTCACGCTCGGCAGTCGTCACGCTGCCCCGTACGCCCGCATCGATCTCATGCCGCTTGACCCATTCATGCAGCGTGGCGCCGGCACAACCGATCTTCGGGGCGATCGATTCGACCGCTGCCCACTGCGAGGGGTAATCCTTGCGCGCCTCCTGCACCATACGGACAGCACGCTCCTTGACTTCCGGGGAATATTGCTTCGTATTGCTCATAGTGGCTCCATTTTCTCAGGTAATGGGGCCTCCTCAATTCCCGAGGCGATTCAATCCGTTTTGCCTGCTGAAACTCAAGTAGGTAGGCGCCAAAAAACTTGGTTTGCAGTTTTTGCGAGCCGTCTGGATATTCCTGCTTTAAGTTGTCGGAAGGACTTGTCCGATTTTTGTGTTTTCCGAATGGCCACTTCGCTATCTTTAACAGCCCGCCGTCGACAAGGAGGTGAGAATGCTCATGGATTTTACTTGGATGGTCATCGCAGTTGCCATCATCGCAGGCGCTTCGTTCTTCTCTTCTGCGATTCGCATTTTTCGTGAATACGAGCGTGGCGTGGTCTTCACATTGGGACGTTTCTGGAAAGTGAAAGGTCCAGGGCTGGTCGTTATCATTCCGTTGATCCAGAAGGTCATTCGGGTCGATTTGCGGACGGTAGTTCTTGAAGTGCCAACCCAGGATGTGATTTCCCGTGACAACGTATCGGTTAAGGTCAGTGCGGTCGTCTATCTGCGGGTAGTGGACCCGGAAAAGGCGATCATCCAGGTGGTGGATTATCTGAACGCCACCAGCCAACTGGCCCAGACCATGCTGCGTTCAGTATTGGGCAAACATCAGTTGGACGACATGCTGGCCGAGCGCGAGAAACTCAATACAGACATACAACTCGCATTGGATGCGCAAACCGACTCTTGGGGAATCAAGGTTGCCAATGTCGAGATAAAGCAAGTTGACCTGACGGAATCCATGATCCGTGCCATCGCCAGGCAGGCCGAGGCAGAGCGGGAACGGCGGGCCAAGGTGATTCACGCCGAAGGAGAACTGCAGGCAGCTGTAAAACTTTTTCAGGCGGCAAAAATACTGGCTCAGGAACCCCAAGCAATACTTCTGCGCTATCTGGAAACGCTCACGGTCATTGGCGCTGACAAGAACACTACCGTCGTTTTCCCCTTGCCGATGGACCTCGTCGCACCGCTTCTGGCGAAATTCAAGAGCCCGGCTGACTGAGCCCGAACTTATTTCCAAGGCGGATGAATGCGAGGCACTGCAGCATGCGATCGGCTATGAGTGCGAGAAGTCGTGCCGCAACTCAACGGTATCTCGCCGCTAACGTGCTATCCGACCATTCCGAATGCCTGCCTAGCAATTTGCGACTGTCTCCTTCCTCCACGCTACGCACAATGTGGACAATCGAGAAAGCTCAACTTCTGTTAAACAGCTGCTTTGCGGTCTCAAGTCCTTCGCGATTATCTATATCGAGCCAAGATTTCGCGTTAGTGACAGGGATTTCCACAACATCAGTAGCATGCTTGGCGAGAATTATTCGGGCACCGATGTCGCCATTCAGCGCTGTTAATTCGGAAAGAAGGTGGTGCGCAAAGCCAACGGGGTGGCCGCGTTGCCCATGAGCGACAGGGATGGCGATTGCAGCGCCAGCGCACAGAGATTCCGCGATGCGTGTGGCCACTCTTCTGTCAATGAGCGGCATGTCGCCAAGTGCGATCAACCAGCCGTCAGCGTTCGACGTCTTAGCGGCTCCGTGCGCGATGCTTGCGCCTATCCCCTGGTTAGCCCCAGAAAAAACAGAGATTTCGGCACCCGCTGCTGCAAGTCGCTGGGCGAGAGCGCTTGCGTCGGGCCGGACGACAGCGATAAGCCGATCCACGGCCGGACGCAGATTGGCGTAAGAAACTTCGGCAACACATTGTCCGTTGCCAAGTTCGGCAAGCAGCTTGTCGCCACCAAAGCGGGTAGAGGCACCAGCTGCGAGAAGAATACCAACGATCATTCGCCGGGGGCCGGGCAAACGACGATCGGTTCGGCGCGCGGAAGCGTTCTGACTAATTCAATGCCGTTCCGACGCGCTGTGATGTCAGCAAGGATCGCGAGTGCTATTTCCGGAGGCGTTCTACTACCGAGCGGTAAGCCTACTGGAGCGTGCAGACGGCAAAGAGCCGCATCATTAAGATCGAACTGGCTGAGCCGCTCAAGTCGCTTTGTGCTGTTGGCGCGCGAACCGAGTGCACCAACGTAGAAGGCATCTGACTTCAAGGCGTCAATCAGTGCCAGATCATCCAGCTTGGGATCATGCGTCGCGGCGATGATCACTGTGCGTCGATCGGGATGCATTGTCACAACGGCATCGTCTGGCATTTCTTCAGACAGTATCGTACCGGGAATAGCCCAACTTGCACGGTACTCCTCGCGCGGTTCGCTGACTGTCACCTGATAGTCGAGTGCCAGTGCGAACTCGGCCAGAAATCGCGAGAGCTGGCTGGCTCCGATGATTAGCATCCGCCAGCGCGGGCCAAACACGGAGACAAGTGTCGCGCCGTCAAAGACGATTGCGGTGTTGGGTATTTCCGCGACGAATTCGGCGTGACCATCCGAGAGGCGAAGGCTGCGCGCAGCCAGTCCGCCTCGTTCAATTCGATCCAATATCTCGCGCAGGAGACTCCGCCTTTGTAGTGGTTCGAGTACCAGCTGCAACATACCGCCGCAGGGGAGTCCAAAACGCTGCGTCTGTTCGGTGGTGACACCGTAGGTTACGATTTCAGGGCGTACCGGACGCATGCGGTGAAGTCGGTCGAGCAGATCATCCTCGATACAGCCACCTGAAACCGAGCCGACGAGATGGTCGTTTCCACTTATGGCAAGCAGCGCACCTTCAGGACGTGGCGAACTGCCCCATGTCTTTGTGACTGTGGCGAGCGTCACTGGAACATCAGCCTCTATCCAGCCAACTGCGCGGCGTAGCACTTCGAGATTGACGCTTTCCATCTGTGTCCTCTAATCGTGCATGCAACATATTGGCGGGATTGTAGGGCGTCTTTGCCTTTGAATTGCAAACTGTGCGGACATGTGCCATGTTTACTCAAACGGTTCTGGCGTCTTCGCCAAGTCCAAAGTCAGGCAGTATCGTATATCCGCAACATATGCTAAACATCCAGGCAAATTGTCGAGGGAGATTCCATGCTCAAGCTGCACGTGAATGGCAAACTTCACCAGGTCGATGTGGAACCGGAAATGCCGTTGCTATGGGTATTGCGAGACCACCTCGGCCTGCTCGGAGCAAAGTACGGCTGCGGTGTTGCCCTATGCGGTGCTTGTACAGTGCATGTTGACGGTGCGGCGATACGCTCATGCACTATGCCAGCTTCCGCAGCCGTGGGGAAAAGAGTGCTGACCATCGAGGGCTTGTCTGCAAGTGGCCTGCACCCCCTTCAGAAGGCATGGATAGAGCATGAGGTGCCGCAATGCGGCTACTGCCAGACGGGCATGATCATGTCGGCTGCGGCACTGTTGACGAAGAATCCTGCGCCCTCCGATGCTGACATCGACAAGACGATGACCAATCTGTGCCGCTGCGGAACCTATTCCCGGGTCCGCGAGGCAATACATGCGGTAGCCAAGACCATGCCGTCCGCCGCGGCAAAGTAGCCCTAGGGGCAGCGCAATGAGACTCGATCGTCGTGAATTTATCAAGGCCTCTGCCGCTCTGGGTGGCGGACTATCGCTGGAGTTTTCCTTCCCCTGGATAGCCAAAGCGGCTCAAGCTACGCCTGCCACCGAGGTTAACGCCTGGGTGGTAATACATCCCGATGACCGTGTGATCGTACGCATCGCCCGTTCCGAAATGGGGCAAGGCACCTTTACCGCGCTGGCTCAACTGGTGGCCGAAGAACTAGACTGTGATTGGGCCAAGGTCAGTTCCGAATTTGCCTCACCGAATGAGCATATTCGCCGCAAACGCATCTGGGGATCGATGTCTACCGGTGGGAGTCAGGGCGTGCGCAGCTCTCAGGACTATGTGCGGAAGGCAGGTGCCGCTGCGCGTGTGATGCTGATCCATGCCGCCGCCGCACGCTGGAATGTGCCGGCGGCTGAATGCACCGTCGAACGCGGGGTGATTACTCATGGGCCAAGCAAGCGCAGCTTGCGCTATGGCGAAGTTGCACACGAGGCGGCGAAGTTTGAACCACCCAGAGAAGTCATCCTTCGTGACCCGAAGGATTGGAAGATTGCCGGC
>WBZU01003575.1_pt1 | contig 10088 bp, 7 predicted proteins | sample 5204311 | NCBI WGS metagenome assembly WBZU01 (sample SAMN12344359, study PRJNA552823) | activated sludge metagenome | biome: Activated sludge suspended growth; feature: Nitrification reactor; material: Wastewater; isolation source: activated sludge from nitrification reactor of wastewater treatment... | reverse complement strand
CGGTGAAAGACAGCTACGAGATGCTGATCAGTGAGGAAAGCGACAAGCTGATCGATGCCGACCAGATCAACGCGGAAGCCGTCAAGGCTGTCGAGAACAACGGCATCGTGTTCCTCGATGAGATCGACAAGATCTGTTCGCGCGGCGAGGGTGCGCGCGGCGGCGTCGACGTTTCACGCGAGGGCGTGCAGCGCGATCTGCTGCCGCTGATCGAAGGCACGACGGTCGCGACCAAATATGGACCGCTAAAGACGGACCACATCCTGTTCATCGCATCGGGCGCCTTCCATGTGTCGAAGCCCTCAGACCTGCTGCCGGAGCTGCAAGGACGCCTGCCGATCCGCGTGGAATTGCAGGCTCTGACGCGTGAGGACTTCCGGCGCATTTTGACGGAGCCCGAGGCGAGCCTCATCAAGCAGTACATCGCCTTGATGGAGACGGAGGGGATGACGCTGTCCTTCACGGAAGACGCGATCGACAGCCTTGCGGACACCGCCGTCGCCGTGAACGCAAGCGTCGAGAACATCGGTGCGCGCCGTCTGCAAACGGTCCTGGAGCGCGTCTTGGACGAGGTCTCCTTCGAGGCCTCGGACCGGGCGGGTCAGGCCGTGGTCGTTGACGCAGCTTACGTACAGGACCGCGTCGGCGCACTCGCCAGGAACGCCGATCTGTCGCGTTTTATCCTATGAGGCGCCGCCTTCCTGGCCCCATTTGGTAAATGCCGGTTAACCACTGCAATGGTTAAATAAAGCCTCATGCCAGCCTTGGTTGGCCGTGAAGATTAACAAAATCGCTCGCCGACAGCGCTCATGTCGCAGCAGCGCGCTGTTCACGAAACCCAAAAAACGCTAGAAGTCCTGCAGATTTCCGGCCCGCGCGAGGCATCACGCAAATGACCGACGTTAACCAATTTGCCCAACTGCGCGATGCCGCCCTCCCATTGGTGCCTCAATCCGCACCCCGGCGTTCGATTGCTGGCCTCGGCCGCGAGGGCTTGAAAGCGGCACTCGCCGAAATCGGGGTTCCCGAAAAGCAGCTCAAGATGCGCGTCAATCAGCTCTGGAGCTGGATCTACGTGCGCGGCCTCACCTCGTTTGAAGCCATGAGCGACGTCTCCAAGGATTTGAGACGGGCGCTGGACGATGCCTTCACGCTGGAGCGGCCCGAGATCGTGGCCGAACAGGTCTCTGTGGACGGTACACGCAAGTGGTTGCTGCGTCTGCCCAAGCGCGGGCATGAGGCGCGCGCGCCCGAGATCGAGACCGTCTACATCCCAGAAAGCGACCGGGGCACGCTGTGCATTTCAAGCCAAGTCGGCTGCACGCTCAATTGCTCGTTCTGCCATACCGGCACCCAGCGCCTCGTGCGTAACCTGGAGGCCGCCGAGATCGTCGGACAGATTCTGCTGGCGCGCGACCGCATCGGTGACTGGCCAGGCGCAGGCGCGGTGGCCGATGACCGCCTGCTACCCTCAACTGAACGCAAAATCTCCAACGTCGTGCTGATGGGCATGGGCGAACCGCTCTACAATTTCGACAACGTGAAGGAGGCCATGGACGTTGCCGCCGATGGCGACGGGCTGTCGCTGTCCAAGCGCCGCATCACCCTGTCGACCTCAGGCATCGTGCCGGAAATCCCTCGCTGGGGCGCAGAAGCCGGCACCATGCTCGCCATCTCGCTGCATGCGACCCGTGATGCGCTGCGCGACGAACTCGTGCCGATCAACAGGAAGTACCCTATCGCAGATTTGCTGGAGGCCTGCCGCAACTATCCGGGATTGTCGAATGCGCGCCGCATTACCTTTGAATACGTCATGCTGAAAGGCGTGAACGACAGCCTTGCGGACGCACGCGCGCTTGTGAAATTGCTGTCGGGCATTCCCGCCAAAATTAATCTCATCCCCTTCAACCCCTGGCCCGGCACGCGCTATGAATGCTCCGGCTGGGAGGCGATCGAGCGCTTCGCGGAGGTCGTGAACCGCGCCGGATATGCCAGCCCCGTGCGCACCCCGCGCGGACGTGACATCCTGGCGGCCTGCGGCCAGCTTAAATCGGAAAGCATCAAAACGCGCGCGAAGGAGCGCACGGCTTCGGCAGCGGAGTGAACGCAGAGCATCCGGACCAGCATGGCCGTCGCATGAGGGCGCTCTTGAGGCGCGGCCGCCACAACTTATATTGATCCGGACAAGGAACGATAGGACCAGGGGCCAATGGGTATCTTGCGTACGCTCTTCAAAGTTCTGGCCGGCATCACGCTTGCCTGCCTGACGGCGGCGCTCGTTCAGGTGCTTTACGTGTCGACCCCCGTTCAACTCGCCTCCGTTTCTGCCAGCGACTTCCCTGCACAAGCCGGCAACACGCTCTCGCTGGTGCTGAAGGCCGCAACGCATTTCGCGATCTTTTCGCTGCCATTTGCGCTGATCGCCGCCGGGATCGCCGAATGGCTTGGCATGCGCTCACTTGGCTATTGGCTCAGCATTGGGGTCGGCATCGCGCTGCTCGGATTCTTCGCTCAGTATTCCAGCGAGGTGCCGGGTCAGTTCACCATCATGAACAACTATGCCCTGCAATCTTTCCTGACCGCCGGTTTTTTCGGCGGGCTGATGTATTGGCTCGTGGCAGGGGGACGCACAGCCTTACCTGAAGAACACGACGAGATTGCGTCTCTCCGGCCACGCATCAAAGTTGAAGCGGAGCCGCCGGAAGTCAAAAAAGGATCGCTCGCGGAGCGGATTGCGCTCAGACGCGAGAAGGAAGCCAAGGAAAAGGCTCCCAACGCGATAAAGAACGAGACGCCTGGACCAGCTTCTGCGCCGGCGTCTCGCATGGCGGCGTCCGCCGCGACCACGTCGGTTCCCATCACCAAGGCAGCACCCCCAAATTTGCCCGCGGCTACGTCACAAGCGCCTGGCACACCGAACACGAGCACACCGTCCGCCGGGCCAAAGTCCTCAACGGAGCCCCCCGCGAACAAGGCTTGACGTTTCGAGTCGCCACCTGGGCGCCTTCACACTTTCTAAACCCGGACAAAGTTCGCTTGCTGCGCTGCAGCATAGGTGTTAAGGTGCAGCTTTCCGGCTTGGGAGTGCGTTTCTTGTACGATTTTGATTTGCACGCGCGCTTCTTCAAAAGCGTGACCGAGGCTTGGGTTAATTACGCAACTGCCGGCATGGCCGCTCTTGGGATGTGGCACGGCCAATTCGCCAACGCCGCGGCGGAGGGATTAGAACCCGCCAAACCTTTCCCTGAGCCCGCAGCCATCAATCCCTTCGCTTGGTGGCTCAATGCGTTTAGCCCGAATACACCACCAGCCCGAGAGTCTGCCCCGGCAACCTCCCCGCCTTACGCCGATCCCTTTTCGTGGTGGCTCAACGCATTTGCCCCGAATACCCAGCCCGTTCGAGCGTCAGTCCCGGCGACCACCCCGCCCTACGCCGATCCCTTTTCGTGGTGGCTCAACGCATTTACCCCGAATACCCAGCCGGCTCGAGCGTCGGTCCCGGCGACCACCCCGCCTTACGCCGATCCCTTTTCGTGGTGGCTGAATGTGTGGGCGCCGACCCCCGCATTGGCACCCGAAAAGAATACCGATTTTGGCGCTCCCTTTTTCCAGTTCGCGCCATCGATAGCGGCGTGGAGCCCGCCCAGCGCCCTCATAGGGGGCTCGGGTGCAGGCCAGAACCCTTGGACTCAAAACGTTTGGACCCAATGGACGCAGATTCCTTGGCTCACGAATAATCCCTGGTTCCCCGCCTCGGGGAATGGGAAATCGGCGCCCTGGTCAAGCGGATGGCAGGACGCAATGAACGCGTGCTGCTGGATGTGGCCGAACGCTTCTTTCAACGCTTTCCAGATGCCCATGACCGCTTGGCTCATGGCGGCAGGTGTGCCCTATTCAGTTGCAGCCCCTACGGCGCGGGCGAACGCGGCCAGCATGGACGCGGCACAGGCGGCCCGCGAAGGGTTTGAGAAGCTGATGGCCACTTTCCGAAATGATAGCGGCCACGCGCTGGCGCCGATGTTCAGCGTTTTACCCAAGATCGCCACGCTGCTCGTTCCATTCTGGCTGCTGCCGCCTGGTTTGCCGGGACTTGGCTAAAACCGGAACGCGCCGGCCAATTTTTCCAAGCAACTCGAGCCTCCGGCCAGCTACCCGCAGATTGCAGCTCGGCCGTCACTCACTGTCCGGGAATCAACCGGCGGCCGATCGGTATCTCGTTCGGCAACACGACAAACAGGCCGGGCGCGGCGTGCACGGCGTTGCTGGCGTGGTGGGCATCGGCAGACACTTCAGGACCTTCCGCAGCCGCGGATTGGTGCTCGGATTGCTGTGCCGGTTCGGGCGCTTGTGCAGGCTCGGCGGCTTGCGCGTTCGTGTTCTCCTCAGGAGCGGCGTCGAGCACCACAGGCGATTGCTCGGTAACCGGCGCTACCGTCTCGACCTTAGTGTTAGCCGCGGCTGTTGCGTCGGACTCCATGTCAACGCCGTCTTCGGCTTGCGGAGTCGCTTGCTCTTCTTCCGGCGTAGCCTCCACCGCCGTCGTAGCGGTCTGGGAGGCTTTTTTACTTGCAGCCTCGTTTGCCGGCTGCATGGCAACCGGCGCGGCGGCGTTCGATGAAGGCGGTTTGGCGCCGTGTTCTTCGACGATCGCAGCCGGCACTTCAGCAGACTTGGGTGCGTCCGCCGTCTTGCCCACTGATGCAGACTCTGGCGGAGCCTTTTTGTCTGACGCCTGGCTCGCTTTGGGCGCTTTGGCCGCCGGTTTGGGCTCCCCGGACGTCTTGCCGGCAGCCTGGACAGCGGGTGTCTTTGTGACAGCGGCTTTTTTGGCGGGCGTCTTTGAGTCGATAGCCTTGGTTTCCGCGGCCTTCGGTGCGCTGGCTCCTTTGGCCGAAGTGGCGGTCTTGCCAGCATCCGTTTTCTTGGCTGCCGCGTCCTTGCCTTTGGCCGCGTCCTTGGCCGGGATCTCCTTGATTTCCCAGGCGCCGGCGGCCGCGCCGCTCTCGGCGGCCCCATCCGGCGCACGGGCAGCCGGCTTAGTTTGGGCTGAATTTTCCGGAGTGATCCAACTCCCGTTGTATTGAGCGGCAGCGCGCCCCGCGGTGCCCAGAGCGGCCCCCAGAATGACAGCGGTTGTCAGCGCAGAAATCTTCGCGCGGCTGCTCACAGGCATGATGCATCCCCCGGCAAATATATTTGGTCCGGCAAACACGGGCCCTACGCTGTTACCTCCCCGATTGCGGCCCTATTGAACAGAACATTGCCGGAAACTCCACCAGTGACGGCAAAATCACCAGGGGATAGATGACGATTTGCGGCGTATTTGCCGCGCGGGGCCGTTCTTTTCGCGCCCTTGCACTGAGCGTGGGGCCTGCTAAGAGTGCCGCGCCTTTTCCGCGCAACGCCGCTACAGGATACCCCCATGACAAAAAAGGGAAAAATCAAGAAGGTCGTGCTCGCATACTCTGGCGGGCTTGATACTTCGATCATTCTCAAGTGGCTGCAGGAAGAATACGGCGCGGAAGTCGTGACCTTTACAGCCGATCTGGGTCAAGGCGAGGAACTCGAACCCGCCCGCAAGAAGGCCCTGATGCTCGGCATCAAGGAAGACAACATCTTCATTGAAGATCTGCGTGAAGAATTCGTGCGCGACTACGTCTTCCCGATGTTTCGCGCGAACGCTGTCTATGAAGGCGTATACCTGCTCGGCACCTCGATCGCGCGGCCGTTGATCGCCAAGAAGCAGATCGAGATCGTCCGCAAGGTGGGTGCCGACGCGGTCTGCCATGGCGCGACGGGCAAAGGCAACGATCAGGTTCGCTTCGAACTGGGCTACTACGCTCTGGAGCCCGGCATCAAGATCATCGCGCCTTGGCGCGAGTGGACGTTCAAAGGCCGCGAGGAGCTGTTGAAGTTCGCCCGCGATCATCAGATCCCCGTTGCCAAGGACAAGGAAGGCGAAAGCCCATTCTCCGTGGACGCCAACCTTCTGCACTCCTCCTCGGAGGGCAAGGTCCTGGAAGATCCCGCGGTCAAGGCGCCGGAGATGGTCTACCAGCGCACCATCTCACCCATGGACGCACCCGACAAAGCAACCGCCATTACCATCGGATTCAAGAAAGGCGATGCGGTATCTCTCAACGGCAAAACGATGTCGCCCGCCACGCTGCTCAAAGCGCTGAACGATCTTGGCCGCGACAACGGTATCGGACGCGTCGATCTCGTCGAGAACCGCTTCGTCGGCATGAAATCACGCGGCGTATACGAGACGCCGGGGGGCACCATCCTGCTTGCGGCTCATCGCGCCATCGAGAGCATCACGCTCGATCGTGGCGCGGGGCACCTCAAGGACGAGCTGATGCCGCGCTATGCCGAACTCATCTACAATGGCCTATGGTTCGCGCCGGAGCGCGAGATGCTGCAAGCCGCCATCGACAAGAGCCAGGAGCACGTCGAGGGCGAGGTATCGCTCGAGCTTTACAAGGGCAACACGATCATTACCGGTCGTTCTTCGCCCAAGTCGCTCTACGCGCCGGCACTCGTCACGTTCGAGGACGACAAGGGCGCCTACGACCAGAAGGACGCACAAGGCTTCATCAAGCTCAATGCGCTGCGGCTTAGAACGCTCGAAATGCGCAACCGCAGCTAAGGCTGCGGTCCGCGCTCTTGATCGCAACGAAGGAGTGGACGAGCGCCGCTGTGGCATTCGTCTGCTCAATCGTCGGTCCAGATGAGGCAACGTTTCCCCCGGCGGATATGCGCGGCCTGACATGGCCGTTTAGCCAGAGACCCGCTTGGCGCGGTTCCCGGCGAATCCGCTCAAGCGAACGATCTTACTTGTTCTCCTCGGCGGGTGGAGCGGTTTCAGGCGCCGGGGCCGCGGCGGGAGCCTCTGTCGCCGGCGGTGGCGTGGCAGCGGGTTCCGATGCCGTCGACGGCGCCGGCGCAGGTTCCGTCGATGTAGCTGCCGGACTACTCGTTCCTTCTTGCGTCGCCGCCGGAGTGGACGTCTTTTCCTCGCTCTTTTGTTCAGAGCAACCAGCAACGAATGCGGCAAGTGCCGAAATCGCCAAAACGGTCGCCGTCTTTGCCATCGGTTTCATCTGTATCCTCCTACATTTCTTATGCACGCGGGTGCCGGACAAGTGTCCAGACACACCTTCGGCAGGCCTCCGGCCCACTTCGGCCAACCCAGAGTTGAAAAATTAGTGGCCGGTCGTCAATTGGGTTTGCAAAATATCGCGCAAACACTGAGGTACCCTGACGACAAGCAGCAACACACAACTTTTGCCAGCGGAGCTTCAAAGGCCGGCGGGGTTCTCATAAATTTCGAGATAAACCATTTGAGTTCAGGGAATTGGCCCTGAACGTCAGAGCATCACCGGCGCTTCTGTGATGCTTCAATGCGCTCGAGCCCTGCAGCTGGCCCCGGTCTTTTGCTGCGGACCCGCCTCAGGCCACTGCGACTGGCTTTGGCTCTTGGCCGGTATGACGCACGCGTTGGGGCACGCGCTCGACATAATCAAGCTCGCAGAGCCCACCGCCAAGATTGATGTGATGCCAGAGCTGAGTGGAAAGTACACCACCCAGTCCCATGCTCATGAACACCCGCCAATCGGGCACCTTGCCCGCGACATAGCGCTCATAGTCGCGGCGCACAGCTTTGACGTCGAAGTATCCCGAACGCGTGAGGGACTCCACGCTCATGAGTTGCTCGACATATTTCGGCGGGCTTTGGACGAAGCTTTCGGCGAATGGTGCGCGGAACATGCCCTTCGGCCGCCAGGCGACTTCGCGGGGAAGCAAGCGTTCGGCCGCCGTTCGCAACAGAAACTTGTCTTGCTTGCGGCCCTTCAATTTCAATTCAGGATGGATACGCGCCGCCGCCGCGATAACGCCATTGTCGAGGAACGGGTAGCGCGTCTCCACGCTATTGGCCATGGCGATGCGGTCGCCCTTGTGGTTCAGGAGCAGTCCAGGCAAATGAACCTTATAGCCCAGGTACAGCGACTGGTTCAGCGGATGCCATCGCTTCATGCGCTCAAGATCCAGCGGCATGTCCTCGTAGGCCGAATAGCCTTTGAGGAGAGCCTTGGTCTCGCGGCTGAAGTACATATGGCGCGAGCGCCCCACGAGACTATAGAGCAGCGTTTGCGCGTGCGGGCCGCCTGACAGCTCGTCCTCTCGCAAGATATCCCGCCAGGACGTGGCGGGCGAGGTGAGCTTGCGCAGGATGGGGTTGGCGATGCGGCTTGGGCGGAATCCGCCTCTGTCGTGCATCTGCTCGAAGGCGCCTGTCTTGAACCAGACATAGCCGGCGAATGCTTCATCCGCTCCTTCCCCCGTCAGAGCGACTTTGTAGCCTTGACGGCGGACCTCAGCGGCGAGCGAGAACAACGCTGCGCAGGACGTGTCGATGACCGGGCTGTCGGTGGCGCGAATAAGATCCGGATATGCCTTTCGGATCGCCTCGGCGTCGCATGTGACGATAGTTGGGTTGGTGCCGATCGCGCGCGCCGAAACCAGGGCGTCCGGCGTTTCGTCGAGTTTGCCGGAGGGGACGCGAATGGTGAAGCTCGGCGGCGGCGCGCCACGAATCTTTGCGGCAGTGGCGAGCACATAGGCGGAATCGACGCCTCCGCTCAGGTAGCCAACCACGGGAACATCGGCGCGCAGACGCAGATCGACGGCATTGTGAAACGCGGCTTCGAATTCATCGACGAGCGGGGTGATATTTTCCGGGTTGTCTTCCTGACCGGCATCGGGGAAGTCGTAATCCCAATAACGCCTTTCGACGATGTCGGCGGGACGGCGGTCGGGACGGAAGGCGATCTTGAGATAGTGCCCTGGAAGGACAGAGTTGATCCCGGCGAACATGGTGCGCCGTCCGCCGATAGCAAAAAAGTTGAAGACCTGATCAAGTCCGCGGCGATCGCAAATGGGAATCACGTCGCCGGACGCCAGAATGGATTTGGGCTCGGAAGCGACGTACAGCCAATCCCCCTCGCGCGCCCAGAACAGCGGACAGATGCCGGCGCGGTCGCGCGCAAGGAAAATGAGACGGCGCCTGAAGTCGACGAGAATGGCGGCGAACTGACCGTTGAGGCTGGTGAACACCTCCTCGCCCTGCTCTTCGTAAAGATGCACGAGGACTTCCGAGTCGGTCGTCGACCTGAAGACATGGCCCCTGGCCTTGAGGGAGCGGCGCAACTCTTCATGGTCGAACAGCTCGCCGTTGACCATGACGGCGACAGTGCGATCCTCGTTATAAATCGGCTGATGGCCCGACTCGATCCCCACGATGCTGAGACGGCGATGCCCAAGCCCCATGCCCGGCGCGAAAAGGTAACCATCGTCGTCCGGGCCGCGATGAGCGAGAGCCTCGGTCATGGCCTCAACTGTCTCGCGGTGCGGCTCATGCCGGCCGCACAGATCGATCACACCGGCAACACCACACATCGTTCCTGGAGACTTTCCTTGTTGGCTGGACGTGCCAGACTTGAACCCATCCGGCCCGCATAGAAGCCGGCAGCATGGTTGCTCACGCGCCTACAAGCGCTTTTCGAACCTATGGCACGTAAACCTGCACCGGCCTGATTTCCAGATCTGCCATACGCCTTGCGACAAAAGGCATGGATTTTTTGGGTTGAAACGTCCAATTGCAGCCGAAATTGGACCGGGACCTGACACTTCAGGCCATGCCCGCCACATGGAATGCGGCAATTTTGCCTGATGAGGACAAAACGGCAGTCCGGCGTATAGGACGCCTTCAAAGCCTCTTTTGGGACATGATGCGGGCTGCCAACTCATGTAAACGACAGCCGGAATAGTAAACGGCAATCCGATCAGGCCCAGCGGCCCGGCAACTCAGATGACCAGAACATCCGTCAACAGAACTCTGATTCGGCTTTATTGGATCTTGGGCATCGTGTTGCTGCTTCTGCTTGCTGCGAAATTTATCGACGATGTTCCCGGCGTGCCGTCGCAGTTCGTTTCCATCGCCAGCCAGATGTATGAGTTCGTCCGCGATATGTCGCTGCTCATCGCGACCGGCGGCGTCGCGTACCTTTCCAACATCTTCCAGAAGC